>WNGH01006558.1_pt1 | contig 11058 bp, 10 predicted proteins | sample 5400631 | NCBI WGS metagenome assembly WNGH01 (sample SAMN13153373, study PRJNA577476) | soil metagenome | isolation source: 115 cm soil or saprolite under Garry oak tree replicate 1 | place: USA:California | collected 2016-06-15 | reverse complement strand
CGGCAGGCCCCGGTCCCGCAGCGCGCGCAACGCCGCGTGTGCCGCCAGCTCCTCATTGAGCATGACGGTCATCCCCTTCTCGTTCACCGCATAGTGCCGTGTCCTGATCCCGTTCGCCGCGAGCGCCCGGCGGCCCAGCGCCGCGCCGCGCGGGCTGCCGTCGCTGAGCCTGGCCGCGAGCTCGGTGTTGCCGACCGGGTCGCCGGGCAGGTACGCGCCGACGCCGGTGATATATGCCTCAGTCATGAGGTTCATTTAGCCACCGGCCGGACCGGCGGACATCGGCGCGGATACCTATCTTGGGCGGGTTATTGGCGCATGCGGTGCTGAGTAGGAAGCAGCGTGCGGCTGAGTATGCATGCTCAGGCGCGGCGGCCCTGCGGTCCTTATGGTGGGGAATAGGAGAAATTCAGACAAGGAGCGTGATACCAATGAAATTGCCGACGCGGAGGTTCCTGCTGAGCCTCATTATCGCATCGCTATCGATCACGGCGGTCCTCGGAATTATCGCTGTCCTATGGGCCGGCCTGGGCGAAGCCGGCGCGAAAATACTAGGCAGCGCGATCGGGGTTGATATCGCGAGTATCTTGACGCTGTGCTGCACGGGGCCGGCGAAATCAGCCTTGCATCGCGCGGTGCAGGTGACAGGCATCCTGAGTGCATGCCTCGGCGTGCTAACCGGCCTTTATGTCATCTGGCTAGCCAGCGGCCCAGGAGAAGGCATGACGCGGACAGCCGCGGTGCTGTTCCTCCTTGCGGCCGCCTCGGCGCACGTCTCTGGGGTGCTTGCATGGCGTACACACAACCGGCCGATGAGAATCGTCACGCCTGCGACGATTCTGTGCACCGCCGCCGCCGCCGAACTCATCGCCAACTACCTGGTGTTCCCCGGCTTCGACCCGGACCGCGGCTACCTGAGGGCACTAATGGCGGTCCTGATCCTGGATGCGCTTGGCAGCATCCTGCTCCTGCTCCTGCGTCGCTTCGGGCCGCCACGGTCCGAAACTGCGGCGGCAGGAGCCACTGTCCGTCACCCGCGTCTAGCCGGGCCTGGCTCTTGGCGGCGCTTTCCGGGGTCAGCTGAGTCATGTGAGGGTGAGGTAGGCCAGGCTACCGAGCCCGGCCACGGTGCAATAGATGGCGAACGGGGTGAGGGTGCGGGTCTGGAAGTAGCGCAGGAGGAAGCGGATGGACAGGTAAGCGCCGATGCCTGAGAGCACGCTCCCGACCAGGATCTGGCCGTGGATGCCATTGCCGAGCGGTCCGAACAGGTCGGGGATCTTTAGTGCGCCGGCGGCGAGGATGACGGGGGTGGCGAGCAGGAACGCGAACCGGGCGGCGTCCTCGTGGGACAGGCCGCGGGTCAGGCCCGCGACCATGGTGACCCCGGAGCGGCTGATGCCGGCGAGCAGGGCGAGGATCTGCGTGGAGCCGATGAGCAGGGCCTGGGAGTAGCGGAGGCCGGCTAGCCGCTGGTCGGCAGCGCGGTCTGCCGCGTACTCATGCTGGCGGTCGGCGTGGTGGCCCGAGGGCTGTTCCGGCGCGGCGAACTGGGGGGCCGGCTGGGAGGCGGACACGGCGGCCATCTGCCTGACGTGGCCCGCCGGGGCGGCGTGGGCCGGAGCGGGCTGGGCCGAGTCGCGGCGGCGCAGTCGTTCCCCGGCGTACAGGATGACGCCGTTAATGGTGAGGAAGATGGCCGCCGGGATGGGCTTGCCGAACACGGTCCGGAACAGGTGTTCCAGCAGCAAGCCGGTGATGCCGACGGGGATGGTGGCCAGGATGATCAGCCAGGCGAGCCGCTGGTCAGCCGTCCTGATCTGGCGGTCGCGCAGCGAGGTGGCGAACCCGGCAATGATCCGCAGCCAGTCCCTCCAGAAGTAGGCGACCAGCGCCAGCGCGGTGGCCACGTGCAGGCCGACGATGAACGCCAGGTACGGCGATTCGGGGGCTGAGACGTTCAGGTCGCGTGCCCACCGGCCGCCGATGAGCGCCGGGATCAGCACGCTGTGCCCGAGGCTGGAGACGGGGAACAGTTCGGAGACGCCCTGGAACAGGCCCACGACGATTGCTTCAGGATAGGTCAGCGCAGGCATCTGGCGCCTTTCGGTTGGCCGCCGGGGCGGCGATCATTGGGGGCGAGGATCCGGTCACCGGGCCGGACGGGCGTGGCCGCTACAGAGCTCTTCCTGGTGGTCAGCGCCGGAAGACCGGGCCGCGTGCCGCCCGGCCGGGGCGTACCGGCGGTTCTTGCGCACCTCGATCAGGATCGGGAGCAGGGACAGGATCACGATGACCGCGATGGCAGGCAGCAGGTACTGGTCCACCCCGGGAATCGTGGATCCGAGCGCGTACCCGGCGAGGGTGACGCCGAGCGACCAGACAAGCCCGCCCGCCGCCTGCCACATCGTGAACGTCGTGACCGGCACGCGGAGCGTTCCGGCCAGCGGATTGGCGATGGTCCGCACCACGGGAACGAACCGGGCCAGCACGATCGCCTTGCCGTACCCGTAGCGGGCCAGCAGGCTCGCGGCGCGGTCCGTGCCCCGGCGCAGAACCCGGCTGCGAGAGCGCTCCAGCAGGGGCGGCCCGGCGGCGCGGCCGATCAGGTACCCGACCTGCGCGCCCGCCAGCGCCCCCGCCGCCGCGGCGACCAGCACGGAGGCCAGGGGCAGGTGGAGCGCCGAGCCGGCCCGGGTGGACGCGGCCAGCCCGGCGGTGAACAGCAGCGAGTCGCCCGGCAGGAAGAACCCGATCAGCAGCCCGGTCTCGGCGAAGACGATCGCGAACAGCCCGAGCGCACCCCAGCTTGACAGCAGCGACGACGAGCTCAGCACGTTCACGGCCAGCACAGCCGGGGTGGCCGCGTCGTGGAGAACCAACATCCGGAGTCTCCTTTCCCTGAGCCCGCCTCACGGGGGTTCCGATGGCGGCCAGCACACCGTGGTGGCACACTGTCAGCGTCTGAACGTCTACGTCCCGGTAGAAATTCTACAGGTTCGTAGATATTACTCGACGCGAGGGGGAGATGCACGGCCCCGTGTGATCAGGGCCGGCGTGATCGGGGTCGGTCAGTTCCCCGCGCCGATGCCGTAGCCGCGCAGCAGTCGCGCGACGTCGGGGCTGGGCGGTTTGGGGTCGTCCGGTGAGAGCGTGATGTCCCGGGTGCCGGCTCCCGCCTCGATGAGAGCCCGCACCGTGGCGATCCAGTCCGGGCTGGGGTTAGACTCCGGGCGCTCCCCGCTGCCGACGATCGCCCCGTACCTGCGCCGAGCCGGTAAGCAGGAACCGGCCCGCTCTCGGGTCGGTGTCCACGGCCACCTTGATCGAGCGGAAGAGCTCCGGAGCCAGCTGGACCTCATCGATGACCAGGAGGCCGTCGTGCTCGACGAAGCCGGCCGGATCATCGCGGGCGGCGCGGAGCGTGGCCGGGTCATCCAGCAGGCGGACCACCGCGGCCGGGCTGGCCGAGGCTGGCTGCGGGCGCCACGTTTGATGAGGTTATTGCCGCGTGCGTTGGTCTTCGGGTGCATCTGCGGTTCCAGGTCGGGCTCCCGTTTCCGTCCAGCTCGCTGAACGGGTTCAAGGCTGACTTCGCCGCCGACTACCCGGTCGCGGAGCGGGCGTTTGAGAATCTCGCGGCTCGTGAGCTGGAGCGGCTGACCGCGGCGATCCCGCCTGGGGACCTGGCGATCCAGTGGGACCTGGCGTACGAGACGCAGGACCTGGAAGGTGTGCTCGCGTGGACTGGCGAAGGCGCGTGGGAGCGGTTCGCCGGGCCGGTCACCAGGCTGGCCCGGCTGGTCCCGGAGGAGGTCCTGGTCGGCTACCACCTGTGCTACGGGACGTTCCCGGAATGGCCGATGTACGAGGCGCGCGACATGGGGCTGCTGGTGCGGATGGCGAATTTCGCGGTGGCGAACTCGGGGCGCACGGTGGACTGGCTGCACCTGGCCGGGCCGCGGTACCTGCGCAGCGAGGACCGCAGCTTCTTCCGTCCGCTGGTTGACCTGGAGCCTGGTGACGCCCGCGTCTTCCTGGGAATCGTGCTGCCGATCGACGGGGCCGCCGGACTGCGGCGCAGGCACGCCACGGCGTCGCGCTACATCTCCGGCTTCGGCGTGCGATGTACTGCGGGTTCGGCCGCCAGCCCGGCGCGGACGGCACCCAGACCATGCGGGAGCACGCCCGCGTGGTCCGCGCCGTCCGGAATGCGCAACGCCCGTAAACCCCACCGGGGCTCGCCATCCGCGGCATCGGCGCCCGGGCGGATGACGGGAATCCAGCGGCCGCGGAAGCCACATCATCAGAGTTGTGGCGTGGAGACCCCGGTCTTCAGGCCGGGGAGGAAACGCCGCTCCTCCTCTCGGCGTGTCACGCTTATCTGTTCGGATCGTACCGGATAAGCTTGGTGTTTGTGAAGACTGCGTACAAGTGCCGGGCGTACCCGACACCGGAGCAGGCCAGCGTGCTGAACCGCACGTTCGGATGCGTCCGCATCGTGTGGAACCGGACGCTTGCGTGGCGGCACGCCCGGTATTACGGCGGCGAGCAGGTGAAGACGAACTTCACCCAGGCGAACGCCTACCTGACGGCCATGAAAACCACCGGAGAACTGGCGTGGCTCAATGAGGTGTCCTCGGTCCCGCTTCAGCAGGCGATCCGGCACCAGCAAGTCGCGTACGCTAGCTTCTTCGCCGGCCGCGCCCGCTACCCGAGGTATAAGTCCCGCACCGGCCGGCAGTCCGCGGAGTTCACCCGGTCCGGGTTCCGGTACCGCGACGGCGCGCTGTTCCTCGCCAAGATGGACACGCCGCTGGCATTCGCCTGGTCCTGGCCCGGTATCAGCCCGGGGTCGATCCACCCGTCGACGGTGACGGTTTCCCGCGACCCCTGCGGACGCTGGTACGTCTCCTTCACCGTCGACGCAGCCGGCCCGGAGCAGCTTCCCGCCGCCGGCAGCGCCGCGGGCGTGGACCTGGGCATCAAGGACTTCGCCGTCACCTCCGGCGGCGAGAAGATCGCCAACCCGCGCAGCCTGGCCCGCCGGGAACGGAACCTGGCCCGCTACCAGCGGCGCCTGTCCCGCTGCCAGCGCGGGTCCGCGAACCGGGCCAAGGCGAAGGCGAAGGTTGCCCGGGCGCACCGGAAGGTCCGCGCCGCCCGCACCGATTTCCTCCACAAGGCCAGCACCCGCCTGGTCCGCGACCACGACGTGATCGTCCTGGAAGACCTCGCCGTGAAGAACATGATCCGCAACCGCACGCTGGCCAAGGCGATCTGTGAGTGCGGGTGGGGCACCTTCCGGGCCATGATCGAGTACAAGGCCGCCAGATACGGACGGCATGTGATCGTGACCGACCGGTGGTACCCGTCGTCCAAGACGTGCTCGGCGTGCGGGCATGTCCTCGCGGACCTGAGCCTGAACACCCGGACGTGGCAGTGCCCGTCCTGCGGCACCCGGCACGACCGGGACCACAACGCCGCGAAGAACATCCTGGCGGCAGGTCTTGCCGTAGCCGGGGACAACCCCGGCCATGCCTGCGGAGCTGATGTCAGACCGCAAGGGAACCCCCTTCGGCGATCGGCTGTGAAACAGGAACCCCGGCCCGTGAGAGCCGGAATCCCCGTCCTTCAGGGCGGGGAGTAGTCAAGATCACGAACCAGGCGGCGCGCCGTCCCGCGCGTCGGACGGCGCCGTCACTCCTGCTCAGACGGAGCCGCATCCTGCATGCCCGCCTGTCGCCATGGGGCCACCCGCTCCTCATCGAGCAGGCCTGGCCGGCGCAGATACCCGATCATCAGCCGGACCGATTCAGCTGCGTCCCGGGTCAGCTCATAGCACCGGGCTGCGGACCTGCAGCGATCAGGTCCGAGCTGCCGGGCAAGCGACACGATCTCGGCCGAGAGCCGGCTGAGCTCCGGGCCATCGGCTGGGTTAACCGGCCACGGCTCCGCTCCGCCAGCCGCGCCCAGCTGAGTGAACTGGTCCCCGAGCCAGCTCCACGGATCAACTGTCAGCTTCGCATCCCAGACCCGCGGGCAGGGCTCATGACCCAGGAACTGCGGATGGTAGTGCGCGACCCCGAACGTTCCCGGCGCGTCGGCAAGACGGTCAAACAGGTCGGCGCGCCACAACGGCCGGTCCACGGCCACGAGCTGCGCGGCCGACTCGCTACCTCGGTGCTGGTGCGCCGCCAGCTCCCTCAGCTCGATCCGGACGCCGTGCTCCATGGAGGCATCATCCAGGTCGATCTCGAACCAGTGCCGGACGACGACCGCAGTGCGCGACAGGGTGAGAATGTGCTGCACAGACACCTCCAGCAGGGCTCGCCGCTGCCATCTTGGCCAGCGCCCACATCGCGGAGCGGGCACAGCCGGACTGCACGTCGTGCTGCCCCGGACGGCAGATCACAGCACCTATTCAACCCAGCCGAAACGAGCTGCGCTACAGGCCTGCAGCCGTTCAGGGCGGTTTCGCACCTCCTGCGGCGACCGCAGCCTGCACATGACGATGATCTCGTCCTGCCACGCACGCTAACGGCTGCCGGCTCTCTCCGCTATCAGGGCTTCGGGTTCCTCGACTGGATCTAACTCATATGCCGAAATGAGTACTTCATCTGAACGCATATCTATGCACGAAGGGGTCGGCGGCCCAGAATAGTTGGTTCTGGGTGAGTGAGCCTGCTGCCCCTCGCGCTCATATTCTTCAACTGGATCACGGGCGATAAGGTGGTCGTCCCCAGTTCAATGAGCGGCTCGTACTATACCAGTACGCGCAACCTATTCGTCGGTTCGCTGTGCGCGCTCGGCGTCTTCCTGATTGGCTACCGGCATACCAGGCGCCAAGATGTCTGCACATCGTTTGCGGGCTTGTGCGCATTGGCGGTGGCATTCGCACCGACCGCGCCAGCGCCTCCGAGGACCGAGCCGGCCTGGATCAATTACCTGCATCACGCCGCCGCGATCGCTCTCATCTTCACCCTCGGCCTGTTCTGCTGGGTCGTCTTCGCGGCCTACGGTCACCCCGCCACAGCGCGGCCGGAGTCAGGGATGGACCGCGTCCAGTCGTGGCTGAGGGGCCTGCGAGCCTGGCTCGGCAGCGCGTGGAAGAGCCTGGAACGGCCCGGGCGGAGCACCATTTACTTCATCTGCGGCTTCCTTGTCTTCGTTTCGGGGGCCCTCGCCCTCTACACCGGAGTCTGGCCGGTCGACTGGAGCACCGACTGGCCATCGCTGTACCTGTTCGAGGCCGTGGCGGTGTTCGCGTTCGGCTTCGCCTGGATCATCGCGGGCCTGGAGCCTGCCGTGGCTATCCAGGAGCGTGTCGCCGCCGACATGCAGCGGCGACACGGACCTGCTCACCCGGATACCCTCACCGCTAAGGCCAACCTCGCCTCCGCATACCGGTCGGCCGGGCGCACCGACGCAGCCGTAGCGATCGAGAACCAGATCGCCAACCTGGCCGCGTCAGACGGGCCCAGCGGACCCCACTGACAAGGCTGACGCCGTACAGACACACGTCGCGGCCGGGTGCCGACATGTCCGTGTGCATATCTATGCATCGAGCGGCATGCTCACTCATGGTCACCGCACCGATTTTCCACTGTTTCAGTAGGGAATCAGATCGCCGGTCAGTGCGCCTCAGAGTCGGTTCAAGCAGCATGGCGCCTCGTACGCAGATAGGCCAGATATGCGCGGATAACCAGGTGAGTGTCGAGAGGCCGCTGGCCGCCGGAGGACTGTGAACCGGGAGATCGCGCAGGCGCTGTCCCGCCTCGCGTGTCACGGTCCAGCAGTTCCGCAACCACGACGTCATGCAGACCGGAGGTCCCGCCCGTGCGGATCACGACGAAGGCGCGGCGGGATGTCAGGAAAGGGCTTCGGGCCCGGGGGTGCCGTGCCATGTCGTCAGTTGCCGGGTGCCGGTGAACACGTCTCGCAGCCACAGGGTCTGGTCGGCGTCCCAGCCTGCCAGCAGCGTCGCGGCCGCGTCCCCGCTGTCTACCGCCATCCCGGCGGTGCTCAGGTAGCCTGCCACGCTGACGTGCACGCCATCCCACTGGGCTGCCACCGATCGCCAGTCCGGCAGGATCCACCGCCCCTCGCGCCCGGTCCAGCGGCTCCAGTCATGCCATCGCGAGGCTGTGACATCCCTCGGGTGGGCAGCAGCCAGCCGCCCCCAGTCGCCGGGTTCGTGCACCTCATATACCCGGGCAGCTGGGTCTATCTCCACCGCCCAGACCTCGAACTCTTCTTCTCCCAGCGGATCCTCGGCGCAGGCGAGCCCGACCGCGGGCAGGTCACCGATGTTCCCCCGGCTGGTCCACACCGTGCCGCCAAGGGGGCCCGACCACCAGGTTCCGGAAACGGCCCCCTCGGCGCCGGCCCGCCGCGCCGCCAGCGCCCGGTCCCGCGCCATGGCCTGTTCTTCGGCCGCTGCATCTTCCTCCGCCGCCTCGACAGCACGTGCGACATCGCCGCCACGCGCCAGGGTCCTGTGGTGAGCGCAGCCCACCCAGCGCTGATGCCGCAGGTCAGCCGGCTCCCACCACCAATTAGCCGCTGGCGCGCTGGCCACCGCCTCGGCCAGCGGCCTGAAGAGCTGGGCTTGACCACCCGGCAGTGATGGTTCCCGCTGCTCAGCCGCCCGCGCCACCGATGCCAGCAGGGCCGGCGGATCGGTGAACCAGGACTGTTCCGCCGGTGCCCGGACCGCGCTCGCGACGGCTGTCCCGATAATCGTGGCGGCATCTTTCCCGCCCGGGTTCATCCACTGCGGCCAGGTTCCCGCGTCGCGGTGAGCGCGACGCGGGCGAAGCAGCCTCCGGAGCCGCGCGCTGAGACCGCTGGACGACTCCAGGAAGGTCACTCCTTCCGGGGGAGGCTTGCCCTCCGCGGCCAGCAGCATGAGCGTATCCAGCCCGGCCAGGTCGGCGAGCATCGCCCGCCCGGGCCGGCCGCCGAGCAGAAGGTCCGCGCGAGATTCCACCGAACCGCTCACGCTTCTAGTCTGCGCATGGCCAGGCCCGCCACCGCAAAGCCTTTTCCCGCCAGCACAGGCCTGTCCGAGGGCCGGTCCAGGTCGCGCTACCCTCGGCGCATGGGTCCGGCCGTACCTGGCATCGACCCGTGGGCACGGAAGCGCGCCTGGCCGCCCGCTGCGGCAGCGGCGTGGAGGCGTGGTCCGGCGAGTTGCCGGGCGTCACCCGGAGCTGACGGCGCTGGTCCCGCCGAAGCTCTACCAGCGCGGGCACGCCCTGGCGACCTGGCTCGCGCAGGACGACCGGGCGGTCGTCCTGCTGCACCGGTGACCTGACGCCCGGCAACATCCTCGACGGCGGAGCCGAGCGCCGCCTAGTCGCAATCGGCCCCGCACCCTGCCTCGGCGATGCCGCCTTCGACGCGGTCGACCTGATCCTGTGGCAAGCCGGCAACCTCGATGCCGGACAGTTGGCAGTCGCAGGGTTGGATAGCAGCCTCGCTGGGAAGACGAGTGACCAAAGGGGGGAGGCTGGCGATGTTTGTTCAAGTAATCCGGGGTAAGGTGAGCGACCCGGAGCAGGTGCGCGCCGCGCTCGGCCTGTGGTCGGAGCGGCTGGCGGCCGGTGCGCCAGGCTGGCTTGGATCGACTGCGGGGGTGACCGGGGATGGCCGGTTCGTCGCGCTGGCCCGCTTCGAGTCGGAGGAGGCGGCCAGGCGCAATAGTGACCGGCCCGAGCAGGGCCAGTGGTGGATGGAGACCTCCAGGCTATTCACGGGGGAGGTCATCTTCCGCGATAGCAGCGACGTTACCGCCGACGTTAACGGCGATCCGGACACGGCGGGCTTCGTGCAGGTGATGCAGGGCCGCGGCAGCGATCCTGAACGCGCCCGGGAGCTCATGGCCCAGAACCCGGACGACTGGGCCGCATTCCGGCCGGACGTCATCGGCCGCGTGGTGGTGGGGCACGAGGGCGGTGCCTACACCATGGCCATGTACTTCACCTCGGAGGAGGCGGCACGCGAAGGCGAACGCAAAGAGCCGCCGCCTCAGCTGAGGGCACAGATGGAGGAGATGGGCAAGCTCAGTGCCGGCGAGCCCGAGTTCCTCGACCTCAGGCAACCCTGGCTCTACTCACCTCGATGAGCAGGCGGGCAAAGCTCGCTGGGTGAGCCGCCGCAGGCGTGCAGTAATGATCCTGATCAGCGGTCCTGGCACGCCAGCCCACGGCATGCCCGGTCGGGCAGGACCGGCGGCGCTGCAGGACGACGACCTCATCAGCCTCGGCTCACAGGTAATACGCGATGCCGCGACGGCTGCTATGACAAGACGGTGACCACGACGGCCGGGCCGGTGCGTGCTGGCGTACTTTGCGTGCCTCGCTGGCGGTCATGGCCGGCTGACGTCCGTGGCCGCTCGAGCCGGAGCGGCCACGTCGGTCAGCGAGTCAGTCGAGCGCCTGCCGGGCGACGGATGATGGTTTGCGCCCGGCGAGGATCCAGCCGGCCAGGGCTGCCGCGACGGGAACGCCGGCAATAGTGATCGCGAGGTCGAGAACTGGCACCCGGCTCAGCACACTGATGTCGCTGCGGTGTCCGGCGGCCAGCGCCAGGTAGGCCGCGCCCGATCCGAGCAGCGCGCCCAGCAGGGCAAGAGTGCCGGCGGTGGTGGCGGTAAGGGTACGCCGGGTCGCGCTGGCGGCTCCGATGGCGGTGAGAGTGCGCACCTCGCCGGCTGCCTCGGCGCGGATCAGGCCCACCGCCATGGCCAGCACGCCGAGAGCGATCAGCGCTCCGGCGGCCGTCGCCACGGCGCTGATCGTGGCTAGCGAATCCTGGGTGTTCCTGGACTCGATGACCAGGCCTGATTTGGCGGCCACGTCGCGTGCGGCCGCGATCTGCGCGGCTTGCAGTGGCCGGGCGGACTCGACCATCCAGCCGGACTGGATCTGCGTCCAGTGCTCGCGGGGCAGGCCGTTCAGGGTGATCAGCGAGGTGGGTTCGGAGCCATAGTCAGGAACGTGAATCCGCTGGACGCTTGTGGCGTCCGTGATGGTGGTGATAGTGGTGAGGTCG
>WNGH01012818.1_pt1 | contig 11059 bp, 17 predicted proteins | sample 5400631 | NCBI WGS metagenome assembly WNGH01 (sample SAMN13153373, study PRJNA577476) | soil metagenome | isolation source: 115 cm soil or saprolite under Garry oak tree replicate 1 | place: USA:California | collected 2016-06-15 | reverse complement strand
ATGGCTGCCGCGGCCATTTCCACGCTTATCCACGAGGTCTTGCATGTGAAGTTCCAGCAGAGAAGCCTTGCCCGGTATGTCGAGGAGGGAATGGTCCAGAGGCTGGAGAAGATGTACATGAGACAGTGGGCGGACAAACTCGATGGGGTCCTAAGATCACAATTTTCGTCTGGCATCGACAAAGTTTCGGCGTGAACGAGGCCTAAGATAGTCAAGCATAACTTCGACACTCGACAGGATTTGTGAACATGCTTCTAGAAATGAGTGAGGAAAAAGCGAGACACCTGCTCGAACTTTCCCGCGCACTACGCTGGGAGTTCCCCTCTTCCCAAGGCACCCCGATCATCAGAGGCCAGGCTGCGAGCCGGGATGTTGAGCAAGCTACCAGAGAACGAGAATCCTATTCGAATGCAGCGCGTGTTCTCTTGGAGAACGGAGACGAAGAGGGCGCGATCGAGATCGCTGCCAATGCTTGGCGGCTTTGGATAGTGGCCCGTGACCTCGACGGCGGACGGGCGTTTCTGGCCTCGGTGCTGGAAGAGGGCGAGAAGAAACCATCACGAGCCAGATCACTGGCACTGTATGGTGATGCTCTGTTGGCTTTCAGGCAGGGGAAGAGTGAGGAATCAAGGCAGAGGAGCCAGGCGGCGCTAGATGCTGCACTCGTGGTAAATGATCGAGAAGCATTGACACTCGCATACCTTGCGCTCAGCCGGATAGCATTCGAAGACGGCGACTATGCCAAGTCTGCCAGCCTTGCCGTCAAAGCTAGAGAGTTCGCTCGTGACCTTGACCCGGCGATGGGACAAGCACCCCTATTCCTTCATGCCAGCGCCACCCGGCTCACAGGTGACTACGATCAGGCAGCGGCACTTTTTGAACAGAGCCTCGAACTCAACCGGAAGATCGGAGACCAAGGAATGGTGGCGGCGGAACTACAAAATCTAGGCTTTGTCGAGATCCACCGAGGAAACGTCGACGCGGCCGAACGCTACTTCACCGAGGGCGAGAAAATTGGACCGGCAAGCGATCCATATAGCACCGCGATGAGTATCATCAACAAAGCCGTCATTGCCTTCCTTCGAGGGAACTTGGACGAGTCGCGCAGTCTGCTGCAGCATGCTCAATCAGTATTCAAAGAGGTCGGGATAGCCCCCGGTGCAGATGACCAGTTCGAGATCAACTGGCTTCAAAAGCAGCTGACAAAAAGCGTCCGGGAATAGTGGCCGATCAGGGAAACCGGTTCAGCGTCCTCGGCCAGGGATCCAGTCTCCATCAGATCTGATATTCGGCCTCGCGATGAGGATCGGTGGGCTCAAAACCGACGATGTATTGAACCAACTGGGCTGGATGGAAGTCTAACCCTTACAGCTAAAATAGGAATTGTCAGGATCTGCTGTCATGGTCTTGGTTGTATCGAACCTGATACCGGTGGCGAAAGGTTGGGAGGAGGATTTCGAGCGCCGATGGAAGCAGAGAAAATGGTCTATCGCGCAATCCCCGGGGTTCATCAGAACAGAGGTCCTACGACCGATGAAAGGAGACCATTATGTGGTCATGACGTATTGGAGGTCTAAGGAGGATTTCGAGCGGTGGACAGAGAGCCAGGCGTTTATGGAAGCGCATGGAACACGCCGCCGAAAGAGGCGTTCACGGGTCCTAGCAAGCTGGAAGTCCACGAGATCATCACTGAAAGCCCAGCTTCTAGCACGGGCTAGTGTATCTCCAAACCTTTTTCTTACCGTAATTCAACACCGCTCTTAGTGAAGTGTTTACGCGTTGAAGGCAGCTGAGAAATCGGATACTTGGTGGGAGAGGGCCAACAAGAAGCTCGAGGAGTCAACACTCAAAACAAGGTTCACCCTGAACAGTGATGGAAGAGTCGAGGTCAACCCTCCCGTCCTTCCGGCTGACTACGAGGAGACGCGACTGCTCTTCGAGATAGTGGACGATGTTTTCGCGATGCTCGAAGAGGAAGCTGAAGAAGCAGAACTAGACGCGCCCGACAGCTAGATCTTGCGTACTGTCTAAATACGCGAATTCCTATAGTCTTCTCTGAATCTCGTGCACCGATCTAGCTTATGGAAGATTGTATTCTGCGTCGCACTGGTTGCCCTAGTTATTTCTTCTTCGACCCTTTTCACCCGTGCGCTTACCCCAACTTATCTTCCTGGCGTGCTGGCTGGACAATTTGCCCAGTACAACGTTCTCAAAGATTCGTGCAAGTCTTCGACCCCCCAAATTTGCCAGTCACTGGCGACTAGCCTCAACGATACGACATATGCCGCGGTTAAGGTCGTCGGAGTATCTGGTCCGACAGTCACCCTTGAACTGATCTCGATATTCAAGAATGGTACGGGCTCTCATGAGGCAGCGATCGTCAATGTTGCGACGGGAACGTCTAACGTGACCGTATTCTCCCAAAGCGTGAATGATTATTTCTTGCTTGCGGGAGGCCTTCGACCCCCGGACCGGATCTGGAACACTTCATCAGCTCGGACCCTCACCTCAACGAGCAACGAGATGGTACTAGGTAAGATGAGGACGGTGAACTTTCTCAACTTTTCTGTGTCAGGGTCCCAATATGGGACGACTTATTCTGGACCCGCAGGTTTCGCCTTTGACTAGTCCTCAGGCCTCCTAATCGACTTCAACATCAAGCTAACTACCACAGGTACTTCGACTACGATGCTGGATATTGCGATCCGCATGGTCGACAATAATGTCTGGCACAACGCTTACCTACCCGACTTCGACCTTAGCGCAGATCCAACAAGCGTCAGTGCTACAACGAACATTTCTGGTAATTCGACCATAACCCTTCACCGACTATACGGATTCACGGGAACCGTCAGTCTCTCAACCACGACATCCGCTAGCGGTTTATCCTGTTCCGTTTCTCCAGGCGGTCTTCCGATGGGGGGCTCGGATACGTCAACGCTTTCGTGCAGAGGTTCCCCGGGAACATATACTGTCACGGTCGAGGGAAATGGAGGATACTCGGTACATAGCACGTCGATCACCGTAACTCTGAGCGCTGCGCCGATACCAGCTCAACCAGCTAGCATTCTCTCGAATCCTCTGTTCGACGGTGGAATAGGCATTGCCGCGGTCGTCGTAGCAATCGCCACCTTGGTCTTCCTCAGACTAGCGAAGACGGAAGGGTCTTGGCCTCTACCGGACGCTTTGGCTGGTTCCTTATCGGCGTAATACTCGGCGCGATAATACTCGAACTCTACAATGTGACCGTTAGATTTGTTCCTCGCTGGCTTGGTGCTGCAACAGCGGTTGTTGGATTTCTGATCCATCTCGTCGCCTGGTTCGGCCTAATGCTCGCAGTAGCCGGGGTTCTCGGGTCGCGTATCATAAGAAAAGATCAGTTGAGCTATGGCCTAGTCGGATTCGGCGCAATCATCGTGACCCTAGAATTATGGTTGTCCACGCCGTTCGGTTTCGGGTAATGCTATTCGAGCTGGCCCTATCAGGCGGGGCTTGGTTGTCCGAGGTGCTGGTCTAGGAACTTTGCGGCTCTCTTAATCGAGTCTATCTCATTCTCTCGACGCACGAACCCGTGGCCTTCGTTTTCGTAGATCTTGACCTCAACCGTTACCCCGTTCTTCCTAGCCGCTTCGGCCATCTGTTGTGTCTCTTCGACGGGGCAGCGGATGTCGTGTTGTCCTGCGAGTAGGAGGAGAGGTGCGCGAATCTGGTCTGCAAAGAATATGGGCGAACGGTCGCGCCAGAGCTCGCGATCGGTAATTGGATTGCCCATCAACCATTCGTCGTTCTTCTGCAGTACAGGATCCTCGTTCTCGTGGGCTGTGAACCAGTTGGCTAGTGGGACAATGCTGACGCCTGCTGCCCAGATGTCTGGTGTTTTGGTGAGCGCCATTAGTGTGAGGTATCCTCCCCATGATCCGCCCATTATCGCGATCTTTTTCGGGTCCACGTAACCGGTTGTTTTGAGATAGTCGACTGCTGCGATGAGGTCGTTTAGGTCGCCTCTGCCAGCGTCTTTGCGGAGGCTTTCCATGTATTCGCGTCCGAATCCTGTTGATCCTCGGTAGTTGGGAGCGATGACCACGTAACCGTGGCTTGTCAGGTATTGGATGTTAGGGTACCAGCTGTTGAAGTGTTGCCATTGGGGTCCGCCGTGTGGATAGACGATGGCCGGGTGTGATCGGTCGGGTTTGATGTTGGCGGGGACGTAGAGGAAGCTAGAGATAGGGGTTTGGTCTTGGGCGGGATAAACAATCAGGTGTGGTTGGACGAAGTTGTCCTGGTTTAGTCCCCCTACTAGCGAGTAGGTGATTTGTTTGAGGGTGCGGGCTTTGAGATCGTAGACCCAGATGTCGTGGGGGCTGTCTCCTGAGGCGTGTATTATCGCGAGCTGTTTGCCGTCTGGGGAGAAGCGAGCGGCACGGATGACTCCGTGGCCGGGTGGTATCTCTTCCTGTTCTCCTTTCAGGTCGCGGATGTAGAGATGGAGGTTGCCGGCTTGATTGACAACGTAAGCGTACTCGTCTTCCGTCGGGCTAACGTCTACTAGAGAGCTGTCCCAGTCCTGCAGGGTGAGCCACTGGAATTCACTGTTTTCTTTTTGATCGAGTAAGGCGACTGCGTCTATTCCCTTGTCGTTGGCGTTGCTGGTGACGTAGACTCGTTTGTTGTCGCGTGTCCAGCCGCCGACGATGCTGGTGGAGCGATCGTCTATGGGGGCGAGAACTGTCTCGCGTCCCGTCTCCATATCATGGACGCTGACACCTGTATACTGGTAGTTTCGTGTCCGGGAGAAGGCGAGTTTTTTCCCGTCGGGGCTGGGTTCGAGGGCTTCGCAGTCGCCGGGGTCGCTGCTGATGACCTTCTTGACCGTCCCGGTTGCGAGGTCGTGGTGGAATATCGGGTAGGTCCCAGGTATGTCCCGTTCGGCTGCGTAGAATAGAGATCTGCCGTCGGGATTCCATTTCATGTCCCTATGACCGATCTTCTCGGTGCGCGTAATGTTCTTGGTAGTGTACTCTGTTAGATCGAGCAGGTAGAGGTTGGGTTTCTCGTCGCCTTGAGAGTCTTGCGAGTAGAGGACATACTGGCCGTCGGGTGAGGGATCCGCGAGATCGTTTCTCTCATCGCTTACTGTCAGCTGTACAGGCCAGCCCCCGGTGCTCGGGACGCGCCAGATATTGTATCGGCCGGTGATGTTCGTCTCGAAATAGATATGCTCGCCATCAACAGACCAGCGCAGGGTGAACATGGAACGGGTGTAGTAGAGCGTGTCAATGTCCAGGGGACGATAAGCAGGATTGGACGGACTAGTAATAGAGTCACTGGCCAGCTTGGACGCGGGTGAAGGAATCATTTGCTGGGGAGGGTGGAACCGGAATAGTTAGAACTATCGGAGAACGTAATCGTCTCAACCAGAGGGTCCCCGATGGGAGTTGCGGCCTCGGAGGGTAGCGCTACTCAGCTTCCTTCCTTAGAACGATTGGAGAAGATCAACAGCATCTATCTCCAGAAAGGCAAGATTCGTCTAGGCTACGGACTCTTCATCATAAACGACAGGATAGTCGGAGTCAGGGCAAGCCGTTGGTACCTGCTCACCAGTATCATACACGCTCCGATGGTAATACTAGGATCGTTCTGGGGGCTTCTACTCCTGTTTCTAGGGCTTGGTGGACAATTCGGAGTGGTGTTTTTCGTTCCCGTAATTGTTGAGGTTGTTTGGGCCGCTGTCAACTCGATCCTCGTACTTCCAGCTATGGAAAGGGTCTTGCGGGGCAAGGACTACTCGATTGATGAGCTGGAGGAGAAGAAGGACTTTGAGGCAAGAAGAAGCGATGTCTGGGAGGTAGAGGTTAGACAGCCCAACGGTCTCTCCCCAGGAGTGGTGGAGTTCAAGTTGCGGGATGGTGGTTTGTTGAAGGTTCGAATGCTGTGGACGAGGGGTCGCGCCAAGAGGTTTGCGGAAATGTTCAGTCTTGTCGAGACATTCACAGGTCGCCAACCTTACTATAATTACAAAGGATGGGCCATCTGGAGATTAAGCTAATTTCATGTTACCTGATGGACCACATTGGCTTGTTGAAGGCGTTCAACTCTCTGGCTGACAGTGGGCCGGAGGTGCAACCGTTTTCGTGGATATTCCGTGGCGGAGATTGTCTCGCCATATTTTGCTAGAGCTGATAGAAGCATTCCTTTTCCAATCGTGTCCGCTGCGCGCCTGTCGGCGGCGTAGGAGAGGTCTCTCCAGAGCCATTTGGTGTACAACGTTAGAAGTGAGAGACTGTAGATAGCCCAAAGGGCGACCGTTGCCCACAGCAGTTCACTGGAGAGGCTATGATCAGGGAGACGTAATATCGCTAGTAGAGCGAAGATGAGAGGAATTTCGCCCAGACCAGCGGGTAGAACTAGGCGAATTAGTGATGTGCGATTCTTATCGCGCGATAGGACATAATTGTACAGTATTGAGGCCGCAAGCATTGGTCTCCAATCTTCAGCAGTCAGCCGACCCATCATTTTCCTAGGCAGCCTCACCTCGCCAAATTGGACAATTATCAGGTCAGGGCCCATATCTTCCGCCCAGACGACACTATCGGGTTCGGGCTTGGTTATTCCAAGCTGATGGAACAGCTCGACAGCATAATTCAGAATCTTCTCATCGTCCGGACTCTGAGATGCGTCCTGAGGAGTGGTCATTGTCAGTTGGCTGCGTTTCCGGGTAAAAATGCGAGATTATGCTGGCTTTTTCGAGTAGTATTGTTTGAGGGTATGTAGCATCTCTGGGTCGTGGTGTTCTTCGATGATTATCCTGTATCCCTCGTCTTCTTCCCTGTTGACGAGTTGTTTGGTGGCGTACACTTCGCCGATGTAGCTGTCCTCCTCGATTATCCCCAAGCCTTGCGGGCCTTGTCGGAGGACGTCGAACACTATCTTGAGCAGATTGTCCAGATCCTTGATTGGACGAGTGTTTGTTACGGTGGGTGATCCTTTCCAGAGCAGGAAGACGACTGTTATTCCCACGAGTCTGCCGGCTAGCTGGTGTCTGAGTCGTTCGAGATCGTCATTGGAGAGTCGTTCCTTGATGGCGTTGGCAAGCTTCTCTTTCTTCTCCCCGATATTCTGTCCATTGCCGGGGGTTAACGGCTCGAACGGAGCGATAGTGAGGTCGAGGAGGATATCCTGAGCTTCAAGTTGTTCAGCCAACATGGTCGCTTTGACTCAGATCGCGACCTAGCAAATTAGTGTTTTGGAAAACCCCAAGCCAAGCTTTTTTTCAGGAATGGCGGGCCTCAGCTTTGCGTATGACTGCTTGAGCCTTCTGCCAGTCTTCTCTCGAAATGGTCTTGCTGCCCGCGATTGCCTGCAGAGATGTTTTTCGCCCGCGTGGAGGTTCAAGTTGCTCAGATAATAGGACTTTTCCGTATTTGACGATCTCGCTTGCGAAGCTGGAGTCGGTCTCTAGCATCTTCCCCCACTCCTCGGTGGTGTAGGCGAAGGGTTGAAGGTCCAAGCCCAGTACCGTGTCTTTTAGCATGGCGAATCTCTTGCCGGGGTCGCTGGGGAGATTGTCGGCGATGATGGCTATGTCGATATCGCTGCCTGGCGAGTAGTCGTCGTGGGCGTACGAGCCGAAGAGAATTGCCTGGTGAACTTTGACCTGAGTGCTGATCCGCTTCAGGTAATGATGGAGGGCGATCTCAACCTTTTTCCTCGGGATGGCGTATTCGATCCTCACAGTACTGTTGGACCTTTTCGGCAATCCGTAACACTTCTAGAGCGTCCTACCTCGCATAATAGTCCATAGGGGCTCCTTCCGGGTGAGAGCATCTGCCGATTTTGTTATGCGCTGACGAGACACTGCGAATGATCTGCTCGCTGTGCTATGGACAGGTTACCGCAGCCTTTTGCTTTTCTTCAAGAGATTCCGGAGCTTCGGGTTGTCCGGTTCAAATTCACTCTTCGTTTCTAGAGCCTTCTCGCACCTAAGACAGACACGGCCTCGACCGGATATGTGGCCTGGAGCCCATTCTATGTTCATCCATTTCGTTCTCTCGTGTTTGCAGGATTCTTGCAGCTGAGAGAGCCGGTTCGCGAACTCTTCCCTGAGAGACCTGGCGGTTGTCTCGGGTCTGATTATGACGAATTCCTTTCTCTCTCCATCAGTTTCAATCTCGACTATTCCCGTGAACCTCCCATCCACAACCTTTGCATAAGCTTCGAGCCATGATTCGCATTTTCGGCAGTTTGTGCCGACTGGGACCTTGCCGTTGAGGAGCAGAGGTCTGTCGCCAAGATATTCGTCGGTCTTTCGAAGGCTAGGCGCGAATTTCTTCTTTCCATACTCTCTCTTTCTTTCTTCTTCGGGGATTTCCTCCAGCTTGCGGTACTGAACGATATCGCCTTTCTTCCATGTCTGCATCAGGCACTCGAATTGTTTGGTCAACCACTCTATCGTTATCTTCGCGTTGCATTTCGGGCATTTCGAGTCCTCATCGTAGAAGCGATCATACAAACCCATTCCAGAAGCCTTCTGAAAGAGTCGGTCGTCGACAAGTAACGACTACTTAAGACTCGTCGTCGAGGCGTCAGTCTTCCTGATACCCACAGGGCTCTTTGCCCAGTCTGGTTTGAGATGGCTGGTTAGGATGATGGGGTCGAGGGGCGAGCCTCAGCGCTGGGACCTAAGCCAGTGAACGATCTCGACGCCATTCTGCATCTTTCCGAAGACAGGATGCTTGGCCCAGCCGCCCTCGGTCTCGGCCATGACCTTCTCCCAGTTGTCCTCCAGCTTTTCCAGCAATATCTTCCCGTCCTCGAACCTCACGTCTACAACGTCTCCCACCGAGATCTTAGCCTTCTCTCGAAGATCTTCAGGTATAGTAACCTGGTATCCGCGTTCTACCTTTACCTGCAAAGGTCTTGCCTGATTCCTATTTGCCGAATAGAATAGATCAACCTTCCCGACCCTCTTCAGCGCCTGGGCCGGACATCCGTTTGGACGCGCGACTTTCAGCCTGTCAACGTGAAGATGGTTCTTTGCCTCTTCTTGTCGAGGGTGATTTTGAACCTGTCGAAGAATCCTTCTCTGCCGATCAGGTAAGGTGCGTTGCCGTCGGCGAAGCACATTGGAAATGTCAGCTCGAGGGCGAGATCGGGAAGGATCGCGCCGACTTCATGGATTCGACCGTCAACAGAACATTCTGGCCTGGGAGATATTCCGGTGAGGCTTGTTCTTGAGCCTCTTGACCAGTTGAGTCCGATGCGTTCGGCCATTTGGCGGGGAGCAAGGGAGATGTCTGCGCCGCTGTCTACGATGAAAGAGTAGAGGTTGGAGCCTTGCTTCTCCTTGAAGGCTAGATCTAAGATGGGGCGATAGAGGGTCCCTGTGCGGGTCTTCTGCCTCATCCAGTTCTTAGTGAAGCTCGACATATACCAGAAGCGAGGGCTTCTCGATCCTCGTTATTAGAACCATTCCAGGGTTGAGTTTGTCGATCTTTTCGTACAAGCCCTTCATGGTGGGACTGGAGGCTAGTATCTTCCTGTTCTTTACAGCCACGTACTTTCCACGATATCTTCGCAAGACAGGGGTGGAGGCCGAGCTGAGCCATTTCTCGTCTCGTTGTCTGGTCCGAGCCTCCCGTAGCAGTTCCGGAGAAATCGTATTGCTCAAACGCCGTCTACGCGGGGCCAAGTATCTCAATTCGTATTATTGACTAGTTCAAGTATTTACGTTGGTTGGCACGGCTTGGTTGATCCCCTGGGATCACGTCGTGGTTGCTGGGAGATTCGCCTGGGCTCAGTAGGTTTCGACTTTTAGGCTGGGAATTCTTTTGAAGTCTTCAATGTTTCTAGTGACTAACGCGAGTTTGAGGGTTAGAGCGGTCGCTGCGATGTATAGGTCGTTGATTCCAGGAGTCTGGCCCCGCCTTTGCATCTGCGCCTGAACCTTCGAGCTCTCCTCCACAATCTCGGTTGTGACTGGTATTGTCTGGAAGGGAGTCATGTCTCGCCGAGCCTTTTCCAGTTGAATCTCTAACTCTTTTGCACCAGTGTAGCTGAGATGGACGCCTAGCAGGTATTCGTGGACTGTTATGACGGAAATGGCGGCGAAGCTTTCTTCCTGGTCGACCGTCTTGGCAAGTTTCGCCGCTCCAGGGTCTCCGTTAACAAGGTCAACTATGAAGGTCGTGTCGAAGAGTCTCAGGACAGCCTCTTCCGTAGCTGTCTACTAGTCTCAGCTTCGGCTTTCCGGATGACCGCCTGGGCTCTCTGCCAGTCGTCCCTCGAGAGGGTTTTGGTTCCCGCGATATCGCTAAGCTTGAGCGGTCGTTTCATGCCACGTCGTATGACATCGGAGAAGCTTTCCCCGGGAAGCTTTGCCCTGCTGAGAAGCTGGTACACATCGTCCGAGATGGCTATCGTCTTGGCCATGAACTATCAGGAAGCGAGATTTCCTATATATGCATAGCTATACAAAGACTTCCTCAACCCCTGAGTATCGAGAGCCTTCACGGGACACGTGTTACGGACTTCCGGTTAACCCATCCACAACAGGAAGACGACCGTTATCCCGACGAGCCTACCGGCCAGCTCGTGTCTGAGACGTCCTAGATCCTTCTCGGAGATTCTCCCTCTAATAGCCTTGGCAAGCTTCTCCTTCTTCCCCAACAACACCACCCCACCACTACCAAGAGTCAACGGCTACAAAAGGAACAACAGTCTCGGGGTAAGCCGCTAGTGTTTCTTGAATCGGATGCGGTTATTGAGGTAGGTTTGCTAGATGCTGGATTCTTTCTTGGATGCTGGGGCGGAAAAATCCAGTCTTCCCTGTTGTCATGCTCTGATCGATCGAGGCTAGTTTTGTCAAGGACGCGATGAGCGATTCTTTTCCGACTATCTGTATGGCTTTGTCATCCATTTCGAGATAGAGCTTCTTGTGGAGGATCATAAATGGGATGATAGAGAGCACTAGGATGATGATGAGTGCGATGTCTATGAGGTCGAACAGTATCCCAGAAAAGGAGCCGTCCACGAGCTTAATGTCTGCGAGTATGATGAAGGG
>WNGH01011888.1_pt1 | contig 11059 bp, 12 predicted proteins | sample 5400631 | NCBI WGS metagenome assembly WNGH01 (sample SAMN13153373, study PRJNA577476) | soil metagenome | isolation source: 115 cm soil or saprolite under Garry oak tree replicate 1 | place: USA:California | collected 2016-06-15 | reverse complement strand
TGGGTGGCGAAATGGATCATGGTGCCTTGGCCGCTATTGAAACAGTACTCACCGCTTGCCGATGTCTGATCGATCGCAATCTTGGGGCTCGCACGCAAAATTCTGGCGATCGTCAGAATCTCGCCTTTCGCGGTGCCCTGAAGGGCGAGAACGTCGGCGTAATCACGTTTGATTCTGGTGAGTTCGTCTTCGGTTGTTGGCTGATCGCCTGCGATAAGAGCGCCGTTAAAAGCTGAAATCTGGACAATCAACACTATGAAAATAACGCGTCGCATAATGATACCTCCGTGTGGTTGTTTGAGCGGGCAAATTATACTTTGCCTGCATTTTGCAGTCTAATTCATTTACCCCGTGAGATAGAGGACCACAATGTGATTACGAACCATTTCCAGTTCAGTCTGCCAGATAAAACCTATTCTAGATTATCTCACGGGGTAAATGCTGGCTCGACTTTGGACTGCATGATTTTAGTTTCGTAGCAGCATGGCGACGGAAGAATTTCCAAAGAAAGAATTGGAGACGCTCTGGGCTCCCTGGCGGGTGGAATATTTCGAAAAGGAACCGCGTGATCTGAATTTTCTTTCCGAAGCGGCGCAGGCGAGCGACGACGCCGCGCACCTGGTGATTACGCGGCGCAAGAATGCGTTTCTGATGATGAACCGTTATCCGTATGCGGTGGGTCATCTCATGGCGGTGCCTTATCGCAAATTCGGGGAGCTGTCTGCGCTTGGGGACAATGAAGTCGTTGAGCTTTGGAATTTGGTGGTGCATGCGCAGGCGCTTTTGCGCGCGGCGACCAAGGCGCAGGGGTTCAATATCGGTTTGAACATTGGCCAATGCGCGGGCGCAGGTGTTACCGATCATTTGCACATTCACATCGTGCCACGCTGGAGCGGTGACACGAATTTCATGCCGATCATTGCCGGCACACGCACGCTCTCGGAAGGTTTGCGTGCGCTTTACGATAAATTGATGGACGCGCAGTCGAAGATGGCGGAGAGAAATCGTGATCGGTGATTCGTGATCAGTGATCGGGAAATTCCAATTACCAACCGCACGACCCTTGTCCGATTACTGATCACCAATCACGGATCACCCTTTTATGAACACCTGGGTCGAGGCGCCGCCGCGAAGGAAGGGCTTGGGTTGTTTTGCCCGGGGTTGCCTGCAATATGGTCGCCTCTCCCTTCGCAAGGGAGAGGGTGAGGGTGAGGGTTTCTTCAGACAAGTAGCCTGCGCGGGGGCCGGAACCCCTCACCTCAATCCTCTCCCCTTTGCCCAAGGGAGAGGCAAAGCAGACTCGCCACCGGATCATCAGTTGGTGACAAGCTACGGGATTCACAAATCACCAGTCACAGCTCTATGAATACCTGGGTCGAGGCGCCGCCGCGAAGGAAGGGCCTGGGCTGTTTCGCCCGGGGTTGCCTGATTCTTTTAGTGTTTGCGATCGTGCTGGCGATCGCTTGTTTTGTTGGTGTGTGGTGGGGTCTTCAACGGCACTCGGCAGACGCGCGCGGCAAAGCTTTCGTGTCGATTGAAGGCGACAAGCTTCGTGTCCAGGCGAGTCTGCCGCTTGGAGAAATTCTCAGCCGGCCGGGTTATTATTTTAATGGCGACGTCACGGCGGAATTCAAAAGTCCGGAATCCCTGGAGAATCCGCAGTTGAACCGGGTCGTGGTGAATGGCGAACAGGTGCCGAGCGATTTGTTGAATTGGAAATATCGTTCGAGGCGATTGGGAGACTATGTCGCCGATTACCGCAACGAGCACAACGTCGGCACTATTGAGGTACGCGACGGCAAAGTGATCGTGCGATCACGCACAGAGTAGAAGAAATTCGGCCACAGATTAACACAGATGAAGCACAGAAGATGAGGCGATTAAGACGTTTAAGTCAGCCACAGATGAATACGGATGAAACACAGATGAATACTTAAAAATTTGAATTAGCCACAGATGAACACAGATCTACACAGATTCAGAAGATGAGGCGTTTATATTCGACCTTGTACCGGCCGAAATTAAGCAAGACGCCAACCTTTAGTCCGGTGGCTTTGAGCATATTCAGTAGCTGAGCTTCATCGCGCCTGTCGTATTGCGGCGCGATTTTAATTTCGACAAGGACTGCATATTAACAACTAAATCGGCATCGTAATCTCCGACAACGATGTCTTTGTAGCGGACGGTTATCCGCTTCTCCAGCTCTGCGCTGAAGCCGTGCCGCGTCAGCTCTGCTTGCAACGAGCGTTGATATACACGGTGGAGAAAACCGTAACCGAGATGATTGTAAACCTCAAAAGCGGACCCGATGATGGCCTCCGTAACGTCTTTGTGCGGAAATCGAATTTCGTCTTCAGGTTCGAATTCGAGCATTCTGAATCGGCTGCATGATTTCGCGCACGAAGACGTTAAGCTGGCCGTCTTCCTGTTTGCGCACTTCGGTAATTTCGTACGGACGTAACTCGTCTCTGTTTACTACCGCGCCTTGCGGCGGAGGAGTGTAACCATTCGGAAATTCCACGACGATGCGCGTGGACGAACCGCCGCCGAAGTGCAGCACTTTATCCGTTAGCTTTGCGCGCGGGCGCATCACGGCCTTGTTAGCATCAGAGAAATTCACCACGAACTGTCCCTTCAAATAAATGCGTTCGCCCGCAAGTCCATGTTCGGCAACATCGCGGAGATCGCCTGTTCCGATGAGCCTGCCGAGCGGCATCTTGCCAGGTGGAAATGTTTTCCAACTGCCGCCGCCTGCGTTGGAGGCCAGAGCTACGTTTGCAGTTTCGGCCGGGGCAGGCTGGGCTGGAAGAACGGGTACGGGAGTGGCAGCCGGAACAGACGGAGCCTGTGCTACCGGTTGAATCGCAGGTTCGGGAGCTTTCGGCGCTGGCGCTGGTGTAACAGCGGGAATATTCGGAATGCCTGGCGGCGGCGTGCGCGCAGACGCAATGGTGATTGGAGTCGGACTTGGCGCGCCAGGTTTCTGAGCGAGCATTGCCGGCGCAGGAGTAGCTTTCGGAGGCGGCGTTTGCTTCTTTCCCCGCTTGCCTTTTGGTAACGGCGTTGGCTTGGCTAGCTTGTCGTTCTTTGCCAAAACCGGCGGGGGCGAAAACCCTTGAACAGGTTTTGCTTGTTCGACTCGCACCAATTCATTCTGCGCCGGCGGTGGAGTTGCGCTCTGGCTCAAGCCAGGTATTGGGACCGGACCGCCTTGTTGTGCCGCGGCTGTCTTTTGCCGGTACTCGGCGTAGCGTTGCTCGATAACGGACCGTTCGTGTGGCTTAAACAACGGCCAGCCCGCCGCAAGATTAAGAGAAAGCGGCGGCTGAAGTCGAAAAGTTCCCAGACCGCGTGTGACGGTATAGCTACCATAAAGCAACGGGACAACCGTCACCATCATGCGGCCATCGACGAGTCGATCCGCGTGAATCACCGCAGAAATATCGTGTGTACGTTCCAGCTTAACTTCCAACCCAACAGTAAGCGTCTGTTTCATGAGCGGCAGGGCTTCAGGGCTTGCAGGGTAGACATGTTCCATGAGTAGCTCGCCGTTATCGATGGCATGCGTCAAAGCGACCATGCCTGAGGTAAACACGTCTCCTGCACCGAGCTCCCGGGTTGCGACGATCGTGTACCTTCCAACTACATACGGCACAAGGCCGCGCACCTGCTGATAATTTCGAATGTAATTGCGGGCAAGTTCAGCGTTCGCCCTGGCAAGCTCGGCCGCGCCCATTCCTACGTAGCGCTCATAGAGCTGTTGCGGGTTTAGGAATTCCCCCGCCGGCGCAGCAGTCAGCTCGAAGCGCTTCGGTGGCTCAATCTTGTGCAGCTTTTGTAGGATTCGGTAGCTGTCAGGCCTTTCCGGTTGATCGAAGATATAAAAACTGCCCAGCCACGCCGCCAGCGCGAAACCCATCAAAAGCAAAATTGCAACTGTCCATGCAAAATAATTGGTGCGCCGCCGTGGGCGGGCGTACGGCTCGTCGTATGGTTCGTAAGTGCCATAGTCCATCAGTCCAGTGCGTGACGGTTCTTCAGTTTCAGCCTGATTGCGTCGCTTCAAACGATGTCCCGCATCCGCACATGCGCGATGCGTTTGGATTAACGACCCGAAAACCGGCGCCGGTCAAACCACCGCTGAAATCCAGAGTCGCGCCGCGCAGGTAGGGAACGCTGTCGCCATCGATAAAAAATTGCATTCCGTCCCGCTCGATCACTTCATCCCCGTCTTTCTTTTCGTCGAGGGTCATCTCGTAATGCATACCCGAACAGCCGCCTTTCGCGACGTGAACGCGCAAGCCTTTTGGCGAATTTTCTCTGTGCTGCGAAAGCAAACTCTGGAGCTGCCGAACAGCGTTGTCCGTGACATTAATCATTTCCAAAAATACGACTTGGGCGTATCCAAGTCAAAAATGGCAGGGACGGCGCGCTGCGCCCTCCCTACAATGCAAATTTGAATCTCGAATGCCGAAGCTCGAAACAAATCCGAATAACCATCAATCCTCTCATATTGTCATTCTGAGCGAAGCGAAGAATCCCGGATTAATTGGTAACGCCCCAACGGAACTCGGCCAGAGATGTTTCGCTTCCCTCAACATGACAGCGCTATTTTGTGAGACGGATTTCGAATTTCCATCCGCTTGCTGTTTTCCTTCGCAATCAGCAATCTGGAATCTACAATCTGGAATACAAGATGGGTCAGATTCGATTGTTGTCTGAGACGGTAGCCAGCCAGGTAGCTGCCGGCGAAGTCGTGGAGCGCCCGGCGTCAGTGGTGAAGGAACTGGTCGAGAACAGCATCGACGCCGGCGCGCGCAAAATCGACATCATCATTCGTCGCGGGGGAATTTCGTTGATTCGCGTAATCGATGACGGCTGCGGCATGGATCGCGATGACGCGCTGCTTTCCCTGGAGCGGCATGCCACCAGCAAGATCCGGTCTGCTGCTGATCTTGAAGCGGTGGCCACGCTGGGATTTCGCGGCGAAGCCTTGCCAAGCATCGCCAGCGTCTCGCGATTTCGCCTGACTACGCGCGAGCCTCACGCGATCGCAGGAACCGAAATTGTCGTTAATGGCGGCAAGCTTGACGTTGTGCGCGATGGCGGTGAAGCGCCTGGAACGCAAGTCGAGGTGCGCTCGCTTTTTTATAACCTGCCCGCGCGCCGGAAATTTCTTCGTTCTGAAAGTACCGAAAGCCGTAACATCGAGCATCAGATTCATTTGCAGGCCATAGGCCATCCTCACACCGCTTTTTCGTTATTGCGAGACGACCGCATGTTATTTCAGTTGCCGGCTGCGGCAATACTCACTGATCGAATCCGCGATCTGTATGGAGTTGAGCTAGTGCAGCGCCTCGTTGAAGTAACCGGCACTCTTTCACTCAGTGTCCGAATCAGTGGTTTCATTGGACAGGCAGGTCTGAGCCGTCAAACCCGCGCGCAACAGCTTGTGTTTGTGAACGGCCGCGCGATTGAAAGCAGCCTCATTACTGCTGCTATTCGCGAAGGCTACCATACCGCTCTAATGAAAGGGCAGTATCCGGTTACGTTTCTGTTTCTTGAGCTCCACCCGGGGACTGTCGATGTAAATGTTCATCCGGCAAAACGTGAAGTGCGTTTTCGTGATCCGACCGCGGTCCGGGAAGCGATTGCTCGGTGCATTCACGAAACGCTGGAAGCAGGCAGGGCGGCATGGCAGGAAAGATTTCGGGCACCACCTGCGCCGGCACCTGGTGATGCCACAAAAACGGCTCCTGACCTGAGACTACGACCCGAGGTAATTGCTCCTGAGGAGTTACATCGTGAGTTACCTTATGTTAGTCTAACTGGAGGCGGAGGTGTCGACTCGGGGCGGGCACGAGGCTTGGACATTATAGGGCAGGCGCCTCGCCTGCCAGGATCACGCTTCGATTCGGCAAGCGAAGCGCTTGCCCTACAACACCGTGCCAATAGAGCTGCTCAGCAGGAATTCCAGATCATCGGTGTGCTGAATAAGCTATATGTGTTGATGGAGAATGCGGACGGCCTTGTCCTGGTTGATCAACATGCCGCGCATGAACGCATCCTCTTCGAAGAATTGCGGCGGAGAATGGAAGAGCAGGGGGTCCCGACGCAAAAGCTGCTGTTACCGCAGACTTTCAATGTGCCGCCGCGCGACGCGGATTGGATCGAGAGGAACTTATCGGTTTTGCAAAGGATGGGAATCGGGATTGAGAGCTTTGGGCCGAACACTTTCAAAATCGACGCTGTGCCGAGCTTTTTGAACGTCTCGGACCCGGGGCAATTCATGCGGAAGGTAATTGACGATCTAAACAGCGCCGGCAACAACACTTCAGCGATGCGTTTGGGCGAAGAGATGATCGCCAAAAGCGTTTGCCGTCACGCCGTTAAGGCTAATGATCCGTTGCGTTACCCTGAAGTTGAAAAACTTATTCGCGATTTGCTCGACTGCGATTTGCCGTACTGTTGTCCGCACGGCCGGCCAACGATGATCCAGATTTCACTCAGTGAACTAGAGAAGAAATTCGGCCGCAAGGTGTGATGCATCGCTTCTCAAAGCTACGCGAGGACGCATCCGCACCCCCAAAGCTCGCGCGAAAGAGAACAAGCGTCTCAGTTGATTTTGCACGAAGTGCTTTGGGAGTGCGATGAGTCCTCGCATCGCTTTCGTAAGGGGCAAATCCTCTTCAACGCATTTCATTGCGATGTCGCAGGTGACATCAAAGAGCGGCTATGAAAAGCGGCGGAACACCGCCGCACTCCAAAGCGCAAGCGCGAAATGTGCTCGCACCGCCATGCCTGACTGAAAGTGCTACAGATTGTTCGAAGCATGACGCAGCACAACGCAATGCTTGCCATTTGAGAGGTCAGTTTCTAATTTGGCGCGGTGAAGAAAATCGAGGCCATCATCAAGCCATTCAAGACCGAGCCAGTGAAAGAAGCGTTAATGGCAGCGGGCGTTGAAGGAATGACTCTGAGCGAAGTCAAAGGATTTGGCCGCCAAAAGGGGCACAGCGAGATTTATCGCGGCACCGAGTATACGGTGGATTTCCTTCCAAAAACAAAATTCGAGATAGTCGTCGCGGACGATCGTGCGCAAAAAGCGGTGGAAGCGATCCTGGGCGCCGCCAAGACTGGAAAAATCGGCGATGGCAAAATCTTTCTGACCGAAGTCGAAGAAGCCGTGCGCATTCGAACCGGTGAACGGGGAATGGAGGCGCTGTGAGCGCGGAGCGCTTCTGCAGTTAAATCGTTAAAAGAGTTAAAAAATTACAAACCGCTAGGCGAAGCACCATTTGACGATTTAAGCTTTTAACAATTTAACGACGCTTAAACATGCAAGAATACCTGCTATCGATCTTTCTGGGAATTGTCGAAGGGCTGACGGAATTTCTTCCGGTGAGTTCCACTGCGCATTTGCGGATCTGCGAAGCGCTACTAAATATCGATCTTCACGATGGCTTCTGGAAAATGTACACCATCGTTATTCAGCTCGGTGCCATTCTGGCGTTGCCGGTCTATTTTCGTGAGCGCATCCTAAAGTTTCTTTGGACTTTTCCAAAGGGTGAGCGTGGCGATCGCACCATGTTTACCCATCCCTTGAGTCTCACGCTGATTGCGTTTGTCGTAACGGCAGTTCCGGCGTGGCTGTTGGCGAAACAGATCGGCAAAAATCTCGAAAGTCTCTGGGTTATGGCGCTGGCCCTCCTCATTGGCGGAATAATCATGTGGATCGTTGACGCCGCTTTTACGCGGCCACGGACGATGCACATGGAAGAAATGACGCTGCCGCAAGCGGTGTGGATTGGCGCGGCGCAAATTCTTTCGGCTGTTTTTCCAGGCACTTCCCGTTCGATGTCCACCATCGCGGCCGGGCAGGTCGCTGGCCTGTCGCGTCCGGCCGCGCTCGAATTTTCGTTTTTCTTATCGATGCCAACCATGATGGTCGCCGTTGGGTATGATTTTTTGAAGACAATCATGCCGCATCATGGTGAGCAGAGCATCGCCCCTCTCACGATGAATGCGCATGAGTGGATCGTGCTCGTAATCGGATTTGTGGTCTCATTTTTCGTAGCGCTAGCCGTAGTCGCATGGTTTATGAACTGGGTGCGGGAACGCGGATTTGTGCCGTTCGCTCTTTACCGGATTGTCCTGGGAATCGGATTATTGACGCTGTTGATGCGCGGAATGATCTGACCGGCTATCGATGGAAACGAACGTTATTCTTCCAGATTTGCAGAGCGCCGTTCTTTGCGAGGACGTCCGCTGCGAAATCAATGGCATGCAAACACTCGTTGGCGTGCTCAGCGTCATTCCAGCGCCCACGCTGCCGATCAATTATATCAAGCTTTGCATTTGGGCGCGTTGGTGCAGTGGCGCTGGAAAGTTTCGGCAAAAATCCCGGATTGTGGGTGTCGATGAACAACAGGTCATCGCGCAGGCGGAGGTTGAGTTTGTGCTAAAAGAGATGGAGGGGCACGCAACAAACGTCCACTACTTTGGTGGCGTGCAGTTTCAACAATACGGATTGCACCATGTTGAGATTTTTTTGGAAAATGAATTGCGCCTTCGCTTTCCGGTGCCGGTGATTCAGGTCACGCGGCCAACTGGTTAAAAAGCGCTTGTTAGCGAGTTTGTCAGCGTGTCGGATTGGTTTATCAAGCTTTATGCTCAAGGGGTTGTTCAGGGTGTTATTCTGCGGTCTTGTCCTCGTCGGGCAGGTCCATGCGCAAGAGGTAATTGTCGCTCGCGAAAAAAAACCAGAGGCTCCCAAAGAAGAAGCGCCGCCGCCTTCTGAGCAGACTCCCTCCGAATCGTCGCCACCGGAAACAACCAAGCCCAAGTCGCGCACAAAGAAATCCACAGGGCCTACCGTTGAACAAATGCGAGAGGCGGGAGCGCTTGCTGCCGAGAGGCGCGATAACCGATCTCGTCCCGAAACCAACAGACCGAGCGAATCGGGCTCAGAGGCTCCTGCAGCCCCGCAAACTTTCGGCATCTCGAGAGCTACTGTTACGCCGATAACAACGGAGCCGCGCGCTGCGCCAACAAGCACTCCGCGCCGGCCAAGTTCGCGAACGACGACAAAGCCGGAGCCACCCGGCGCGGTTCGGCCGACCATGATTGAATCTGGAAGGCAAGAGCCGAGTGCGACTCCCTCGGCAAAAGGACAAACTCCTGCGCCGTAATCTTTTTAGCCGTTTCTCATACTCCTGCTCGTGCTCATGCGCTTCTTGTGAGCCTGTTTCAAAAGCAAGCAAGAGCATGGGTGAGAGCGAGAGAGAGACTCCTGCAGCGCGCAAAATTTGTTGCGCAACCATCCTGGTAACCTATTATTTGTAGGCAAGCCCAGCACCTTGCTAGCAAAGTGCTGGGAAATTTTTTGCCTGTTTCTAATTTCAAATGCCAAACACAATTTTGATCGGAATGCAGTGGGGCGATGAGGGCAAAGGCAAGATCATCGATGTACTTACTGCCCAGGCCGACATCGTTGTTCGCAGCCAGGGCGGTAACAATGCTGGGCACACTGTCATTCATCGCGGCGTGAAATACATTCTGCATTTGATCCCGTCCGGAATCCTCAGGCGCGGTAAAATCTGCGTGATTGGAAACGGCGTTGTTATCGATCCGGTGGCGCTGGTCGCCGAAATCGACGGGTTGCGCCGACTGGGGATTAAGATCGACAAGAACTTGCTCATTAGCGATTGCGCGCACCTTGTGCTGCCTTACCACCGCATATTTGACGAGCAACGGGAGTTGCGTCGAGGCCGGATTGGAACCACGAAGCGGGGGATCGGGCCGGCTTATGGAGACAAAGCAGCACGCACGGGCCTGCGGGCTTCGGACCTGATGCAACCGATTGTGTTCTCGAAGAAACTGCAAGCGAAGTTAATTGAGAACAACAGAATCCTGCAGGCGCTCGGTGCGAAGCCAATCAACTTTCGGGAGGTCAACGAAAGTTATCTGGCGGCTGGCAAAAAATTGCGGCCCTTCGTGGCTAACACGGTCGTGTATCTCCATCGCGCGATCGAGCGGGGCAAAAAAATCCTTTTTGAAGGTGCACAAGGGACATTCCTCGACATTGATCACGGCACTTATCCATACGTGACTTCTTCGAACACGACAGCGGGCGGTGCCTGCACGGGTACCGGTGTGCCACCTCATCGGATGGATCGCGTAGTTGGCGTGATGAAGGCCTACTCGACGCGTGTTGGCGAAGGAGCGTTGCCGACTGAGGACGCGCAGTTGGCGCAGATGCTTCACAACCTGGGCCGCGAGTTTGGCGCGACAACGGGACGAAAGCGCCGCTGCGGCTGGTTTGATGCCGTGGCTACTCGTTATGCAGGGATGATCAACGGGCCGTGCGACGCGAGCCAGTTGGCTAATTGCGAGCCAGTCTATGAGGAAGTACGTGGCTGGAACGCATCTACTCATTCGGCGCGAACATTTTCACAGCTTCCTTCGGCAGCGAGGAAATACGTCAGATACATCTCCGAATTAACCGGCGGAAAATTATCGATGCTGAGCGTCGGTCCTGGGCGCGGTGAAACGATTGTGCTTTAGGCAACGGTCGTGTGACCAGGCAAGAAGCAAATCTCCAGTCGCAAGACAACGACGAAGACTGGTAAAATGACGAATGATCGAATGACGAATCAATGACGAATGACGAACGCGGCGGTGCGCGGCGAAAACGGCGATATTTTGTCATTCGGGCTTCGGCATTCGGATTTCGTCATTTCTAGTTCTGTTTTATTTGACCCGCCCCCGGAGCGTTTCAGAAGTTATCTCCAGCCATGTCTGCCAGCATGAAAACTGTTCCCCGTCATGTCGCGATCATTATGGATGGTAATGGCCGCTGGGCAAAGACGCGTGGGCTGGCACGTATCAAGGGGCACCAAGCCGGTGCGCAAGCAGTTAGAGAAACGGTGGAAGCCTGTGGCGAGTTAAAAGTGGAATATCTGACCCTTTATGCATTTTCCGCAGAGAACTGGCAGCGTCCGAAGACCGAAGTCATCGCATTAATGCATTTGCTGGAAAAATTTCTAAGGGAAAAAAC
>WNGH01017971.1_pt1 | contig 11061 bp, 13 predicted proteins | sample 5400631 | NCBI WGS metagenome assembly WNGH01 (sample SAMN13153373, study PRJNA577476) | soil metagenome | isolation source: 115 cm soil or saprolite under Garry oak tree replicate 1 | place: USA:California | collected 2016-06-15 | reverse complement strand
TTGGCAAATATCGCACTATGGAGATGGTGCTGACCGGTGTGCAAGTCACTGCACAGGAAATGGCGGATCATGGACTGGTGAATCGCGTCGTGCCAAAGGGCGAACACTTGACGGAAGCGGTCAAACTTGCGAAAGAGGTCACCGCTCGTGGCCCCATTGCCTTGCGATTAGCGAAACAAGCAGTGCTGGCATCCTTTGAAACGACGCTAGAAGAAGGCTTAGAGATGGAACGCAAGAATTTCTTCCTGCTGTTCGCCACTGAGGATATGCGTGAAGGTATGCGGGCATTTATCGAGAAACGCAAAGCAGACTTCAAAGGGAGGTAATAGTCGAGAAATGAGCAAATCAGAATGGAAATAGGAGCAAATATCAGATGCCTCTTGACAAGCGTTGCATATATATGTAAAATGCATATAGATACTTTTATATGTTACTGATGCAAAGCAAGTGTGTAGCGGAAGGTATAGAAGTATGATATTGATGAGCCAAATAGAAAGCAACTTTGTTGTGAATCGGCCGAAAGGCGTCAGGCTCATGTAATCGGGTCAGCAAGAGATATCGTAGTCGAACCGATACAATTTGCAGTAAGAAAGGTAAGAAAAAACATTGGCGAAAAACAACGTACAAGAGGCGACACAAAATTTGACAACAGCAGTTCAAGAGGCAAGCCAAGCCATTGTCAATGGCGCAGCTGAAGCCCAGGAACTCAATCTGCAGTATGCTCAAAATACCCTTGAAAACAGTATTGAGGTACTGAAAAACTACGCTGAAGACACGCGTCATGTGATACAAGAGCTGGTAGAGCAGTCGAAGCCTCAGCAAGAAGTATTCCAGACCGTTGTGAATACAGCGCTTGCAGCACAGGAGAGGAATGTGAAGCTCGTTCAGAGCATGCTTGAGAATGGTACGGAGGTACTCAAGGTACACGCGAAGAGTTCACGTGATCTGGTACAAACACTTGCGGAGCAGTCGCAAAAGCAACAGGAAGCTCTCCAGACGGTGGCTCGTGGTACATTCAACACATTCGTAGACTTCCTGACTGCTCCTTTCCCTTACCTCCAGGAGACGTTAGAGTCTGCCAGGCCGGCAGTGTCGCGAAGGGGAGAGACAGAGCAGCATACGACACGTGAGGGCGTAGCAGCGCAGAAAGCGATCCGTCAGGCACAGAACAGTTAACGTAGAATCTCGGGATTTCGTCTGGGTGACGGAGCGAGAGCTCCGTCACTTTTCCGTAGTGAAAAAAGATAAGAAGGGATTATGCCCGAAGCTGTCATTGTTGCTGCCGCCCGTAGCCCTATTGGCCGGGCATCCAAGGGATCACTTGCCGAGTGCCGACCCGATGACCTCGCCGCCACGATTGTGCGTGCTGTACTCGCGAAGGTACCCCAGCTCGATCCAGGCGCTGTACAGGATCTTATGCTTGGCTGCGGTGAACCGGCTGGTGAGTCCGGTTTCAACCTGGCACGTGTTGTGGCTATCCTGGCAGGTATGCCAGATGTCCCGGGAGTCACAGTCAACCGCTACTGCTCTTCCTCGCTGCAGACCATCCGCATGGCTTTCCACGCCATCAAGGCCGGTGAAGGGGATATCTTCATAGCCGCCGGGGTCGAGACTATCAGTCGATTCAAATATGGCATGGCCGACACCGGGTCCCACAACCCGCTCTTTGCCCAGGCCAAGAAGCGCACTGCAGAACGAGCTAAAGGAGGAGTCAGCACATGGAAGGCCACGCCCGGGCTGCCTGATATCTATATTGCAATGGGTCAGGCTGCTGAGAACATTCGCCTGGTAGAGCATGTAAGCCGCGTCGAGATGGACGAGTTTGCAGCCTTATCCCAGCAGCGAGCGGTGCGCTCGCAGCAAAATGGCTTCTTCGAACGCGAAATTATTCCGATCACCACACCAGGAGGAGTTATAGTGAGCAAAGACGATGGCCCCAGGCCGGGTACTACGGTCGAGATTCTGGCAACATTGAAGCCAGTCTTTCGACCAGACGGTGAGGTTACCGCTGGCAACTGCTGCGCACTGAATGATGGTTCTGCTGCTGTTGTTGTGATGAGCGATGAGAGGGCACGTGAACTGGGCATCACGCCGCTTGCCCGCATTGTTGCGACTGGGGTTTCTGCCCTCGATCCCGAGATCAGGGGTTTGGGGACGATTGAAGCCAGCCACCAGGCTCTGAACCGTGCGGGCATGACGATCAACGACATCGATCTGGTTGAGATCAACGAAGACTTTGCCGCCCAGGTCATCCCTTCCGCCCGGTACCTGGAGGTCCCATGGGAAAAGCTCAACGTTAACGGGGGTGCGATCGCCCTGGGTCATCCCTACGGAATGACCGGTGCCCGCATCATCACCACGCTACTCAACGGCCTCCAGACAACCTATAAGACCTTCGGCCTCGAAACTATGTGTGTGGCTGGTGGACAAGGGATGGCCATGATTATCGAGCGACTGAGTTGAGTGTTTCAGTGAGCATGTGCGATGCGATCGTTAGTCGAAGTTTTTCTTTTAAGCCATCCGAGGAAGGTAGTCATGATCTGCCTCACAGACCTGCGTGTATCATAACAAACGCTTGCCTGTCTGATGGGTCAGTCCGATAAACGCTTTTCTCAACGGTCGTCAACTATACTAACTCTAGCACACGACGCTCTGACTGAAACGCCATCACTGGTTTCTACATGTTTGTTTTAGCAAACCAGAACACAGTCGAGAGTGAAGACAAGAAAAAGCCAGTCCTGATAGCCGAGAAGTTGGCTCTCTTCGTAGCGAAGGAATAACGCTGCAACACAAAGGCAGACGGGCAAGGAAAGTATCAGACAGAATAAAATGCGTAACGACACCACCATAGGAACAACAATGATAAACGTCAAGGGCGAAGATGTGTGCGTAGCACTTGAACAGGGAGATGGTAGCGGGCCGCCCTTGCTGCTGATCAATGGCATAGGAGCCAACCTGGAGCTGTTAGATCCCTTCATTGAAGCCCTCGACAACGTTGGGGAACAGAAGATCGGAACGATCCGCTTTGATGTACCAGGGATCGGAGGGTCGCCACTCCCACGCTATCCCCTCCGCTTCAAAGGCCTTGCTCGCCTGATCTCTGAGATGCTTGACGTATTAGGTCATCAGGAAGTCGATGTGCTGGGCATCTCGTGGGGTGGCGCTCTGGCGCAACAATTCGCCCACCAGTATCCTGCACGGTGCCGACGCCTGATCCTGGTATCCACGTCAAGCGGTGGGATCTCGGTGCCCGGAAAACCGAGTGTTCTGGGCAAAATGATCAGCCCGCGCCGCTATCTTGATCCTTCCTACATGGCCGACATCGCGCCGCTCCTCTATGGCGACGCGTTTCGGCAGGATACAGAACTGGCTCGCAGTTATGCACAACTAATTAAAGCGCCACATGGACGGGGATACATCATGCAGCTTATGGCAAGCGTGGGCTGGACGAGCATTCCCTGGTTGCACCGGCTCCGCCAGCCGACTTTGATTCTTGCTGGCAAGGATGACGTGATCGTCCCACCGATCAACGCCAGGATTCTGGCGCGACTCATTCCTCATGCGACACTGCATATCTTCAAAGGAAGGCATCTGTTCGCCCTCACCGAGAAAGAGCAGGTGGCCTCGCTTGTCTATGCCTTTCTCAGAGATGATAGCAAATCCGGCAAGAGAGATTGAATATCACATGAAAGGAAATGTACTATGTCAGCTTCGATGATTCAACACACTCCCTCCGCCTATGACTACCCATTGCTCATCAAGCATCTGCTGCACACTCCTCTGGCAACGGCTCCCGACCAGGAGATCGTATATCGGGATATTAGTCGCTATACTTACCGAACGCTGCACCAACGTATCGGTCGGTTGGCAAGTGGCCTTGCCGGACTAGGGGTAAAGCCAGGCGATACGGTAGCAGTGATGGATTGGGACAGCCATCGCTACCTGGAGTGTTATTTCGCCATCCCAATGATGGGAGCGGTCTTAGAGATGATCAACATCCGCCTGTCACCGGAACAGATTCTCTATACCCTCAATCATGCTAAGGCCGATGTCATCCTGTGTCTCACCGATTTCTTGCCCATCCTCGACGCCATCAAGGATAACCTGGAAACGGTGAAGACCTTTGTTCTGTTAAGAGATGAAGGCGGTGCTGTGCACCCACGGTCCCTCGTGACGTTTGCAGCAGAATACGAAGACCTGCTGGCCAAGAGTGCTGAGGACTTCGATTTTCCTGACTTTAATGAAAACACTCGCGCTACGACCTTCTATACAACCGGTACCACCGGCAACCCGAAGGGGGTGTATTTTAGCCACCGGCAACTCGTGTTGCACACCCTTGCCGTGCTTGGGTCAATAGCCAGCACCCCTGAGCACCAGCGCTTCCATCGTGGAGACGTCTACATGCCCATTACGCCCATGTTCCATGTGTTCCCTATGTGGCCACAGCTATGGGCATTAAGCAGGTCTACCCAGGTCGCTACCTGCCGGATACGTTGCTAGCTCTGATCCAGCAGGAACACGTGACTTTCTCCCACTGTGTGCCAACTATTCTGCATATGATGCTGACGAGTCCGGCGAGCCAAAATGTAGATTTGTCTGGGTGGAAGGTGGTCATCGGCGGTTCAGCCCTGCCAAAGGGTCTGGCCAAGCTGGCTCTAGACAGGGGGATCGATATCTTCGGTGGCTACGGCATGTCGGAGACATGTCCGATCTTATCGATGGCTCAACTGAAACCCAGCATGACCGAACTGGACGCGGAAAAGGAAATTGAATACCGAACGCGGGCAGGTGTCCCGATCCAGCTCGTTGATTTACGCATAGTCGATGAGCAGATGAACTACGTGCCCCATGATGGCAAAACAAGCGGCGAAGTAGTGGCCCGCGCCCCCTGGCTTACGCAGGGCTATCTGAACGATCCGGTCAATTCCGAGGAACTCTGGTATGGCGGCTACCTGCACACGAAGGATATCGGAACAATCGATCCTGAGGGATATCTGCTGATCACTGATCGTATCAAAGATGTTGTCAAGAGTGGGGGCGAATGGATGTCTTCTCTTGCGATCGAAGACATCATTTCTCAGCACGAGGCGGTAAGTGAGGTGGCTGTCATCGGCATACCAGATGAGAAATGGGGTGAGCGGCCGCTGGCCCTGATCGTGTTGAAGGAGAAGAGCACGGGCACAGTCACCGAGCAACAAATCCAGATCCATGTCAAAGCATGGGCAGAGCAGGGCGTTATCTCAAAATGGGCTGTGCCTCAGGTCCTATTTGTGGAAGAACTGGAGAAGACCAGCGTTGGCAAGCTCGACAAGAAGGCTATGCGTCAGAAATACGGCTAGGAGGCACTCGCGCATGCATTGCCATTTGGTAAAGCAAACTGCGCTTGTGAAATAGAGGAAAGTGAAAGCGTCAAAATGGAGAAGCAAAGAACGATGAAGAAGAGGTGGGTTCTCGACCAGGCAGCCAGGCACGCCATCCAGGAAACGTGGGAGGTCTTTACCAATGGGACCCTCACGCCCAATCCAGCTCTGTTTCTTTCCCGCCTGGCAGACCTGGCCCGTTCAAACGCGTTTCTCTGGACGGAGGCCGGGCTCTCAGTGCAGGAACACGCTACGCGCGTAGTCCCGGTTGGTCAGTCTCTCTCGCGCTCTCTAGTGATGGCCACCGTCGCGGCGGATATCTTCGTCGGCTATACCACGCTCGGTGAGCGAGAGAAGTGGTTGCCTTCGCTGGTGAAGCCGCGAGATTGGGAATTGCAGCACCAGCGCAGCGCCAACCGTGTGCTGGAGACTGCAGTCTCGCTCGGCGGAGCATTGATTAAGGCCTGCCAGTTCGCCTCTACGCGACCCGATCTGCTCCCTGCCATCTACATTCGCACCCTGGCCCCCCGGCAAGATCGCATGCCGCCGCGCTCCTGGAAGGAAATAGAAAAAGCCATCACTCGCGAGTTGGGTCGGCGTCCAACAGATGTGTTTGCTGAGATTGAGCATGAACCAACCGCCGCCGCTTCGATCGCGCAAGTACATCGCGCTCGACTGCACGACGGGTGAGAGGTGGCGGTCAAGGTGCAATACCCGGACATCACCAACCTGGTAGCAACCGATCTGGCAGTCCTGGAGCAGATCGTCAAGGCGATTAATCGTCTGGCGCCCACGATCCAGCTCCAGCCAATCGTCGATTATTTGCAAGAGACCCTCCCGCTCGAACTCGACTTTGAGCACGAGGCCGAGGCCATGGCTAGCCTGCGTGCGGCGCTTGCCCACCGGGACGACGTGCTCGTTCCAACGGTGATTCCAGACCTGAGTACCGCGCGCCTGCTCGTCATGGAGTATATACATGGCATCAAGGTCACCGACCGCGAGGCTCTGGAGCAGGCCGGCCTTTCCCTGCACGAGGTCGCACGCTTGCTCAACGATGTCTATGCCGAACAGATGCTGCATCTGGGCATCCTGCATGCGGACCCACATCCTGGCAATCTGTTCGTGCAACCAGGCCCACGCCTGGTGCTGCTCGATCATGGCCTGACCGTCCCCCTGGCTCCCTCGCTCGTCGACGCGCTGCGTAAGATGGTCCGGGCGCTGGCCATTGGTGATTTCGATGCGCTTATCAGTGCACTCGGCGAAGCAGGACTCCGGTTTGATGAGCAGGTGGATCTCGCCACGCTGCTGCAGCTGGTCGGCGTGTTGCTCGGCAATGACCAGGCCAGCGGGTCTGATGAGAGGGAGGGGGATGTTGATGCGGTAACGGCTGGCTTGCAGATCGGCAAGAGCGTTGGCAACATTCCCACCGATTTACTGCTGGTCGGACGTGCCCTTGGACTGATCGATGGCATTACGAAGCTGCTTGATCCGAGCATGGATACCATGGAGATTGTCGCTCACTATGCTGAGTAGGCTCGCTGTGTGATCAATACAATGTTTCTTCAACACCGAGGAGGACGATCATGGCTGACAAAAAGATTACCGACGCTGCCATGACGCTGCTCACCTCGTTCCAGGAGGCGAACAGCGTCATGGCAGCACATCTGATGACTGCCCAGGAACAGCTACGAAAACTGGCGGAGGAGTTCTTTACGAAGGGTATGGAAGTGCTGCGAGCCAACCAGCAAGCGGTGGCAGACAGTGTGGCCGCCCAGGAACGCAGCGTCACCTATACCCAGCGCTTCTTTACGGAGGGTATGGAGGTGCTGCGGGCAAACCAGCAGGCGGCACAGAGTCTGGTGACTGCGCAAGAACGTACCATGCAGTATGCTGAGCGCTTCTTTACCAGTGGTATTGAAGTGCTCAAGAGCCAGACGCAAAGCATGCGATCCTTACTTGAAGACCTGGAGCAGCAAGTCAACAAACAGCGTGAAGCGCTCCAGACGCTATCTCTTGCACCAGTACACATCACGTTCGATGTCTTCAGTGCCCCGCTGCCGGCCTACCAGAGAGCTTTGGATGTCGCTGAAGCCGTCACGGAAGAGGGCTTCAAACAGATGGAGCATGCGACTGGACAGGTGAGCCAGGCCCCCGAGAATCAGGGTCAGTAAGTCCGACAATTGAACGAAAGGAAAACATGATAGCAGAAAGTGTGTACGCAGTGATCGAACCGGTGTGTTGTGCTGGCTACTTGTGGCATCCGTTGGCCAGAATTGGCCTGTGAGAACACCTCCTTCTGTCTCTTGCTCCTTGCAGATTCCCCGGAGGAAGAGTACAATCTCAAGCATTCATGTGCTCATCTTCACAAAGGGGAATGGACACTGTGCAAGGAATTTTCACTTTCATCACGCTGTTGACAGGCCATTGTCTTCAGTCGCTCCACCAGCGCTTCGTTGCCTGGACCAAACCGGACACCACCTCGCTCATGCCGGGGATGCTGACCGACCTTACCAGAAGCAAGTCCGAACTTGTCGCAGAAAACGCGCTTTTACGACAGCAACTGATCATCCTGCGGCGACAGATGAAACGACCTGCCTGTACCAAAACGGATCGGATGCTCCTGGTGCTTCTGGCAAGGATGGTACGAACCTGGAAGCAAGCGCTGTTCCTTGTCCAGCCAGAGACGCTCCTGCAGTGGCATCGCCAGGGCTTCAAGCTCTTTTGGAAATACAAGTCCAGAGCCATTTCTGCCACACCCAAGATCTCCGCTGAGACTGTGGCCTTGATTCAGGAGATGGCAAGGGACAATCGACTCTGGGGAGCAGAACGAATCCGGGGCGAACTCCTCAAGCTGGGTCTTCATGTGTGCAAACGCACTATTCAGAAATACATGAGGCAGGTCCGCACCACCAGGCCACGAGGACAGATGTGGAGCACGTTCTTGCATTCTCATGCCCAGCAGATCTGGGCCTGTGACGCGCCTGCCAGTGACCGACCTCTTCTTTCGCTCGCTGGCGGGCCTTCTTCATCATCGAGCTGAAGTCACGAAAGGTGATCCACGTCGGCGTGCCACGCTCTCCCACCGACTCGTGGAGGGCACAACAGCTACGGGAAGCCACTGCCTTTGGTGTGGGGCCGAAGTATCTCATCCAGGATAATGATGCCAAGTTTGGGGTGACCTTCGCGCGGGTTGCGCAGACGAGTCACATTGAGATGCTCACAATCCCGTATCACGCTGCACGTGCCAATGCCATCTGTGATCGCTTCCTGGGCAGTGTCCGGCGTTAGTGCCTCGACCATCTGCTCATCCTGCATGAGAAGCAGCACGAGCCGCGTCCTCAATGCGTATGTCGCCTACTTTAACCAAGCACGACCGCATCAAGGGATCAGACATCAGATTCCAGAGTAGAAAGCCGGATCCGTGCCAGCACAGCATACAAGTGGCAAGGTCATCTCCTTCCCAGTCCTGGGCGGGTTGCATCGTGACTATCGACGAAGCGCATAAGTTCTTCCAAATAGCTGAAGAGATGACTGCCAGAAACCACAGAGTGCCTCTGTGTGTTCATCAACGTGGAGTTTCTTGTCATTTCCGGCGATACATAGAACAAGCAAGGCAGATGGGGGCTTTCCGGCACATGAGTTTTTGGCTGCAAGAGCAAGGATCTTCTCCCTATCTTGATTTCAGGTTACTATCAGGGGTCATCTGACAAGGTAATTGAAGAGATAAACTATGATTTTTCTTGCTGGATATCATATGTAGCCAGCACAGGTATTCCCACTGATCAGTGGCCGATTATTATGCCCCGTGTGGTGGAGAACAAGGAATCACTTCGCACAGTTGCACAGGAGTATGGTGTCTCACATGAAACGATCAGTCGCAACATGCTTCATTTCCAGATGCAGCGCGGACAGCAAGAAGCGTAGCTGTACAGTTCCTGTTCCTAAGAACAGAAACACGATAACGTCCTAACAGCATGAGAGCTTACTGATGCTCGTGGTGCCTACCTTCACATTGACCTTTCTATGCCTTTTCGCTGTGCAGTGACTGTAGGAGCAGGAAAAGGATGCAGATAGTCTATCCACTATGCGTTGCTAATCGCATCGGCACACAACCAGCGTAGCAGAGGCAGGCAGTACGATAACGGGTAGCACCTGGATTGATGACGGGAAAAGGCGGCAGTACCACGATGATACTACAGCAGCACCTAGAGTATGCAGTGGCTTCAATGGTGGATTGACACCGAATCGTAGGTGTGCGAACACTGAGTGTCACAAGCCATTTTACAACGATTCTCCAGTGTAGGTGCTGCTAAAGTAAACGTAGTGTGCCACAAACCTCGTGATAGAGGGTTTACATATCCTGGCAATGACGTTGACCGATGCGGTTTCTCCCATTGGCCTCTTGTCAATTCGCTGCCTCACTGCTCTTTTCTGGCGAAGCCTAGCTCGAACGCTGTCGAGCCAACTCCACGATTGCTACAACTGGGAAGAGGAAGGAGACGCATCTTCCAGCACGACCTCCTTCTCGAAGAGGTGGCTGAGGCGTTCCGCTTCGGCTGCAATCCCTTTGCGGATCGCGGTTGTGGATGAGCAGAAGAGGTTCACCTTGACGACGATGTGCGAGCGTCGGATTGTATAGTCCCAGACTCCTTGGATGGAACCGTTGACCAGAATGACCGCAAAGGTCCACCCTTGCTGGTTGAAGACCTGGCTCTTGTAGGCGGCAGCGAGCAGGGGTTCGCAACCGCGTGGCGGTGCCCCGATCGTATAGGCATCGAATAAGGGGAGCAGGTGGATCTGCTCCACTGGTTCAAAGCTTTGGATGAACGGAAGGGTGGCACGCAGGGCAAAGGCTCGCCACCCTTCGACCTCGACTTCTACCAACTCCTCTGCTATCGATTGGAAGAGTGTTTTTGCGAGGGTTTTGCCGCATCCCCACCAAAACCTAAAATCGTCTGAAGTCGCTGGGCCATACGCCCGCAGATACCGACGGGCTATTTCCTGAAGCGCCAGCTGTGGCTCGATTAGCTGCCACTCCCCAATCCATCCTCTGGGGTTCATGAAGGTGACCGTCTTCCCCTGGCCTGGCCCAAAACAGAGATCACCGCGATAGGCCGCTGGTTTCAAGGGAGACCCCCAGCTCTCAGAGAGAATGAAGTCGCGCGCTGGAGCAATCCCCGTGTGCTTCGCGACCGCGTCAGCCAGTTGTTGGCGGGTCAGTGGTCCCTGCTCCAACACGTGCGGAATAGCAGAGAGAAAGGCTTCCTGTTGCGCCGCAGTGGTCAGGCCGAACTCAGCGAAATAGGCAGACCAGCTCGTAGTATGCTGCCAGTCACGCGCAGCCACATACAGAGGGAGTTCCCTTGCAGAGAGTAAGTGTAAGGTGCCACGCATCGCCCAGGTCTTCACCAGGGTGCGGTCCTGCCAGAGAGCAGATTGGACATCGCCTGGAGCGAGTCCTTCCACCCGCGTACACAGCGCCAGCTCGGCAGCAGACATCACCTGGGCCTGAATCCCAGCCGTGCGCGTCACCGCAAGAGCGACATCCTGCGAGGAGAAACGAGGGGAGAGGCCATGTTGGCTCATTCGCCAGGCATGCACCTGGGACCATTGCAATGCGGTCATGTGCTTTGTTCCTTGTTGCTTTCCATCCAGGCAACGCTTCCGCGATCTTCACTCACAGTGTACTGGGTCATACAAT
>WNGH01012086.1_pt1 | contig 11061 bp, 8 predicted proteins | sample 5400631 | NCBI WGS metagenome assembly WNGH01 (sample SAMN13153373, study PRJNA577476) | soil metagenome | isolation source: 115 cm soil or saprolite under Garry oak tree replicate 1 | place: USA:California | collected 2016-06-15 | reverse complement strand
CACGTCTTTTGTTTTGCGAACCTTCTTGGCTGCGTCGAGCTTTTGCTGATAGAGGTCGACGGTGCCGCTCAGGGTCACGATGCCGTCCTCCACGCTAGACTGCACGCCGCGAAATTCTTTTTTATCCTGCAGTTCTTGCGTCACCTTTTGCTGGATGGCGCTGTCGTACCGGGCCGCACCGGCGGGTTGCGCCATGAGGCCGACACTCAGTACAGCCACCGACAGAAACGAAGCGATAATTCCCAATGGGTTCTTCATACTCGATTGACTATCCTCATTGATTAACTAGTTAGTTAATTATTGGATGCCGCTAGCGGGGCGCAAGATGCAAGGGTTGCGGTTCACGCGACGTGGATCGTAAGCCTGGGTATGATAAGGACTTACAGCGGACTGGAGGAAATCGCCCGGCGGCCGCTGATCCCCTCGCTGCAGAAGAAGGAAAGGGTCCAGCGCGCTTAACCGCAGCCAGAGTTTGTAATTCGACGAACGCTGCTATCGCTTGTATCCAATCTTGCGTAAAAACTCTTTGCGTGCGGTGACGTCGGCAGGAGTTTCCACTCCCTTGGGCGCGCCGCCATCGATTACACCCATGACGCCGCGTCCCTGATCGCTCTTGGCGACAACGATCTCGACGGGATTTGCGGTTGCGCAAAAAATAGAGCAGACCTCCGGAACATTCTGCACCGCGTTCAACAGGTTGATTGGATAAGCGTCGCGGAGGATCAGTACGAACACGTGTCCGGCTCCCAGCGCTTGCGCGTTGCGGATGGCGGCGTTGCGCAGTTCGTCATCGTTTCCTTCCGCGCGGATCAGGCAAGGCCCAGAACTCTCGTTGAAGGCAAGCCCGAACTTGGCTTGCGGAACCGTGCCCACCACGGCTTCGTAAAGGTCTTCGACAGTCTTGATGAAATGCGATTGGCCGAGGATGAGGTTGGCATCGGCGGGGAACTGCATGCGGACGGATTCGAATTCGAGCATGAGGGCCTCCGAGGCGGCGTGCACATGATAAACGCGGGCGAGTGGTGGAGGGCCAGGGTAAAGCGAGGTGATGCGAAACGCTTCGCCCTGCCAGTTTGTAGCCGAGCTTTGCTCGGCCGGACAGACGAGGGCGTCTGTCCCTACATAGTCCGTGCACGGGCGCGCTTCCTAGGCTTCCGCTGCTTCGCTGATCTAGGCCCCCTATCGCCGAATACACGCCTGAAAATCTTGTCGATGTTACGCAACTGCCGCTTCAGATCAAATGCATGCTCGATCTGCTGGCGCGGTACACGGTTGGTGATCTCCTTATCGTTCATCACCAACTGCCGGAAGTCGCGACCTTCCTTCCAAGCGCGCATCGCGTGATGCTGGACCATGCGGTAAGCGTCTTCGCGCGAAACCCCGTGTTCCACTAAATCCAGCAGCAGTTGTCCGCTGAAGACCAGACCGCGCGTGCTGTCGAGATTGGCCATCATCCGCTCGGGATAGACGAACATGGCATCGATCAGGCTCGCAGTCTTACTAAGCAAGTAATCCACGAGGGTGGTGGAATCCGGCAGAATAATCCGTTCCACCGAAGAATGCGAGATGTCACGCTCATGCCATAGAGCGACGTTCTCGAAACCCGCCTGTGCATTGGACCGCACCACACGCGCCAGTCCGCTGATCTGCTCACAGGTCACTGGATTGCGTTTGTGTGGCATGGCGGAGGAGCCTTTCTGTTTGTCGCTGAAGAATTCTTCCGCTTCGCGGACTTCGGTGCGCTGCAAGTGGCGGATCTCGGTGGCGATCTTGTCGAGAGTGCAAGCGATCACCGCGAGTGTTGCCACGTAGTGCGCATGGCGGTCGCGCTGGATGACCTGGGAGGAAACCGCTGCGGCTTTCAGTCCCAACCGCGCGCAGACTTTCTCTTCCAGCTCCGGGGTGAGATGGGCAAATGTGCCGACTGCGCCCGAGAACTTGCCCACGCGCATGTCTTCAGCGGCGGATTGGAAACGCGCAATATCGCGCTGCACCTCGGAGTACCAGTTGGCCAGCTTGAATCCGAAAGTGATGGGCTCAGCATGGATCCCGTGCGTGCGGCCCACCATCGGAGTGTCCTTGAATTCCCAGGCGCGTCGCTCCAGCACGGCGGAGAGGCGGTTCAGGTCTTCGGCGATGATGGCTGAGGCCTGAGCAATCAGCAGGGCCTGCGCCGTATCGACCACATCGTTCGAAGTCAGGCCGTAGTGAAACCAGCGCGCATCCGGTCCAACGATTTCCGCCACCGCGGTGGTGAAGGCGATGACGTCATGGCGCACCTCGGCTTCGATCTGGTGAATGCGGTCGACCTTGAAATCGGCACGCTCACGGATCGCCCGGGCAGCCGCCTTCGGCACCATTCCGGCTTTCGCCAGAGTTTCGGTCGCGGCGACTTCCACCGCGAGCCAGGTACGGAACCGGTTTTCATCGCTCCAGATGCGTCCCATCTCCGGGCGCGTGTAGCGTGGGATCAAGGCGAATTTCTCTCCGATCTCTGTGAAATGTGGGACTAGGGATTCTAAAGGAGGTTAGCTCGCGTTGCCAGTCATCTGTCTCGGAAGCCCATTGGGAGATGGAAATTCGGAGCTGCGGCAGCGGGCAGAAATTGCCGCCAGAAGCTCATATGTCGTTATACGACATAAATGTGGATTCTATTCTTGATACCGTACAATTTGCCGCATGAAAAAGTCACTCACGCTGGCTGACTATGAAGCACTGGCCGAACTGCGGTATCAGATCCGCCGTTTCCTGCACTTCAGCGAGCAGGCATCACGAGCCGCCGGGCTGGAACCGCGCCAACATCAACTGCTGCTGGCACTCAAAGGGCTCCCGAAAGATACGCGTGCGCGGATCGGGGAATTAGCGGAGCGGCTGCAGATCCAGCACCACAGCACGGTCGAGTTGGTGAACCGGCTGGCGAATGGCGGTTATGTGCGGCGTGAGCGCGGAGGAGAGGACCACCGGGAGGTATTGATCTCCCTCACGCCTAAAGGAGAAAAGGTGCTCAGGGAGCTATCCCTGCATCATAAGTCCGAGCTGCGCAACGCGGGGCCGATGTTGGTGGCGGCGCTCACGCGCGCCATGCAGGCAAGCGGAAACTACGGGGGAAAGCCCGACACGCCAGCCGGGAAGAAGAGGAGAGCGGGCAGGACAGGCAAAAAAGCGCGCACGGCTCAACTCCCGCTAACAAAAGCTAGTTCTGACTGCCGTCTATGGTTTGATGTCCAGCCGCGCTAGCGACACCTGCTGGCGTGGCGGGGTGCTCTGCGGGGTGTCCCTTCTTCTGCGCGGCCGCGATCAAAGGGCGAAGCGTATCTGCCGAGACGCCGAGGGTGCCGCCGGAGAAGCCGTCGAGATACGCCGAGTTGATTCCAATCACTTCACCGCGAGCATTAAACACGGGACCACCGCTGCCGCCGTGTGCTGTGGGCGCGTCGTAAACCAGCTTGTCGCCGACAACGTCGCCGAGATGCCCGTAGGTGGCTGAAGGACGAATCAGCGAAAGTGCCGCGAGTTCATTGGCGGCGGCAATGTCATCGTGCCGATAAGCCAAGCGCTCGTAGACCGACGGGGGCGCCTTCGCGATCATTCCAGCGATTCCCATCGGATAACCAATTACGGTCACGAGATCTCCTGGAGGCACAGGCCCATTCGCCAGAGGAAGCGGGGCGAGTTGGTGGATTGCGGGCGAGGACTCTATGCGCAGAATCGCGAGATCGCCCTTGGCGGAAACAACCGTAGGCGTAACGACCACCGATGCGGGCAGGCCGGGAAAGAAAGCCAGCAATTTTTCGAGTTTGGGAGTAGCTCCGCGACGGATGAGAGCATCGGCTTCAGGATCGCCATACCATGGCTCCGCGACATGACGATTCGTAGCTAAGAACCCATCAGCCACGACGAATCCGGTGGCGGAAATGCGGGCGCGAAGCGAAGCCTGGTGAGTGGGGAATCCGACCTGATAGACACCGTGGATGTAGCAGATGGAATTGCGATACCGGTTCAGCACCATGGCAGGCATTCCCTGCTCCTGTCTCATTTGCTGAACCTCTTGCGTGAGTTGCTGGACCTGACCTTGCAAACCGTTGCTCGATGGGGGCGAGTAATAATGCAGGATCAAGCCAGTGCCTACGAGCAGGACGACTGCAAGCACAGATTCGAGAAGCCATGCCCATTCGGTTGCCGCGCGCTCAGTTTCAGGCTGTGGATCTTGTTCGGGCATGGATAAGGTCGTCAGCACCGCCGGTGCATTGGGGGGACACCTATTTTGCCCGGCAAAGCGGATTGTGCACGCTATGTTGCCACTTGGGGCGAAGGTTTCAAACGGTACGGAAGGAGAGGTACGGACGGGTGGATAGCCTCAGCGGCCCAGAGACGCAGCAAGCTGCGTCTCTACCGTGGCGTATGTTGCTGTAGAGAGGTAGCTTGCACAGACCTTTCGTTCTAAAGAGGGCGATAACAAAACAAAGCCGCCAGCAAAAGCTGACGGCTGATAGCTGACGGCTGCGAGCTAGTTTTCGTAGAGGAGCACGCCCTCGGTTTCCTTCGAGTCCACTGGACGGTAGTACAACTTGTCGCCTTCGAGGAAGACCTCGATGAAGGCGGGTCGCGTGGTAATCGTGCCCTGTATCAGCGCCTCGGATAGCGGATCTTCAATGTATTTCTGTAACGCTCTGCGCAGCGGACGCGCACCATAGCTGCGATCTCCAAGAGTCTGGTTGAGGATCCACCTTTTAGCCTCGTCCGTGACGGTCACTGTGATCGACTTCTGCGCCAGGTTTTGGTTCAACTGGCTGACCATGAGCTCGAGAATCTGAATGAGATCGTTCTCGCTGAGCGCATTGAAAATGATCACTTCGTCAAGCCGGTTCAGGAACTCGGGGTTGAAGGTGCGCTTGACTTCATTTCTCACCAAGTCTTCGACCTTATCGGAGATCATGTCTTCCTTGGTCGACTGGAAGCCCAGGCCTTCGCGCTTCTGCAAGTGCCGCGCACCGATATTCGACGTCATGATGATGACGGTGTTCTTGAAGTCCACCGTGTTGCCCAACCCGTCGGTGAGGTGGCCGTCTTCAAAGACTTGTAACAGGATGTTGAAGACGTCCGGGTGCGCCTTTTCGATTTCGTCCAGCAGCACGACCGAGTAGGGCGCGCGCTTCACACGCTCGGTGAGCTGACCACCCTCTTCATAGCCGACGTATCCCGGAGGCGAACCGATCAACTTCGAAACCGAGTGCTTTTCCATAAACTCGGACATATCGAAGCGGACCAGCGCCTTGTCGGTGCCGAACATAAACTGCGCGAGCGTGCGGGCAACTTCCGTCTTGCCCACGCCAGTCGGGCCGAGGAATAAGAAGGAGCCAATGGGCCGGTTCGGGTTCTTGAGGCCGGCGCGGGACCGACGGATGGCGCGAGCCAGGGCGCTGATCGCCTTCTCCTGCGAGATAACCCGTTTGTGCAGCTCCTCTTCAATGCGCAGTAGTTTCTGCGACTCTTCTTCCTTGATGGAGGTAATGGGCACACCCGTCCAGCGCGAGACCACGTCTTCAATGTCCTCGCGCCCGACTACCCCGCTGGAGGATTCATCAAGGTGATATTTCTCGCGAAGAGCGCGCAGGTTCTCGCGCTCTTTGCGTTCTTCGTCCGAGTAGAAGCGCGCCTTTTCGAACTCGTGGTTCGCGATGGCGTTCTCCATTCGATGGACGATGAACTTGATGCGCTTCTGCACTTCAGTGATCTCCTCGGGCAGGGATGTCTGGCGCAGCTTTACGCGCGCGCCCGCCTCGTCAATGAGGTCAATCGCTTTATCCGGCAGGAAGCGGTCTGGAATGTAACGGTTCGAGTGTGCCACGGCGAAGTTGATGGCGTCATCGGTATAGCTGACGGCGTGGAACTTCTCGTAACGATCTTTGATACCGAACAGAATCTTGGTGGCATCAACTTCGGTTGGCGGTGGAACCTTCACTGCCTGGAAGCGGCGCTCGAGTGAGCGATCTTTCTCGATAGACTTGCGATATTCGCCGGGAGTGGTGGCTCCGATGCACTGAATTTCGCCGCGGGAGAGTGCGGGCTTCAGGATATTAGCCGCATCGAGTGAGCCTTCGGCCGAGCCGGCGCCGACTAGCGTGTGCAGCTCATCAATAAAAATGATGGCGTTCTGCGACTCCATCAGTTCCTTCATGATGGTTTTCAGGCGTTCTTCGAACTGGCCGCGATACTTGGTTCCGGCAACGATCAGCGAAAGATCAAGCGCCAGGATGCGTTTATCGGCCAGGAACGACGGCACTTCGCCATCAGCGATGCGCTGCGCCAGGCCTTCGACGATGGCTGTTTTGCCTACACCGGGCTCGCCGATCAGCACGGGATTATTCTTGGTGCGACGGCAGAGGATCTGGACGACCCGTTCCAACTCGCCCTCACGGCCCACCAGTGGGTCGAGCTGGGTATCCATCGCAGCCTGGGTCAGGTCGCGGGAAAACTCACTGAGCAGCGAAGATTCGCGCTGGCGCTGGGGCTGCGCTTTCTCCTGACTGGAGCGGGCCAATTCTTCGCGGATGGTCGAAAGGCGGAGACCCCGCTCGTGCAGAATTTCCGCGGCAAAACACTTTTCTTCCCGCAGCAATCCCAGCAACAGATGTTCGGTTCCGATGTGCTTGTGAGAAAGCCGCTCCGCTTCTTCTGCGGCATAAGCGAGCACTCGCTTGCATTCGTTGCTGAGGGGAAGGTCAACCGAGGTTGAAACCTTCTCGCGTATGGTGGTGTGACCTTCGATCTGCTTGCGGATGGACTCGACTGACGCATGAGAGCGCAGGAAACGATTGGTCAGGGCTTTGTCTTCGCGCAGAAGCCCCAGCAGCAGGTGCTCCGTTTCAATGTAGGGAGAGCCGAACTGGCTGGCCTCATAACGCGCAAAGAAGATGACGCGCCTGGCTTTCTCCGTATAGCGTTCAAACATATTGCCCTTCCCCTGAGCTCTCGGGGAGAAGTAGGCCAGAGAGCCAGACCACCCTTCCACGGGAACCCTTCGTCCCCAATACCATTATGCAATCAAGGTACCAACAGACCAACTATTAAATCGTGGCAACAGCCTGGTTCTGTTACTTATGGCACCCCAATTCTATCTGCAACCTGCTTTCTGTATGCAACCATCTGCAACACTGCAAGAGGTTGCAACTCGTCCTCCAATCTTACCGACTCTTGCCGACCTGTCTGGCTATCCACTTTAACCCGTACTCGCCTATGCGAGAAGCGACTCCGGCGATACCTCCTCGGCGCGACCTTGATGCAGCCGCAACACGCGGTGGCAGCGGCGGGCAAACGCAAGATTGTGGGTGGCAATGAGAGAGGTAAGCTGATAGTCGCGATGTAGCCTGGCAATCAATTCGAAAACCGACTCGGCTGTGCGGCCGTCGAGATCACCAGTGGGCTCATCCGCCAACAAAAGTTTGGGTCGAGTGATGAGCGCACGGGCCAGAGCGACTCGCTGCTGCTCTCCACCGGAAAGTTCTCCGGAACGGTGATGGGCGCGCTGCTCCAATCCGACCTCGCCAAGCCAATGCGAAGCTTCTCTCTCCACTTGCTGCCAGGCCGCTCCTCGCATTAGAAGCGGCATGGCGACGTTTTCCAGCGCCGTGAATTCCGGCAGCAGATAATGAAACTGCCACACGAAACCGATCTGCCGATTGCGAAACTCGGCGGCCTGATCGTCCGGGAGCGAGTTCACTTGCAGTCGGGCGCAGTATACGTCACCCTCGGAAGCGCTATCAAGAGCACCGACGATGTGTAACAGGGTGCTTTTTCCAGCGCCCGATTCTCCCACAATGGCCAGCATCTCTCCTTTGCGCACCTGAAACGACAGGTTTTCAAAGAGCACGAGGTCTGATTCACCGGAGCGAAAGACCTTTTTCAAACTCTCGACCCGCAACATCGGGTCTCGACTTATTGGATGCAAACCGCTGCTCCTTCGTCACATTTTGCGGTCCAGACAGCAGGTTGCCTTCCCCATTAGAACACGACACACGCCCAGCGGTTCCACCCTCCCGATTCCGGTAGTAATCTGCGAAAAACTGTATACCTGATATGCCTCATGCGAACATGACATAAGTCACCGACGTGGGTTTCTTAAGAGCTACAACCTGGGTCAAGAAGTTTGCCTCGCCTACTCGTAGCGCAACGCCTCGGCGGGAAGAATGCGGGCCGCGGACCAAGATGGATACATGGTGGCGATGAAGGAGATCCCGATGGCCACCAAGGCCACTAGCACACCGTCTATCCCGCGGGGCGCAAAGGGCACATAGTCGATCGAGTAGACCTCCGGAGACAGGGAGATGAGATGGTAGTGCCCTCCGGCCCAGGAGATTGCGTATCCAAGCACTAGCCCAATTGCGGTGCCAATCACTCCGATGAGCACGCCCTGCGCAACAAACATTCGGCGTACCTGCGACTTACGCGTGCCCATCGACATGAGCACGGCAATGTCTTTGGTTTTTTCCATCACCATCATGGTGAGCGAAATCAGGATGTTGAGCGCCGCAACAAACACGATCAGGCCGATAGTGATGAAAGTGACGACACGCTCCAGGCGCAGGGCGCGGAAGAGTGCCTTATTCTGTTCCATCCAACTCGTGGACATGAAGCCCGAGCCCGCCGCCTGCTCAAGCGCCTTCCCGACATCGCCGGCTTGGTAAATATCGTCTACTTTGAATTCAAGGACAGAGATCAGGTCGCCCAGTCCGAAGAGTCGCTGCGCGTCAGAGAGTCGCGTGAAGGCCCAGGAACTGTCGTAATCGTAAAAACCAGAATTGAAAATGCCGACCACACGAAAGCGCAGGTACTTGGGGACCATGCCGAAGGGCGTGAGTTCGCCTTGCGGACTTGTGACCAGGACGACGGAGCCGACCGTCGCCCCGAGGTTCTCGGCCATGTCCTTGCCGAGGACAATGGGAGGCATGGCCGCGACGCGCTCCTGGATGCCTTCGAGAGAGGTGAGAGACTCATTCGCCCGTAGAGTGTGCCCGCCCTCGCCCGTGGTCTTTGACGCCCCCAGTGATGGTTCATTCAAGTCATCGGCCGATCCGATCTTGACTGAATCAAGTAGGTCGCTCACTTTTCTTTCATAAGCCGGAATCATACCCTTCAGCACGGCGCCACGGGCGCGCGGACCGCGGGAGATGAGTACCTGTTCGTAAATCGCGGGGGCGGTGGCGATGACGTGGGGCGTCTTCGCGAGGCGGTCCATGAGAGGCCGCCAGTTGCTGATGCCGTCGCTCTGCATGCGCAGCAGATTCACGTGAGAAGTCGAGCCAAGCAGACGGTTTTGAAGATCTTGGCGAAAACCGTTGTTGATGGCAAGCGCAACAACAAGTGAGGCCACCCCGGCAGCGACTCCGGCGACCGAGATGCCAGTGATGACGCCGATAAAAGCCTGGCGTCTTTTGGCGCGCAAATAGCGGGTCGCGACGAAGAGTTCGAAACGCATGGAGAAGCTATCAGCTGTCAGCTTTCAGGTGTTTAGCCAAATGCGATTATAGCGAGCGGTCAGGCCTTCTCACTTGAGATTGTGGACGGGGTAGCGAAGAACAGTCGTTTCACTGTTAGTCACGGAGTCGCGGCAACACCGCGGGGACTTGCCTGCGATATGCGAGATACTCGTTTCCGAATCGTTGCTCGAGTTCGGCGTCTTCCAGGCGAATCATTATTGCGCCGATCAACATGCCAAATGCAGTCAGAGCATACAAAACGGCGAGACCCGTACCTATGCTCCAAGCCATCATTTCACAGAGGTGTCCCAGGTACACTGGGTGACGGACACGGGATCGGATGCCGACAGTGACCAGGCGTTGTTCACCATGTCCGGATACGACTTCGGGCAGGCCGCCGAGTTGCGCACGGCTGAATTGTTTGCCTGCTTGCGAGTAGATCCAAACGCCGGTTGCGAAAAGAAGAACGGCGGGAATCCATGTCCAAGGCACGGTGTAGAGCGCTATGTGCCGCCATGGCGCGGTAAGGAAGCCTAGCACGATCCACATAGCGATCCATAGCGGCAGGTCGATGAAGTAAGGAGAGCGCTTGCGTGAGCGCCAATAATCGGCGCGGGTATGGATCAACAACCAGAAGAACGGGATGGTGGAGTAGACGAGACAGACAAGCCATCCCACTGTCCGGAGCACTTCCAGCATGAGCGGATTTTAGCAGCCGCGATTATGCCGCAAAACCAGTGGTGTTGTGCGCAACATCCTTCAGCCGAATGAGGCCGGCCCGAGGATGACGTTCTGATTTGGGAGCTCGCAGGATTGGCGGTTTGTTACGGCCAAGACTCCCGACGTCACTTTCCGTGAATCACGAATTTCGCCGAGCTCATGTTGTCGTAACGATCGTAGACGCGCACCACGACTACGTGTTCGCGGCTCGTGGTGTTACGTGTAACGGGATCTGGATCGGCGCCTGCAGCAGAATTCGTCTTGGCTGCAGTCGTCTCGGTTTCCGTCGAGGGGATGGCAACTTTGAAGTCATAGTTTTCTGTTCTCGCGTCTGAAAGTTGCCCGACAGGCTCAACAAACTGCCAATCGTTCGCATCGATCGAGTACTCTGCCCGCTTGATTGCCGAGAAGCCGTCCGCGGCCCGGAAGGTGACGTGGATCTGGTTCCCATCGACTCCGGCATTTAGAGTCTCGACTCGAGGTGGGGTGGTGTCAATCTCGAATCGCATGCTCTCTTTTTCGGCCGTCAGCGCCTCGTTGGGCGAATGCGAAGGCGCGTCCGAGGCGACGACCTTGAAGGTGTATCCCCCGTCCGGCAGCAGGCTGGAATCAAAGGAAAAGAATTTGTCTGTGAGACTGTCTTTGAGCAGAAGCCAGCGAGACTGGCCGTCGCCCCGGTAGTAGAGCGAATAGACGAGCTGGTCATCGTTGTCGTCGTGGGCGGTCCATTTGACTCCAATGGAATCGCGGTCGCGCACCGAGGGTACAGGCGCTTCGAAGTGTGACTGAGACGGATTGCTGCTAGCGCTGGCCGAGCTTACATCGGCTACTGCGGGTTTGGGAGAGGACTGGTAACGAGTTCCGA
>WNGH01010463.1_pt1 | contig 11064 bp, 8 predicted proteins | sample 5400631 | NCBI WGS metagenome assembly WNGH01 (sample SAMN13153373, study PRJNA577476) | soil metagenome | isolation source: 115 cm soil or saprolite under Garry oak tree replicate 1 | place: USA:California | collected 2016-06-15 | reverse complement strand
TTGGTAGTTTTCGATGCTGCCCTCATGGTTTCCTACAAAACCGTAGAGCAGAAACGGCTGGTTCACCCCGACAGTTGTCGGATAGCCTCTGGTTGTCTGGTCGGGACCTAGGATACCTAGTTCCGAATACCTCTGCTGTCTTACCGGTATTAGGGGTGCCAGAGCGGTTACTACGACGAGTATAGTTATGGATGCTAGGACTAGTGTTGCAGTCTGCCTATTCATCGCTCTTTTTCACAACATGGTTTCTATAGACTCGCAACCACAGCCGCCTGTAGACACGGTCTCCCATGAGATAGGCCAGTCCAGCTATACCAAGCGTTGCAGCAACGGTGCCTAGAGATTCATACAGATGGAGCTGGTGTGCCATGGAACCGCTGGTTGAGACGGAATTAGAATTCACCGATACCATTTGGGCTATCGTAGTTGCGTTAGATAGGTCTGCTGTGGCAGCATTTGGATCTGTCGCATTTTCCGCCACTGCCCTTTGGATAAGGGAAACAGCTATGTTCAGCTTTTCGACAAGCGCGGATACGTCCCCACCATTCTGTTCGGCGTTAAAGACGGAGGAGAAAGCGCTGTTAATTGAGTTTTTCGCAGTAGCTAATTGTCCTCCAGCAGCTTCGTGTGAACGAATGGGAGCATTCAAGATCATTAGAACTATCAATGTGATGGTAATGATGCATCGCCAGAGGGCTGAGAAGCTCAATCGTTTTCCACGTTAGCCCGAGTTCTGTCAGGCTGGGCTACATATCCTTGAGCGTGAGTTTGGATGCAGGTAGGTAACTGTTTCCTCGGGCGGAATCTCTGAGTAATTGCACTAAATGTTTCTCGGGCTCTGTTCTTAACGACCTTCCAAGCTTGGTTTTGTGGGAATGCTATCAATCTCCATTTCATAAATCTCTCTTTTAAAGATGGAAAAATTCGACGCCTTTCCAATGATGAACCTTTCCTCTGTTCCAGCGCTCGCGTGGTAGTAAGCTACACGGCGAAGGTAGTTATCGCTCGAACTGTTGGCGGAAGTAATCCTGGGAAAGCTTTTCGACCGTGCTGGAAGGTGACTAAGATGGGTTCTTGGTAATCCTTGGCAATAAAAGGAATGATTCGGATACCAAATCCTAAATAGATTGAGTCTCGATTCCACTTTTCGAAGCTAATATGGAGCTATAGAATATGGGAGGTGTCAAGAACGAATGAAGATAGAACTTAGTGCCAAAAGAGTCAAACTAGCGCGGGTAGCCATAGCACTAGTCGCAATATCGTTGGCCGGTTACGTAGCATACGCCGCAACCCAGCTGTCAGTCGGTCCCAACAGCGGGACGATCATCTTTGCAAACAAGAACTGGCAAGGGGTCTCATTCAATCCTGGAGCAACAGGATTTCCAACTTCAGCCGCTAGTTGCCCGGCGTTGGGGTATTCGGATACACCATCAGCTATTGCTTTTGGTAACAGCATTCCTCAAGGTACAACGGTAACAGGAGCAGTTTGTGTGAAGAACGTTTCGACTGGCGGACAATCGTATACAGCCTCAACGGCCGCGTCACCGCCGCCCTCTTTCCCCGCCGGAACAATTGTTGCCTACAGCGCAGATGGAGGGACAGCAACTTCTGGTAGCATAGCGCCAAGTGGGATTTCCTTGCTTACAATAACGGTTACAGCAGGTCAGGGAGTCGGCGCCTTCACATTCACGACAACCATTGTTTAGCCTCCTGATGAGCCCGTGAGATTCGGGCGAAACCCACGCTCTTTTTCTGGGTCGGGGCAGTCGGAACTGCGATCTGTAAATTCAGACATTATGTTTAGGACCCTTAGTCAATGCCTCAACAATCTTCAGCCCGGGTCAGCTGTTATGGCCAGGCCCTCTGCTCCGATAGAGTTCGATTGGACCCTTCCCGCGGTCTCAAAACGGGGCCTTGTTTCGGCTACCATAGCTTCCCGCTCGGGATAGGGAGAAAATGAGGTCACCATTTTCGTCCGTCCTGTTCGTGACGGTCATCCTAGTTTCGAGTACACTTGCCAGCACGACGCTTAGCGTAAACAATTCGGGATTCGTAACGGGGCCTCTCAGCGGAAAGTGGTTCGATTATGTCGTGGTGATCATGATGGAGAATCACGATATCAACTACACCTATGGCGTCTCTAATCCTAGCTGGAATAGTGGGAGCACAAATACCTGTCTGGGGAATTGCACATATTACGACCTACTTGCCGATTCAAATGGGCTTGCAAAGGAGTATGTCCAAGACCGAAACCAAATCACTGGCTGCAGCTTGGGTTGCTATATTGCGATTACGTCAGGATATGGAAATACGCCACAACTATGCAACGCCGGCCCCTTTGCTAGTGGTTGCCAACTGCTTTCGCAAACCAATATTGTCGATCGCCTAGAGTCCGCGCATTTGAGTTGGAAGGCCTACATGGAAGACTATCCCATACCGTTTGGTTGTTCCAATAGCTTCACCGGGAGTTACGAACCTAACCACAACCCGTTCATCTACTACGCTAACATCCAGAATAACGTGACAAGATGCTCACACATCCGTAACGCTAACTCGCAAATACTCCCTCAAAATTCAACTGGCTGTTGGCCAACAGATGTCCAAAACGATGACTTGCTCCTCAACGACTTGAACTCTCCATCTACCGCATCTAACTACACGTTCCTAACCCCGAACAGAATCGATGATAACCATGACTGCAACGACGTTTCGGTAGGCAATGCGTGGCTAAACAAGATGGTTCCACAGATGCTGGGCAGCACCCTATTCAAGACTAAAAGGGCTGCGCTCTTCATCACGTTTGACGAACCGGACTGCACGAACTCGAACACGCCGACAAGTTGCCCTCCTTTGAGAAAAGAATTGTACTCAGTTTGGGCGTCAAACTGGGTCACCAAGACGGGGTTCAGATCTGTTAGTTCCTACACACACTACAGTCCGCTGAGAACAATCGAAGACAATTGGAGGCTGCCATACCTCAATGGCACGACTGATGGTGCCGCGAATAACATGCAAGAGTTCTTCCATTGAAGCAGGACTCTTTTGAGAGCCGCGCTCATTGAGGAGCGCCGTGGGGACCCCCGGGTTGTATCTTTGCCAATCTTTGGCAATAAAACTCTATCTCGTGACGCGAGCAACGCTTATTTCATTAGTTAACGAATAGGAGTCGAGGTTTCCCTCGATTGGCTCTCATGGTCAGGCTGATTGGCATGGCCACTTTGCCTCCTCAACGACGCGATGTCTCTTTGCCGTCCCACTCCCAGCGGGAGGTACCACTTAGCAACAAGCTCAGTGTCGAATTGGCAGAGAAATGGACCTCGATTTTGAAAAGCGTGAGTGAAGAGACTAACCGATGAGTGAGAAAACTCATCCGGGGCTGGTGTAACCCCTGTGAGGCAACGAGATCGTGGACGGCTTATTGGTCTCGCTATCGTCCTAGCTCTTGCGAGCTTTGTTTCTCAGGTTCCTCATATCGAAGCCGGTACGACACTTCAACTTGACGGGAGCGGCAGCGGGTCATCAGTTGGAGGTAACTGTGTTTGGAGCCAGAAACTTACCACTTTGAACGGACCGGACGTAATTGTAGCGATGCTAGCTATCAATGACACAACTACAACCGTCACACCTCCTTCGGACACCGCCTTGCTGTCGTGGACTTTTAGAGCGAGCCAAACGGGACCCGGAAACGTGCAGATCGTCTACTACTATGCCATAGCTCCAGCTCCACTACCTGCCGACTCTGTAACTTTCGGACTGAGCTCGGCGGCTGTTGCCACGGTCTGCCTGGACTTTGGCGTTTCTGGAGCCAACACCAATGCCCCTTTTGACCCGAATGTAGGCATGCCAGACAAGAATAGCGGCTTGTCTACCACCGCCACTCTCAAGTATAACACCAGCAACCCCAATGACCTTCTAATCGTTCTCGAAGGATTTTGTGCTCAAGGTGCGGCAGGTTCCGGTTCACCATCAGGCTTCTCTCTTGTAAACGCTGGTAGTGTCCCCTCCAGTAGTAACTGCCCAGCCGACGGCTTCCAAAGCGCTACTTACTCTGAAATTGTATCTACCACCCAGTCCTCAAGCGATGTAAGCTGGCCCTTCGACACCGCAGTCTCACCCTTCGCTGTCATAGGGGACGCGATTCAGTCCGCTCCCGGACCTCTTAGTGCCTCGGTTACTGGTTCGAATGCTGTTGATGTGGGACAATTGGCCTCGTTCTCCTGCGCTGGTGCGGGTGGAGTTCCTCCTTACACCTATTCTTGGACATTTGATGATGGAAGTACAGGGTCTGGGGCTAGTACGACCCACATCTACAGTACTCCCGGAGCGATGAACGTGGCTTGCACGGTGACCGATGGCCTTGGAACAACAGCGAATGGCGCCGTGCAATTGACGGTCAATCCGCGCATGACCCTAACGAGTGTTACCTGCGCTGACCCATTCATCACTAACCGCGGTTCGACGTGTAGTGTGACTGTTACTGACAATTCGCCTGGAACGTTCATCACACCGACCGGCACCGTTGGCTTGAGCCAAACCGGAGTGACCGGTACCTTCACTGCATGCATACTTGTCGGCACCCTTGCCTTTGCAACGTGCAATTCCACCTTCACAGCCTCTGCCACCGGGACGGCAACTATCAGTGCAAGCTATCCTGGTGATTCTACTCACACTTCGAGTAGTGACAAGGAAAGCATAGCGGTCGGGTCCGCTCTCTCGATCACATCCTTTACGGCCTCCCTTGCCAACGTCGACGCCGGGGAGAAGGTTACATTCACCGTCACGACGAGCGGAGGATACGAGGCCCTATCATATTCGTACGCGAATCTTCCAGCGGGTTGCCTGTCTACCAATACGACTACGCTTTCATGCTACCCATCTTCCATGGGCAATTACCGCGTGACCGTGACGGTTACCGATCGTGCAATGGAATCCGCGAACGCAACCGCAGTCCTAACGGTGGGACCACAGAGGGTCCTCGGGTTACCCCGAGCCATGGGGTTGGCTGTAATCTTCGGAGCGGTAGTTGGAATCGGCGCCGTTTTAATCCTTTCAATATTCCTGACCCTCCGCCGAAAAAGAAGACCCCTGGCCCTGACTACGGGGTGAAGCAAGCTCTCGAAAGCTTTCTGATTTGGCCTACCAAGGCATTACCGGCTAATCTCTCATCATGTCCGACATTGTCAGACAGCTACGCTTGCGAACTAGCGGCAATGCATTGCTGACAAAGTCACTATCACAAGTTGAGTGTACGATATGTTTTTCTTGATCTCAACGGTTCAGGGAAAAGTTCAGTCTTCACTGGTTAACCGGTTCATTCTTCGCTTCCTACGCTCTAGACTCGCCCGAGTTCTGATCGTAAGCAAGGCGAGCGAGGCGATCAGCCCGAGGAGCCCACCGATGACGAGGAGCCCGATGCCACTGGGTATCGTGGGGAATATTCCACAATAGAAACAGGGCCCGTTCGAGCCTCCGCCTGAGCCTCCGTTTCCTCCGTTAGATCCTCCGGGGGCGGCTTGGTCTACTTGAATTCCCATTGGTTGGCTCGTAGGCGTAGAAGGAGAGCTGCTGTCCGTAGCAATGAAAACAATCGTGTAGGACCCTGTCTGGCTTGAGCTGGTCTTCCAAGAGAAGACTCCAGTTGAGGGATCGAAGGTCGCCCCGGCCGGCAGCCCCGTTGCTGACAGGATGACAGTGCCACCTGTGTTGACAGATGCGGCTGTGACGGTAAAGTTGATCCAGGTTCCCGCGACCACCGTCTGGTTTGCAGGAACTGCAAGTGTAGGCGGGACCAAAGCCTGTACGTTGACGGTTTTGCTTGCTGATGCGCTCGCTAGAGGCAAAGCTGAATCAGTGACTGTCACTTTGGCAGTGTAAGATCCTGGGGCATTGTAAGCGTGGGTTACAGGATTTCCCGTTCCGGTTCCCCCGTCGCCGAATGCTATCATGTAAGTGTAGGGTGCTGTTCCGCCACTCGCGGACGCAGTGAATGTTACGGTTTGGCCAACCGAGGGCATGGGTGATGAGACGGCAAGGGTCGTGGAGAGTGGGAGGCTAGTGTAGGCGGTTACAGATTGAGAACTGGTTGAGGTCTGTACTGGACTAGATGAGTCCGTCACTGTTTCTGTTACTGTAAACGATTGAGCGGTAGTGTAGGTATGGGTGGCTGTAATTCCAGTGCTTGTCACTCCGTCGCCGAAATTCCAGGTGATGGTGTATGGCAAGACTCCGCCCGTGGTTATTGCCGTGAAGGAGACTGGTGAGTTGACTAGCGGACTGGTAGGCAGAAAAGTGAAGCTCGTCGAGAGAGCAGGAGGTGGGGTCCCGCCGACCGGCACGTACTGGAGAAGGTTGCCCCATCCAACTCCTCCACTGTAGCCGGCACCTCCCGGACAATTGGCTGGTTGCAGCGCACCGTAAGTACCTGCACAGGGAGTATCTGTCCATGTCCCTGCTGGCCACCACACCCAGTTTATTCTCGGATTGTTATTATCAAACAACTGTGTTAGTGTTTGGATGAATGTTAGTGACACGGTGGCGTATCCAGCGGACCCTGGTAGTATGTCGTCAGGTGGACACCCAGAGGTCGTGCCACCTGGACCGTTGCAAGTAAGTGATTGAGGGTCGGGGCCACCCTCAGTGTCTAGTGCATACCAACCTGTCGTTTGCTCTCCTTTTAGCACGGCTTGGTAATCTTGTTGAGCATAGGATATGGCCGCAGGTATGGTCCAGGTTGAGTACTGGTAAGACATGTAGTCGTGTAGGCTGATCAAGACCTTGCCCAGAGGGTCAGTAACGGTTGGATAACCTTGGCTCACATCTGAATATGGGCAGCTGTTACTGCACTGATTTTCCACTGCTATGAAGTGTTGGTCGCCTGACTGTCTGGCCATGTTAATCCATTGCTGGTACGCCGAGGACAGTGTCGCTACCGATGCGCTTGGCTCGTTGATTGGTTCCCAGACAATCTGACTGTACAACGGTCCCAGTTGCTGTACGATGGGTTGCCAATAATTGAGCCAGCAAGTCGTAGCCGAGGATATGTCACTGTCACCGTCGTAGCGTAAGACGATCCAGAAATTGTAATAGTTCGCAATTTTGATCATGTTCTGGGTATCAGACGACGAGTACGGACTATCGCTTGGGTCCCCGCTAGGGTTAGTACAGTAGGGCGCAAAACTCACCCTTATCGTATTCAGTCCCATAGCCTTCATCCTGACAACCAGTCTTTCCATATCGCTCTGACTTTGTCCCGGGAAAACATTGCTTGCCACATAAGTCGAGTTCTGATAGCAAACACTTGAACAGGTCGTCGTCGCTGAATCCAATCTCAAACCGCCCCAACCAATCATCACGGGAGGTTGCTGAGGCGGGCAGTTCGTGCTGCACGAGGTGCTAGTCATCGAGGAACCCTTCAGGAAGGCTTGACCCACGTCCCCACTCGGGCCCTTAAGAGTTGGCGCAAACAGCAAGCTAGCCACTAGAATTGAGCAGGTCAGGAGGCTTAGGAGGCGGCGAGTTCCTACCAATTTCAACATTCAACCAATCGATTCGGAATGGCGTCAGACGTTTTCCCGCGTCTCACGGTGACCGAAGGAAAACTAACTCCGGGAGAGAGACGAATCCTACGGCGATAGATATATCGGTGTCGAAAAGGATAGGTTTCTCTTAACCCGTCCTGAAGGGTATGGGTATAGTCGCCTGGTCTAGTGGGTACAGTAGTGTGGATTGTAGTTTGAACTCTTGGCCGAACCGGATTTCCACTTGCGTGATCCTGTAGCAGGGAACATTTCAGACTAGGGTTCGTGTACTAGGCTGACACGTGGCAGCTGCTGACGTGTTCGACCCCCACAAAAAAGAGTGAATTCAGGCGTACAAATGGAGTTTCTGAATTAGTCTTATCGGGATGTGTTTCTGCAGAGGGATCGATAGGGGAACAACGAATCGAAGCTTCGTCGAGAAGATCAAGTCTCGTGGCTGGTAAATCCTGAACTTGGCGAATACCTTTGCCTTTCTGGTTAGAAGAACGTAGTTGTAGTTAACTGGGACTGACTTGAACCCGTTACTTGTCCTAAAGTGGTCTAGGCCTCCTAAGACCCCCATCTTTCCATAGGCGAGGTGGCTTACTCCTCGGTAGCTCAGCATCTTGATCTGAGTTGCCAGCAATGAATTGGAGACGCCAATAATTTTTCGTCTCACTTCAAGGCTGGAAAGAAGATTGTTGATAACTCCCACCGGTCCTTTGAATTTTGTTCTAGCGACTCCGACAATTTTTCCCTCGTGAACGGAAGCAATCGAGACGAATTCGTCATTTGTCTTGAATGATTCCATTACTCTTTTGAGAGTCCAGTGATGGTAGCCCTCGAAGTATCGGCCCTCTCTGAATGGAGACTCTCGAAATAGGCTCACAATTTCCTGTGCTTCGGAGACCGATAACTTCTCTATGACTTTGGTCTCGACTCCTCTCTTACTTCCCTTTCGAATCTCATTCCGTGTGTCCTTTTTCAGACCGTTAAACCATTCGTCGAAATTTCTGAAAGATAGTAATGCGATCTCTATTCTGTCAGTTAGGGGAAACTGGACTGATTCTCAATCGAGTCCCTGTCGAAACGATAGAGAAAATCATCACCACGCGCAAATCTCAGATTTGCAAATTTGATAGGTCTGAGCGTTGAGTTGTCATTCAGTGGAGGCAATGATTCCATCAGCATGGACTAACCCCACAACATTTTGTGCATAGACCAATCGTCAAGCCAGATATTAAACGCTCCTAGACGCAACTGGTGAATTGTGACTTGGCGGGGTAAACACTGATGCCGAGTGTGAATCCAACCTTTCGAAGATAAGGCAAAAGCAATCCTACTGTATCGACGGCAACCCAAGACTTACAATTGTCGGGAGAGAATGTGGTCTAACACTCCCTCAGACACGAAATCGCCTATTTTCAGTCCCGATTCCGAACCTGAGCCTACCGCAAAATTTCGCTTGGAAAAATCGCTCGGGAGTCGCTCGATAAACGGGGAAAGCGTCAGTCTAACCGGGTCTTTCCTTTCCGGAGGGTTGTCCTTGCGAGGACGTTCGTCCATCAGTCCGGAAATGATTCCTCGTCAAATTCAAGCCTGCAACTGTAAGAAACCAGTAGGCCGTCCCTATCCCCACGAGGAAAAGCACTGGTAGCAGAGGGGTAAAGAAACAAGGCAGGCATATGCTCCCACCGGGCTGATTCTCGGGGGGTTGCCGCGCGTGGACGTCTACGACCTGCGATGCAAACACTGTCTGATCCGAACTATCATTCGTAGTTAGAATTACAGTGTAGTGTCCAAGGTTCGCGTAAGAATGAGTCGACGTAACGACGTCAGATGTAGTGCCATCTCCGAAGTCCCATCTGAAACTGTAGGGTGGAGCTCCCCCCGACCCAATCGCGTTGAAGGATACTATTGTTCCGGCCGATGGAGCTAGAGGCGAGAAATTGAAAATCGCAGATAACGGGGCTAAAGGTATGTAGTTGAGCAGGGTACCCCAACCAACCCCTCCTTTGTAACCTGTACCTCCGGGACAAAAGACTGGCTGCAGTGCACCATACGTTCCTGCGCAGGGAGTGTCTGTCCACGTCCCCGCCGGCCACCACACCCAGTTTATTCTCGGATTGTTATTATCAAACAACTGTGTTAGTTTCTGAATAAAGGCTAGTGACACGTTAGCGTATCCGGCCGATCCAGGAAGTATGTCGTCAGGCGGGCATCCTGATGTTGTGCCATTTGGACCGTTACAGGTAGGGACTTGGGGGTCGGCCCCACCTTCAGTATCGAGTGCATACCACCCTGTAACTAGTTCACCCTTGAGTACTGCTTGATAATCCTGTTGAGCATGCGAAATCGCAGCAGGCGTGGTCCACGTTGAATAGAGGTATGACATGTAATTATGCAGACTTATCAAGACCTTGCCCAGAGGGTCAGTTACTGTTGGGTATCCTTGGCTCAGGTCCGAGTACGGGCATTTGCTACTGCACTGATTCTCCACGACGATGAAGTGCTGGTCCCCTGTGCCTCTTGCCATGTTGATCCATTGTTGGTATGTCGAGGACAGTAGTGTCACGGACGCATTTGGTTCGTTAATGGGCTCCCAGACAATCAGGTCGTATTGTGGTCCGACTTGTTGTACGATGGGTTGCCAGTAACTGAGCCAGCAAGTTGTAGCAGTGGATATATCCTCGTCTCCGTCATACCGCAGCACGATCCAGAAGTGGTAGTAGTTCGCGATCTTGATCGTATTCTGGGCATCGGTGAAAGAGTAAGGACTATCGTCTCGATCGCCGGCAGGTTTCGTGCAGTATGGCGCGAAACTTACTCTGATCGTATTGAGTCCCATAGCCTTCATCCGGATTACCAACCTTTCCATGTCGCTTTGATTTTGTCCCGGGAAAACGCTACTCGCCGCATACGTCGAGTTGTGGTAGCAAACAGTTGAACAGGTTGTCGTCGCCGAATCCAACCTCAAACCGCCCCAACCAATCATGACAGGCGGTCGCTGTGCGGGGCAGTTCGTGCTGCATGATGTAGGGGCCGTCTCGGAACCCTTCACAAAGTCAGAACTTTGGCTATTCAAGTTTCTGAGAGTTGGCGCAAGCAGCATGCTAGATGCTAGGATTAAGCAGATTAGGACGACTAGGAAACTACGAGTTATCATCGATCTTAACACTTGGCCAACCTACTCGACCCGTCGTCAAACGTTTCACCATCTTACCGGGCCGAAGGGGATGTGAACTCAGCTGCATGCCAGGCATAACTAACGCTAAACCAAGGGCAGACTGACAGTAACAGTTACGGTTGAAGTCGCGGTCTGTCCATTCGCATCAGTAGCCGTCAAGGTGACTGTGTAGGTTCCCGGGAGCAGATAGGAGTGACTGACGCTGACACCGCTACCTGTTGTTCCGTCGCCAAAGTCCCAGCTGTACGTGTAGGACCCGGCTCCCCCGGTTGCGCTACCAGTAAACGTAACAGGGGTGAGCAGTGCTGGGTTTGAGGGAGAATATGAAATGCTCGCGGAGAGCGGAGAGCTCACCGTTAT
>WNGH01008709.1_pt1 | contig 11064 bp, 13 predicted proteins | sample 5400631 | NCBI WGS metagenome assembly WNGH01 (sample SAMN13153373, study PRJNA577476) | soil metagenome | isolation source: 115 cm soil or saprolite under Garry oak tree replicate 1 | place: USA:California | collected 2016-06-15 | reverse complement strand
AAAGCTTTGATTTCATCGTCGCTGGAAACGTCGCAGGGAAACAACGGAGTTTTCTCCCCAAATTCGCCGATCAATTCCTCCACGTTTTCCTTCAACCGTTCGCCTTGATAATTAAAAATCAGGCGCGCACCAGCGGCGGCCCACGCCTTGGCGATCGCCCATGCAATGCTGCGCTTGTTCGCCACCCCAAATACCAAGCCGATTTTTCCTCCTAAAACCTGCTCCGTCATAAGGTCTGGATGATACGCGCATTTCGGACATCGCAAAGCTGCCCGTCTTCGCTACACTCTGCTGCCGGTGAGTACACGTTTTTCGGTCTCCTGCTGAGGTCTAGTTCATGCCTGCCATCGGAATCACCGGCGGAATTTCCACAGGTAAAAGCAGCTTCTCTGACTGTCTTCGCGAAATCCTGCCGGGCGCGAGATTTTTCAATGCTGATGAGGCAGCGCACGCGGTTGTCGAGCTTCCGGAAATTAAACAAAAACTTCGTACCGAATTTGGCAGCGGCGTCTTTTCACGAGGCGGCGACTTGAATCGAGAGAAACTTCGAGCGATAATATTCAGCGACGCGACCAGGAAAAGCGCGCTTGAACGGATTCTCCATCCGCGGATTCGCCGCCAATGGAGGACTGAAGCGAAAAGGCATCGCAACTCTCCCGAATTTTTCTTTGCTGATATTCCACTTCTTTATGAAACCGGCGGTGAAACATTGTGCGATCTGGTGGTTGTGGTGGCCTGTTCGTACAAGGTGCAGTTAGCACGGCTGACCCAACGAATGTCGCTCAAACAGCCTGAAGCCGAACAGATGATTAAGTCACAAATGCCACTTGAGGAAAAAATTGCCCGAGCGGATCACGTGGTATGGAATGACGGCAGTCGTGCGGTGCTAATGGAGCAAGCGCGTTTTCTTGTTGCGCTTTGGCAACGGCAAACATGGACGAAAAAGTAGAGGCATTGGCATCTTCAGAGGACATTGCTCACGCACCGGGGTCGGCGACCCCGGTTACAGCGCGCTCACTTGATATAAATGAGCTGCAAGCCTTTCCGGAAAAAAAACTGAAAGCATTGGCGCGTGATTTGGATTTGTATTTGCATCCCGCGCGCTCTCGCCATCAACACATCCTCGATATTGTTCGCGCTTCATTAGGCGGCGGCGCAACTGTCACTGCGGAGGGCTTTCTGGATCAGGTCAGCGATTCCTTTGCGATGTTGCGCTGGCCAAAGTTGAATTTTTTGCCTCTTCCTGAGGACGTATCCGTACCGCGCGCCCTCATTGAACAATATCAGTTGCGACCCGGGCAAAAGATTGCTGGGACTGTTCGATTGCCAGGCCAGCGTGAGAAGTTCCTTTCCCTCAACGAGGTGACGAGCATTGAGGGCCAACCGGCCCAGGAATGGACGCAACCAACGCACTTTGATAAGTTAACCCCGCAGTTTCCACAGGGCAGGATTATTCTGGAAAATCCCAAGACCGACTCCATCTGTGCGCGCGCAGTGGATTTGCTGGCACCGCTTGGGCGCGGGCAACGCGGTCTCATCGTCGCGCCGCCACGAGTGGGCAAGACGATCCTGCTAAAGGAAATCGCAAAAGCGATTCGAGTTAATCACCCGGACGTTGTGCTCATCCTGCTCTTGGTCGACGAGCGCCCGGAAGAAGTCACGGATTTGGAGCGAGAAGTCGATTGCCAGATTTACCATTCGAATTTTGACGAAAGCGTGCAGCGACACGTGCAGGTGGCTGAAATGGTGTTGGAGCGCGCCAAACGTCTTGTCGAGATGAAACACGATGTGGTGATCCTGCTCGACAGCCTCACGCGTCTTTCGCGCGGATACAATAATCTGGAGCCGGGCAGGGGACGGATTATGTCCGGGGGCGTCGAAGCGAAGGCGCTCATTAAGCCGAAGAAATTTTTCGGCTCGGCGCGAAATGCGGAGGAAGGCGGCAGCCTGACGGTACTGGCGACTGCTTTGACTGAAACCGGCAGCCGAATGGACGAACTGATCTTCGAAGAATTCAAGGGCACAGGCAACATGGAGCTGCATCTGGATCGCGGACTGCAGGAGAAGCGACTTTATCCAGCGATCCATCCGCTGCTTTCAGCCACGAGGCGCGAGGAGTTGCTCTATCATCCCGATGAATGGGAACGCGTGCTGATGTTACGCAAAACCATGGCAGCGCTTCCGCCTCTGGAGGCAATGGAAAAACTGATTGATAATCTGCTCGCGACAAAGACCAACGCGGAACTGCTCTTGAGTGGGTTGAGGTGATCTCACCCGGCAAGAATGACGAAGTTCGAATGACGAATGACGAAGGAAGCTCGAATGACCAAATGACGAAGCAGTTCTTAAAGCGAGCTCATCATCATTCGGATTTCGTCATTCCTTCGGGTTCCGGCATTCGGCATTCTGCATTGCCATCGCGTCTTATTGCGACCGATACCGACTTGTCTGAGCTGCTCAAGAGGATTGAGGCAGCAGATCGTGTCGGGATCGACATCGAGGCAGACAGTCTCCATTCCTATCGGGAGAAACTTTGTCTGCTTCAGATCAGTGTGCCGACTGTTGCCGGCATCGTTGATGCCGGTTCGGATTTGGGAACTACGTCTCACAGCCGCGATCACCAATCCCGGCTACAGCAGGACGTCATTGTCGATCCGCTGGCTGGTCTCGATCTGGAGCCACTGCGCCGGGCGCTTGAATCCCGGGAGATTGTCTTGCACGGGTCTGATTACGATCTGCGGATGCTACGGCGCGGCTTGAATTTCGTCGCGCATAAAATCTTCGACACGTTGATCGCGGCTCGTCTCCTCGGAATTCGTGAATTCAGTCTGGCTGCGCTGGTCAAGCGGTACTTTGGCTTGGAACTACCAAAGGGTTCGCAGAAAGCTGATTGGGCAAAACGACCTTTGCCGGCGCGAATGGCGGAATACGCAATCAATGATGCGCGTTATCTATTGCCACTTGCAGAAAAGCTGGAAGCCGAGTTGGATAGTTATCAACGTGGCGATTGGCTGCGGCAATCATGCCAACGCGCCATTGAGCAGGCGGCTATGGCGCGTGTCCGAAAAAATGATGAATCTTGGCGCGTGGGCGGATCAGGCTCGCTCAAAGGGCTTGCTGCCGCAGTGCTCCGCGCGCTTTGGCAATGGCGCGAAAGAGAAGCGGAAAGGGCAGATCGCCCGCCATTTCACATTTTGCAAAACGAAAAGCTTTTGCATGCTGCAATCAGTTTCGCTTCAGGTGACTTACCTGATTACAAACACTTTTCACCACGCCGCCGGCAGGCGTTTCGGGAGGCAGCCCGAATCGGACTGGCGACACCGGAATCGGAGTGGCCGATACTGCGTCGGCGGTTTGGAACTCGACCAACTGCTGAGACGGTGCGGTGCACAGAGGAGCTTCGGCGGCGACGCGATAAATTAGCTGACAAGCTTGGGTTAGAACCATCATTCGTCGCGCCGCGTGGCACCCTCGAGGCCGTCGCGGCCGACGGCACGCGAGCAATATCGTTGCTGGTTCCCTGGCAACGCGAATTGCTGGGAATTAGTTGAATCGGCTGAGGATGAAAGCGGCGCGAGGACGCGCGCGCACTCCTAAAGCTGTCGCGAAACAGAGCAGCAGGCCCGATAAATTTCGCACGAAGTGCTTTCGGAGTGCGATGCGTCCTCGCATCGCTTTCCTTTCTCGGCGCACCGATCTCTGCAGTTCGTTGAGATGTTCTACCCTGCGAAACACTCCTAGGGAATGAGCAACGTCTCACCGACCGTAAGCTTCTTCGCGTCGCGAATATTTTTTCTGTTCGCCTCGAGAATCTGTTTCCAGTGTTTCGATGACTTATAAAATTTTCGTGAGATCGAGAAGAGAGTGTCACCCGGCCGCACAACATACGTTCGATCTGCCTTCTTCGATGTATTTTTCTTTGAGCTGGCACCATTTGCCTTCGATTTCTCCGGAGCGATTCGTGAAGCGGCACGCGTTTCGAGTTCTTTGCGCAGATTCAGATTTTCGTTCTGCAGCCTGGCTACCTCCGACCGCGCGATGACGGAATCGCCAGACAACGCGGTTAGCGCGGCGACTTCGTCATGTTTTATGGAATTTTTGACCTCGTTCGCGTGCGTACCGTTTGGGCTTAACGCCAGATAGCGTTTGAAATGATGCAGTGCACTGACGGGATCGTTCAGTTTGTCGTCGTAAAGAACAGCCAGTTTGTAGTGAACTTCAGCGTTCCGAGTGCTTTCGGAATCATCGAGTGCGGCTTCGTACAAGTTGATCGCACGCTCAAAATCTCCCTGGGCTGATTTGTTGTCCGCGTCCTGCATCAACTGCGCGTGTCGCGAAGACCCTATTCGATCGCATCCTGTGAGATTGCAGACAAAGAGAATCGACAACGACACACAGCTGAGACGCGCCAGTCCGCAGAATGGAGACACTGATTTACGCGGGGCAGGCCAGAGGTTGTCAGCGCATAACATCGCCATCAATTTGCTCAGTTGTGAAGCGGCGCGCACTTCAATTCTTTTTGTTTGCAGAGATTGCGTTGTTTCTTCCAGCTGCACATCTGCGCGCGGAACTTTCAAGTGGAGCGACCTATTCGCTCAGTTTTGTCGATATGGATGGCAACAAAGTTTCCACCGCTGATGGACGCGTGACTCTCTTGGTGCTGGTCGCAGCCGCTGATCGGGAAAAGGCGCGCGCGGTGGGTGACCGTGTGCCCGATTATTGTCTGGGTAATCCGGATTACAGAATGATTACGATTATTCATTTCACCAGGAAGCCCACTGCAATCGGTCGCAAGCTGATAACGGCGCTGGCGAAACGGCGCGTCAATGAAGAGGCGAAACGGCTCCAAACCCGGTATGACGCGAAAAAAATCACGCGCGACGCGCGCACAGATATCTTCACCGTAATTGACTTCGATGGAAGCGCGTCATCGCAACTTAACGAGCCCGCCCAGTCGGCGAGCTTTCGCGTTCTTGTGTTCGCGCGAGACGGGAAACTGTTAGCGCAGTGGAATGATGTTCCAAGCGCCGAACAACTCGCTGAGGTACTAACGCAGTCGCATTAATACCGTAGCTTCAGCCCGTCAATACGGTTCGGTTTGACGGGCGCGTTTAGCCATCGGGCTAAAGCCACGGCGTTAATCCAGAATTCGGCTCAATACTTCGGCACGCTGGGATCGATCTGCTCCGACCACGCATCGATTCCGCCTTCGAGATTGTAAACGTTGCTGAAACCGCGTTGCTGCAGAAGTCGCACCGCCTGTGCGCTGCGCGTGCCACTGTGGCAATGGACAACGATCTGCTGCCCGCGTTGTAATTCGTCCGCGCGGTTGGCGATTTCTCCCAGTGGAATCAACTGCGCGCCATCGATTCGTGCGATTTCGTATTCAAATGGTTCCCGCACATCGACCAACTCGAATGCTTCGCGCGCGTCCATTTTTCGCTTTAGTTCATTGACGGAGATCGCAGGGACCATCTTCTCATCTCGCACGCCGCAAAATTGGTCGTAGTCAATCGGCGAAAAGATTGTCGGATTGTCACCGCAAACTGGACATTGCGGGTCGCGCCGCAGATTAAGTTCACGAAACTTAACGTTGAGCGCGTCAAAGTGAAGCAGGCGCCCAATCAGGGGCTCGCCGATGCCCACAATGAGTTTGATCGCCTCGATCGCCTGCAATAGCCCGATGATTCCCGGCAAAACGCCGAGTACTCCTGCTTGCGCGCAGTTCGGAACTGATTCTGGTGGAGGCGGCTCCGGAAAAAGACAACGATAACATGGCCCGCCCAGATGGGGCGCGAACACGGTCGTCTGTCCTTCGAAACGGAATACCGAACCGTACACATTTGGCTTTTTTTCGAAAACGCACACGTCGTTCGACAGATAACGCGTGGCGAAATTATCCGATCCATCGACGACAACGTCGTATTCAGAGACAATTTCCGATGCATTTTCGCTGGAGAACCGGCATTGATGTAATTCGATGTCGATATCCGGATTGATGTCGCGCAGCCGATCTCGCGCCGATTCCAGTTTGCTGCGGCCAACGTCCTTTGTTCCGTGAAGTATTTGCCGCTGCAGATTCGAAAGATCGACATCATCGAAATCGACAATTCCAATCGTGCCAACACCGGCTGCCGCAAGATAAAGCGCGGCCGGAGACCCAAGGCCTCCCGCGCCGATGCACAAAACGCGTGCTGCTTTTAGCCGTCGTTGTCCATCGGCTGTGACTTCGGGCATTATAAGATGACGCGAGTAGCGGGCCGTCTCCTCCCTGGTTAAGCCGATACCGGAGACTCTTTCCTCTGGGATAACGCTTTTGTGCATGTCTCGATATTTTAGCACGGCTCTCAGATCGGAGCATTTTCCCAAATGTGCGGACCGCCCAAATGTTGGGCAGGAAAAGAAAGCTGCGATCTATCCAGCAATATTCGCCCGGTTCTAATGCGTATTGAGCATTGCTCTGCATCCAGACACATTACAGATGAGCAAACCGACCAGGCCACCGAACAGAAGGAGCGTCGACCAAACTTTGCGCGAGCGGAAATAAAAGTACGCTTGAGCAAAATAAATTCCGATGCAGGCCCCACCCGCCCGAATGCTGATTAGCGAAAGCAGCGAGGCCAAGGGGGAACATGTAAACCAGGGGCCAATACTTGCCGTTGGGATTCGTCGCGAACAGCGCGACCAACCATGTCACGACGTATGCAATCATCTTATATTTCAGCGGGATTCGCTTGGCAGCCATACATTGGCTGACCCGATTTGAATCCAGCGCCCTTACTCCGTTACTGTGACCGGGGTGCCAGCCGGGGCATTTTCAAAAAACTTGACGGCCATTTGTCCCGGCAAACGAATGCAACCGTGCGACGCGGCAAAGGGCGGAACATAGCCCTGGTGCATCGCGTATCCCCCTCTAAAGAACATCGCATACGGCATTCGCGCGCCATCGAAATGGCTCCCCTTCGGACGGGCATCTTTCCGTGAGTCAACATTTGATCTAACAACGTTGCCATAATCATCCACATAATCGCCAAACACGGTCGAGACGTGGCCGGCGTCCTTCGAAAGCACAGTGTAATGGCCCGGCGGAGTGGAAAAACCAGGCTTACCAGTGGAAACAGTCGTTTCACCGACCACGCGTTTGCCCTTGTAAAAGTAAGCCTTTTGTTCGCCGATATGCACAACGATCTTGGCCGAACCGGAGGCGTTCTCATCATTCCACCAACCCGCTGGAGCGGGCCGAGGATAGACGCCGGACGTAGCGGCGTGGGGATAGACGCCGGGCGGATAAGAGGGATAGGGATACTCCTCGCAACTGAAGAGGATCAGAGCGACAAGGCTTGCACCTATGGCTTGCAACAAACAGCGCGGGTTCACTGGAAGGGGATATTTATGCGGGGTTCGTCGAGGCATTCAACCCTAAATGTCGATTCTCACCGGACTCATGGCCGTTTCGTTCTCAGGGGTTTGACGCTTCAGATGGGCAGAATAGGCTGACGTTATGACTACGGTGCAACCGCCAATTAATCTGAAAAACTGGATCGAGGAGAACGCCGACAAGTTCAAACCTCCGGTAAGCAACCGATACCTTTACGATGGGCGGGATTTTTTTGTGATGGTCATCAAGGGGCCGAATGCGCGGAACGATTTTCATCTAGTCGATTCGGAGGAGTACTTCTACCAGCTGAAAGGGGATATTAAGGTGCGCACCCGCGAAGGTGACCGGATCGTGGACCATATTGTCAGAGAAGGCGAAACCTTCTTTATCCCGCCAAATGTGCCGCATTCGCCGCAGCGGCCGCCGGACACGATCGGTGTGGTCGTCGAGAGGCGGCGGCCACCCGGAGAAAAAGAACACGTCATTTTCTATTGCGAAAATTGCGGGGCACTGGTGGAAGACATCCATTTTGATTGCGCGGACATCGTTGAGCATTTCAGCCAGGCGATGCTCGATTTCTGGAACGATGACGCGCGCCGTACCTGCAAGAAGTGCGGCAAGAAAGTCGAAAAGCCGCAGCCGGTGAAATCGCTGTAGTGTGCGCTGTTCTGAGCGCATAAAGTCCGCTGAGACAGCGGACGCTACAACATCATGAAGATCGACCTCCACACCCACATTCTGCCGCGCGACTGGCCGGACCTCGACGCGAAATACGGCTACAGCGGATTCGTCAGGCTGGATCATTACAAGCCCTGCTGCGCGCGAATGATGATTGGCGATCGCGTCTTTCGCGAGATCACCGACAACGTATGGGAGCCGGAGCGGCGTATCGAGGAATGCGAGCGCGACGGCGTTTCCATGCAGGTGCTCTCCACTGTGCCGGTGATGTTCAGCTATTGGGCAAAACCAGCCGATGCCCTCGATCTTTCTCGGCGACTTAACGACCACATGGCCGGGATCGTCCGTGATCATCCAAAGCGATTCGCGGGCCTTGCGACCATTCCAATGCAGGATCCCGACCTCGCCGCAGGCGAGCTGGAACGATGCGTTCGTGAGCTGGGAATGCGCGGTGCGCAGATCGGAACGCATGTCGATGCGAACCCGCATTCCGGTCGCATCGACACTTTGAATCTCGATAATGCGTCTCTTCAACCTGTGTGGAGCGCCGCTGAAGAACTGGAGGCAGCGATCTTTGTTCATCCCTGGGACATGCTCGGCAAGGAGCGCATGCCAAAATATTGGTTGCCGTGGCTGGTCGGTATGCCGGCCGAAACCTCTCTTGCGATTTGTTCCCTGATTTTCGGCGGCGTCTTTGAGAGGTTCCCAAAACTCCGCGTCGGCTTTGCTCATGGCGGCGGAGCGTTTCCAGGAACAATCGGTCGCATCGAGCGCGCGTTTCATGTGCGACCGGATCTGGTCGCGGCGGAGAACAACACAAATCCGAGAAAATATCTAGCTGACGACAAGTCACCGGCGCGGTTTTACGTGGATTCACTTGTTCACGACGCCGACGCACTGAAGATGCTGATTAAGCTTTTCGGCGCGCAACGTGTCGCACTAGGTTCTGATTACCCTTTTCCGCTCGCTGAAGCGAAACCGGGCCAGCTTATCGAATCGATGAAACTTTCCGCCAAAGAAAAAGCGCAGGTGCTTTCCGGTACCGCGGTCGAATTTCTCCGCTTAACGGCGTGATGCCTCGATCGCCGACTGATTTTGGCCACGGATTAACACAGATGAAACACAGATCCGGAAGGCCTCTTAGGTTCCGGATTTGTTTGTCTTAATCCGTGAAAATCCGTGTTCATCTGTGGCTAATCAAAGCTCATGTCTGATTGCCCACAAATCGTGGAATACTGGCTTAAAAAGCGATTCTTTCAGAAACGGCACACCTGGAGAACCGCCGGTGCCTTTTTTCGCGCCGATGGTTCGCTCAACCAGCTTGATGTGCCGGTAACGCCATTCCTGTAATCCCTCGTCAAAATCGGTCATTAACTCGAACAAGATCCGCTTGTAGAGGCGAAGAATTTCCTTCTGCACGCGCTCGTCGGGTCCATTTGATTGTGTGACGTCGCGATTTATCAAATCGTCGGGGATCTGTGCTCCGCGCGAGGCAAGAAAATCATAGAAATGATCAACCACACTGCGCTCGTGAAATAACTTTTGCAGCCGATTGTACCCAGGGAAATCCGGCTTTAGATACGCAACTGTGGATTGCCGTTTGTATCCAAGCGCGAATTCGATTTCCCGAAACTGCACAGATTGAAATCCCGACGCGGTCTCGAGCCGGTCGCGAAAACTTGAGAACGACGATGGGGTCATTGTTTCAAGAATGTCCACCTGCGCCACGAGCACCTTCATGATTGTGCGCACGCGCTTGAATGTGTGAATCGCGCCAAACAGATCCCCCGCGGAGAAGTCTCGCTTTATTTTTTCGAACTCGTGCAGCAACTGCTTGAACCACAGCTCGTACGTTTGATGAATGATGATGAACAGCGTCTCATCGTGCTCCGGCGGACTTGAGCGTGGTTTCTGAAGCGAAAGCAGCTTCTCCAGATCCAGATAACTGGCGTACGTCAGCGGCGGCGGCATGGCTCCTGATGCTGGATACTAGATGTTAGATTCCTGATCACAAAGCGCGATTCTTCGATGATGCAATAATTGAAGATTGATGTGACGCTGCGATCCCGTCATGCTTTGCCTCGAACTTCACGGAGAGGCTTTTATGAGAAGAACAATGGTTGGCTTCGCTATTTTGATCATCATTTGCGCCGGCGTGCGCTCCGCAATGGCTGGCGACAAAATCGACGTTCCAAAAGTCGTTACCAAGTCCGATGCCGAGAAAATTCTGGGCGTGCCGGTCAAAGACGCCAAAGGCCGCAACCAGAACGGCAAAGGTGGCTACTACGATTCGGAGTGGAGTTATCATGCGATCGAAGGCGATAAGGCGCTGATGTTCGACGTTCTCTATGCGGGGCGAGACGCCCCGGCGCATCTTACTCAGACAATGTTTTCCGTGCTACCCGCCGATGGCAGCAAATCGACTCGTATCGACGGTCTTGGTGATAAAGCCATCTTCTGTCCTAACGAGACCGGCATGGCAATGTTGCATGTTCTCAAGGGCGATATCCTGATCAGATTGGTTGAGTCAGGCTCTGCAGTTGCGTCAGCGATTCGGAATTCCGGAAATCTGTGGATACAATTCAGCCTACCTGCCGCACGTAATACTCGTCCCACGCTGCCGGGATACTCTCGCGCGCCGAGTACGGCCCGGGTTCATACGCGCGCGAGGAAATGCCTCGCTGGCTCAACTCGCACACGTGCCAGTCTTGCTTGTTGACCATGTCCCAGAACTCAACGGCATCGTCGGGATCGAAATCGTTCCGCTCGAACGCTTCCGGATTAAAGAACCAATCGCAGAAGATCAGTGTTCGTTCCGGCGACTGCGGTTCAAGTTGATGCACCATAGCGTAATCCGGATGCAGACTCAGCAGCATGTTTGGAAAAATGGAGTAGTAGAAAACGAGCCGAAAATCTTCGTTGCCGAAATTGCCAACGGGCAATGCGCACGCATTGCCGCTCATCGTCAGGCTTTTATCGCTCGCGATCCGCATGAATCCACCTAAAAA
>WNGH01006551.1_pt1 | contig 11066 bp, 12 predicted proteins | sample 5400631 | NCBI WGS metagenome assembly WNGH01 (sample SAMN13153373, study PRJNA577476) | soil metagenome | isolation source: 115 cm soil or saprolite under Garry oak tree replicate 1 | place: USA:California | collected 2016-06-15 | reverse complement strand
CGGATATTATCTTATTGGATATCCGGGATGTAACGACGATTGCTGACTACTTTGTTATCTGTAGTGGTAACAACCCACGCCAGATCCAGGCCATCGCCGAAGCTATTGACGAAGAATTGAGAAAACAAGGAGCCAATTTGTTTCAACGCGAAGGTGTCGCCGAGACAGGGTGGATGCTGCTAGACTTTGGTGACATCGTCGTGCACATCTTTGGGGCCAAAGAACGGGAATACTACCGTCTGGAACGCCTCTGGAGTGAAGCAAAGGCAGTGGTATACCTGCAATAACTCAATTCAATGAAACAAAAGGACAGAAAGACAGAAAAGGTGACGACGATGACATTTTTTCGCAATCGCAATTTTCTCGAGGGTATGGCCCTCGGTGGTATCTGCGGTATCATCATCGGCTCAGTTATTGCTTTTACTCTTGGCGAAAGCGGCCTGATCGCAATGCGCCGCTTCATTGATAATCGCTTCCCACGTAACCGTGGCATAGAATACAAATACCTTTACTGAGTTAAAAAAGAAACTGAATATTAACGCATCACGAGGTAGTAATGTGCGGGTGGCAGCATTTTTTGTAATTCTCCTCTGTAGCATAACCACTCTATCAGTTGCTGCCAGCAGTGGAACTGGCGGGCATGGATGCGCCCCATTAGTTCCGCCAGGAATACCAGGTTCGCCCTCGCCCGCACCGGCCGCCCCAGGCATTATTGTCATTAACGAAGTACTTCTGGTCCCTCATTCTACCTGGAATTGCTCTGCAACTGGCAGTTACTTTTCCACTGCTGACGCCTGGATCGAACTTTACAACACACAAAATCAAGCGTTCAACTGGGACGGTGTGGAGTCTCCCTGGCTTTAGACATGGTGGTAATTTCCCCGAACCATCGAACAGAAATGAGCGTGAAAAATAAGTATGTTCGATGGCCCGGATCAAAAAAGGGTTGACCGGCACGATCGTGTAGCATGGCTTCGTGGGCACAAAAGCGAGAAAAACAGCGGAAGGACAGGGAACATGCTTTGTCCTTCCCATGAACACGAAGGAGGAACAGACACAGATGGCAACAGAACACATTGTGGGCAAAGGTGAGCTGGCCCACCAGATCGCTGCTCGCTCGGGTCTCAGCCTGAAGGACGCCGAGAAGGCGGTGGATGCCTTTACCGAGGTCGTGCGTGAGAATCTGGCGCAAGGCCGAGAGGTGCGCCTCATCGGCTTTGGCTCCTGGAGTCTGCGCCAGATTGGCGCGCGCAAAGTCAAGTCGATCCGCACGGGCAAGGAAGTGTCCTTGCCTGCCCACAAGCGCGTCGGCTTCTCGGTGGGCACGACCCTCTCACAGGCAGCGGAAGCTCCAAAGGGGAAAAGCCAGACCTCAGCCAAGAAACGCTAAGGCTGCACAAGCCTCGACCAGGCCCCCTCACTTGGCCAGTTGGCCGCAGTGAGAGGGCCTCTCAGAGGAGAAACGCATTGGCACCGCCGCGCGTTTCAGCAGAGCCGGTGTAGGGCAGGATGTAGAAACGAAATGAGGTCGAGCGCACGCAGAGCAGTGCAGGGGTTCCTCTGCTGAAGAGTCATTCATACCACAATAGATATTTGTATTCCCTCTCGATCCTTGCAGGATGAGCCTGCCAGCGAGGAAACTGCCACCAGTCCCTCTCACAGCGCGCGCAGGTAAATGGCAGCGCTCGCCGCACGAAGAGGTCTTGGGGGGTACCACAGTGACAGGTGTCATTGATAGTTGGCAAGATGATAGACATCCCCATTCCATTGAAGAGGCTTCCCATTTATCTCATTTTGTGCTTGTTCTTTTAAAGTGGTTGCAATTTTTCCAAAAGAAAACAAACCATTACTCTCCAAAGCAGGGAGAGGTTTTTTATCATCCCCGTCTTGGAATGACTTGCTCGCCAGCAACATAATAGCGCAACGTTCCTTCAGAAATACCGGACTCATGAGCTACTTCCCGTTGCGTCAGCCCGGCGCCTGCGAGTAAGATAAAGAATTAGTGATCTTAGAGGTGGGGAGAAGATTTCTAGGATGATTGCTATGTATTAGGCAGTCCTCAAAAATAAGAACCCACTCATCTTGAAGCTATGATTTCACCTGTAATCCCTCAACCTCTTCAATAGTGATCCTCCTCCCAATTTTTGAACTAATCACATTGAGGACTTGATAGGCGATACGTCTGGTTACTTCAGCAGTGCCATACTCCATCCGGTTCACCGTCGAGAGCGACACTCCTGCTTCAGATGCCAGTGCCTGAACGGTTAACCCTGCTTCTTCCCTTAGTTGCTTAAAGGTTGACACACTCCGCACCCCGCTTTCATGAATGTTCAAAGATGTGTCAATGGTATCTGAAAATTGCTTCCTTGTCAATCATCGCTTCTTTGAGATGTATATGAAATTTCTTTGAAATACCCTTGACAAAACGTTGGCCGATGTTTTATCCTTATATCAAGGACATTTCATTGGAATATCTTTAACAACATGGGTGTGTGGGCGATGACAGGAGGAACGTAACGAGGCTGCCTACGCGTGAAGTTGCTTCACTAGTTGGTTTATCGCCAACGCAGGTTGCAAAAATTGTAAAGCAAGCAGGCAGCAGCATATCCTGTAGTGGAGTCTTGTCGTGCGCAGGGTCATCTCGGTGTGCGACCACCGAGATGACCCATTTGAGAATCGTCGTCACCCTTGAAGCGTCCGTCCGGTCCTCACAGCATAGTATAGATGCTCTGAGGTCGACGGTCAATTCAGAACATGTGTTCCTCAAAGAACACAGAAAGGACCACGACCCTATGGCAAAACATTCTGAAGACCCAACCCCGATCCCCATTCCGATGGAAGACACCATCATCCACACCGATGTCTCTCCTTTTTGTGCCGACCCGACATACCCCTGTCACGAAGATCAGCAGTTGTGGCAATCCCTCGCGCAGCAGGTTCAGGACGGTTTGCTGACTGCTGAGGAAGCGACCACGCTCGTGACGGGCAAGACGCTTTAGGAGGAGGCACGTCATGACCACCATGAACCACCCCCACGAGGCGTCATTTTCCCACGACGCTGCCGCCTCCCTCCCTGTCGCCGATTGGTCTCCCCTCGATGAGATCATCCAGGCGTGGGCTACCTTCGCTCATGCGACTCGCAGTGCGGCAGGCCTGTGCGCGGTCAGCGCTGCCTTTGCCGCACTCGCTGCCGAGAGTGCGGCTCGCCATGTCGCTGTCGAAGCTCGCCTGCGCAACCCAGAATCACGCTTGCTGCCCGACTCTGTGTTGAGTGATATGGGCGAAGCTCGTCTGCGCTGGTTGGAAGCCCTCGGACACCTGAGCCGAGTGCGGCCCGCCCAGGACGAAGAGGCTGCACCCCTCATCGCCCAAGCTGCCGTCCAGGCTGATCACCACGGGTGCCACCTGCAAGCACTGGCGCTGTCCCTGCTGCGTGAGCCGGGTGCCACCGTCGCCCAACCGCTACGGGTGTGGATCGGCACGCTTCCCCTGCCAGATGAGGACGGGGAGACAGAAGAGGAGGCAAGCCAATGATGACCCACTCCCACACCAGTGCGCAGGGGACGCTCGCCCGCCAGTCCTGTGCCCAGGGACAGCAGAAAGGAGCCGAGACATGAAACAGCAGCAGGCCCATCACCGCCTCGCCTCTGCCAGGCTGGCTGGCAGCCTCCCTGCGAGCCAGGAGTTGGACTGGCAGAGTGAGGAGGAAGACGAGGTCGAGATGCAAGACGCCCCCTGTCTGCCAGTGATCCGGCGCACCACCGCCAGTGCCCAAGAACTGGCAGAGCGACGCCGCGCCGCACAAGCACTCTCCACACCTGGCGGGCTCGCCCCTCGTCCGCCGTACAGCGCAGCAGACAGCGGGAGAGGACTCATGCCGCGCAGTGCGACCCGCTGGCGACCCCTGAGCCGGGAATACGATATCCCGCTGGTCGACGACACGGTGCTGCATGTCACCGAACAAGAACTGTTGACGTTGCCCCAGGAGTATCAAGACGCGGCCCAACTCGTGCCAGCCGTCCCGCAGATCGCTCCGCCCAGAAAGAGACGCCAACCCCATCCCAAGCTGTCAACCCAGGAGGACCGTGTGATTTACGCCGGACCGGCACGAGCAGCCGTCCCGCCACAGACCGACGACGCGCCCCAACGAAGAGAGCGCCGTCTCCGCTTCCACTGGCTGTTTTTCGTCGGCCTGGCTCTGTGCATCATGCTCATGGGGTGGATACTGCTGACCACCCTTGCCAATTGGTGGACGATCCAAATCGACGACTGGCGCTATGGCCGCCCGCGCACCTATCAAGTCGATGCTAACGTCGGGCATGGCAGCCGAACAGACCCCAATAGCCACTTTATCGCCGAGAACCTGCGAGGCCGCATTCTGGTCATCGAGGTACCAGGGGACGACCCCAGCCAGATGAAAGTCTACACCGTCAATTACATCTTTTCCGGACAAGACATGAGCCTGTTTCCGGTCACGCTCTCATTCCGGGACGAGAGCGGCGACGGCAAGCTCGACCTGATCGTCAACGTGCAGCAGAGTCACTTTGTCTTTTTGAACGAGAACGTCAAGGGCGTCTGGCAATTTGTGCCCGCCCCCACCCAGGAGCAACCATAGGAAGGAGAACCCGCAATGGCAAAGCATCACAAGAGCCTGGAACAAGAGGTAGAAGCACTCATTACTCAGGAGTTCGCACAACAGGAAGAAGCGCACGAGGAAGACGAAAGCAGCACCGCGCAGCCCGACGCCCAGGCACAGGAGACAGCAGAGGCCGAGCCGAGAGTCATTTCGGTAGACAAATACGACCTGCCCGGCGGAGAGACGCTGCTGCGCCTGCCCGATGGCCGCGCGGTGCTCTTGCCGCCTGGCGCAGCCGATGACCGCCTGGACGAGGGAGCCGTTGAGGGGACGGTGGAGAGCGACGAAGCAGAAGCAGCATTTCCGCCACAACTCGAGCCACTTGAGCCACGCGCAGCAGCGTCCGCCCCTGCTCCCTCGAAAGCCACGCCACCGGTTTCCCCCAAGCAACGAGGCCCGGTGCGCTGGCTGGTGCCGACCGCCTTGCTCCTCCTCGCTGCCCTCGCCCTGCTTGGCGGTGGGCTGCTCGCCCTCTGGCCGCAGTTTGGCCCCTCGGCCACCATCACGCTGGTGCCGAGCATGCAACAGGTGCGTGCCCACACGACGATCACCGTGGTCACCACCACCGCGACACACCTGGGGCAACAGCAGATCCCAGGACGAGAACTGCCCACCTTCACCTTGAGCCAACAGACCACTGTCCCTACCACCGGCACACGCTGGCAGCAGGCGCAGGTGGCACGAGGGCGCATCACCTTCTACAATGCCGCGCCCTCCCCGCAGACCATCGCGGCCGGCACCCTGCTGACCGGAGCTGACGGGGTGCAGGCGGTGACCGAGCAGGACGCCTTCCTTCCGGCAGGCACGCTGGCAACCAATGGGCAGGTCTCGGTGCGGGCGCGAGCGGTCGCCGTTGGACCTGCCGGCAACATTCAGGCGAACGACATCTATGGGGCTTGCTGCCGCGAGAACGTCTTTGCCCAAAACGAGGCCTTCACGGGAGGACAGGACGCCCGCCTGCTGCGCGTGGTGAGCGCCCACGATTGGCAGAGCGCGCTCTCTCCCCTCAAGTCGAGCTTGCAAGCCAGCGTCCAGGCCGCTTTCGTCAGCCAGGTGCAGCCGGCCGAAACCCTGCTTGAGCCGGTGGCCTGTACATCCACCGTCACTGCCAATCACCAGGTCGGAGACGAGGCCAGCCAATTCCAGATGACCCTCGACGAGCAGTGCCACGGCACCGTCTACCAGACGCAGGCGTTGCTGACGCTGGTTTCCCAGGCGGTGACGGCGGCTGCCACCAGACAGATCGGCGGGCAAGGCTACCGCCGTGTAGGTGAGCTGGGAGTCCATATCACGAAGAGCAGCCCAGGGGCGCAGGGCACCCTCACGCTTGCCGTGCAGGTGAGCGGCACGTGGGCGTACCAGCCCACCATGAAGCAGATACGGCACCTCGCTCAAGTGCTTGCAGGCAAGAGCGTCCAACAGGCCAGGACGCTGCTCTTGCAGCAGGCGGGGGTCGCTCAGGTGGAGATGAACGTGGAGAGCGGCACGCTGCCCACTGCTCCAGACCACATTCACCTCATAGTCCTCGAAGCAGGCAGCCAGGAGGCAAACTCATGAAGCAGATCATCACCGCCAAACTGAAGCTCGTGACGACGCCTGAGCAGCACCACTCGCTGAGAGAGACGCAGTTAGCCTATCGGGATGGGCTCAACTACACGAGCTTCTATGCCTTCGAGCATGGGAAACTCTCCAACGCGGAGCGCTTGCAGCAGGGCGTGTATCGCGAGATCCGCGCCCGCTTCAAGCTTCCCTCGCAAATGGCCTGCAACGTCCCGCGCCAGGTCGCAGCTCTCTACAAGGGCTTGTGGACGAAGCTCAAGCAGAACCTTGTCCACCGCAAGGCGGGACACACCAAGAAGCGCTACAAGGGGCTGGACAAGCCGCCCAAATACGTCTCGCCCACGTTGACCTACAACTACGGCTATGATTACAGCTTCAAGAGCGAACAGCAGGTGAGCGTGCTCACCCTCCACGGACGGATTATCCTTCCCTACCAGGGCTATGACCGGCATGTGGCGCTTATCCAACATGGGACAACCATCGGCGCGGCTAAACTCTGGTATGATAAGCCCCACAAGCAGTACTACTTGCTGGTCTCCCTGGAACTGGACATCCCTGAGACAGCCCCTGAAAGACTCCCCAACGTGGTAGGCGTGGATGTCGGCATGCGCTATCTGGCAACCACGGCAACCACGAGCAACCAGAGTCACTTTTACCCAGGAAAGCGAGTCCGGGCGCGGGCTGATCACTATGCCCGGCTGAGGCAACGCTTGCAGAAAAAAGGCACTCGCTCCGCCACGAGACGCAAGATCGCACTGGGCGGGCGAGAGAGACGGTTGAAACGGCAAACCAACCACACCATCGCGAAAGAGATTGTCCAAGCGCACCCCTACACCTTGATCGGTCTGGAAGAACTCACCGGCATTCGCGAGCGGACAAAGCGGCGCAGGCGACGGCGCAAACGCAACGGGAAGGGCACCGAACCCGTCTCCAAGAAAGCGCGCCGGGCCAATCGCCATGCCTCGCAGTGGGCCTTTGCTGAACTGCACGGCATGGTCGCCTACAAAGCCGCCTTGTCTCGGACCGCGCTTGCCGTCAAGGTGGATGCCGACTATACCAGCCAGAGGTGTCCGCTGTGTGGCTACACGGACAAACGCAACCGCCCACAGAAGGGGCTGCTGTTCATCTGCCAGAACCCGCTGTGTCCTCATCGACAGCGCACAGGGCAGCCATACACCTTGCATGCTGATCTGGTCGGGGCGCGCAACATCGCGATGCGCACGCTTCTTGTCCGGCAGGACTGGATGAGAACGGGGCATTTGTCAGTTGCCCCTGATGTATCGGACCATGAGACCAAAGCGGCACGCCTCAAACGGTTTGCCGAATTGCGGTGGAGTTCGGATGCAAGCTCCCCCCGTTAGGGGTGGGGTAGCTGACTCTCTATGCAGCACATGCTCTCATCGAGAGCGGTCCCAAGATGAGTATACACATAGGAGTGTAAAAAAGGGGTAAGAAGTATGCTACATTCAACCAGCAGATGACAGTGACGGCAACAGAAGCACGGCAGAATTTCTTTCAAGCCCTCAAACTGGTAAAGCAGGGAGAAGAGGTTATCATCCTGCGAGAGAACAAAGACCAGACAAGAACTACATGTACGATAACCAAGGTAGAAGCAGAACAAGCTTGATTGGATACAGACACAAAAACATGCAAAACTACAAGGATGCAAGAGCACAGATTGGCGAAACGTCCTATAGTGGAAGGGCAATCTCTACTATAGAATAGTTGTCGTTGGTGGTCTAGCCTCAATTTGTGAGAAGAGGGGATGCTGCTGCGTCGCACAAGGTTTTTTATCTCGACTAGCTTTTTAGGGCGTACATAACGTACACAACGTAGCTTTTCTTGGGCTTTTAGATACGTCATTGACTGATTATCTCGATTGCAATAGAAACGTAGCAGACGTTCACACCCAACCTGTATTTTCTCAAACAATGGTCAGGACGAAGAATTACTCCAAAGATCGGTTACTTCTGTAGACTAGAACTATGGTGTGTGGAAGAGGAGCGTTAAGATGTACTGCTGTAACGCCGCTGTCATCACTCCAATGAGGATGCTCCCACTCACTCCGAGGACAGTCGAGAAGATCTTCAAGCGCACATGAAACGGCCAGGTTGGGTAAGGCGTATAGAGTGTTTCCTCTAAGGCCTTTTTTTCTTGCACGGCTTTTGCAGCCTCAACCTGATTGGTGTTGAGCAGTGATTGGATCTCCTCCCGCAATTCCTTGATGCGAGCAATATAGGTATCTTCGTCTCTCTCACCTACGCTCACCATTTTGGTATGGAGATCCCACAAGGGGATCATGAAAGCAAGGACGATCACGGGCAACCCATACAGAAGAAAAAAGAGAAGAGGGATACCCACGTTGAGAACCAGGCCTAGAGGCAGGGCGGCTCCCCCGATTCCACGTGTACTAATAAGAAAGAGCAAAATCTGGCCCAAGATGAGTCCAGAGCCGATAAGTACTGGTGAAACTAAGCCAAAACAAAAATTGCCCAGCACTTTGAGACCACCGCACTGATCCGGGTGATAGGGCATAATGCTAAACTCGAATGCTCGTACCAGTTTCCTGACGTACCAACCTGAGATATAGACTGCCCAAGTCACTATGCCGAGACAATACAATCCCCCCAAAATGCCTAAGATAAGGAGCAGATTGCTAATCACAAAAAGAAGCGTTACAAAAATGTTTGGATGGTAGGCAGGGATGATGAATTGTACTATAAAGGCGGTATCAAGGATGCCTACGACTATCATGGGAAAACCGCTGAGGAAGTATCTTTTCGGGCTTGCGAGCGCATCACGATAGTGCTCAAGAAAGCGGAGATAGGATATGTTGGCATCGCTATCGGGGAGAGCAATGCGCTTCTTCTCCATGAGTTCGCGCAGCATTTTCGGAGTACTCAATCGCCAGATATTGAAAAACCATACAATAGAGATAATAACTACCACGGGTGGCAAATCAAGTCCACTCCAGAGAAACACCCCCCCAACTGAACCCCCAACTGGCAGTTGAGAGCTAATGCTTGGAAGGAAGAGAATAGGGAGCAATGCGGCAGGCAAAGAGAGGCCAATCATATAGACATAGATGTACTTAAAAATGTGTTGATCGAAACGTGATGGTAAGACGTCAAACTTCCGGAGTATGCTAGCAATCTGTTCTTTTGTATCCTCTCGCTGTAAGCGTGTTTCTGTTGGGGTTCCATTGTCGGTATGCTCACTCAACGTACTCATGAGAGAAGCCCTCCTCCCGTTTTGCTCCTTCTATGTGAAGTGGAAAATGAAACAGGTATCTTGAGATCATCCTACCACATCCATATACTTTTTGATTTCTGATCTCCATCCTTTTCGGATTTGCTTGAGAACACGAGGGCGTAGCGCGAAGCGACAACCAGTGCGAGGATAGGTGGTTTTTACTGCTTCGATGTTTATATAGCAATGACGTAGAACGAGCGTAAAAATGGCAAAAAGTCGAGATAAATTATCTTCTGCGGAGTCAGGCTCAAGTCAGACTCAACAAGTCTTGAGGCTACTTCACTTCTCCTGATCTGATAGATTACTATCTGGAAGAAGAAAGCCGACCTTCTCAAACTCTTCGTAAAAGTAGTCTAAGAACTTTTGGAATTCGTCCTTCACAACCGTTAAATGAGTCGATGGAGGGACATTGTGCAAGGTATCGTATATTTCTTTCCATAATAACCAAGCCCTATTACCCACTCGCTCAAGTTGTCTAATATAATCATATGTCAAATCAGGAATATCTTCTTTTGCCTGTTCACGATTTTTTTCTTTGAAGACTTTTAGTTTTGGCCTTACCTGACCATAGACATGGAGCGTGTTGTCCTTCAGACCAACAACTACTTCAGCTTCTTTATCTCCCTCTGGTGTCTCGAACGTGGCTTGAAAAAACCATGCTCGTTCTGGTTGCATCTCTGTTTGTTGAGCGTAGTCTTCGGGAAATCTAGATTTATCCAAGACGAAAAAATCAGATATCTTTAAGTGGGTATGCGTCTCTACAACCTGTCTGAAATCTTTCAAACGAAAAACTACGGTTTCGGTTTCATCAGAGTAAATGGGTCTATTATCATCTACAAGTCCCATGTGAACTATCCTTTTCTCTATAATGAGTGACAGTGACAAGCTCCGTATTCTAATTGTCTTGGCAGTATATCATAAGCTAGATGTAAGCACATCAGGTGGTAAACTAAATAGTGATCGCAGAATAATCTTTGTCCGGCGTCGAGCAGGGCTTTGAAGTTAAATACTATTTGTTAGGCAGCTATAGCTCTTACCCCATAATATCTGCTAAGATACGATATACTTCGAGCGTTTTTCGCAGAACTTCTACCTCTAAGTCGGCAAATTCTTTTTCCTCTCTCGCCCTTTCTATAACCTCTGATCTGCTCGAGTCACTTATATCTATATTATTGTCCTGCGACTCTTTTCTGTTACTTCTCAGTTGTGCATACTCAGGACTAGCGAGCACAGCATTCTCTACTGCGCTGTCACTTGGTCTGGGAGAGAGACCATATGCAGATGGGTTAGTTCTTATGCTGTGAACAATCTTAGCTCTCTCAACATCAAAATCATCATCACCTCGTATATAGTGCGAATAGCGCGATACACCTATCTCTGCTTTTGCCCCTTGTAGTTTCACAGATGCTTGATATTGCCTGAGCAAAGCTGCCCTCAACTTGTCGGGATATTCTTCTAATGCCTTAGCAAGTTCCTCTTCTGATGTTTTGATATAAGAAAAGCTCATCCAGAGGAAGGCTCAGATGCGATGCCGTAGCGTTGAAGGATGTGCTGAGGAGAACCGAGAGAGGAAGGAAGGCGACGCAGACGCAGACCAGATAAGACGGCCAGTTCAGCG
>WNGH01009317.1_pt1 | contig 11067 bp, 8 predicted proteins | sample 5400631 | NCBI WGS metagenome assembly WNGH01 (sample SAMN13153373, study PRJNA577476) | soil metagenome | isolation source: 115 cm soil or saprolite under Garry oak tree replicate 1 | place: USA:California | collected 2016-06-15 | reverse complement strand
TACCGGACGAGACCAGCCCGGCGGCGGCACCGGCCAGGCCGTAGACGGCCAGCTTGGCGGCGATCACCCGCCCGCGCCCTGGCCAGCTCAGGTAGGTGTCGGTGATGGTGCCGTGCCGGTACTCTCCGGCAACGGCGAGGATGCCGAAGATCAGCGTCAGCATCGCGGCGAGGCCGACATGCGCAAGCGCCTGGCTCTGCACCGCCGGGTCATGGGTGTTCCCGCCGGACTCGACCAGGCCGCTGATGCCGGCCGCCACGAGCAGTGGCCCGGCGGCGAGCAGCAGCCACGGGCTGCGGATGGTGGTGAGCTTGCGGAACTCGCCGTGAATCGTGAGCAGCACAGTGGTCTCCTTGAGTTGTCAGCCGATGATGCGGCCGGCCTGATCCGGCGCGCCGCCTGGCCCGGTCCTGGCCGGTCAGTCTGGTGCCATGGTCAGCTTCAGGAACGCCGACTCAAGCGCGTTGTCCGTCTGGCCGATCTCGCCCAGCGAGCCGGCGAAGCGGAGCCGTCCCGCGCTGACGATCACCACCTGGTCAGCCGTCTGGGCAACCTCGCTGAGCAGATGGCTGGCAACCACGACGGTGCGGCCCTCACTCGCCAGGCCGCGCAGCAGGCCGCGGAGCCATGCCACGCCCGCCGGGTCCAGGCCGTTGGCCGGCTCGTCGAGCAGGAGTACCGGCGGGTCGCCGAGCAGGGCGGCGGCCAGGCCGAGCCGCTGCCGCATGCCGAGGGAGAACCCGCGCACGCGCCTGCTCCCGGCCGCGGCCAGGTCAACCTGGCGGAGCACCTCGTCCACCCGGCGATCGGGCATGCCGCCCGCGGCGGCCAGCACCCGCAGGTGGTCGCGGGCCCGGCGGCCTGGATGGCAGCCGGTCGCATCAAGCAGCGCACCGACGCTGTGCCGCGGCCGGGCGAGGCGGCGGTACGGCACGCCGCCGATCAGCGCCTCGCCCGCGCTGGGCCGGACCAGGCCGAGCACGGCACGAAACGTGGTCGTCTTCCCCGAGCCGTTGGGCCCGAGGAAGCCGGTGACCTTCCCGGCCGGGGCGGTGAAGGACAAGTCGGCTACGGCAGTCACCCGGCCGAAGGTCTTCGTCAGGCCGCGGACCTCGACCTCCGTCATGCTTCCTCCACCATGCTTCCTCCGCCGTGCTTCTCCTCCATGAACCGATCTTCATGAACTCTAGTTCATGAAGATATATTCAGCAAGCAGAACGGAGCTGTGGAACCCGGTGGATATGGATTCCAGCGGCACCCAACCCGCTCAACGCCACATCGACCGGGTTCCGGTAGGGGGAGGATCAGCCCTCGATGGGCGTGGGCGGGTCAATAGGCTGGCGGGGTGGCTGGAAGAGGGCCGCCGTCTAGCGAGAGGAATGATCACCTTGCGCAAGATCGTCGCCCTGCTGGCCGGGATCCTCGCGCTTCCCGGCCTCTCCTTGTGGCTGGCTCTTCCGGCTAGTGCCGCGCCAGCGGCAGCTCCCGGCGTCCGGGCGGCCACGTCGTGCGGCATCTGGCGCTGGCCGGTGAAGACCGGTTCCGATGCGGACCGGCGCAGGGTGAGCAAGACAGTGGTCGACACGACCATCCGCCGCCTGCGGGCGCGCACCGCGCCGTCCTCCTTCGCCGGTCACCAGAACCGCCGGTTCCGCGGAGCTGAGCGGCACACCTACCGGCTGAGGGCGCGCCTGACCCAGTTCCGGCTGGAGGATGACGGTGACATTCACCTCGTCCTGCGGAATAGCGCGGGCAAGGACATGATCGCGGAGATCCCCAGGCCCGGCTGCGTGGCAAGGTCCTCCCTGTGGAAGAGGGCGATCAGGGCCGTCAGGTCAAGTTTCACGAACCATTACCGGGTCAGCACCTCATGGCACTTCGTGAACCGGCGGATCCGGATTCGCGGGCTCGGCTTCTTCGACGAGGTCCACAACGTGACCGGGCAAGCGCCGAATGGCATCGAGCTGCACCCCGTGACCCGCATCCGGTTCCGGTAGGGCACGATGACCCGCGCGGCGATGGGCCACCTTCGCGGTCTAATCGCGGCGGCGGTTAGCCGCGCCCGATGAACGGCATCTTCGTCGCCATCAGGGTCATGAACTGGATATTCGCCTCCAGCGGCAGGCTGGCCATCCGCACGACCGCGTCGGCGACCAGGCCGGCATCGATCATCGGCTCCGGGCGGATGCTGCCATCCGACTGCGGCGCCCCTGCGCCGAGCCGGCTGGTCAGGTCAGTGGCGGCGTTGCCGATGTCGATCTGGCCGCAGGCAATGTCGTAGCGGCGGCCGTCCAGCGACGTTGCCTTCGTCAGCCCCGTGATCGCGTGCTTGGTCGCGGTGTACGGCGCCGAGTGCGGCCGGGGCGAATGGGCCGAGATCGACCCGTTGTTGATGATCCGGCCGCCACGCGGATCTTGCTCCTTCATAACCCTGAAGGCAGCCTGAGTGCACAGGAACGCGCCGGTCAGGTTCGCGCCGACCACCGACTGCCAGTCGGCGAATGACACGTCCTCAAGCGGCAGCGGCGCAGCGGCCAGGCCCGCGTTGTTGAACAGCACGTCGACACGGCCGAAGCGGCGCTGTGCCTGATCGAACAGCCGGCCGACGTCCGCCGGGTCGGCGACGTCGGTGACCACGCTCAGCAGCCGGGACCCGTCGGCGGTGCCGTCTCGGACGGTCTGCTCAAGCGGGCCCGGCCGGCGGCCGGCGATCACGACGGAAAATTCGTTCCGCCCCAGAGCCAGCGCCGCCGCCCGGCCGATGCCGGTGCCGCCGCCGGTGACTATCGCGACCCTGTCTGGCATATCGCTGGAACCTACCACCCGGCCGGCTGACCAGCCGCCGCCTGGGTCCGCGTCGCGGCCGCCGGCGGTTATGGCGCGGCCGCCCGCGGCGGGCGGGCTGGCGGCGCCTGTCCGGCGGGGTGCGCCAGGGGGCAGGGCGTGTGCCGGCTGAGGCCGGGCCGTCCCGGATATAGGGGCATCGTTGCGTCTGCGGTGCCCCTGTTATTCCCCGTGTGGGATGCCGTGGCATGTTGCGGGGAGAGATCGCCCGCATTCCTGGATCCGGCGCTGCTGCGTTCTCAGGGCTGGGGAGGGCGTCAGAGTTGCAGGTCCGCGCCCTGAGCTGGTGCGAATCGGCACCGGCCGGCCCCGCACTCGGCAAGGATCTTCATGGTGTTCCGCCGCGCCTGCCGCAGCTCGGCGATCCTGGCATCGATCCGGTCGACGACTGCCTCCAGGCGCCATCGTTCGCTGTCGCAGGTGGCCCCGCCTGCGTCATGAGCGCGCAGGGCGTCGATGACTTCGTCCAGGGTGAAGCCCAGGCTCTGCAACGACCGGGCCGTCCGGATCCGCTGCACGGCCGCTTCGGTAAACATCCGATAGCCCGACGGCCTGCGTTCGGGCGCCGGCAGCACACCGCGCCGCTCGTAGAAGCGAATTGTGTCGATGCTGACGCCTGCTTCCCTGGCGACCTGTCCGATCTTCACGCGCTTCCCCTTGACTCTAGACCTAAGTCCAGAGTCTAGGGTTGTGCCTGGACAGCCGGCAAGCACCCGAAGCGACCCGAGGAGCAGGACCATGGATTTCCCGGCACCTACCACACCGATCGTCTGTGACATGACCGGCGCTCCCGACACGGGCCCTGATCGTCTCAGGGAGTATCAGCGCATCTTCAGCCAGGCCCTGATCGGCCGGGAAAGGACTGCTGACGGCATTCGCTTCCGGTTCCGGGCCCAGCCGGGCATAGCAGCCTCGGTGCGCGAACTCGCCGCACGCGAAAAGGCGTGCTGCGCGTTCTTCACCTTCAGCATCACGACCCTCGGCGAGGAGGTGCGCTGGGATGCCACCGTCACTGACGATGACATCGCCCGCGCCATTCTCGATGAGTTCTACGCCCTCCCCGACACCCTCGTCGGCGGCTTCGAGGGCGTTTACGACCGATTCACCCGGCAAGGCCTGCAGTTCACCCCCGACCCGGCAGGCACCATCCAACCTGCACCGGGCGCTGCCGCCAGCACCGGCTCACCGAACTCGCCGGCACCGCCACCCGGGAGCTGACCCGCACCAGCAGCATGCCAGCCGTGGGTTTGCCGCGCGAGCCTGCGGGCTAGCTACCGCTTCGCCTTGTGCACGATGGCCAGGCTGTGGTCGGCCTCCGGGCCCGCGGCGACGGCAATGGCGACAAGGCCGGCCGGGATTTCCACTCGCACCGGCAGGTCGCTGTTGGTGGTGGTGCCGTTGCCCAGCTGCCCTAGCGCGCCGAATCCCCAGGCCAGCACATGGCCCCTGGCGGTGAGGGCGAGGTTGTGGTCGCAGCCGGCCGCTACCGCGGTCACCTTGGTGTGTGCGGGCAGCTTGACCCTGACCGGGATGTCGCTGTTGGTGGTGGTGCCGTTGCCCAGCGCCCCGGTGCTGTTGTCTCCCCAGGCCAGCACGTGGCCGCGGGCGGTGCGGGCCAGGCTCTGCGCGCAGCCGCCGAACAGGCCTCGAACCTTGGCGCGCCTGGGCAGCTTGACCCTGACCGGGGTGAGGCTGCCGGTGGTGGTGCCGTTACCCAGATCTCCGTCGGTGTTGTCCCCCCACGCCAGCACCCTCCCGGTGGAGGTGCGGGCCAGGCTGTGCCCCTCGCCGGCCGCTATCAGGGTCACCTTGGTGCCCTTGGGCAGTTTGACTCTGACCGGGGTGTCGCGGTCGATGGTGGTGCCGTCGCCCAGCTGCCCGCTGCCGTTGCTGCCCCAGGCGTAGAGACGTCCGGTGGTAGTGACGGCCAGGCTGTGGCCGGAGCCTGCGCTGATCGCCCGCACCTTGGTGCCCTTGGGCAGCGTGACCCTTACCGGGTCCGGGGAACTGAGGGTGGAGCCGATGCCCAGCTCCCCTTGGCCGCCGAAGCCCCAGGCCAGCACGTGACCCTTGGTGGTGAGAGCCAGGCTGTGGAAGCAGCCGGCCCGGATGGCCTTGACCCTGGTGCCCTGGGGCAGCACGACCTTGACCGGGGTGAGGCTGCTGGTGGTGGTTCTGTCGCCAAGCTCGCCGTCATTGTTATAGCCCCAGGCCAGCACCCGGCCGGTGGTGGTGAGGGCCAGCGTGTGCCCGCAGCCTGCCCGCATGGACGTGACCCGGGTGCCCGCCGGGAGCTGCACCTTGACCGGGGTGTCGCTGTTGGTGGTGGTGCCGTCGCCCAGCTGCCCGAAGCTGTTCAGCCCCCAGGCGCGCAGTGATCCGCCCGCGGCCGCCGCGCGCCCTGCCCCGTGGCCCGCCGCACTGGCCGTAGCTGTCCCGGCCGCTGCCGCACCGGCTGCGGTGGTCCCGGCGCCGAAGGCCGGGAACACGAGGGCAGCGGCAAGGGCTGCTGCGGCGGCGGCGGTGCGCGTCGCTGCGCGGCCGGCCGTCGGCCGCCCGCCGCCCGCTTGTCCCTGATCCGTCGGCCGTATCATTGGATAGCACGTCCTTCATGGTCGGGCCCGCTCCGGATGCCGGCCGCGGGCAGTGCTGCGGCTGGCTACTGCGTTGCCTTGTGCACGATGGCCAAGCTGTGGTCGGCCTCCGGGCCCGCGGCGACGGCAATGGCCACGAGGCCCGCCGGGATTTCCGCTCGCACCGGCAGGTTGCTGTTGGTAGTGCCGCCGTTGCCCAGCTGCCCCAGCAGGCCGAATCCCCAGGCCAGCACGTGGCCCTTGGCGGTGAGTGCCAGGTTGTGGCTGCAGCCGGCCGCTACCGCGGTCACCTTGGTGCCCGTGGGCAGCTTGACCCTGACCGGGGTGTCGCGGGAGGTGGTCGTGCCGTCGCCGAGTTGCCCAGCGCCGTTGTCTCCCCAGGCCAGCACGTGGCCCTTGGCGGTGAGCGCCAGGCTCTCCGCGCAACCGCCGAACAGGCCCCGCAGCTTGGTGCGCCTGGGCAGCTTGACCCTGACCGGGGTGCTGCTGGGAGTGGTGGTGCCGTTACCCAGATCTCCGTCGCCGTTGTCTCCCCAGGCCACTACCTTCCCGGTGGAGGTGCGGGCCAGGCTATGCCCCTCGCCGGCCCCGATCAGGGTCACCTTGGTGCGCTTAGGCAGCTTGACCCTGACCGGGATGTCGCGGTTGGTGGTGGTGCCGTCGCCCAGCTCTCCGCTTTCGTTGGCGCCCCAGGCGTACAGGCGCCCGGTGGTGGTGCGAGCCAGGCCGTGGTAGGCGCCTGCGCTGATCGCCGCTACCTTCGTGCCCTTGGGCAGCTTCACCCTGACCGGCTCGGGGGAAGTGAGGACGGAGCCGTTGCCCAGCTCCCCCTGACCGCTGAAGCCCCAGGCCAGCACGTGACCCTTGGTGGTGAGGGCCAGGCTGTGGCGGCAGCCGGCCCGGACGGCCGTGACCTTGGTGCCCGGGGGCAGCTTGACCATGACCGGCGTACCGGTGCTTGTGGTGGTGCCGTCGCCCAGCTCGCCGTCCCTGTTGTCCCCCCAGGCCAGGACCTGGCCGGTGGTGGTGAGGGCCAGCGAGTGCCCGCAGCCAGCCCGCATGGACGTGACCCGGGTGCCCGCCGGGAGCTGTACCTTGACCGGGGTGTCGCTGCTGATGGTGGTGTCGTTGCCCAGCTGCCCGAAGTCGTTCAGCCCCCAGGCGCGCAGTGATCCGCCCGCTGCCACCGCCTGCGGCGGGCCGGCCCCGCTGCCCGCGGCCGCCGCGGCCCCGCCTGCGGCAGCAACGGACGGGATGGCCAGCGCGGCCACCAGCACAGCCACGAAGCCAATCGCCGCACGGCGGCGGGGGGTGGGTCGCCTGCTTGCGATCGGTCCCTGATCGGTCGGCCGTGTCATCACGGTGCTCTCCTTGCGTTCAGCCGGGGTGCCGGGCATCGCGCTGGCCACCCCTTTAGAACGCGATCATGCATGCGCTACTGGCAGCGCGCATTGGGGTGGCCACCCCACTCTTATGGGCTCCGGGTTCCGGCCCGCCCGCCCGCGCGTGTCGTAGTCGGCGGCTAACCGCGGCCCGAGGGGCTGACTCGCGGCCTGGGGCTGACTCGCGGGCGGCAGCTAACTCACAGCCGCCGCGCAGCCGCTCCGGGTGCATCGGCCGGCTAGCGCGCAGCCGCGCCGAGTGCCTTGGTCGGCTAGCTCGTGGCCGCGCCGAGTGCCCCGGTGAGTTCGCCGCGGCCCTGGATGTCGAGTTTCCGGTAGGCGCTGGCGAGGTGTTTCTCGACCGCCTTCATGGTGACGAACAGCTCCTGGGCGATCTGGCGGTTGGTGCGGCCGCAGGCGGCGCGGCGGGCGACCCGCAGCTCGCTCGCCGTCAGGGCCTCGACCCCGCCGATGCGGGTACGCCGTGGCCGCCCGCCAGCGGCGATGAGTTCCTCGCGCGCGCGGTTGGCCACCGGGACCGCGCCGCAGCGGTCGGCGAGATCCAGCGCCTTGCGCAGCGGCTCGCGCGAATCGGCGCGCTGGCCGGCCCGGCGCAGCGCGGCGCCGAACTCGAGATGCGCCTTGGTGCGCTCCAGTAGCGCCGGGGATCGTTCCAGCTCTTCGCTGGCGGCGGCAAGAAGGTCAAGCGCCGCTGCCCCGCGCTCGGCGAGTCCGAGCGTGCGAAGCGCGATTCCGGTCGGGCCCGCGGCGGCGAACGGCCGGACCATCTCCAGCTGCTCGCGGGCAAGCCCGGCCGCTGCCGTTCGGCGGCCGAGCGCCAGCTGGGCGGTCGCGGCGCCGACCCGCCATGGCCAGAAGCCGGGGAAATCGTGACCGGCCTCCCGCATCAGGCGTCCGGCCTCCTGGAAGTCCTCGACAGCCTCGGCCGCCCTGCCCTGCGCGACCCGCAGCCACCCTCGGCTGTGCACGTATACGGCGACGTCGCATTTCGCGCCATGGCCTGCGCGGACGCCAGTCAGCACGCTATCGGCCTCGGCCAGGCGGCCCTGCTCGGTGAGCGCCATCACCAGGGCGGCGGCCGGGATGGAAATGCCGAAGTCATCGCCATGCGCTTCGGCGAGTTCCAGCACAGCCCTCGCGTCTTGCTCGGCGTCCGCAAGCGCGCCACGGCGGCAGGAGACGTGGGCCCGGGAGCTGGCGGTGAGCGAGAACTGACCGGGCCCTTCCCACCGCTGCGCGCCATCCAGGATGCGCAGCAGCCAGCGATCAGCCTCGTCCAGGCGGTCGGCGAACTCGAGCGCCCAGACCGGGCAGTGGATCAGCCGGAAACCGTCAACGGTGCTCAGATCCGCCGCCCGCAGCACCCGGTCCGCGAGCGCGACCACTTCGGCCGACGTGGCGCCGGCCGCAGGCGCTGCATACGCGGCGAAGCCCAGCAGATCAAGCTCGGCGGGCGAGCGCCCCGCACCGGCCATCGCGATCGCCTCGCCGAGCCGCTCGGCGGTGATACGGCGAGCGCGGTGGTCGAGCTGTAGCAGGCATACATGCAGGGTGATCAGCGACTCGCGCTCGGGCGTGTCCGGCCCCGGTTCGGTGCCGGCCAGCCCGGCGATGGCCGCGCGAAGCACGGGCTCGGCCTCGGCGGGGCGATCGTAGTCAAAGAAGCAGAAGACGAGGAGCCCAGCCGCCGTTGCCCGGGAATATGGGTCTTCGCTGAGCCGCAGTGCCTCTTTCAGATGCTCCAGGGCGCGTGCGTCGTACGTCAGGGACTCGGCCCGTCCGAGCTCGACAAGGACTTCCGCCCGGATGCTGGCCGGCGCCGGCTCGGCGATGGCCCGGCGCAGGTAGGTCGCCCTGGTCTCCGGCCGGATCTCCGCGGCAGCCGCCGCGCGGAGGATCTCGACGGCCCACCCGTCGCCGGCCGGCGGAGTCTTGAGCAGGTGCATCGCTACCCGGGCAGGCGCAGCCCCGTCTTCGCCCAGCAGTCGCGCGGCGCGTCCGTGGTCGCCTGCCCGGCGTCCGGCCGCGAATGACTCGTAGACGCTGGAGCGAACGACCGGGTGGATGAATTCAAGCGGCTGGCCGGCCAGCAGCAGCCCGGCCGCCGCGAGCTCATCGCCGGCCTGCAGCACCTGGCGCTCGGTAAGCGCCGACAGCGCCCGCACGTGCCGCACCTCGGCGTGGGTGAGACAAGCACGGACAAATCCCTGCTGGGGCCGAGCCTCGAACATCTCGCGCGCCAGCTCATGGACGGCGTCGAGGCTGAGCGGCCCGGGCCTGATCGCGGCGACGGCGGGCTCGGCGGCGATGCCCGCCAGCAGGACCTCGTCGGTGCCGGGCTCATCGATCCGGCGGGCCAGCGCCAGCAGGATCGGCAGATCCTCCAGCCGGCGGACCAGGTACCCGAGCCAGCGCAGCGACGTCGGGTCGGACCAGTGCAGATCATCGATCGCGATCAGCACCGGCGAGCGTTCCGCGAGCCGGGCAACCAGCCAGTACAGCGCGTTATGGCTCCCGTACTCGTCGGCCGGCCGATCCTGGTCGGTGCCTTCGAGGCCGAACAGCCGGGCCACACCCTCGGCGGGCTGCGCCAGCAGTTCGGCCCGCTCCGCCTGGCTCGCGCGAACAAGCAGCGGCTCGAACAGCTGGCGCGCGATGCCTAAGCCCAGCTCCCGCTCCAGCTCACCGCCGCGCGCCGTCAGCACCCGGAGGCCCGCGGCCTCGGCCAGCTTGCGCGCGGCGCGCAGCAATGCGGTCTTGCCGATCCCGGCCGGTCCTTCGATCAGCACCACCCGCGGCTGGCCAGCCGCGGTCGTGGCTACGGCCTCCTCGAGCTGAGCCAGCTCGAAGGCTCGCTCCAGGAGCGTGACCGAACTCGTCTGCACGCCGCTCACGCAGAAATCATGTCATCCGGCACCGAATCGAAGAAACTCGTCGGCTCGCTGGGCAGGCAGCAAAGGCGTGACCGGCGCGGGCTGGGCACAGCTCACGGAACGGTGACGGCCCGGATGACGACCGGGCCGAGGGTCGGGTCGAGCTCGGTGGCCTGGGACACGTCCGACGGCGTGATCACGTCCATCGCCTTCGGGACAGTACCGGGGTCGACGGAGCAGATCGGGCTGGTCCCGGCCGGCGCGCAGACGCCGAACTGGAACGGCTGGGGTGTCGCGGCGAACCCGCGGGCCTGATCGGGGCTGAACCCGTCCTGGCCGGTCAGCACCACGGCGAAGGACCAGCCTGACGCCGGGGTGCCGAAGGCCGCCTCCGGCAGCCCGATCGTGATGGTCTTGGTCGCCTGCGAAGCGGCCACGAAGGCCGTGCCGAGCGAGTTGCCGACCGCATCCTGCCAGACCGGGGACGCGAATCCCTGTGCCTCGACCATCTCGTTCCACGCGTCAGCCGGCGCGATGGTGTAGTTGCGGGACGCGAAGGCCGCGGCGGTCGACGTCGTGCCCGCGCCGGGGGCGCGGGCGAACACGTCGAGCAGTTGCGCGCCGAGCGCCGAGCCGAACGTCGGATCCAGGTTGGCCAGCGTGGCCCGCAGGAACACCGTCGTGCCGTCGCTGATCACCCGGAACCTGGTCAGGTCGAACGCGCCGGCGTGGAAGTCCCCGGATGTCGGGTACTGGAAGGTGCCGGGCCCGTTGTCGTCGCCGGCCGGGTCGGTCACGTCGAGCACGGTCGTCCCGCTGGTCACGTCGCTGCTCACCGAGGTCTGCGCGTACCCGGTCCGGTTGCCGGACGCGGTGGCGGACACGGTCAGCACGCTGTCGCCGAAACCGACCGGCACGGTGACCGAGAACGACCCATCCGCCGCCGCCACCGCCGTGCCCGTGCTGGACGCTGCTCCCGTGGTCGTGTCCAGTGACTCGACGACGACCTTCGCGCCGGGCACGGTCGTCCCGGTCACCGCGGTGGTAGCCGTCTCGATCGCGGTGCCGGGCGTTGGCGCCGTCAGCGTCACGTCGATCGCTCCCGGCGGCGCGTGCGCCACGTAGCGCTGCCTGGTCGCCGCCGGAGTCTCCAGGGTGTGCCCGGCCCCGATGGCCAGGATGAGCCGGAGTTCCTGTGCCTGTGCCCAGGTCAGCGGCGACGCCGAGCCCGCGGCCTTGCCGTCGGTGAAGCCGATCGACGCGGTCGTGGGGTCACTGCCGAACGGCGAGGCAGCCAGGTCCGGGTTCTCCCACGCCTGCTCGGGCACCAGCCCCACGCCGGAGGAGAACTGC
>WNGH01009879.1_pt1 | contig 11068 bp, 11 predicted proteins | sample 5400631 | NCBI WGS metagenome assembly WNGH01 (sample SAMN13153373, study PRJNA577476) | soil metagenome | isolation source: 115 cm soil or saprolite under Garry oak tree replicate 1 | place: USA:California | collected 2016-06-15 | reverse complement strand
GACGAGCCGGCCGCCGGCGTGCCGCGCGACGAGAGCAATGAGCTGTTCGCCGCCATCGCGGGACTGTCCCGCGACATCACCGTACTGTTCATCGAGCATGACATGGAGCTCGTCTTTCGCTTCGCCGCCCGCGTGATTGTCATGGTGGGCGGCAGCATTTTGGTCGAAGGCACACCGGCCGAAATCGCGGCCGATCCGCAGGTCCGCGCCGTTTATCTAGGCAAGACGCCGCGAGGGCTTCGCAATGGTTGAGCCGTTGCTTGCCGTCGCCGATCTGCGGGCCGGTTACGGTTCCGCCGTCGTGCTCGACGACATTTCGCTCGACCTCACAGCGCAAGGCAGCCTCGCCGTGCTCGGGCGCAATGGCGTCGGCAAGACGACGCTTCTCCTCACCATCATGGGCTATACGCGGGTGAGCCGCGGCCGCATCGTCTGGCGCGGCGCCGACATCACCTCCAAGCCGCCCCATCGCCGGGCGCGCGCCGGCATCGGCTGGGTGGCGCAGGAGCGCGAGATCTTTTCGACGCTAACGGTCGAGGAAAACCTCAGCGTCGCTGCCCGCGACGGCCACTGGTCGCTGCCGCGTGTCTACGAGCTATTTCCGCGCCTTGCCGAACGCCGGCGCAATCTCGGCAACCAACTATCGGGCGGCGAGCAGCAGATGCTGGCGATCGCGCGTGCGCTCATGACCAATCCGGCGTTGCTGTTGCTCGATGAGCCGTTCGAGGGTTTGGCGCCGATCGTGGTGGAAGAACTCACTGCGGCGATCCGGCGGATGATCGCGGAACGCTCCAATGCCTTCGTCCTAGTCGAGCAGCACGCCGAAATCGCGCTGCCGCTGACTGAAAATGTTATCGTGCTCGAACGTGGCCGCATCGTGCATCGCGGCCCCTCGACGCAGCTCCTCGCCGATCACGCCGCACTTGAGCGGCTCATCGGGCTAAAGCTGGCGGAGGTTTGATTTTGGCGCGCAGCATGTCTGGTCACCCAATTCAAAGACATGCTCCGGGATGGGCTGTTCCTGATTGATGAAAGGCAAGGTGAAAAATCCGATCGTACCGAAATCCCGCCGCTTACGCTTTGGATTTGGTTTTCGCCTCGGTTTTAGCTTTTTCATCCTGCGCCAAGCGCAAGGCGCGCAGCCGATGCATGTTCTTAATGGAGGCCGCGTGGCGCGCCGCTTCCTGCTTCAATGCCTCATTGATTTCCGCTTCTCGCCTTTGATTGCGGTCTAAAACAGCTTCAGAACGTCCCTGCGTAGCCGACATAAAAGCCTTCCGTACTGAAAGCGATATGCCATCAATGTGGGGATGCAAAACGGCATTCTCAAGTATGCGCCGGCATCTTCACCCCGGTCTCCTTCGCGACTGATCCCAGCTCCTCCCACAATTTCGCCGGAATCGGAATGCCGGATTTGCGGCGCACGGTTTCAGTACGGTTGCCGCGTTCGCCGGGCAGCAAAATCTCGTCGAAACCTGTTTGCCGCGGCAGCGCCTTGACCACGGCGGCGAGCGCGTCGGCGTCGGTCTTGAAGTCGATGAGCGGCCGGAACGTCTCGATGTCAATGGCGAGCATCGCGGTATTGCCGGTATGGCGTGTGCGCTTTTGCGGTCCGAGCGCGGGCGCCTGAATCGGCGCTGCCGCAAGTACGCTCGCTAGCATCTCAAACATGAAAGCAAGTCCCGATCCTTTGGGGCCGCCGAGCGGCAGCAGAATCTCGGCTTCTTTGGCATCGGTTGTCGGCTCGCCGGCTGCGGTGAGCACGGTGCCCGGCGGCAGCGCCCCGCCAGTGGCGCGCGCTTGCAAGATCTTGCCGTTCGAAATCGTGCTGGTCGCCATATCGAGCGCGATCGGACCATTGCCGCTCGGCACTGCGATCGCGATCGGACTGGTCGCCATGCTGGCAACGCGCGCGCCGTGATAGGCCATCAGTGTCGGGCCGGCACCCATCAGCACGGCGGCGCAGCCGCGCTCGGCGATCCACTGGGCGTAGCGCCCGATCGCGCCGGTATGGGTCGTGTGACGGATGAGAGCGAAGCAGACGCGCGGCTGCGCCATCGCATCGATCTCACCACGCTGCAGGAGTTTCACATAGCGCGGCAGGCGCGACACGCCATGGCCATCGGAGCCGCGCAAATTGGCCCAGACCAGACCTTGCGCGACGATCGCGGCGTCAGGTTCGCTGGCGCCGTATTTGACGAGAATTTCGCGAATGAAGCGGCCCAGCTCCTCGTGCCCGACCGCCTTGGCGGCGGCGCTCACGGGCGCCTCCGTGCCGGGAAATAGGCGTCGAGCCAGTTGCGCAGCACGGTCCAGACCCGCGTCGAATTCTCTGCGAACAGAAAATGGTCGAGGCCGCTAAACAAATGCAGTTCGGTCGGCTGGCCGGCGTGCTTGAACAGTTCAATCGACTGTTCGGTCGGCGTCACCGAGTCATTGGCGGCGTGGATCAGCAATAACGGCCGCGGTGCAATTTTTTCCACCACCTCCTCGGCGCGAAAGTCGAACATGCTCTGCGCAGTCTCAGCAGGAAACATTTCGACCGAATTCGGCGCCAGCATTCCGACCTTTTGTCGCTCGAGGTTTTCGCGCACGTGATCGGGAATGGGCACAATGTCGTAGCGCGGCACCATCAGCGATTTGCCGGTCCGCGCGCGATAGGCGCGGCCCTCTTCGAGCATTTTGGTGAATCTGGCCCAGGCCTCTGGCGTGCGATGCTGGCCGCGAAATTTACGTTCGCCATGGCCCCAACCGCCGTTCGAGATCACCGCGGCGAGGCGCGGATTGGTGCCGCCCGCATAAACCGCGACGGCGCCGCCAAAGCTCGAACCGATGGCGCCGATGCGCTCCGGATCGACGGCAGGATGCGCGGCCAGAAAGGCCAGTGCATTGCCAAGATCCTCGACCTGTTCGAGACAGATCACGCGGCCGAATTCACCCCCGCTCTTGCCGCAGCCGCGCATGTCGAAACGCAATGTGACGTAGCCGAAATCGTTGAGCACGCGGGTTGGCTGCAGCACATTAGCGCTGTCGGAATTCGAGCCGAAGCCGTGCACGACGAGAAACGCGGCGCGCCGTTCGGATGCGTGCACATCCTCGGGCGCGCCGAGCACGCCATGCAGGCGCAAGCCCGCGGATTTGAAACTGATGACTTGTTCTTTCACGCTTGCTTGCACGCCGTTGTTCTCCCTCCAGCTTTTGGCCCGCGGCACTGTAGCGATTTGCCGCGGCGACGGAAGGGGATGCGGGCTATCGAGATTTGGCGCTCAAGACAGCGACGGCGATGGTGTCAACGGCTCGGTTTGAGCGGCCCGGCTGGGCCAGCGTTCATGCGTAAGCGGTACGACAATCTTGACGCTATGACCTTTGCGCGAGAACGAATGAATGACTTCGCCATTGAGCTGCCGGCGGATGACCAAATCGATGAGCCGCATGCCGAAGCCGAGCTTGCGCGGCCGCCGCGCCGGCGGGCCGTTCTTCTCGAGCCAGTCGAGCGTCAGAGTCATGCCGCGCTGGTGCGCGCGGCTGACCGACCAGCGCAATTCGAGCTGCCCCTTCGAGCGCGACAGGCTGCCGTGCTTGATGGCATTGGCGGCAAGCTCGTGCAGGGCCGCGCTCAAATGAAACACCGGATCGGGATCGAGATCGAAGTTCGGCCCCTCGAAGGACACCCGATCGATATACGGCCCCAGCACCACATAGAGCAGTTCCATGATCGGGAGTGATTTCCAGCCACCTTCGGTGATCAAGCGGTGGGCATTCGCCATCGCCAAGACGCGGGCCTGATATTTGCTGGTGAGGTCGGGAATGCCTTTGGAGGTGCGCGCCGTCTGCGAGAACAGCGCCAACAGTTGTGAAAACAGGTTGCCGGACCGATGGCGCATATCGCGGATCATCAATTCGTGGCGCTGCTCGAGCTGGCGGCGTGCAATGGCGCCAGCCAAAAGGTTGCCGACCGCAGCCAAGAAGGAAATGTCCTGCGGCCGGAAGTTCCGTCGTTTGGCGGTGCAAACACCGAGAATGCCGTAGGCCCGCCGGTCGCGGCCGGCGATGGCCACGTTCAACCCACTCTTGCAATTGTGATCCTTCAAATATCCCGGCACATTGAATCTTTTCTCCTCGGCGAAATCGCCGATCACGATCGGAGCCCCCGAGTCCAAGGTGAAGCGCGCCAAGCTATTCGGCGCAGTGGTGGTCAAGATTGACCCAATCAGATCGGATTTCCAGCCGAAGCCGGCGCGCAGCAATAGCTCGGCATCGCCCGGCAGAAGCTCCAGGATTTTGACGAAGTCTACGGCCAGCGTGAGTGCAACCGTGCTGACCGCATCGTTCAAAAGCCGTTCGAGGTCCGGCTCGGTCAGGGCCCGTTCGCCGAGCTGTGCCAAAGCCTCCTGCTGTTTGACTCTGTTGCGCAGCTCGGTTTCGAGGTTGACACGCTCGGTCACGTCACAGCACAAGCCAAGCAGGCCTTTGACAGCGCCGCCTTCCCTGACGATCGTGCTGTTGGTTTCGATCCAACGCTCATCCCAATCGGCTTGTTGCGCGGCACGATAGCGAGCGCGAAAGCCCGTGCCATTGCGCACAGCCTCTTGCAGAGCGGAATCAACATTGGCGCGATCCTCTTGCGCAATTGTGCTGAGATAGCCGCCATAGCTGCCGTCAAAGTCGCCGGCGGGCAGGCCATGGAGCGCCGTACAGCTGCTCGACAAGCTGACCGCGTTGCTCGAAATGTCCCACGACCAAATGCCGATTTGTCCAGCTTTAAGCGCCTCGCGGATCGTCGTGAAGTTCGGAGAAAAGTCTTGCGCTTTTTCTTGCGCTTTTTCTTGCGCTTTATCCTGCGCCGGCCGGCGTTCCGAACCGAGTTCTGGCCGCTTGATAGCCTCAACCATAATTCAAGCCGTTAACGTCTCTCTATTGGCGGCACCTCACCAAATAGATTGTTATTTGCAGCGCGGTTGAAAAGGGGGCATCGCGCGTCTTGCGCCGCGCCCGCCATGATCGTCGCCAGTCTGCGGAACAGGCCCGTGATTAATAAAGTCCGGACAGTCCGCTCCGGCTCGCCGAAACGCCGCGGGACGGGGCTCGCTGCTCAGCTGCTTGCACTGGGATCTGTGCTGTCATCCGGCCGCTTGGCGCTTGTTGCAGCACAATGCGGTTGTCTTCATCCAGTGAAACGCGCCGTTGATCGTTCGCCAAGACCACGACCTTGGCTCCTATCCCAACCCGGTTATACAGATCGATGACATCGGCGTTCTGCAGCCTGATGCAGCCGCTGGAAACGTGTTTGCCGATGCTAGTCGGATCGTTCGTACCGTGGATGCGATACGCGGTATTACCGAGATAAAGGGCGCGCGCGCCCAACGGATTGCCGGGCCCGCCGCCGACCCAGCGCGGCAAATACGGTTGCCGGGCCACCATTTCGGCCGGTGGAATCCAATCCGGCCATTCAGACTTGCGGACAATCGTTTCAACGCCAGACCAGGTAAAGCCCTGCCGACCGACCCCGATCCCGTAACGCATTGCCATGCCACGGCCGAGCGTCAGATAAAGAAAAGTATGCGACGTATCGATGATGATGGTGCCGGGCGCTTCGGTGGTTTGATAGGGCACGACTTGGCGGCGCAGTTGCGCCGGAAGTTGCTCTGACCCGGCGTCCTCGGACTGCTCCTGCGGCGCATATCGGGGCATTGCCGGCTCGAAGCGGAATACCGGTGCGAACGAAAGCGCTTGCGCAACCGCAGGGGCTGCGGAAATCGCCAGCATCGCGAGCGATGCCATCGCGCCGCAAAGACGCGTACGGCTATTTGCTGACACGACACACCTCCCGTGCTGAAATGCCGTTCTGCTTGCATCAACCATAAGCGGGAACTAAAAGTTCCACTTCGGTATCAAACAAATCGATCAAATAAGACAGCGCGAAAAAGAAACAAAACAAACAAATGAATAATGCGGCCGCATGGACCGCATCGAATTGCTTCCAATCTTATTTACTGAAAATCCGGCTAAGAAAATCGATCGCGAACGCACCCGTGCCTACCGTTTGCGATCAGATCAAGCGAATCGACGTAGCTCGATTACGTCATGCAGCGGCCGAGAATGTGAGCCAGTCGCGGCGAGGAAATTGGCGAGAAGGATCCCTCGCACCCAATTGGAATTCTGCGTGGCTTTTGCGCTTGGTCCTGCCCGCCAAGATCTCGCGCGCCAAGATCTCGCGCACCAAGATCTCGCGCACCAAGATCTCGCGTATTTGGCCCGTTTTGCGGCCGGCTTCGCGACGCGACCGGAGCAATGCTGGAGGCGGGCAGCCGATCGCCCTTGAATTCCCGGTTGACCGAGAAGCTAGGCGGCTTGGCGGCGAATCCGGCGCCGACGATCGGATCGGCAAAGAACGGAATGACGCTCACGAAGAACAGCGCAAGCGCCGTTATTCCCAACGCGCCTGCGATGCGAATGAACAGCTTGGCCATCGGATTGCTCCGAAGCACTGATGCGACCACCCTTGCGATCCATCAGGCACACGAAAAGCCCCCGAGCTGACCACAACACCGAGTAGTTAACGTGCGTCACCGAACTCGGTTCCATGACGCGTTCGATGACGTGCGCCGGTCACCCGGTCGTGATGGTTGGATGCTGTTGGATGCCACGTCGCTGCACCTCCCCGCGGCAAATTGCCAAGCTGCGACAAGTGGAAAGCAGCAGGAACAAAGATGGTGCTCGGCGCTTGTCATGGCGGACGGCCATCCTTTCCCCTCCCCCCGTGCTTGGCCGTTCAAAGTTGGGCGCAGTCGATATGCCGATCGGCTGCGCCCTGACTTTTGTCTGTTCTTGGCACGAATAAGATCGCCGGAAACGCGCAGCACAAATTACGCCAGGCGCTTTGGCGCTTCACGTGACGGCGAATTCGGATGAAAGCAGAAACTACAGCGTCGCTTGGCGCTCACTCGGCTTGCGCTCACGCTGTCGCGCCTTACGGCCGAAAAAGAGCGCCTGACTGACCACGGCCGAGACCACCGCGACTTGGAAAGGCTTTGCGATCAGGAACGCCGGTTCCGGCCGCTGTCCGGTCAAGAATCTTTCCGGATAAGCGGTGATAAAGATCACCGGTACTTCAAACGAGCCGAGCAGCTCGTTCACCGCATCGAGCCCCGAACTGCCGTCGGCGAGCTGAATGTCGGCGAGAATGAGCCCGGGGCGCTTCTGCTTGGCCAAAGCCAGCGCCTCGCTGTGCGTGCGCGCAATCCCGATCACGTTATGGCCGAGACTTTCGACCAGGGCCTCGATGTCCATGGCGATGAATGTCTCATCCTCGATGATGAGAACGTCGGTCGCGATTTCGGCGGCCAGCTCGCGGCCGGATTCCTCGACCAGGGCGCGAAGCGTCGGCAAATCGCAATCCAGAACTTCGGCGGCGTCGTCTTCCGAGAAGCCCTCCAAGGCCACAAGGAGGAAAGCCTGGCGCGGCCGCGGGGTTATCTGGGTGAGGTGCTGTTCGGGCGGCAGGACGATATCGCCCGCTTCGGCTTTGTCGTTCACCGCTACCGAATTCCAGATTTTCGTGAATAGCCGATAAAGCCCGACCCGCGGATTTGAGCTCGTTTCCAACACCTGTGGACTGGCGATCAAGGATTCCACGGTTGCGACCACATAGGCGTCGCCCGAGGCTTGGCTGCCGGTTAAAGCACGCGCATAGCGGCGCAGCGAAGGCAGATGCTGGAGTACGGCTTGCGAGGTGGACACGGACACCCTCCCCTTCCATAGTGCGCTGAGGTTATTGGCAAAAACCTCCCAACGCAAAAAAAGTTCCATACGACCACTGACAGGCGGAACTTCAGGGCCTGTCAGGGCGTTAGCGCACATTGAATTGGGGGTTTTCAGAGTGACGGCAATGGGCGATCGGGGGAAAGACGACGCGATGAAGCACCGTAAGACCAACCTCGAACCCGTTATGGACAAGCCTGAGAGCCAAGACCCGATGGCTAGGCCAGCCACCCACAAAGAAGCCCGTCTGGGCCGGGAGGTTCAGGCCCGTATCGGGCAGCAACTGCGCGCCATGTACAACGACTTCGTCAACCAAGGCGTGCCGCCGCATCTCGCCGACCTCGTTCGCCGCCTCAGCGATCAAGACCAGGACTGAAGGTGGACAGAGCATGAAGCTCGATCCTGCGATTCGCGACCAAGTTCTTGCGACGGTGCCAAGCCTGCGCGCCTTCGCCATTTCGCTTTGCGGCAATATCGATCGCGCCGACGATCTGGTGCAGGAGACCTTGCTACGAGCGCTTGCGCATATCGACTCGTTCGAGCCGGGCACCAACATGCCGGCTTGGCTGTTCACAATCCTACGCAACCTGTTCCGCTCCGAGTACCGCAAGCGGCGCCGCGAGGTCGAAGACGCCGAGGGGCGTTATGCCGAAACCTTGAAGTCGCATCCCGAACAGACCGGGCGCGTGGAATTCGAGGAATTCCGCGCAGCGCTTGCCAAGCTGCCGGCAGATCAGCGCGAGGCGCTTATTCTGGTAGGCGCTTCCGGCTTCTCGTATGACGACGCGGCGGCGATCTGCGGTTGCGCAGTCGGCACCATCAAGAGCCGGGTCAATCGCGCCCGTACGCGGCTGGCTGATCTCCTCGCCATCGACAGCGTCGACGATTTCGGCCCTGACCGCGCCACGCGCGCCGTGCTCGCCAGCGGCGGTCGCAGTTGAACGGCAAAGCCGTCCGTAAAAAAACAAACCCACTCCAATCGCTAAAATTGTCGATGCCCTTGCGGTGAAAGGGTTCACGCTGTTTGTACTTTCAACGGCGGTAAACGTTTCCATTTAACCCAGCGGCAGCAGCCGCAGCGTTATGGCGCCTCGAGATAAACGGGCTAGCGCTCACAAGCGCCTGACCCCGCTGTTCGGGGCATCAACATGCTCGCTCGCGTTGCGGCATACGCCGCGTTGTTTTTGTTCTCGCCGGTCTGCTCCGGCATAGACGGCAGCAGTGCCTTGCCGCGGCCGCAGCCCGCTGCATCCGTTGCGCAGCAGCCGGCGACAGATGTGCTCCGGCAAGAACTCAAACAAGAACTCGATACGCCAGTTGAAAACCAAATAGCGCCGCAGCGCGACGCTTACGCGGCGACGCCAATCGAGCGTGCAGAACCGGCCGACCACGGTGCGGCCATTTCGATTGAGCGCCCGATTGAGCGCCCCCGAAGTCCCGAGCCCGAGCCGTTTGGACTCGACGCCGAGCCCGTCGCAGCCGGAGCGATTCTGACCAAGTGGAGCGGCGTCGAGGCGGAGATCCGCGCCGAGGACGAGGTTTTGGCCCGCTGCCGCGAGGGGGCATGGTGTCCCACGGCTGCGCGACGTTTCCTTACCATCGTCGATGAGGGTTTGGCGCGAAACGGCCGCGCTCGCATCGGCATCATCAATCGCGCCATAAACCTTGCGATCATTCCTACCAGCGATGTGGCGCAATGGGGCGTCGCCGACCGTTGGAGCGCACCGCTCGAGACCTTCACCACGCGCCGAGGCGATTGCGAGGACTACGCGATTGCCAAATATGTTGCGCTAAGAGCCGTCGGCGTGGCCGAAGCGGACGTGAAGCTCGTCGTCGTTCGTAACACTGCCGCCGGGGAGGATCATGCCGTGGTCGCGGTACGGCTCGACGGCGCCTGGATCATTCTCGACAATCGCTGGCTGCCGCTGGTGCGCGACAGGGAGTTGCCGCGGGCAACGCCGCTATTCGTTCTTGACGATAATGGCGTGCGCCAGTTTGTGGCTCCCGGATCGATCGCCAAGCTGCAGGAAATCGCGCCCAGCTCGTTTTAGCGACCGTTCACAACGCGCCCTGTGGATCACTTGCTTTCGGCCTCATAGACGCCTTCCCAATCCGCGCCGGGCGGGTGTGCACGATAAAGTCCGATGCGCTCCTCATACATGTCGTACAGGCCGGAAATATCAAAGCCATTGGCGAATTTACGGCAGCGCGCCACCATTTCCAGCGCATCGTCCCATTGCTGTTTGCGAAAGCGCGCCAGCATTTGGGCGTTGACCTCGCGCAAGTCGCGGCAGCGCGGATCGGTCTCGACTTCCGAACGGCCCAGTACGGTAAACACCGCTTCCGGCTGCTTCTTACCTTTCACCATGATCAAATCGATTTCCATAACCGCAAATTTCTTCTTAGCGCCCTCCGCGGTCCGCGAGCCGATCACCATCGGGATGCGGTAGTCCTTGGTCCGCGCCTCCAGACGCGACGCCAAATTGACCGTGTCGCCCAGCACCGAATAGTTGAAGCGGAAATCGGATCCCATATTGCCGACTACGCACGGCCCGGTATTGAGCCCGATGCCGATGCGCAGCGGCATGTATACGCCGCCATTGGCTTCGGCCTCGTGCTTGAGTTCGCCGTTGAGCATCTCAGCGCGTAACAGCATTTCGAGCGCCGCCTCGCAAGCATTTGCTTCCTGCTCATCATCGTCCACCGGAGCGTTCCAGAACGCCATGATGGCGTCGCCGATATATTTGTCGATTGTGCCCTTGCGTTCGATGATGGCGTTGGTCAGCGGCGTGAGGAATCGGTTCATCAGCCGCGTTAGTCCTTGCGGATCATCCTTATAGTACTCGGAGATGGTCGTGAATCCGCGGACGTCGCTGAACAGGATGGTCATGCGCCGTTCTTCGCCGCCAAGCACCAGCTTCTCGGGCGAGCGGGCCAACTGCTCCACCATGTGCGGGGAGAGATAGTAGCCAAAGGCGGAGCGGATTTGCCGGCGTTGCTTCTGCTCACGGAAATAATTCACGAACGTCAGGACCAGATAAATCAGCCAGCTCGAAATCAGCGGATAAGTGAAATCGATGAGCAGATTGTGCGCGACAAAGAGATACAGCGAGAGCCCGATCAGTCCGGCGATCAAACCCCCGCCGAGCACAATAACGATGCTGGCGGGAAGCATCGGCGCCGCGACAATGATGGCGAGCCCAAACAAGACCGCAATGGCAAGCTCAGCGCCAATGGCGTAATTCGGGTTAACCAGGATTGATTTGCTCAGCACGCTTTCCAGAATTTGCGCATGCACCTCGACGCC
>WNGH01029028.1_pt1 | contig 11069 bp, 8 predicted proteins | sample 5400631 | NCBI WGS metagenome assembly WNGH01 (sample SAMN13153373, study PRJNA577476) | soil metagenome | isolation source: 115 cm soil or saprolite under Garry oak tree replicate 1 | place: USA:California | collected 2016-06-15 | reverse complement strand
GCCTGCCCATCCTTGCCGTGACAGGTCGCACACTCTTTTGCGAAGATTGCCGCCGCGGTTCTCGCGGCACTACTTTCGGTAATCAGGATCGGCGAAGAGCGACTGACGGCAGCCGCGCCAACAATCACGATCGAACTCAACACGAAGACTAAAGCCAGGAGCTTCCTCATTGATTCATCCTCCACCGAATCAAGATGCGGGCGTGCAGAGAGGGGTTGCAAACACACCCATTTTGTCCGCACATGATACCGGAACCGCTCGCGTATCCGAAATAATGAAACGCGCTGAGGGTTGAAAGCAATTGCGATGCGCAGTAATCTTAGTGTTCAAACGAGCAACACGAAGTGCGGGAAACAACTTTGACCGAATTGATGTTGGACAAGTTTCACGAAGAGTGCGGCGTCTTCGGGATCTACGGCCACACGGACGCGGCGCGTCTTGCGTATCTCGGTCTGTATGCGTTGCAGCATCGCGGCCAGGAATCATGCGGCATAGTTACGTCGGATGGCCGGGAGTTGCGTCTGGAACGCGCGATGGGCCACGTGTCGGAGGCTTTCGATCAATCGCGGCTGGATCGTTTAGTTGGTTCGAACGCGATCGGGCACGTTCGCTATTCAACTGCCGGCGAAGTATCGATCCGGGAAGCGCAACCGTTCCTCGTAATCTGTCAGCACGGGCAGATAGCCGTCTGTCACAATGGCAATCTTCCTTTTGCTAATGAAGAGCGGCGAAAACTGGAACGCGAGGGCGCAATCTTTTCGTCAACTTCGGATACGGAAGTTGTGCTGCATGGCGTCGCGCGTTCGCGCGCGGCCTCGGTTGCCGAAGCGATTCCGGAAGTCTTGCGCGAGACAGAAGGCGCGTTCTCGATGCTCTTTCTAACCCCGCCGGAATTGATTGCGATTCGCGATCCTCGTGGTTTTCGTCCGCTGGCGCTCGGTCGGCTCGGTGATGCATGGGTGGTCGCGTCAGAGACCTGCGCGTTCGATCTGATCGAAGCGCAGTACGTTCGCGATGAATGAATCCCGGCACAAGCTGGGCCAGCAATTGGCGATCGAACAACCGGCCGACGCAGACATCGTCGTGCCCGTCCCCGACTCAGGCACAGTAGCGGCCATTGGTTATTCGGCGCAAAGCGGAATCAGTTTTCGGTTTGGTTTGGTGCGCAATCATTATGTCGGTCGCACGTTCATCGAGCCGAGGCAATCCATACGGTCATTCGGCGTGCGTATTAAACTCAATCCGGTGCGCGATCTGATCGAAGGCAAACGCGTTGTATTGATTGATGATTCGATCGTGCGCGGCACCACTTCGAAGAAGATCGTGCGCATGGTGCGCGAAGCCGGAGCGAAGGAGATCCATGTGCGCATCAGTTGCCCGCCGACTGTAAGTCCGTGCTATTACGGAGTCGACACGCCAAACAAAGCAGACTTGATCGCGGCGCAAATGTCCGTAGAAGAGATTCGCAAGTTCATCGATGCTGATACGCTCGGTTACCTTTCGCTTGAAGGCCTGATGGCCGCGACGGGCATTCCTGCCAGTGAGGCGTGCGTCGCCTGCTGGAACGAACGCTACCCGACGCGCATCACGGAAGACGCCGAAACCTGTTGGTCGCGCGAGCACGAGTCGGTTACGTTTGGTGAAGGATGAATGGCTCTCCAGTTCTCCAAGTCTTCCAAAGTTTTCATTAGGGGTGTCTTGTAGTGGGTCGAGCCACAAAGGGATGTGGATGCGCGCTGGCAGTGCTGGCAATCGTTTTGGGCGCGGCTGCGTTTGTCGGTTACAAGTACGTCTTGCCTTGGTGGAGAACCAAGCCACCGCCGCCGTCTGGAGAACTTCAGGTTCACATTCTTGATGTAGGCCCGATCGATGGGGATTCGATCTTGATCATCTCGCCCACCGGCAAAAATGTTTTGATTGATGCGGGCGATACGACCAAAAGCAAAGTTGTGCTCGATGCCTTGAAGCACTACAAGGTTCAGCAACTCGATTATTTCATCGCCACGCATCCGCACCCGGACCATCTTGGCGGTGCGGCAGCAGTGATCAAAGGAGTCAAAGTTCTTAACGTGATCGATAACGGTCTTGGGCCAGCAGCGCCGGCTACAGTAGGAGTTAAGGCGACAGGGCCAGTTAGTTCTTCGAACAAGGTCGCGCCAAACAAAAAGATCGTTAAGAAGCCGACGGTAACCACCTTCTACGATGATTACGAAGACGCTTTGAAACAGAGTGGCGGTACTTACGAAAAAGCAGAGCCCGGAAAGAAATACGATCTGGGCGGCGGCGCGCGGCTGACGATTCTTGGTCCGACGCAACCTTATTTCACGAAAGAGCAATTGAAGACGGGCGGCAACGAGCCGAACGCGAACTCGGTTGTGATGCGTCTGGACTATGGCGACTTCTCGATGCTCCTCCCCGGCGATGCTGAGGAACAGACGGAGCAGCGCATGCTTAGCAAAGACATCGAATTGAAGGCAAGGATTCTCAAAGCGGCGCATCACGGATCGAAATACGCGACCTCTGCCGATTTCCTCAAACGCGTCCAGCCTGAGGTCGCGATTATTTCTGACGGAGAGTGGAATCGTTACGGACATCCGGCGCAAGCTGTTCTCGATCGACTGAAGAAAGCAAACGTGAAAGTCTATCGCACGGATCTGCAGGGCGAGATCACCGTGACCACAAACGGAAAGTTGAAAGGCGACAAGCTCTACGAGATTAAGACTGCAAGAGAGGCAAAGAGCGACGTCTGGACAGGACGCGGAGCGCAGAAAGATGATTCATCGCGTTCGGGCTTTATCGCTTACGGCGATTTTGGCCCGCCGCCAAAGGTGAAGCAGAAATAGCAGGGGTAAGGTCTTGCGGCATAGCCGCAATGCTTCGAGGAGCATCCAGTTGACGACGAAGCCTATTAAGTACAGCGACGCAGGCGTTGATATCGACGTCGCGACTCGGGCCACAAATAAGATCAAAGAGCTGGCGCGCCGCACCTTCAACGAGCGAACGCTCTCAGAAATAGGCAGCTTCGGCGGGATGTTTGACGGCGCGTTTCCCGAAAGACGCCAGCCTGTGCTGGTGGCGTCGGCTGATGGCGTCGGAACGAAATTGAAGATCGCTTTTGCGACCGGTGTTCACAACACCATCGGTCGCGACCTGGTCAATCATTGCGTCAACGACATTCTCGTCCAGGGCGCGCGACCGCTTTTCTTTCTCGATTACATCGCGACGGGAAAACTTTCTACGGAAACAGTGGGCGGCATTGTCGAAGGGATTGCGAATGGTTGTCGCGAGAACGGCTGTGTTTTGCTCGGCGGTGAAACTGCTGAGATGCCGGGCTTCTATGCTGACGGTGAATACGACGTGGCGGGTTTCATCGTCGGCGTGGTCGATCGCGAAAAAGTGCTTGACGGTAAACGCATCGTTGCCGGCGATGTCGTGCTCGCGCTCCCTTCAGTCGGGCTGCACACAAACGGCTATTCACTCGCCCGCAAACTCTTCTTCGAAGTTGCAGGCTTCAGCGTGAACAAAAAGCTCGATGAGGTTGGCTTAACCGTTGCGCAAGCGCTGCTCGAACCGCACGTCAGTTATCTTCGTCCGCTTGAAGGTTTACTGGATTTAGGAATCATCAAAGGCCTGGCGCACATCACGGGCGGCGGACTCGTCGACAACATTCCGCGCATCTTGCCCGAAGGCACCGGCGTCAGGATCGACAAGGGCAGTTGGCCAGTGCTGCCGATCTTCACCCTGATGCAGCAAATTGGGAACGTGTTGGAAGCGGAGATGTATCGCACCCTTAACATGGGTGTCGGAATGGTGATCATTTGCGAGGCAGCTGATACTCCGCTGATAAACCTGCACCTGAGCCAGCGCGGTGAGAAGTGCTATCAGATCGGAAGCGTGGTTAAAGGCAATCGAGATGTTTCGATCATTTAGAAACCTCATCAACGATGCGTCTCAACTCTAACAAAGAAGACGTTCGCCTTGGCATTCTGATCTCCGGCCGCGGTTCGAACATGATCGCGCTTGCCGACGCGACGCGCGAAGATCGCATTCCCAAGTCGCAGATTGCTGTCGTAATCAGTGACCAGCCGGATGCCGCGGGTCTGGTGCGCGCGAAAGAGTGCGGCTTGCAGACGCTCGTCAGCGAGCGGTTTGGCCGTCGCCGTGAAGAGCACGATCGCGAGATCGTTTCCGCTTTGAAGGCGCATGAAGTTGATCTCGTCTGTCTCGCGGGCTACATGCGCCTGCTGTCGCCTTACTTCGTTCAAGCGTATCGCAATCGCATTCTGAATATTCATCCCAGTTTGCTGCCGTGCTTTCCCGGCCTGGATGCACAAAGACAGGCTCTGGCACACGGCGTTAAGTGGAGCGGCTGCACGGTTCACTTCGTTGACGAAACACTCGATGGCGGACCAATCATTGCGCAACGAGTTGTGCCGGTTCTGGACGACGACACAGAAGAAACTCTTTCCACTCGAATCCTCGAGCAAGAGCATGTACTTTACGCCGAAGCTGTGGCGCTGGTTGTCAGCGGTAAGTGCGAGGTTGTCGGGCGGCACGTTTTACGCAAGAATTAGCTCATGACCATCGACGAACAACTTGCGTACCTGCGCAAAGGCGCAGTCGAGATCATTCGTGAGGACGAACTGCGCGCGAAGCTGGCAAGCTCCGCGCGCACCGGCAAGCCGCTGCGCGTGAAACTCGGCGCCGATCCGACCGCGCCCGACATTCACCTGGGCCACACAGTTGTGATTCGCAAACTCCGCGCGTTTCAGGAGCTGGGCCACACGGCGATTTTTCTAATCGGGGATTTTACGGGCCTGATTGGCGATCCTTCAGGCAAGAGCGCGACGAGGCCACAACTCTCGCGCGAGGAGATTAATGCGAATGCCGAAACTTACAAACAGCAGATCTTCAAACTGCTCGATCCAGAAAAAACGGTGATCGATTTCAATTCGCGTTGGATGGATCAACTTGGCTCTGCCGGCTTCCTGCGTCTGGCATCGCACGTGACCGTCAGGCAGATTCTCGAGCGCGACGATTTTCATCAGCGACTGGAAGAAAACCGGCCACTGGCCTTGCACGAGGTCATGTATCCGTTAGTGATGGCTTACGATTCGGTCGCGCTCGAAGCGGACGTCGAACTTGGGGGCACGGATCAAAAGTTTAATCTGCTGATGGGCCGCAGTCTGCAACGCGAGTACGGCCAGGAGTCGCAGATTGCCGTCATCACGCCTTTACTTGAGGGAACAGGCGGCGTGCAAAAAATGTCGAAGAGCCTGGACAACTACATCGGCATCAGCGAACCACCGCAGGAGATCTTTGGAAAGGTAATGTCGATTTCGGACGATTTGATGTGGCGTTATTACGAGCTGTGCACCGATTTGACGTTCGATCAGATCGCTCTATTGCGTCACGCCGCCGAGAGTGGCGAGCGCAATCCGCGCGATATCAAAGTAGAACTCGCGAAACGCATCATTGCAGACTTCCATTCTGCCGCCGACGCAGAGCGAGCAGAGGAAGAGTTCAATCGAATCTTTAAGCACAAGGAGGCTCCAAAGGACATAGACGCGTGCGAGGTTGAGCCGGGCGTATGGCCTCTACCACGCCTCCTTGTCCGAATCGGGCTTGCATCGTCAGTCAACGAAGCACGACAGTTGATCAAGCAGGGGGGTGTGCGTATAGGCGGCACGCACTACACAGATGTAGGCGTCGTTGTGAGGATCAACAGCGGCGACGAAGCCGTTTTGCAAGTTGATGAGGGGAAGATCATCGCTACAATTAATCCTGGGGAGGAAATTCTCGCGCAGGTCGGCCCCCGCCGTTTTTTGCGCGTTCGTGGAGTGTAAGTTGCCAGTGCCGTAGGCACGAAATGTTTATAGCCCCAAGAGCCATCTGTTTAGCTTTTGAGCCCATTTATGGGCGGGCAGAGAAAGAACATTTCGCTCCTGCCGGAGCTGGTACTCTTATCTCGCTTCGGTCTATAAACATTTCGCCGCTATAGTGGCTGAGTTGAATACGATCCGACCAGTGTTAGTTCGCGCCCTTCCAAATCACTGCATCTATCTGGAGTTTGCTGATGGCGCGAAAGGCCAAGTAGATTTATCAGATTATGACTTCTTCAAGAGAGTCCGCGTAAGCCCTCATCGATCCATCCAATGGAATGATGAGATTGAACTTTGTGCCGATGCTCTTTACATGCGCTTAGCTGGTAAGACTCCGCAGGAGTTGGGGTTCATTGTCCGCTGCAATCGCCACTGAAGAAACCCTCGTCATCGAAACGCCAGAGCGCGTGCCGTTGCACTTTGCGCTCGCGTCCATCGGCAACCGCTTTCTCGCCTGCGCGATCGATCACGCGATTCAACTTCTCACAATTCTCCTGATGATCCTGGCGTTCACTGTGGTCGCCAACTATTCGAGCTTCGGCAATCGACTGACGAACGCGCCAAAGTGGGTCTATGCGGTTCTGATCATCGTCGTCTTCCTGCTAATCTCGGGTTACTTCGCCTTCTTCGAGTGGATCTGGAGCGGCCAGACGCCGGGAAAGCGCTGGTTAAAGCTGCGCGTGATTCGCGAAGACGGCCGCCCGATCACTTTCTTTGAAGCAACGGTGCGAAATCTGCTGCGCAGCTTCGACATCATGCCCTGGCCGTTTTATTCAATTGGCTTGATTTCTGTCTTTATCAGCTCGCGCGATCAGCGAGTGGGCGATATGCTTGCCGGCACTGTCGTCGTGCGTGAACGCGAAGCAGAAGCGCCGGCTTTTGCTCAAGTATTCGCGACGCCAGTCTCCGATCTGGCGCTGCGGCGTTCTTTCAAACGCGTCCCATTTACCGCCAGTCTCAACAGCTTGACGGAATCTGAGATTGAAGTAATTGAAACTTTTCTGCGACGCCGCTGGGACCTCGAGGACGTGACGCGGCAGTGGATGGCGTGGCGCGTGGCAATGCCTCTCCTGTACAAACTCAGGCCTGAATATGACCTGGCGACCTTCACGTACGAAGGATTCCTCGAAGAAATGCTCCATCGCTATCGAGAGCATCATCGTTTCGCAGAGTGAGGCGAACTGCCAGGGCCCAAATTGAATAATCGCCAAGACACGAAGCGACACGTCAACGGCGGAACAATCGCGCTGGGACACCCGCTCGGTGCAACTGGCACGCGTCTCGTTATGACGTTGCTCTACGAGTTGCATCGGCGCGGCGGACGGTATGGTCTCGCAACCGCGTGCATCGGCGGCAGCCAGGGAACCGCAATCATTGTCGAGCGAGTGTGAGAGCAGAAGCCTGAGAGTTGGTAACCAAAAGAGAGCAGCGACTACGGTGATAATCTCCTTCCAGGTTTTTCTTACGGGTTCTCAATTGTGATTTTCATATTAAATCCAAAATATTGAGTCACCGCACAGAGGCTGCAAGAGCCTGTGCTCGCGATTAAGTATTGAGAAATAGAGTTCTTAATAGAATCGGCGATTGAAGCTGACGCTTCGGCACAAATCTTGCGACTCTCTACTGGTGGATTTGTACACGCGGGTCGCCCCGGACCAACTGGGGTATCAGCCGAGCATGTTTTTAACTCCTATTTCACTTGCCAGCATGATGCCGGGCGTGATAGAAAGTTCATCGCAAGAAGCGGTATCGCTGTCGTTTTTCTTTCCTTTTGAGTTACTTAGTTCAAATTGCTCTCAAACCCCGGGGGACGGTCGTTCTGCGCTCTGCTTGCGCAAAAGATTTTCAACTCTCAACCTACTAACTAAGGAGTTCGCGAGTATGTCGAAGATTCTTCAGTTCTCTCTTATCGCCTTTTTGGTGCTCTTTCTAAGCGTCATTGCGATGGCGCAGTCCCAGGCAAGTACCGGCCAGATCGTCGGTACGGTGAAGAACCCGTCCGGTGAGCTTGTGCCCGGAGCCACAGTCGTGGTGACGAATCCAGCCACTGGTTTGTCTCGAACCGCGACTACCGATGAGCAAGGCGGATTTCGCGCGGTGAGCTTGCCGTCCGGCGAGTACACGATCGACGTGACTGCTCAGGGATTCGGCAAGTTCACGCAGACCGGCTACAAGGTTGAGGTCGGTTCGGCTCTTAACGCGGACATCACACTGAGCGTGCAGGGCGTGAGTGCGACAGTGCTTGTTAGCGCCGGCTCCAGCGTCGAAACTACGCAGGTGCAGACCACGACCAATATCAACGAAAACTCGATCAACAGTGGGCCGATTAACGGACGACGCTTCCAGGATTTCGTGCTGGCGACGCCGGGAGCCCAGATCGATCCGATACGTGGGCAGATCTCACTCGCTGGGCAGCGCGGCATCAATGGTAACGTGCAGATAGACGGCGCCGACTACAACAATCCGTTCTTCGGTGGTCTGCGCGGTGGCGAGCGCTCCAATCAGGCCTTTACCGTTCCGCAGGGCGCGATCAAGGAGTTCCAGGTAGTCTCAACGGGCTACAACGCCGAATTTGGCCGCTCAACCGGCGGCATTGTGAACGCCGTAACCAAGTCCGGAACGAATGACTTTCACGGCGCCGCCTTCTACGTTGATCGTCCGAAGGATCTGGCCACCAGAAATGCTTTCGGCCAAATCGGAGCACCGACGCAGCAGCAATTTGGTGGCTCGGTCGGAGGACCTTTACCGATACCTCGGTTCGGCGAAGGCGGTCGTAGTTATGTAGGCGGTAAAGATAAATCGTTTTTCTTCGTTGCCTACGAGCAACAGAAACTCCTCCAGTCACGCGCCGTGCTCATGAACAATTTGCGGCAGGCGGGCATCCTGTCGGGTACAATTGCATCGGGAATCGATGAGGCGCTCAGCTTCTCGCTAGCCAGGGAAGGTCCCTATGCGCAGACTAACGATGCCAAGGTCTTTCTGATGCGCTATGACTTCAACATCAGCCAGAAGAACCAGTTCAACATTCGTTACAACCATAGTGTCAATACCGCGCTCAACGCAGTTACGGCCGGCACGTCATTGACGCCGACCACCAACAGCGCCCTCTCCAACAACGGCACTGAGGGTGACAATTCAGATACTGTTGTCGGCCGACGTTTTTGAACTCAACGACCATTAACGAAATGCGCGAACAGTATTCGAAGGAGAATCGACCGCGTCTTGCGAACGAAATCTCGCCGCTGATTCAAGCGCTCTACGGGAATTTCGGCACCGTTAATTTCCTGCCGACTACCGAGTAGGACTACCGCGTGCAATTTGCCGACAATCTGAACCTGATTCGTGGGTCACATACCATTAAGGTCGGAGGCGAGTACAACTTCGCGAAGGCGAGTCAGATTTTTGCCTTCCGGCAGTTCGGTCAATTTAGCTTCTCCGGTTTCGGTACTGACGCGACCTCAGTCATTAAGGTTCTTAGAATTCTTTCTCTTGGAGGCAATACAACAGCGGGCACCGCTAACGGCAATGTCACGGGCACGATCCTCGACCCAACCAATCGCTTCGACGACACGAACGTGCGATATGCCCGAAATATTGGCAATGGACTACTCACACTGAAATCGCCACAGTACGCCGGCTACGGACAGGATTCGTGGCGTGTGCGCCCGAACTTGACGGTCAACTTTGGGCTCCGTTGGGAGGCGCAGATAATGCCTCAGCCGGATACCAGTAATACCACGGCGACTAATGCAGTACTCAACGCGACTTTGCCTCTCGGACCTGTCGATCCGCGCGTGATTCCCAACCAGACCAATCAGTGGGCGCCACGTGGCGGCTTTGCTTGGGATCCCTGGAAGAACGGCAAAGGCGTTATTCGCGCTTACGGCGGCATCTATTATGCCTCCACCCCCATCTTGACCCTGGCCGCACCGTTAAATAACTTCCGGACACCGTTTGGCGACGTTACATTGACCTTGCCGTCGACGGGTCTGCCAACGAGCCTCAATACAGTCTATAAACAATTCAAGTCCATCGGCATTGACCTGAATAACTTTCCGCTCAACGCCCTGCCAATCCTGTCTGTAGCTCAGGTGAATCAGATTCTGGCGAATATCTCCGCAGCCGGTGGCTCTAGCGTCAACGTGCTGAATGGCCTTCAGGTCATCGCCGGTGGCGCACATTTTAAGAACCCGCGCTCAGTGCAGTTCGGTGCAGGCTTCGAGCGCGAGGTCGCGCGCAACCTGGTCGTCGGCGCCAACTATGACTACGTCAGGACCACTCGCCTGAACTTCAATCGCGACTATGATCTGCCTACGCCGATTATTCGCGCGGGCGACAAGAGTCTGCGACCGTTTTTCGGGGTCGCCGCATCCACTGTTGGTGGAGTGGCCGTCATAGGCGCGCAAAATAGGCCGATCTCCGCGTTCGGAAACAGCGGCTTTGTGCAGGTGCGTGATCCGCAAGCTCGCTCGCAATACCAGGCGTTTACACTGCGCGCCCAACTGCGCCGCAAGTTCGGCCAGTTCGACGCTTTCTATACGCTTTCAAAGAATCTCGACAACGAATCAAGCGAGCGCCTCGCCAGCTTCTCCTCGTATGACAACGCCTTCGATTTGAGCCCGGAATACAACTATGGCGCTAATGATCGACGGCACGTCGTGGCTTTTAGCTCGGTGCTCAACTTGCCCTGGGACTTTGAGCTGGGCATGAGCAGCCGATATCTTTCTGGCGCTCCGATCGATGTCAGCGTGAGCAGCATTGTCGCGCCGGCAGGTTCCGGCTTGACCGCTGCGCAATACGCCGGACTAGTTGTGCTTCAACCGGGCAGTACTACAGCGGGTTTAGGCAGTACAACCGGTGATCTTAATCAGGATGCCGGCAACTTCAATGATCGGCCTTACATTGCGCCGGGCGTGAGCAGCAAGCGGAACTCGTATCGCAACAGGTCGCTGAGGTTCTTTGATCTCCGCCTCCAACGCAATTTCAAATTGCGCGAGAGATTTGCGATATCACCGTCCGTCGAGGTTTTCAATGTCTTTAACTTCAAGAACGTCACACTTGGTTCAACGACGGCGACCAACTACGGTAATCCCGGCGTCAACGAGAAGACAGGTGAAGTGCTCCCGGCGTCCAACCCGACCTTCCTGGCGCTTCGCGATGCCGCCGGCAATTACTTACTGACCAACA
>WNGH01010979.1_pt1 | contig 11070 bp, 10 predicted proteins | sample 5400631 | NCBI WGS metagenome assembly WNGH01 (sample SAMN13153373, study PRJNA577476) | soil metagenome | isolation source: 115 cm soil or saprolite under Garry oak tree replicate 1 | place: USA:California | collected 2016-06-15 | reverse complement strand
TACAAGGCTATGTCCAGCGACGCGTTGATAGTGCGGGGCGCCCGCGAGCATAACCTCAAGAACATCACCGTCGAGATCCCGCGGAACAGCCTCACGGTCATCACGGGATTGTCGGGCTCCGGCAAATCGTCGCTCGCGTTCGACACGATCTACGCCGAGGGCCAGCGGCGTTACGTCGAATCGCTCTCCGCGTACGCCCGCCAGTTTCTCGGGCTCATGGAAAAGCCCGACGTGGACGCGATCGAGGGCCTGTCCCCGGCGATCTCGATCGAGCAGAAGGCGGCCGGCCACAATCCCCGCTCCACGGTCGGCACCATCACCGAGGTCTATGACTACCTGCGCCTCCTGTGGGCGCGGCTCGGCACGCCGCACTGCCCGAAGGACGGCTCGCCGATCGAGCGCCAAAGTGCATCGCAGATCACCGACCTGGTGCTCGAGTGGCCCGAGGGAACGAAGATCGAGGTTTTGGCGCCGCTGGTGCGCGGGCGCAAGGGCGAGTTTCGCGATGTGTTCGAAGCCGCGCGCAAACAGGGCTTCGTGCGCGTGCGCGTCGACGGTGTGACGTCCGACCTGGCCGAGCTGCCCAAGCTGAATCGCCGGCAGAACCACGACATCGCCGTCGTGGTCGACCGGCTGGTGGTGCGCAAGGCCGACCGCGGTCGCCTGGCGGACTCGATCGAGACGGCGCTCAAGGCTGCGGACGGCACCGTGGAAGTCGCGCGGCACGGGGGAGGGTCGGGAGGCGCGAAAGCGACCCTCTTCTCCGAGCGCTACGCCTGTCCCAAGTGCGGCCTCTCGCTGGCCGAGCTCGAGCCGCGCCAGTTCTCCTTCAACTCGCCGTTCGGCGCATGTCCCGAGTGCTCCGGGCTGGGGACTCGGCGCGAGGTGAACGCCGAGCTCTTGCTGGGCGACCCGAGCCTGTCGTTGCTCGAAGGCGTGGTGCTCCCCTGGGGCGAGCCCAGCGGCTATCTCCGCAAGGTCATTCTTCCGAGTCTCGCCCGCGCCTTCAAGTTCGATATGAACGCGGCCTGGCGGGACCTGCCCGCGGCCGCGCGCAAGGTGCTGCTCGAGGGAGCGCCGGGCCGGAAACTCACGTTCCAGTACGACAGCGAGAAGTGGCACGGCGAGTACGAATCGGGATGGGACGGGATCCTCAAGCACGTCGAGCGCCGCTACCGCGAGACGGCGTCCGACAGCGTGCGCGAGCAGCTGGGAGAGTTCATGGTGGAGCAGCCGTGCCCGACGTGCGGCGGCAAGCGACTCCAGCCCGAGAGCCTCTCGGTGCTGGTGCACGGCAAGAGCATCGGCGACGTCGTGGACCTGCCCGTTAGCGACGCCCTCGCCTTCTTCGAGAGCATCCCGCTGCGCACCAACGGGCGCGTCGGGCTCGACCCCGGCGTCGCGCGGCCGATCCTGAAGGAAGTGAATGACCGGCTTCGGTTCCTGAAGAACGTGGGGCTCGAGTACCTCACGCTCGGCCGCTCGGCCGACTCGCTCTCCGGCGGCGAGGCCCAGCGGATCCGGCTGGCCACCCAGATCGGCAGCCGACTCGTGGGAGTGCTGTACATCCTCGACGAGCCGTCGATCGGGCTCCACCAGCGCGACAACGCGCGCCTGCTCGAGACGCTGAAAGAGCTGCGCGACCTCGGCAACACGGTGCTCGTGGTGGAGCACGACGAGGAGACGATCCGGGCGGCGGACCACGTGGTGGATCTCGGACCCCGGGCGGGCCGCCATGGGGGCGAGATCGTGGTCACGGGAATGCTCGACCACGTGCTCGGGCACCCCGACTCGCTCACGGCACGCTACCTGCGCGGCGAGCTGCGCATCCCGGTGCCGCCGCGCCGCCGCATCCCCGCCCCGGAGCGGGCGCTGCGGGTGGTCGGAGCCCGGCAGCACAATCTGCGCAACCTCACCGTCGAGTTGCCGCTCGGACTGTTCATCGCGGTCACCGGCGTCTCGGGCTCGGGAAAGTCGACGCTCGTCACCGACATCCTGTATCGTGCCCTGGCGCGGCACTTCTATCGGGCTAAGGTGATGCCGGGGGCGCACGACCGGATCGAGGGGCTCGACCAGGTCGACAAGGTGATCGACATCGATCAGAGTCCCATCGGCCGCACTCCCCGCTCCAACCCGGCCACCTATACGGGGCTCTTCACCCCGATCCGCGAGCTCTTCACGTTCCTCCCCGAGTCGAAGATCCGCGGCTACGGGCCCGGGCGCTTTTCTTTCAACGTGAAGGGAGGGCGCTGCGAGGCGTGCCAGGGCGACGGCCTGGTAAAGGTCGAGATGCACTTCCTCCCCGACGTGTACGTCCCGTGCGAGGTGTGCAAGGGGCGGCGCTACAATCGGGAGACGCTCGAGGTGCGCTATAAAGGAAAGTCGATCGCGGACGTGCTCGACCTGTCGGTGGGCGAAGCCCTCGACTTCTTCGAGAACCAGCCGCGCATCCGCGCGAAACTGGAGCTCTTGAACGACGTAGGGCTCGGCTATATCCACCTCGGCCAGTCGGCTACCACCTTGTCCGGGGGCGAGGCGCAGCGAGTCAAGCTCGCGACCGAGCTGGCGAAGCGCGACACGGGGCGCACCCTCTACATCCTGGACGAGCCGACGACCGGACTGCATTTCGAAGACGTTCGGCTGCTGCTCGAAGTGCTGCATCGCCTGGTAGACAAGGGCAACACGGTGGTGGTGATCGAGCACAACCTCGATGTGGTGAAGACCGCCGATTGGGTCATCGATCTCGGTCCGGAGGGCGGTGCGGCGGGGGGGGCGGTGGTCGCTCAAGGGGCGCCGGAGCAGGTGGCGCGGGTGCCGGCCTCGTTCACCGGACGGTTTCTGCGGAAGGTGCTGGCGGTGGCGGACTAGCGGCCGGCGTGCCCTGCCCTAGACTTGGCGGAGGGGGAACACACACGCATGGAGGAGTCCTTGGAGGCCCTCATCCCGATCACGTTGTTCCTGTCGATCGCCGCCGTCTTTATCCTGCGCGGCCCGCTCGGCAAGGCGATCGCGGACCGGATCGGCGGGCGTGCCGGTGCAGACGACGCCGAGGTGCGGCGGCTCGGGGCGGAGCTGGACGAACTCCGTGCCGAGCTCACGGCACTGCAGGAACGGCTGGACTTCGCCGAGCGGCTGCTCGCCAAACAGCGCGATGCGGAGCGGCTGGCGCCGCCCGGGAGCCGGTGATGCCGAGGGAAGCGGTCGCCTTTCTCATGTTTGTCACCATGGTGGGAGGGTTTGTGCTGCTCTACCCGGTTGTCCGGGCCCTGGCCGAGCGGCTGCGACCCCATTCCGAGGCGGGCAAGGAGGAGATGCAAGCCCTGCGCGAAGACGTGGTGCAGGAGCTGCAGCAGATGCGACGCGAGGTCGCCGAGTTGGGCGAGCGGGTGGATTTCACCGAACGCTTGCTGGCCAAGCAGCGCGAGGCAGAACGGCTCGCGCCGCCGGGGAACAGATGAACCCCGAAGCGGTGGCTGTCCTGATCCCCATCGTCGCTATCGGCGGGTTTTTCGGCTTGATGATCGTGCGGACCCTGAGCAAGGCGTACACCGCCAAGTTGCAGGCGGGGAATCAGGCTGGGGCGGGGAGCGAGGCGAGGCAGGAGGAGCTGGCGGCGACCGTGGAGGAGCTGCGCCGGGAGGTGGCGGAACTCGCGGAGCGGGTAGATTTTACGGAGCGGCTCCTGGCCAAGCAGCACGACGGCCAGAAGCTCGCTCCGCCGCGCTAGGCGGCGGGGGAAACTCCAGGTTACCGAGAGGCGTACAGCGTCCGCATGGTTCAGACACCCGCGCCCCCGATGCCCCCCATGCCCCCGGGCTTGGATCTGAACTTCTTGCTCAACCAGGCCATGCCGATTGTCGCACTCATCGTGGTGTTTCTTGGCCTGCGCTGGGTCTTTCGCACTCCCGTCGGTGAGGCGCTCGCGGAGCGGATTCGGACGCGTGTGCGGGGTGGGGCTCGGTGGGCGGGAGGCGCGACGGGCGAGGATCCGCAACGCGTGGCCGCGCTAGAGGAGCAAGTGTCGCAGTTGCACGGGCAGGTCTCCGAGCTCGCGGAGCGGTTAGATTTCGCCGAGCGGCTGCTCGCCGAGCAGCGGGGGCGCAAGTTGGGCGCGGGACAATGAGGGCCCGCCAGCACCTAGAGGGTCATCATGGGAATCTTTGACCGTCTCTCGACGCTCATCCGGTCGAACATCAACGACCTGATCTCCCGCGCCGAGAATCCGGAAAAGATGCTGAACCAGCTGATCGTGGACATGCGGACCCAGCTGGCGAAGGCGAAGCAGCAGGTGGCGGCCGCGATCGCCGACGAGAAGCGGCTCGCGGCCCAGGTGGACCAGGAGAAGCAAGCGGCCGAGGACTGGGAGAAGCGGGCGGTGCTGGCCGTCCAGGAAGGCCGTGACGACCTGGCGAAACAGGCGCTGTTGCGTCACAACGAGCACGCCCAGGGCGCCCTGCAGCTGCACGACACGTGGATCAAGCACCGGGAGGAGACGGACAAGCTCAAGGTCTCGTTGCGCCAGCTCAACGACCGCATCGAGGAAGCGAAGCGCAAGAAGAACATCCTGATCGCGCGCCAGAAACGCGCCGAGGCGCACAAGCGCATCCAGGAAACGATGTCCTCGATCGGCGACAAGAGTGCGTTCGAAACGTTCGAGAAGATGGCGGAGCAGATCGAGCACGAGGAGCGGAAGCTGATCGCCGCGGCCGAAGTGAACGAGGATTTGTCGGGCGACACGCTGCTCAAGCAGTTCCAGTCGCTCGAGGTGAAGACCGACGCGGACCAGCAGCTGCTCGACTTGAAGCGCAAGATGGGGCTCCTGCCGGCGGGCACCCCGGCCGAGGCGAAACGCCTCGGGAAGGGGGCGGCCGAAGCGGAGCTGGTCGAGGATGACGACGCCGAGCACCAGCGCTGAACACTGAGCCGTCCGGATCACGGTTGTCGGGCGCCACGTTCGTGGCGCTCTTCATTGCCGCCCTCGCCATCTGGTTCGTCGTCCGGGTGGTCGAGGTGCTGCTGCTGGTGTTCATCGCCGTGCTGTGCGCGGTGTATCTCTCCGCCATCACGGACCTGCTGGAGCGGCGCTTCGGCGTGGCGCGCTGGATCGGCCTCGCGATCGCCGTGGTGGCGACGGTGGGGGCCGTGGTCGGGATTGGGGCGCTGCTCGTGCCACCAGTGATCGATCAGACGCAGGCCCTGATCTCGGGGCTGCCGCAGACGCTCACCAAGATCCAGAACGTCCTGGCTGGCTGGGCGAGCCAGTACGAGGTGCTGCGCCGCACCGAGCTCGCCAATCCGTCGTCCGGACTCGTGGCCCGCCTGATCGACGACGCCGCCAGCTTCTTGCGCGGCTCGATCCTTCCGTACGTGACGGCCGGAGGCAAGCTGTTCATCGAGAGCGCGAGCGTAGTGGTGATGGCCCTGTACCTCGCGCGGCAGCCGCGCCTGTACCGCGACGGCATCCTGTCGCTCGTGGCGCCAAAGCACCGCGCGGTCGGCGCCCGCGTCCTCGACGACGCCGGCGCGACGCTGCGGGCCTGGGTCGTGGGCCAGCTGCTCGCCATGATGATCCTCGCCGTGCTGACGGCGGTCGGCCTGTGGGCGCTGGACGTGCCCTACTGGCTCGCCTTCGGCATCTTCACGGGTCTCGTCGCCGTGGTCCCGTTCTTCGGGACGCTGGTCTCCACGCTGCTCCCGGCATTGTTCGTCGTCGGCTCCGGCGACTGGCTCCGGGTCGTCGCGGTCATACTGCTCGGCATCCTCGTCCACGTGCTCGAAGCCAACGTCGTCGTGCCGCGCATCATGCAGCACAAGGTCGCGCTGCCCCCTGTGCTCACCATCGCCAGCGTACTCATCATGGGGACGTTGATCGGCGTCGTCGGGCTGATCGTGGCGGTCCCGGTGCTCGCGGTGACCACGGTGGTCATCCGCCACGTCGTGCAGGGTGAGCTGTACGGCGACGTCGACTCGCTCGAGCCTGCGGTGCTCCGCACCACGGAGCGGCGTGTCGGCGGGGACCGGCGCGAGGTGGGCGCCCCACCGGTGAGAACCAGAACGTCCGCCTGATGCTCGCCCCGAACCAGCACCGCTTCCTGATCATCGCGGACGGGCAGTTCGGCCCGTTGACCTCGAAGACGGCGAACTCCTGCATCCGCTACTTCCCGGAGCGCATCGTCGCCGTGTTCGACCGCACGGAAGCGGGCAAGACGGTGCAGCAGGTGCTCGGCTACGGCGGGGCCATCCCCGTCGTGGCAGACTTCATGCGCGGGCTGGCGCTCGGGCCCAGCGCCGTGCTCATCGGCATCGCGCCGATGGGCGGCCAGCTGCCGCCCGAGTGGCGCGGCTGGCTCAGGACGGCACTCGAGCGCGGGCTCGAGATCTGGAGCGGGCTCCATACGTTCATCGCCGACGACCCGGAGCTCGGGAGCCTCGCCCGGGCGCAGGGGGTTCGCATCCTCGACGTCCGCAAACCGCCGCCGGGGCTCCCCATCGCCGACGGCCGCGCCGCCGAAGTGGAGCCCTACGTGATCCTCACCGTCGGCTCGGATTGCAACGTCGGAAAGATGACGGCACAGCTCCAGCTGCGCGACGATCTGGTGCGGCGCGGCCTCCGGGCGCGGTTCGTGGCGACCGGTCAGACAGGGATCTTCATCGAGGGCTGGGGGATCGCGGTGGACGCCGTGGTGGCGGACTTCATCGCCGGCGCGGCCGAGCAGCTCGTGCTCCAAGGCGCCGCAGACGCCGACATCGTCCTCGTGGAGGGGCAGGGGAGCCTCATTCACCCTGGTTACTCGGGCGTCACCTTGGGCCTGCTCCACGGCGCGTGCCCCGACGCGCTCATCCTGTGCCACCAAGCCACGCGCGACTACATCGGCGACTACCACGGCCGGGAGCCGTGGGTCCGCATCCCCCCGTTGGCCGAGCTGGTGGAGATCTACGAGCGTGCGGCGGCCCCGGTCCGCCCCACGAAAGTGATCGGCATCTGCCTCAACACCTTCGACATGACCGAGCCTCAGGCCCGCACGGCCGTGGCGCGGGCGGCAGAAGAGACCGGCCTGCCCGCGACCGATCCGGTGCGGTTCGGTCCCGGCCCGCTGGCGGACGCGATCGTGCGGGAGGCGATGGCGGCGCGGTAGTCCCCAGGCTGAAGCGTGGGCTCGACACGACACTGCGCTAAAGCACAACCCTGTCCTTCAGGACAGTGCTGGCCGAGCCCACGCTTCAGCGTGGGAACAACGGACGCGCGTTTTTTGACGGACGCGCGTTTTTTGGTGGTCTAGCGGCGGCGATCGGGTACCGGTCGTCGCCGGTTTCGCTCGTAGCATCTTCCCATGCACTGGCTCCGCTGCGTCCTCGCCGAATGGCAGCTGCTGCGCGCCCGCCTCGTGCGCTCACGCCTCGGCCTCTGGCTGCTGCTGCTCGGCGGGGGCGGCGTCTGGCTCGCGACGCGCGGTGCGCCGCTGACCATCCTGGCGCCCCACCTAGCCATGCTCGGCGCCGTGCTGGGCGTGGCGTTCAGCGTCGGCTCGGACGTCGACCGCGCCGCCGTCGCGCTCACGCTCACCCATCCGACGACGCCGCTCGCCGTCGCCGCCGGCCGCTGGCTCGCGGCCGTCACGGCGGCCGGCATCCTGCTGCTGGCCTTCCTATGCGTCGCCGCCGCGCTGACGTCGCTGCCGGCGGGGCCGTTGCTGCGCGCCGGTGGCGCGGCGCTGGGGGCGGCTGCCGCTGCCGCCGGGTGCGCACTCGTCGCGGCCGCCCGCGGCGGCAATGCGCTGACGGGAGCGCTGTTCCTCTATATCGCGGTGCCGAGCGTCGTCTCGGCGGACACCTTGGGGGCGGTACTGGCTCCGGGTGCGCTCACGCGCATCAGCGTTGTAGTGCTCGAGCTGCTTCCTGGGGTGTGGCGGTACGAAGCGCTGGCGGGCGGCGATCCGGTGGGCTGGGCGCACGCGGCATGTTGGGTGGTCGGCGGGATCGCGGGGACCGCCCAGCTGTTCACGAGACGCGCGGTGTGAACGCGCCGGTACTCCTCCTCTCTGGTGTCACGCGCCGCCGCCGCCACCGACGCGACTCACCCCCGGTGGCCGACGTGTCCCTCGAGGTCGCGGCTGGGGAAATCGCCGCGCTCGTCGGACCGCACGGCTCCGGCAAGACGACGTTGCTCGGGATCGCCGCCGGGCTGCTCGCCCGGGACGCGGGCGCGGTGACGGTAGCGGGCGTGCCGGCGGGGACGCCGGCGGCACGGGCGGCCCTCGGGTACGCCCCTGAGGCGCCGATCTTTCCGCCGACCCTCAGCGTCCGCGAGGTGCTGGGGTACTTCGCGCGGTTTCACGCCGCCGGCACCGCCCGGCGGGGGCTGGTCGCGGCCGCGCTCGAGCGCGCCGGCCTCGAGGGGGCGGCGGAGCGCCGCGCTGGGGGCCTGCCGCTGCCGGTCGCGCGCCGGCTCGCGCTCGCACAGGCCGCGCTCGGCCACCGCCGGGTCCTGCTGCTCGACGAGACCCTCTCCGGCGCGGCGCGCGGCGTCGCCGTGCTGCTGGCGTCCTCCGACCTCGCCGTCGTCGAGCAGCTTGCTGCGCGGGTGCTCGTGATGCGGGACGGCCGCATCGTTCGCGCAGCGCCGACCGCCGCATTGCTGGGAGAGCGCGTGCTCGAGATCCTGCTCGATGCGCCCCCCGCCGCGCCGCCGCCCGGGTTCCGCATCACGCCGTACGGTCTTCAGGCCGACCTCGGGACGCGCAGCGCGGAGGCGGCGCTCGCGCTGTGCCGCGCGCACCGGCTCGCCGTGCGCGCCTCGCGAGTGCGCGCGCGCAGCCTGGAGGACGCGGTGCTCGACGCCCTGCACGACCGTGCGCGTTGACGCTCTCTCCGACGCTTCCTACGTTTCAGCCGTGACGCTCTCTTTGCACAACACTCTCACCCGCCGCCTCGAACCGTTTCAATCGCTCGCCCCGCCGAGGGTGACGCTCTACACCTGTGGGCCGACGGTCTGGAACTACGCCCACATCGGGAACTTCCGGACATTCCTGTTCGAGGACTTGCTGCGACGCTACCTCGAATACTCGGGCTACGACGTCTTCCACATAATGAACCTGACGGACGTGGACGACCGCACCATCAAGGCGGCGCGGGAGGCGGGCAAGCGCCTCGCGGACCATACCGAGCCCTTCGTCCAGGCGTTCTTCGAGGATCGGGACTATCTGCGGATCAAGCCGGCAAGCGTCTACCCGCGCGCCACGCAAGCGATCCCGGCGATGATACAGCTCGTGGCGCGTCTGCTCGAGCGCGGCGTCGCCTACAAGAGCGAGGACGGGTCGGTCTATTTCGCGCTCACCAAGTTTCCGACATACGGGCGGTTGTCGCAGCTCGACCGACGGGAGATCAAGGTGGGCGCCCGGGTGTCGAGCGACGAGTACGCCAAGGACGACCCGAGCGACTTTGCCTTGTGGAAGAAAGCGGACGGCGAGGACGAGGCGGTGGGGGCGGCGTGGGACGCGCCGTTCGGGCGCGGCCGGCCCGGGTGGCATCTCGAGTGCTCGGCGATGTCGCTCGACGAAATCGGTCGCCGCTTCGGCGTCCAGACGCTCGACATCCACTGCGGTGCCGTGGACCTGATCTTCCCGCATCACGAGGACGAGATCGCGCAGTCGGAGGCGGCGACCGGGGAGCTGTTCGCGCGCTACTGGCTGCATGGAGAGTTTCTCAACGTGGGCGGCACGAAGATGTCCAAACGGTTCGGGAATTTTCTCACGGCGCGCGATCTGCGGGAGCAGGGTGTGGACGCGGCTGCCGTGCGACTGCTCTTCTCCCAGACGCAGTACCGCAAGGCGCTCGACTTCAGCGACGAAGCGCTCGCCGCCGCGGGGCAGGGCGTGAAACGGCTGGGAGAATTTCGCGACCGGCTCGTCCGGGCGAGCGGACCGGCGAGGCCGGATGGGCGGCTCGCGACGCTGGCCGCCAAGTTCGAGACGGACTTTCGCGCCGCGCTGGACGACGACCTGAACGCGCCGCGCGCCTGCGCCGCCCTGTTCGAGCTGGTGCACGAGGGGAACGGGGCGCTCGACACCGGCGCGGCGGGCGGCGCGGTGGCGCGCGACGCGCTCGATCGGGCGATGACGGTGCTCGACGTGCTCCCGACGCCCAAGGCCGTCGACCCGGCGCTGCCGCGCTGGGTAGCAGAGCGCATCGCCGCGCGCGACAAAGCACGCAAAGCCAAGGACTTCAAGGAGGCGGACCGGATCCGCGCCGACCTCAAGGCGAGGGGCGTGGAGATCGAGGACACCCCTTCCGGAACCAAGTGGCGCATGGTCTAACTGCTGCACGGAACATCCCTTGCCCTTGCCGTCATCCCTGTTTATGCTACAAGTCTGAAAACTTTAACCGTCGGCCAGCTGACGTAGCTCAACTGGTAGAGCAGCTGATTTGTAATCAGCAGGTTAAGGGTTCGAGTCCCTTCGTCAGCTCACGTTGCCGAAGAGGAGCAGCACTGCCCCGACTGTGAGTCCGGAGGGACCAACACACCCCGCGCCTTGGGAACGCGGGGTGCCCGAGTGGCCAAAGGGAGCAGACTGTAAATCTGCCGGCGACAGCCTACGAAGGTTCGAATCCTTCCCCCACCACTCCTTCGAGCGCGCGGGCGTAGCTCAGTTGGTAGAGCATCAGCCTTCCAAGCTGAGGGTCACGGGTTCGAGCCCCGTCGCCCGCTTTTGCTCGCGTAGCTCAGTCGGCAGAGCGCGTCCTTGGTAAGGACGAGGTCACCGGTTCGATTCCGGTCGCGAGCTTTGAAAAAAAAAGCAGGCGTCGAGTAGAGACGTAGCACGAAGGCGGCGCGCAACGGCGTCACGCAGGAACGTGAACTCACCGTGTTGCGTGACGATTTTGTGCTACGACTTTGTGCGACGGTTTTGTGAAGCGAATTTATTCTTTTTGAGGAATCATGGCCAAGGCAAAGTTTCAGCGGACCAAGCCCCACGTGAACGTCGGGACCATCGGGCACGTGGACCACGGCAAGACGACGCTCACCGCGGCGCTCACCAAGGTGGCGGCGGAGAAGGGGCTCGCGACCTACGT
>WNGH01009663.1_pt1 | contig 11070 bp, 8 predicted proteins | sample 5400631 | NCBI WGS metagenome assembly WNGH01 (sample SAMN13153373, study PRJNA577476) | soil metagenome | isolation source: 115 cm soil or saprolite under Garry oak tree replicate 1 | place: USA:California | collected 2016-06-15 | reverse complement strand
TCCCACGAAAGAAACCCACAGTCAAAGTGCAAGCGAAAAAGAAAAAGAAAAAGAAAAAAAGTCACACACAAAAGCAACAGTGGCGTCAGGCGCGTCGGGCTTCCAAGGCGGCTGCATGAAAAAACCTACCCGTGAAAGCTCCGGCAGGGGCGGTTCGTCCAGACGCCTCTTCCCTGCACGCCTCTTCCAGGGCCAGGGCAAAGGCCTCCACCGTGGGATACCGCTCCTTCGGTTCTTTCGCCAGCGCCCGCAACACCACGTGCTCCAGCGCGGGCAGGAGGGCCGGGACCTTCTCACTCAAGGAAGGCGGGGCAGCGAGGGTCTGTTTGACCGCCACCTCCATGTACGACCCGGAAAAGGGGCGCTCGCCCGCGAGCCATTCGTAGGCAACAACGCCCAGCGCATACTGATCGCTGGCCGGGCGCGGATGGGCGTGGATCTGCTCGGGCGCCATATAGGCGATGGTCCCCGCCGCGTCCCGGCTCTCTTCGTACCGCGAACTCCCGCCGAAGACAGCCAGCCCGAAGTCACTGAGCAAGACCTCGTCGCTGCGCCCCACGAGCAGATTTTCCGGCTTGATATCCCGGTGGATCAGCTGTTGCTCGTGGGCATACTGCAAGGCATCCGCCGCTTGCTTGATGTAGGAAACGACGGTGGCCAGCGGCAGCCGGACTCCTTTGGGATGCCGGGTGCGCAAGGTGCCGCCGGTAGCATAGTACATCACCAGAAAGGGGGTCTCTTCCTCCACGCCAAAGTCCAACACCCGCACAATATGGGGATGCTCCAGGTGAGCAATCGTGCGGGCTTCCGTGAGAAAGTCTTCCAGAGCGGTGCCGGAGAGCGACCCATGCAGCACCTTGATGGCGGCCTGGGTGTGCAGATGACGATGCACCCCCAGGTACACCGACGCCCAGTTCCCTCGCCCCAGCAGCCGGACGAGCTGGTAGTTGCCCAGTTGCTGGCCTACGCGATCGATCATGCTTGTCCCTCCTCTTCCAGCGTAGCACCTCACCTCCACCATGCTCTTCCTTGCCCACCATGGAAGACAGCAGTCATCTCTCTCAGAACGCTCCTCTGTCGAGGAGGATGAACGGCATTGCACTAGCTCTACATTGCGGTAATCATGATCAAACTGGTCGGTTTGGAACCATTCCTGACCGTGCTTGAGATCGCGCCAGTCTCTCGATATTCCTATGCTAAAAACTATTCTAGCTGTGCTAAGAACTATTCTAGCAGGAATCTACTGCTTTGAATAGAGCAAAAAAAATCCATTTGCTCCATCCGTCGAGCAAACTTCTCCATCTGTTCAGACAACTTTTTACTTCACCCTTCGTACGAAGGATGTGACGAGCTACTTGTCTACGCCCTCGAAAGGACCATCTCATGGCAATGCAGCAGGAGCATCAACCTATTGTCATCTACCCAGATAGAGGAAAGTTTCTGAGAGCAAATGGCGCAACGTTTCTTCTCGGCGGGGGGCTTATTCTGTTAGCCTTCACCCCTTGGCACCGTGCAACGGCAGTGACAAGAATGCTTGTCATGCTCTCGCGTGTGTTGCTCCTGCTGTGGGGATGGTTCTCCATACCTGCACTCACCTGGCTGCTCTTTCCAAAGCCGGTAGTGATTGTCAATGATGAGAGTATATTGTATCACTTCCCACGGATAGGGCCTTTCGCATTTAGTGGGTCTCTTGCCTGGGAGGAGATCAAGGCGCTCTACCTCGGCGAGCTGACGTTGCGTCGTATGAGCGAACAAGCACCCAACGCTTTCTGTGTATCCTTCCCAGGGACGTTGATGCTTTCCTGCGACCCTATGCCATCATGAACAAAACTGTCCTAACAATGCTCATGACACAGGTTAGTTCTCCCTTCGTACTCCCTGAAGCGATGTTACCCCTCTCTATCGATGAGTTATTGGCGCGTGTTCGTACCCAATATGCAGACACCATCCGCCCACCGCCGATTTATCGGCCCCAATAAGCATCAACCTAAGATACAGTTCCAGGATTCCATAGGGCGAGGGCGGCCTGGCATATGAGCAGAGATTGCACGTCGTTGAATGGGATGGCTCTTTCTTGTCACCCTGAGCGTAGCGAAGGGTCTGTCTCCTTGGACGTCGAGATGCTTCGCTGCCCTCAGCATGACAGGGTGGGTTCCCTTGTCACCCTGAGCCGCAGCGAAGGGTCTGTCTCCTTGGGTCTCGAGATGCGTATTGAGGCCGATAAATCGGCGGTGGGCACGGTGAACCGGCCCCTACGGCCTCTCTGTTCCGCTTTCGCCACCCGCTCCCGGTTGGTTGATTGCCAACAAACAATTCATACACCCGCGATGAGCTACCTTCAAGTAAACAACCCAGGAGTACGATATAATTAGACAGTAACCGTTCCTGATAGCGTCGCTTGAACCGAGTAAGGAGAATCTTCCATGGAACTCGAAACAAACCAGGCCCTCGTTTGGGCCGCCCATCTCGCTGACATCCGCGCTGCTGGATGCTTGACCGTTCAGGTCGAAGGGCATACCCTGGCGCTGTTCTCCTCCGGCGAGCAGGTGTATGCCGTAGACAACCGCTGCCCGCACATGGGCTTTCCCCTCCAACGCGGCACACTCAAAGACGGGATTCTGACCTGCCATTGGCATCACGCTCGCTTCGACCTGGCCAGTGGCGGGACATTCGACCAATTTGCCGACGATGTGCGTGTCTTCCCCGTCTCCATCCGCGACGGTGAGGTGTGGGTAGACGTGGCCTCGCACGATGACCCCGAGGCGCATCAGCGCCAGCGCTTGCGGGATGGGCTAGAGCGGGACATCCCGTTGGTGATTGGCAAGGCCGTCATTCCCTTGTTGGAGCAAACGGATGATGCAAGTGAAGCATTTCGCATCGGGCTTGCATTCGGGGTGCGGTACCGGCAGGCCGGGTGGGGACAGGGACTGACCATGCATACGTGCCTGATGAACCTGCTCCCCTACCTGCGTGCCGAAGATCGTCCACGCGCCCTGTATCACGGCCTCTCGGCGGTTGCCCGCGACTGTGCCGGTCTGCCGCCACGCTTTGGGATTCGTCCGCTCCCAACGCTCTCGACCGACCTGGCTGCGCTCAAGCGCTGGTTCCGCCAGTTCGTCGAGGTGCGCGACGCGGAGGGGGCCGAGCGCTGCCTGGTCTCGGCGGTGCGTGCCGGGGTCGACCATCGGCAGGTGGCTGATATGCTCTTCGCCGCCGTCACCGATCACCGCTATCTCCAGATCGGGCATGTCGCCGACTTCACCAACAAGGCACTGGAGGCACTCGATGTCGCCGGGTGGGAGGACGCGGAAGCGGTCTTGACCAGCCTGGTCTCTGGCTACACCAACGCCGACCGCATGGAGGAGTCCAATGCCTGGCGTCATCCGGTGGATCTCGTGACGATGGTGGAGCAGGCTTTCGAGCAGCTGCCCGCCACACTGGAGATGAACCAGCTTCGTCGTGGCACCTGGATGGGCCGCGACAGGCTCGTGCCCACGCTCTTGGGCGAGGACGCGCAGGCGATCGCCGATGGGCTGCTGGAGGCCTTGCGTGAGGGCAGCACCGCGGAGGAGTTGGCCGGGGCCGTCGCCTATGCCGCTGCCTTACGCATCGCACGCTTCCACCTCAGCAACGAGTTTGGAGACTGGGATACCGCGCTGCATACCTTCTCTTTCGCTCATGCCATCCACCAGGGGATTCGGCGGGTCCCGTCACCGGAACTCCTGCGTGGCGTCTTTGATGCCGCGATAAGTGTGTACCTCGACCGCTTTTTGAACGTGCCTGCGGTACGTCTACCCGAGCCGGAGTCCGGGAGTCCAGACACGAACCCTGATATGCTGCTGGAAGAGCTCCTGGCGCTGTTGGATCGGGAGCAGCAGGTGAACGAGGCAGGGAGGCTGGTCGCCAGCTTTCTGTATAGTGGCGCCGACCCGGACAAGTTGTTGGCCATGGTGGGCAGAGTGCTACTGCGCGAGGACCGTGACTTTCACACCATCCAGACGGTCGAGGCGGCCATCCGTCAGTACGTGCTGAGGCGGGAAGGCTCGGTCGGAGTGCATATGCTGGTCGCCGCGGCGCGGTATCTGGCCGCACATGCGCCAACGAGGCGAGCGCAAGGACAAACCTATCAGATCGCTTACCGGCTCTACCGCGGCGAACGCCTGTTTGAGGATCCCTCGTAGTAGCCATGTTTAGTTGGTAGGTTACTCAAGCGCTGAAACGTGCAGAACCTACTTCGTCTGCCATCGAGGTGTATCACGACCTCACTCAAAGGAATGAACAGGGGCATGGAAAGCGGGAACCTTTACCGACGACTATACTGTAGACAAAAACAAAACACTCGTAATATGACTCTGCTGGCGAATGACACATAGAGTGAAATTTCCGGGTGAAGGGAAAGAAACGTTCCTTTGCCACCATGCATGCTACGGCTTGCGAAGCCGTACCATGGTAGGGGCGATGCCTTGTGCTCGCCCTGTGGCGGGGCCCATGCTCGCCCCGGCTTCCCAAGCCGTACCATGGTAGGGGCGACCCTTGTGGTCGCCCGGTGGCGGGGCCCATGCTCGCCCGGTGGCGGGGCCGATTCGACTCGCACTTTCATTCGCCAGCAAAGTCTAAGAAGCATCCATTTCGCATGCAGAAAGGTGAAATACCATGCAAGAGACACTCACATTCATCTTGCCACTGGATGACGTCTCCGCCACACTGGAGCAGGTGGGAGGGAAAGGCGCTTCACTCGCACGCATGGCGGCGGCTGGCCTGCCTGTCCCCTCTGGCTTTCACATCACTACCGCCGCCTATCAACGCTTCGTGGCCGCCAATGCATTACAAGGGGCGATCCTGGCGGCTGTGTCTGCTGCCAGCCCTGATGATCCCGCCAGGCTCGAAAACGCTTCTGCTTCCATCAGGGCGCTCTTCGCTCATGGGACGGTCCCGGAGGAGATCGCCGGAGCGGTCCGCCAGGCGTATGCGGAGCTTGGAGAAGGCGACCTGCCCGTAGCTGTGCGCTCCTCCGCCACAGCTGAAGATCTGCCCGATATGTCATTTGCCGGCCAGCAGGAGACATACCTCAATATGCGCGGCGAAACGATGCTGCTAGATGCCGTCAGGCGCTGCTGGGCCTCTCTCTGGACGGCGCAGGCAATTGGGTATCGCGCCCGCCACGGCATCCCGTCGGAAGGGGTGAGTCTGGCGGTGGTCGTGCAGGAACTGGTACCAGCCGATGCTGCGGGCATCCTCTTTACCGCGAACCCGCTGACGGGGGCACGCGAGCAGGCGATGATCAATGCCGCGTGGGGTCTGGGTGAGGCGATTGTCGGAGGACAGGTGACGCCCGATACGGTCGTGCTTAACAAGGCGAGTGGGGCGCTGATCTCACAAGAGATCAGTGAGAAGGATGTAATGACCGTGCGCACGGCTGAGGGCACAGGCGAGGAACCTGTGCCAGCCGTGCAGCGCAAACAGGCAGTGCTCAGTCCCGCGCAGGCTGCTGAACTGGCCCGCATCGGGGCGCGGATCGAGACGCTCTACGGTCGGCCTATGGATATCGAGTGGGCGATGCACGCTGACCGCATCTTCATTGTCCAGGCTCGCCCAATCACCGCCCTGCCCAAACCGGCAGCCGGACCTCATATACCCGCGGCAGACACATGGAAACTCCCCAGGCCAGAAGGGCACTATATGCGTACGAGCGTGTTGGAACTGCTACCAGATCCGCTCTCGCCACTGTTCGCCACGCTCGGACTCCCAGCCTGGGCCAGTGCCATGGCTACACTGGCAGATGACATGGGGATGATTGGCGTGTTTTCTGATGACATGCTGACCACGATCAACGGGTACGGCTACTATGACTTCGGCTTCACACCTGCGCAGAATGCACAGTTTATTCTCAGTATGCCGCGCATTGTAGGGGCTGCAGCCCGCCTGTTGCGGACTTCGCGGACACGCTGGCAAGAGGCCCGTGCCAGTTATGCAGAGATCGTCAGTCGTTGGGAAACAACGGATCTGCATACCACACCAGGAGCGCAATTGCTCGACGGTGTGCGCGCCATCACAGCTGAAGCCGCCCGGTACTACCTCTCTGTCCAGAGTGGTATTCTCCCGGCAGCGTACACGAGCGAAGCCATCTTCACTCTCGTATACAACCGTTTCCTGAAGGGCCGCAACGCTCCACCCGCGCTGACGTTTATGCTGGGCTTCGACAGCGCACCGATACAGGCCGAGAAATCGCTGTACGATCTGGCACAATGGGTACGCGAACAGCCGGAACTGGCTCCTGTATTGGCGAACATGTCGAGCGAGCAGTTCAAAACGGCGTATCGCAAGCAGGCAGCACGAGGAGCGGCAGAGGATGGACCGTGGCCCGAATTCTGGCGACGCCTGGCCGATCACCTGGCATGTTTCGGGCACACCATCTATGACCTCGACTTCGCCAAAGCAGTGCTTGCCGATGATCCGGTGCCCGTCGTGGAGACCCTCAAGTTCTTCTTGAGTGGTCAGGCGCCCGATCCCTATGCACGGCAGGCAACCGCACAAACTGCGCGTAAACAAGCCACACGCACTATTGTTACCCGCTTGCGTGGCTTCCGCTTGAGGACCTTCCAGCGTCTTGTAGAGGTGGCTCAACGCTTCGCCCCGCTGCGCGAAGATGCGCTGGCGGATGTGGGCCTGGGCTGGCCGGTTGTGCGCCGCATGCTGCATGAGATCGGAGAGCGTCTGGTCAAAAGCCTCGCGATCGACACAGCGAACGACGTGTTCTGGCTGAGACTAGACGAAGTGCAGGCTGCCGTGGCCGCACTTGACGCGGGACAGAAACCCCCGGACTCACATACGGTTGTGGCCGAGCGGCGGGCAACCTGGGAGAGCCAGCGCGCGCTCACGCCACCGGTGACCTTGCCGCTCAAAGGCGGTGCCACTTTCCTGGGGATTGACTGGAGCTCTTGGATGCCAGCCCGCACCGACCAGCCCACGGGCAATGTGCTCAAAGGCATCGCCGCCAGCCCCGGTCATGTGACTGGCCCGGCGCGGGTGATTCATGGCCCCGAAGAGTTCGGGCAGATGCGGCAGGGTGATATCCTGGTGGCGAGGATCACCACACCGGCCTGGACGCCACTCTTTGCGCTCGCCTCAGGTGTGGTCACCGATGTGGGCGGGCCGCTCAGTCACAGCTCCATCGTAGCCCGCGAGTATCACATTCCAGCGGTGCTAGGCACCGGCTTCGCCACCGCACGTCTTCTCAGCGACCAGCGCATCACGGTCGATGGAGACGCGGGAACGGTAGCAACAGAAGCTTCGAGGGCGTAAAATAGGACAGCTTGCCACTTGTGCAAGCTCATACAAGTGTGCTACACTCATTTCACGATCTACGCCATGATTTTGCTCATCGGGCGCGAGAAGCTGGCTGGACATTAGAAGAGGTGGCCTATTACCTGGGACACGTGACGAAAAAGGGAACACCAGCGATACAAACCACCGCGAGATATACCCAGGTCTGTCGAGAGCAGGTCAAAGAGAAGCTTAGAGTGAACACGTTGGTCAAAAGGTGGCAAACGCTATGGAGACGCTCTTCGGTACCCCAATCATTTGCCCGGTCTTGATTGGCCGCAGAGCCCAGCTCACGACACTGCGCTTGCTCGTTGATCAAGCGAGGAGCGGCAAGGGGCAGATTGTCCTGCTTTCCGGCGAAGCGGGGATCGGCAAATCACGCCTGGTTGCCGAAGCGAAGACCTACGCGACTGCTCAAGGCTTCCTCCTCCTGCAGGGCCAGTGTTTCCCAACGGATCGTTCCTGTCCCTACGCTCCTCTGCTTGATCTGTTGCGGGCACACCTGGCCACCTCTTCCCCGGAACAGGTGGTCGCGGAAATGGGTTCCCTGGCCTCTGCGTTGTCTCCCTTGCTTCCTGACCTGCTCCCCTTGCCGTCTGATCTCCCCTCGCTGCCCCCACTTGATCCTGAGCAAGAGAAACGTCGTCTCTTCGCCGCCCTGGCTCATCTCTTCCTCCGTCCGACAACCAAACAACCGGGGCTGCTGATCGTTGAGGACCTGCATTGGAGTGACGAGACCAGCCTGGACTTTCTCCATTACCTGGCGCGGCGCTGTACTGCTTCCCCCTTGCTTGTCCTGCTGACCTACCGGAGTGACGAGGTTCAACCAGGCCTGAGCCATTTCCTGGCGCACCTGGACCGGGAACGTCTCGCCCAGGAATGCGCCCTCGCCCCCCTCACCCGCAGTGAGGTGAGTGCCATGTTGTATGCGATCTTCGCTCTTCGTCGCTCGGTGTTCACAGTGCCTCCCTTGGCGCAAGTCGAACTGCTGGATGCCATGTACACCTTGACCGAGGGCAATCCCTTTTTCATCGAGGAACTCCTCAAATCGCTCATCGAGGCCGGAGACATTTTTTACGAACAAGGGCGCTGGAAGCGCAAGGAGCTCCGCGAGTTGCACATCCCACGCAGCGTACAGGATGCCGTGCAGCAGCGCACCTATCATCTGAGCGAAGGAGCCAGGCAGGTGTTGCACCTGGCAGCCGTGGCCGGACGGCACTTCGATTTTGCCCTCCTGCAAGCACTCACCCAACAAGACGAAGCGCAGCTCTTGCGGCTCATCAAGGAGTTGATCGCGGCCCAACTCGTTGTCGAGGAGTCGGCGGAGCAGTTTGCGTTTCGGCACGCACTGACGCGGCAAGCCGTGTACGCAGAATTGCTCGTACGTGAACGGAAAGCATTGCACCGCACGATTGCTGAGACCATCGAGCATCTTTACGCACCGGCACTTGAGGCGCACCTGGCGGATCTCGCCATCCATTTTTCTGAAGCAGAGGTGTGGGAGAAGGCCCTGGAGTATGGGAGACGTGCTGGCGAACAGGCGCAAGCCCTCTACGCTCCCCAGGCTGCCATTGAACAGCTCACCCGAGCCCTCCAAGCAGCACAGCATGGCTCACTCCCACCCTCAGCCCGGTTGTATCGTGCCCGCGGACTGTCCTACGAAACGCTCGGAGCATTCGAGTCGGCGCGAGCCGATCATGAAATCGCGTTGCGGATGACTCACCTGGCCGAAGATCGGCACGGGGAATGGCAGTCTTTGATGGACATAGGCTTTCTGTGGGCGGGACGTGATTACGCTCAGGCGGGTGCCTATTTCCAACGAGCACTCGCTCTGGCACGGACGGTGAACGATCCGGCTGCCCTGGCCCACAGCCTCAACCGCCTGGGCAACTGGCACCTGAATGTCGAGCAACCGCAGGAAGCGCTGCGCTGCCATCAGGAGGCACTGGCTACCTTTCAAGCACTCTCCGATTGGCACGGCAAGGCTGCGACGCTGGACCTCCTGGGAATGGCGAGTTTACTGAGCGGCGATCTGATACAAGGGACTACCTATTGTCAACAAGCCATCGTCCTCTTGCGTGAGCTGGACGATCGCCAGCGGTTGATCTCTAGCCTGGTGACGCTGATGATGTGTGGCGGGGTGTATGAAACCGGGACGGTGGTCCCAGCGGCGGTAGGTTTTGCCGACTCTCTCCACTTTGGTGAGCAGGCTCTCAAGATCGCAGGCGAAATTGGCCAGCGCTCTGACGAAGCCCACACCCTGATTCAGATGGCCATGTGCCTGGGCCCACGAGGTGAGTACGCACGTGCGCTGGAGATGGCGCAGCGTGGCCTTGCCATCGCCGAAGAGATCGAGCATCGCCAGTGGATGACGGTCGGACACTGGGCCTTGGGAGCACTCTATCTCGATCTGCTTGCACTCTCAGAGGCACAGCAGCACCTGGAGCAAGCGCTCGCGCTGGCACAGGAGGTCGGCTCGTGGAACTGGATTCGTATCATCTCAGGATTCCTTGCTCCTGCGTATCTGCTGCAATACGACCTCGCCAAGGCCGACTCGCTCCTGACTGCGGCGCTTGAACCCGATGCCGCGATGCAAACGCTCGGGCAGCGGCTGGTGTGGGCTGCCCGCGCCGACCTGGCCCTGGCCCGCGACGATCCACATCTTGCCCTGCACATCACCGATCAACTGTTCGCATCCGCCGTCGGCCTCTCGCGTGAGTCGAGCATTCCCCGCCTCGCGAAATTGCGTGGGGAGGCACTCACCAAACTGAAGCAAGCAGCAGAAGCTGAAACGATCCTCCAAGATGCACGAACGACCGCACTCAAGCACGGCCTGCGACCATTGTTGTGGCGTATTTCCTTGGCCCAGGGTAAACTCGCTCACGCCCAGCGCAGATACGAAGAGGCTGAACGAACATTTGCCTCCGCACAGGAACTGGTAGAGGTCCTTACGAGCAGCTTACCAGACGAGCCATTACAACAGCACTTTCTGCACCAAGCGCATGCACTGTTCCCTCACACACGGCAACCTTCTCCACGTCGTCTTGCGAAAAAAACCTTCGAGGGGTTGACCCAACGCGAACGTGCCGTGGCCGCGCTGATCGCCCGGGGCAAGTCGAATCGCGAGATTGCTGATGAGCTGGGTGTTACACCAGGGACGATTGAAACGCACGTCAGCAGTATTCTGTCAAAGCTTCACTTTAGCTCACGAACGCAGATCGCGGTATGGGCTATGGAAAAAGGACTGGCGAACGAGGCGGTGTAACGGACGGGTCGGTAGTACCCTGCTCAAAATCTCTATGATTCTACCCATTTTCCTCCACGCTGCTCTCCATCGGCCGTTCAAAATTTCTATGTTTTCCGCGATGAAAAAACGGCACTTTTCAGGTACACTAGTGGTGGAAGAGGACCAATCGGTTGTTGGCGCGAAGACACTTCAACGTGAGCGACTGGTCACACATTACAATTGAAGAGCTATAAACGCCAGACCATGTTGAAGAAATATGCCCATTTGAAGCGAAGAGTGTTGTGAAAATTGAGAGGGACGACACCGTCAAAATCCTCTCATACAACGAAAGGAGAGTTAGACACATATGGCAGATGAACACGAAATGCAGCATGAAGATCATTCCAACTGCGGACCAGGCTATGCCTCGCCGCAAGAGGCCATGAAGGCCGAGCAGGAAAAGACCCTGTATACTGTTGGCCTCTATGGCGGCACCGGCATCCAGGCGCCTGACTATCTGG
>WNGH01006548.1_pt1 | contig 11070 bp, 9 predicted proteins | sample 5400631 | NCBI WGS metagenome assembly WNGH01 (sample SAMN13153373, study PRJNA577476) | soil metagenome | isolation source: 115 cm soil or saprolite under Garry oak tree replicate 1 | place: USA:California | collected 2016-06-15 | reverse complement strand
TGCCTGAGGGGCGGGTTTGTAGTAGAGTCCCGGCGTGCATGCCGTGACCCTTAGCTATAAGTTGAAACTGCACGCCACGGCGAATAAAGCCGACACGCTGGCGTTGTTGACGGTCCTCTTTGCGCGGCATCATACGGAATGCACAACCGTGCTGCGTGCCGAGGGTCGCTGCCCGAGCAGCAAAGGCATGGGCGAATTTGCCGGACGCGCCTATCGCCGCGCCTTCACTGACTGGCGACGCACCGGCAAAGCCGGGCATCAACTGGGGGCTTTGAAAGCAGAATTGATTGACGCCGCGCAGGTCCAAACGCCCCGGCAGGCGACCGGCTTTGACTACTGGATCATGGTGCAGGGCGTGGGCAAACTGTACCTGCCGGCGCACGCGCATAAAGCGCTGAATCGCGCCTTGCACTATCCCGGGGCTACACTGTGTGAGCAGGGCGAAGTCTTCCGTAAGAACGGGAAATGGTACTGTCGGGTGGCGGTGACAGTGCCCGTGGCGGACCCGCAGCCCGTGGCGGCATGGATCGGCTGTGATGTGGGAGTCCGGACCAGTGTGGCCCGCTCCGATGGCTACACGGGGCCGGACCTGCGGCCCGTCTTGCAACGACACCGCAACCGGCGCGCGATGGACCAAAAGCGCGGCATCGACCGTCAGGTTGAAACCAGTCCCCAGAGGCAACTGCTGGCCCGTGAGGCCCGCCGTGTTGTGTCCGTGGCACAACGCACGGGAAGAGGCGTAGCGGTTGAAGACCCGAGTCGGCTCATCAGATGGAAGGCACACGCGGCGCGGTACTTCGGCACCCGGGTGGCGCTGCTGGCTTCCCTGCTGGGCGTACCTGTGGCCATGGTGAATCCGGCGTATTCCAGCACAACCTGCCCGAAATGTGGATTCGTCGAGCGGCACCAGAGACACAAAGAGATGTTCCGGTGTTGGCGGTGCGGCTACACGCACAACGCTGATTTCGTCGCATCTCAAAATGTGTGTCATCGGGCTACGTATGTCTCTTGTACGTCTCACAGTGGCTCTCTTAGTCTTTTCCCCGGTGGGGGCAAAGTCGAGTGAGCTTCAAGTTGGTAAACGGAGCCTTTACGCCAACCCTGAGAATGGAGGTAAAGAGTATGAGCGTTATCGTGCTACTCGAAATGCAGGTCAAACCTGAGGCGGTGAACGAGGTAAAAGCCATGCTGAAGAAACTCCTGCCGGACACGCGTGCCTACGCCGGGTGCCAGGGGATTGATATCTATGGCAACCTCGACGATACGGGCAATCTGGTATTTTATGAGCGCTGGGCCTCGCGCGACCACTATCAAAAATACCTGGCTTGGCGCACGGAAACCGGAACGGTGGATCAACTCAGTGCGAAGTTAACTGCGCCGCCGAGTATTCGCTATTTTGAACGGGTGGATGTCTAAGAGCACCGTTGTACTCACCGAGTGCCGGTTCTCAGTCGGCACGACACGCCGAGTCCTCTTCTGGGAGCGCGGGCGTCCCGCCCGCTGTGCGAGGTGACCAGGATGGCCGCGTTCCCAGGACACATCCGCCTGCGAATTTCTGTATGTCACGCGGGAGCAAAGAGCAGAGCTACAAAGAGAGTACCGACTTGGCAATCGGGCGCTCGCGATAGCGGGTGTCCCACTGTGCCAGGTGCTGAAATTTCGGGTCGATCTCGACCCCGCCGAATCGCGCAAACTGAAAAGCGGCTGCGAGCGCACAGTCGGCGGGAAGGAAAGGGTCAAGTCTTGAAATATCAGGTTTGCAAATAGCTCGGAAAAGGGAATGCCTCATTCAAGACCTAATCCCAATTTGTGAGGCGGCATGCTTGTGATCTGCTTCTCCCCTGCCACGAAAATCTCCCTGTCCCTATTAGCCTAGGGCGCTGTGATATTGTAGAGCTTGGCGGCATTGTCCCACATGATTTTTCGCTTGCTTGCCGTTGACACCCCGGGCAACGCCAACAGCTCTTCTATAGCATGACTATATCTCCGTCCCTCCGGATGGCTGAAGTCGGTAGCCGTGACCAAATTGTCATCGCCCAGAACCTCGATGACTTGTTTGATCCCCGGGTCGTCTTGGTCCGCGGAGATGTAACACTGCCGTTGGAAGTACTCAATCGGATGCAGTTTCAAGCCGGGAATCTCAACCCCCCGGAAGCCACCATTCACCCCAGCAGCCAAGCGATCCAACCAGAACGCTGCCCAGCCTGCCCCGGATTCCAGATGAACTACCTTCAAGCGCGGATGGCGTTCTAAGACCCCACCCATGATCAGCGCCGCGCTGGCAATCATATTCCCCATCGTAAAGGCCATCGTGCCCTGCGCTCCCCACAGACCAGGCAGATAGTGATAGAGCATCACGTCTGCCGCATTCCCTGCCGAGACGTGGATCCCCACGGGCACGTCAAGATCGGCGATGGCCGCCCATAACGGATCATAGCAGGGATGGTAGAGCCGCTGCTCACCTACCGGCGTGGGGGTAATGTGCACAGCCTTGAACCCGAAGTCTTTGACACAGCGCCGTGCTTCCTTGAGCGCCTCTTCGGGGTCGCGCAGGTCAATGGAAGCAACTCCCAGCACCCGGCCTCCCGCTTCGCGGCAGAAGTCGGCCAGCCAGTTATTATACGCCCGCCGGTAGGCGGCGGCCGTGGCGGCGCTGAGCTGTGGCACGGCCGTGGCGTACAGGCCCACCGTGGGGTAGACCACCATATAATCGATACCGGTCCGTTCCATTGCCTCTCTGTACATCTGCGGAGGAAAACCTCGACGAGCAAAGTCTTCATACGCATCACCCAAGCCAGGGAGGAGGATGCGACTCTGGCTGAACTCCTGGCTGAAGGGCATAGTGTAGTCCTTGATGACGACTTGGATGCCAAAGCCCAGCGGATCTTCCTTGTAGTCAACGTAGGAGCGGGGCATTTCCGCGCGGAACTGCGGGTCCAGGTACCGCTCCCAAATATCGGGTGGCTCGAGAATATGGGCGTCACTATCGATAAACTTATAGCCGTTGTACATACCCTGCTCCTTGTTCCTTGCGCGTGCTTGTCGCTGGGTAACAAAGCCATGAGCCTTCACCGCGGTGACTTTGCTCGCCACTTGTGTGTTCGGTGGGTGGGGTCAGACACTATATCTCGCCTCGCGGAACCGGAATGCCGGGAATCTTGATCTGCATCCGCCCCAATTCGCTGAAGGTCGTGATGAACAGGATCGTCCAGTCTTCTCCCCCAAAGCACAGATTGGTCACGTGCTTGTCGCCTGTGAGGATGATTCCCAGGGGCTTCCCCCCGCGATCGATGATCCAGATGCCCCCAGGTCCGGTACAGTACACGTTCCCTTCTCTATCCACCTTCATCCCATCCGGGGCGCCAGGGCGCTTGTCGCCACTCATATCGCAGAAGACCCGATCCGAGGCCAGATTCAGTAAACCGGAGTCCCACAGCGGATCGACCTGAAAGGCGCGGATGTGTCTCCTCAATGAGTCATTGATGTACAAGATCTTCTCATCGGGGGAGAACGCCAAGCCATTGGGCAATACAAAGTCCCGCACGAGCAGATTGATGGTGCCAAGATCCGGCGAGACGCGATACACACCAGCGAAGTCAAGCTCTGGTTCCACCCCTAAGGTTACAGGGTCGGTGAAGTAGATGGCACCGTCGGACTTGACCACCACGTCATTGGGACGGTTCAACCGCTGGCCGCGATAGTGGTTCGCCACCACTGTGAGACTGCCATCCAGTTCCTCCCGCGTCACGCGCCGACTGGCATGTTCACAGGCAATGAGCCGGCCTTGGCGGTCGCGGGTCAACCCATTGGCATCATTGGTCGGCTCCTTATACAACGTGATGCCCTCGCCCGGGGCCCATTTGTAGCGCTTGTTATTGGCGTTGTCGCTAAAGAGGAGGAAGCCTCCCTCCTTCCACCACCCGCCGACCTTCCACCATACTGGGCCTTCGGCCACTCCCTTGAGCTTCCCGCGTTCGTCAAACCCACCAAACCCGCCACCCAACCACTCAATCTCTGCGTTCAGTGACACGATGCGTTCCAGTTCTGGCGCCTTTTGCTCGATCGGCATGATCCCCTCCTTGTTTTTCACTGTGGCGAGTATCCTGCCATCATGCCGGAGATGTCAAGGAACACGCCAGAAGAGCGGCGGCCGTGGTGACTTGACCACCGCGCCGTCACTCTAACGGTTACTTGAGTACATCCACTTATATACGGAGAACACGAAGAAGGGTGAAGCTGGCCGCGCCCTTCTTCGCTCGTGCCGCTCTCCGCAAGGTCACCAAAAGTCATCCCTTGTACCTCTCATCATACCTACTCGCAAAAATTGCGACGCAACCTTCCCTCAAGTCCTCGAACTTCGTAAACTCAGGGGCTATACAGTCAACGCCTTCTGGAGGTAATGCCATGGCGTCCCTACCCGAGGCAAGACAGACGTTAGTTTCTACCGGCGGCGCTGAACCCAAGAGCCTGCAAGGCTCATCCGAGAGAGCCCAGCAGATCGAGGCCGAGCAGACCAGACTGCTCTACGCACAGGCCCCAACGGGGTTTGTCGTCACGCTCCTCAATTCAGCCCTCGTCACGGTCATTCTCCGGAACGAGGTCGCCCATCCCGTCCTGTTCGCCTGGTTTGCGCTGATGGCCGCGGTGACGCTGGCTCGCTTCCTCCTCGTGCAGCTGTACCGCCGTGCGGCGCCGGCCGCAGGCCAGGTCCGCCGCTGGCGGACGCGGTTTATCATCGGGGCGAGTTGTGCCGGCCTCGTGTGGGGGGGAGCCGGCATCTTTTTGTTTCCCCGTGACTCTTCTGTCCACCAGCTTTTTTTGGTCTTCGTGCTGGGCGGTATGATCACCGGGGCCGTGGCCATGCTGTCGTGGGTCAAAGGAGCGTTCCTCGCCTTTCTGGTGCCGACCGCGCTGCCAATTACGGTCCGATTCTTCACACAAGGGAGCGAAGTGTTTGTCGCCATGGGGGTGCTGTGCCTGATCTTCAGCGGCGCGCTCCTGACCATTGCGCGCCACCATCAAGCCTCCGTGGCCGAGTCCTTAGCGCTGCGGTTCGAAAACCTCGACCTGATCCACCACCTGTCAGCTTCCGAGCGCCAGGCCAAAGCAGCAAGCGTCGCCCTACAGGAGGAGGTCGTCGTGCGCAGGCGGATGGAGGAAGCGCTGCGCGTCGCCCGCGACGACTTAGAAGCACGGGTGCAGGAACGCACGGCCGCTCTCAGCGCCAGTAACACCGCCTTGCAGGCCGAAGTCGCTGCTCGTGAACAGGCCGAGAAGGCCCTGCAGCACGAGCGCGATTTGCTCGAGGTCACCCTGGCCAGCATCGGCGATGCGGTGATGGCCACCGATGCCACCGCCGCCCTGACCTTTCTCAACCCGGTGGCCGAAGCCCTCACCGGCTGGCCGGCCCGGGAGGCCATCGGGCGCCACATTGTGGAGGTCTGCCACTTGATTGACGAGCAGACTCGCCAGGTGGTGGAGAATCCCGTTGCCCAAGCGCTGCGCGAGGGCAGAGGGGTGGGGTTGGCCAATCATACGGTCTTGGTCGCCCGCGACGGGCGAGAGACCCCCGTGGCCGACAGTGGAGCGCCGATTCGGGACAAACGCGGCCACGTGCAGGGGGTGGTGATGGTCTTTCGCGATATCACCGAGAGTCAGCAAGCCGAAGCCGCCTTGATCCAGGCCAAAGAAATGGCTGAGGCGGCGGATCGGACCAAGAGCGAATTTCTGGCGACCATGTCCCACGAACTGCGCACCCCCCTCAATGTCATCTTAGGCTACACCGAGCTCCTGCTGGAGGGGGAGGCTGGCAGCTTGACGGCGGCGCAGCTCGACCTCTTTCGGCGGATCGAGCGCAATGGGCGGGTGCTGTTTGAACTCATTCTCATGCTCCTCGATTTAAACCGCCTGGAAGCAGGGCACCTGCCCGTGGAAGTCACGGTGGTGTGGGTGGCCGAGCTGCTGGCAGAGATCCGGGCGGAAACGCAGGGGTTATGTGACCAGTCAGGGTTGGCCTGTGTGTGGAGAGTTGAGGCGCAGCTTCCGACCATCTACACGGACCCGGGCAAGCTGAAGGTGGTCCTCAAGAATCTGCTGAGCAACGCGGTGAAGTTCACGAAAGAGGGGAGCATTACGGTCGAGGCGCAGGCCCAGGGCGCGGGCGTGGTGATCAGCGTGACGGATACCGGCATTGGCATCCCCGCGGACGCCCAGGCGTTCATTTTCGAGCCGTTTCGCCAAGTCGATAGTTCCACGACGCGGCCGTATAGCGGCAGCGGGCTGGGGCTGCATATTGTGCGGCGCCTGCTGGAGCTGCTCGGGGGTACGGTCACGGTAGAGAGCGAGGTTGGACGGGGCTCGACCTTTCGCGTATGGGTTCCGACTGGCAGGAGTAGGGGAACCTCCTGAGGTGCTTGAGGTCCAGCGGCAAAATCCTTTCCAGACATAGCTCACACTCCCAGCGATCGAGGAAGTTGTAGGAATAGGTGAACCGCTCTCCGCGATGAAAGCGAAAACCAGAGAGGCACACGTTATGTAGCTCATCGTCGGAGCTGGGGCCGTCGCGGTAGGTGATACCCTAATCCTTGCCCTGGATAGGGAAGCGATGGAGGTGAACACCACTCCAGGCCAAGACAATCTGGAGAATCTGGTGGTCTCGCGCCTGAGCCATTGGCGAAGGGAGGTAAAGGGCGCTGATCAATGGGTGAGCAGCGAGAGACGCTTAGGGCTAGCCGGTCCGCCGCCGGGCCAGTAGCCGCGTGACCTTATCCCGGCGCTGCTGTATATCCAGATTCCCCACGATCGACTGTCGTGTTTCGCGCATCTTCTCTCTACTCTGTCTCAAGGAACACGCCAGAAGAGCGGCGGCCGTGGTGACTTGACCACCGCGCCGTCACTCTTGACACGGTGCGGTCAGCTGTTCCATGTTGGGGCCCGCTAGGCGACGAGCGTGTCGCAACCGCGCGCCGCCTGAGCTGGTAGCATGAGTGCCTCAGTCCGGCCATTAAGCGTGCCTAACAAAACCGCTTGGGCGTCAGTGTTGTCATTCTGAGCGAAGCGAAGAATCTCTTTGTTGCGGGCAAAAACGAGACCCTTTGCTGGCGCTCAGGGTGACAAGGAGGAGTTTTGTTAGAGGCTCTAAGGGTCCGGGCTGCTGCAGAGAACCATAGGAGGAGCTGCTATGTTCGAGGGCTTCGAGCGCGTGACCATCGAGACGACAGGCGCTGCGATCAACGTCGTCAAAGGCGGGAAAGGGTCACCTGTGTTGCTCCTGCATGGGTATCCGCAGACCCATGTGATGTGGCATAAGATCGCCCCGCGACTCGCGCAGGATTTTGCCGTTGTTGCTCCGGACCTCCGCGGTTACGGTGACAGTAGCAAGCCGCCTGATGGGGAGAATCATTTGGGGTATTCAAAACGCGCCACGGCGCACGATCAGGTGGAAGTCATGGAACGACTGGGCTTCACACACTTTGCCGTCGTGGGCCATGACCGCGGCGCACGCGTTGCCCACCGTTTGACGCGTGATCATCCCGACCGTGTGACGAAGCTCGCGGTTCTCGATATCCTCCCGACTCACACGGTGTACCAGCAGGTCAATAAAGCGCTGGCCACGGCGTACTACCACTGGTTCTTTCTGATTCAACCGGCGCCGTTCCCCGAAACGTTGATCGGCAACAACGCCGAGTTCTACCTCAATGCAATGCTTGGCAGACTCAAGCCGCAGGCGATTACTTCCGAAGCCTTCGCCGAATATCTGCGCTGCTTCCGTGACCCAGCGACGATTCATGCGACTTGTGAAGATTACCGCGCCGCAGCGACGATCGACCTCTCGCATGATGAGGCCGACCTGGACCACAAGATCGCCGGTCCAGTGCTCGCCTTATGGGGGGAAAAGGGCTTTCTGCACAAGCGCTATGATGTCCTCGCCATCTGGCGCGAACGTGCAGTGGACGTGAGAGGGAAAGCAGTACCTTGTGGTCATTTTCTCCCTGAGGAAGCGCCGGAGGAGACGCTCGCGGAACTCAGGACGTTCCTCAGGGCGTAGCGCGAATCGCCAACCCCTCGCCAACTCGCTGCTCCCGCTTATCGCTGCCAGAGGATCTGGGCGGCCTCCAACGGGACGAGTGCGTCAGGGTGGTGAGGGATGAGCCGCGTCGTGTAATCCGCGGCCGGGCGCGACGCAGACACCCGCGCGGTGTATATATATCCGTTGGCTGTACCGACCAACTGACGGCCGCGGGTCATCACGTGGCGCACAGGGGCCTCGCCGTTCACGGCATCGGCATAGAGCTCCACCTGCACGACCTCTGGGGCTAACTCATCGAGATACACCTGCAGCTGAAACACGTGCACGTCACCGGTTGTTTCAACCTGTAAGGAGCCAACGTGTACAGCCGCCCAGTGCTGCGCCAGGGTGTGTTGCCAGTGCAGGATCTGGGCACCGAGCGCCCCCTGAGCGGCGGCGCGCTGGCGATAGGCCGTGGCGGCGGGCAGGTAGTACTGCTCTGTGTATTCGCGCACTGCACGATTGGCAGAAAAGTGTGGGGTCAACCGGGCCATGCTTTCCCGCATACGCGCGACCCACGCCGTGGGGATGCCGGTTGCGTCACGGGTGTAGAAGGCCGGGATCACGTCCTGTTCTAAGAGGGCGTACAGCGCCTCGGCCTCGGCGGCGTCCCAGGCTGGGTCGTCGCCATGCTCTTGCCCATCCCCTAAGGCCCAGCCCACTTCCGGGGTATAGGCCTCCGCCCACCAGCCATCCAGCTCCGACAAATTGAGCCCGCCGTTCGCCAGCACCTTCATGCCACTGGTCCCACTCGCCTCCCACGGCCGGCGTGGGGTGTTGATCCACAGATCGACCCCCTGCACCAGTTGCTCGGAGAGCAGCATGTCGTAGTCACTGAGAAAGATCGCATGTGGGCGCACCTCGGGGCGTTGTCGGATGAAGCGCACCCACGCCTGGATCATGGCCTGCCCGTCTTGATCGTGCGGATGCGCCTTGCCGGCGAGAATGAGCTGCACGGGACGGTGGGGATTGGTGAGCAGGCGCGTGAGCCGCTCAGGGTCGTGTAAGAGGAGCATGGGACGTTTATAGGTCGCGAAGCGACGGGCAAACCCCATGGTCAAGGCATGCGGATCGAAGATCTGCTGGGCCTGACTGATCTCTGCCGGCGCGGCGCCAGAGGCGGCAAGCTGCCGGGCCAGACGCTCCCGTGCATAGGGGATGAGCGCCTGACGGGCGGTGGTGCGGAGTTGCCAGAGGGCAGCGTCCGACACACCGCGCATATCCACAGCCAGGGTATCCGTTATTCCTCGCCAACAGTCCCGCCCGCAGGAGGTCGTCCAGAGCGCGGCGGCTTCTGATGAGTCCCACGAAGGGACATGCACACCGTTGGTGACGTGACCAATCGGCACCTCCCCGGCAGGCCAGCGCGGAAAGAGCGGCTGAAAAATGCGGCGGCTCACGTGTCCATGCAGACGGCTGACGCCATTAACTGCTCCGCTGCCGCGCAGCGCCAGGTACGCCATGTTAAAGGGCTCGGTGACGTCCTTGGGATTCTCGCGGCCAAGCGCCAGTAATGCGTCGAGGCCAATGCCTAAGGTGTTCTGGGCATACTGGCCGAGGTACTGGGCTATGAGGGGTGGAGCGAAACGATCAAACCCGGCGGCGACCGGGGTGTGGGTTGTAAACAGATTCCCGGCACGCGTGACCGTCAGTGCCTCATAGAACGACAGGCCGCTGTCCTGCATGAGACTACGGGCCCGTTCCAGCACGGCGAAGGCAGCATGCCCTTCGTTAAGATGGCAGACCTCAGGCCGAATACCGAGCGTGTGCAACAGTCGCCACCCGCCGATCCCGAGTACGAGTTCTTGCATCAGGCGCAGCTCCGGCCCACCGCCGTAGAGCTCACTGGTGACGCCCTGGTGAAAGGGCGGGTTCGCAGGATCGTTGCTATCCAAGAGGTAGAGCTTCACCCGTCCCACTTGCACCTGCCAGGCGCGCAGCCACAAGGTATAGCCCGGCAGCGGAACCTTCAGCCGCACCCACTCGCCGTCTGAGTCCCGCACAGGCGTAATCGGCAATTGCATCGGGTCGTTATAGGAATGGAGGGCCTGCTGCGCGCTATCGGCATCGATGACCTGCCGGAAGTACCCCTGCTGGTACAGGAGCCCCACCCCAACCACGGGCACGCCTAAGTCACTAGCGGCTTTGAGCTGGTCTCCGGCAACATTCCCGAGTCCGCCAGAATAAATGGGCAGGGCCTCGCTCAGCATGAACTCCATACTGAAGTAGGCGGCACAGGTCAGCGGAGAGCGCGCATGGGCTTGCTGAAACCACGTGGGCGCCTCCAGATACTGACGCTGGGTGCGTACGTGGTCTTCCACTTGCTCGCGAAAAGTGCGATCGGCCGCCAGCGCCTTGAGTTTAGTCCGAGAGGCAGTCTGCAGCACGACCCAGGGATTATTGGTCAGGTCCCAGAGTTCAGGATCGATCTGACCCCACAACTCGTCGGCGGCATGATTCCAGGACCACCGCAGGTCCAAGGCCAGATCGAGCAAGGATTCGATGCCTGCAATCTCTCTTGGCAAGTAATAGTGTGTCGGGGTGGTCATATACGTTCTCCAGAGGCTGACCTAGTCCAGGTCATGCGTCGCGGTCACCCACGGAACGGTGCGGCTCCCGCGCCGCAAAGAGCTGCGCGATAAACGTTTGCGCTTCCTCCTGGATCCGCCGCAGATGGTCTACTCCTCGGAAACTCTCGGCGTAGATCTTGTAGACATCCTCGGTCCCAGAGGGACGTGCAGCAAACCAGCCGTTCTCGGTGAGGACTTTGAGCCCGCCAATAGCTCGGTCATTACCCGGCGCCGTCGTGAGCAGGGCCTGGAGCTTCTCCCCGGCCAGCTCGGATGCCTGAAGCTGATGCGCCGAGAGCTGTTGCAGAATCGCCTTCTGCGCTGGTGTCGCGGGCGCGTCGATACGTTCGTACACCGGGTTGCCGAATTCGTGGGTGAGGGCGCGGTACAGCTCACCGGGGTCACGGCCAGTTTTCGCCGTGATCTCCGCCG
>WNGH01017250.1_pt1 | contig 11072 bp, 9 predicted proteins | sample 5400631 | NCBI WGS metagenome assembly WNGH01 (sample SAMN13153373, study PRJNA577476) | soil metagenome | isolation source: 115 cm soil or saprolite under Garry oak tree replicate 1 | place: USA:California | collected 2016-06-15 | reverse complement strand
TGCCGAAACGCCGGTCCATGCGCTTGAGGAGAATCGGCATCAGGATGCCCTTGAGCCCGAGGAGGATCACCGCCACCACCCAGAGCTCGCGGCTGCCCGTGACGACGGCGATGAGCCCGGCCGTCGCGGCCAGGGCCACCGACTGGGCCGCGAAAGCGCCGATGTGCGCGGCCGAGCCGCGGCGCCACAGCAGCGTGAGCCCGCAGAGCAGCACCAGGCTCGATCCGAGCACCGTGAGATGGCCGAAGGCGGAATCCATCGCTACCGCACCAGGAAGGACACCGTGATGGCCAGGACGGCCAGCACGAACGACACCGCAAGGAGCTCGGGCACGCGGAAGAGCCTGAGCTTGGCCACGCGCGTCTCGAAGACGGCCAGCGCAACGGCGAGGACCACGAGCTTGGCGAGCAGGGTGGCGAGAGCCCAGCCGAGCGCGGCCCAGGTGAGCACCGTGGCCACGCCCCAGGGGACGAAGAGGTTGCCCAGGAGCGAGAAGAAGAGAAGCACCTTGAGCCAGGCCGCCCACTCTATCAGCGCCAGGTAGCGCCCCGAGTACTCGAGGATCATGGCCTCGTGGATCATGGTCAGCTCGAGATGCGTGGCCGGGTTGTCCACGGGGAGCCGGCCGTTCTCCGCGAGCGTGACCACGAAGAGCGCGCCGAAGGCGAGGAGATAGCCGGGGCTCACGGCGGCGGCGGGGTCCGCCATCGTGCGCGCGACGATCTGGCCCAGATTGGTCGAGCCCGCGCCCAGGGCCAGGGCGAAGATGGCGAGCGCCACGGTGGGCTCGGACAGCGCGGCCACGGTCATCTCGCGGCTCGAGCCCATGCCGCCGAAAGCGGAGCCCGGGTCGAGTCCGGCCAGCGCGAGGAAGAAGGTCCCGAGAAGCAGGAGATAGACGACGACGAGCAGGTCGCCGACGGGGTCGAAGGGCGACGGCACCGCGAGCACGGGGACGAGGAAGGCCACGGCCACCGTGCTCGCGAAGACGACGAAGGGCGCCGCGCGGAAGAGCCACGAGGCGTTGCTGGAGACGACGACCTCCTTGGCGAAGAGCTTGCGCAGCTCGAGATAGGGCTGCCACACGGGGGCGCCGCGGCGATTCTGGAGACGTGCCTTGAGCCACCGGATCAGTCCGACCAGGCCCGGGGCCAGGAGGAGCGCGAGGGCGGTCTGGGCAATCGCGACCGTGTATCCCGTCGGCAGGGGCATCACCTCAGCTTCCCCACAGCATGAGGAGCCCCAGCATGATCACGAGGGCGGCCACGAGATAGGTCAGATAGGCGTGGAGCGAGCCCGACTGGATGGCGCGGACGCGCGCGGCCCACGCGATCACGCGATCGATGACGGGATCGTAGAGGTAGCGCTCGAACCACGGGACGATATGGGCGCGGTACGCGATGGACTGGACGAAGTAGCGAGACTCCGGGTGAAAGTCGATCGAGACGTCCTCGGTGGGACGGTAGAGCGCGGCGAAGATCCGTCGCAGCGGCTCGGCGAAGGCAGCCGCGGTGTACTGCATGCGCGGTGTCTGCGCGATGCGGCCACACCCCCACGTGTCGCTCACGCGGAGGGCGCGGCTGGCGCGGAAGAGCCAGAGGGCCATGGGAATCGCGGCGAGCAGGACGACGAGGCCCAGCAGGATCGAGAGTGGAGAGATCTGGCCGACGGCGCCGGGCGCGCTCAGCGGCATGCCGAGGCTCCAGCCGACGGTGACGGCAGATGCGGGAGGCAGGCCGGCGAGGCCGCCCACCACGCGGGCGAGCGCCGGCACCATCGCATAGGCCGCCGCGCCCAGGACCACGCACGCGAGCGCCAGGGCTGCCATCGCCACCTGCATCGACGCCGGCACCTCGTGCGCCTGCTCGGCTTCATGCGAGCGCGCGATGCCGAGGAAGGTGATGCCGAAGGCCTTGACGAAGCAGGCCGCGGCCAATCCGCTCGCCAGCGCCAGCATCGCGACGGCCACGGGCATCAGCACGGCCACTTCGCGCTTGGGAATGGTCGCGCCGCCGAGCAGAGCCTGGAACACCACCCATTCCGAGACGAAGCCGTTGAGGGGCGGCAGGGCGGAGATCGCGGCCGCGCCCACCAGGAAGAAGAGGGCCGTGCGCGGCATCCGCTTGATGAGCCCGCCCATCTCCTCCATGTTGCGCGTGTGGGTGGCGTGGAGCACGGAGCCCGCGCCCAGGAAGAGCAGGCCCTTGAAGCACGCATGGTTGATGGTGTGGTAGAGACCGCCCACGAAGCCCAGCACGGCCAGCGCGGGAAGCCCGTAGCTCAGGAACATCATCCCCGCCCCCACGCCGATGAAGATGATGCCGATGTTCTCGATGGAGTGATACGCGAGCAGGCGCTTGAGGTCGTGCTCCATCAACGCGTAGAGCACACCGAGGAGCGCCGAGACGGCGCCGAGAGCCAGCACGAGGCCGCCCCACCAGGCGGGGCCGCCGCCGAGCAGCCGCAAGCCGAAGAGGAGGACGCCGTAGACCCCCAGCTTGATCATGACGCCGGACATGAGCGCCGAGACGTGGCTGGGCGCCGCCGGATGCGCGCTGGGCAGCCACACGTGGAGCGGCACCAGGCCTGCCTTGGAGCCGAAGCCGACCAGCGCGAGGACGAAGACCAGGCTCTTGAGGCCGGGCGAGAGCGTCGAGGCGTGCTTGGCCAGCGCCGTGAAGTCACCCGAGCCATCGGGCGGCAGGAGGAGAAAGAATGCCGCCAGGATGAATCCGAGCCCGAACTGGGTCATGCCGAGGTACCAGTTGCCCGCGCTCACGGTCTCGGGCTCATCCGCTTCGGTCATGACGAGTAGGTACGAGCTGATCGCCATCCCTTCCCAGAAGAGAACGAACCAGAAGATGCTCTCGGCGAGGGGCACAAGGCTCATGCTCAACAAGAACAGATTCAACATGACGCCCGGCGTTCGGAGCGACCGGCGACCTTCCCAATCTCGCGCATAGCCGATGCTGTAAAGAGCGGCCGGAATGGCGATCGCCCCGACGATCGCGAGGAACAATGCGCTCAATGGATGCGCGATGAGGACAACCCCGGCACCCTGGAGAGAGCCGGCGATGCTGGTCTTTCCCATGAGCTCGATCCGGGTGAAGCTCGCTGAGCTCCAATCAAACAACTTGCCCCCGCCGAGGGCGAGCGCAGCCGCGCCACCCGTGATGGCGCCAACGCCGGCGAGCCATCTCGCGAGTGCCCCACGAGAGAAAAGACAGGCGGCAAGCGCGCCCCCCACATAGCCACCAATCATCAGAGTGAAGAGGGTCAGGTCGGTCATGAACGGCCGAGGGCGGTGAGGATGCCGCGCAGGATGTCGGCCGGCTCGGGCGGGCAGCCATCCACGAAGACGTCCACGGGGATGATCTGATCCACGCTGCCCGCCACGGCGTAGCTGCCCTTGAACACGCCACAGGTATGCGCACAGTCGCCGACGGCCACGACCAGCTTGGGCGACGGCGTGGCTTCGTAGGTCTTCCGCAGCGGCACTTCCATGTTCCGAGTCACGGGGCCCGTGACCAGGAGAAGGTCGGCATGACGCGGCGAGGCCACGAAGTGGAAGCCGAAGCGCTCGCTGTCGTAGACCGGGCCCATCAGGCCCGAGATCTCGATCTCGCAGCCATTGCAGGAGCCCGCGTCCACCTCGCGGATGCCCAGAGCCCTGCCGAAGAGGCGCCGAGAGCGGCGGTCGACTTCGCGAACGAGGTGAACGATTTGCGGATCACCGGGAGGAATCGCCTCGGTGACTATGCCCGTGCGAAAGATCTTGGAGAGGAGGCCCATCTACTGTGGCCGGCGCCTCCTCACCTTGGGCATGACAGATCTCACTATAACCGCATCAGCCGCCTTTCCCGCCGATATAGCCGAGCAGGCGGTCGCGCAGGCGGAGGGCAGCCGCCCGCGCGCGGGCCGGGCCGTAGCCGCCGCCCCCCGGCGTGCTCACGAGCACACGGTCGCCGCGCGCGAGAACGTGCTGGCGGCGATGATCCACCTTCTTGCCGTTGATGCGCACGTCGCCGAGGCCGCCGGCGCCGCCGCCCTTGAAGCCGGGCGCGGGAAACTTCGTCCGCTCCGCCATGAAGCTCAGCACGATGGGGCGGGTGGATCCGCTCTCGACGAGGATGTCCTGGCCGAGGCCGCCCCGGTGGCGCCCGGCGCCCCCCGAGCCCGCGCGCAGCCGCTTGTAGTGGAAGAAGAGCGGGCTATTGCGCTCCGCCACCTCCACCGGCGTGCTCGAGATGTTGCTGGGCCACGAGAGCACGTGCTCGCCGTCCTTGGCCGAGTCGTCGCGCGTTCCCGTCTGTGCCACCGCCCAGAGCGGGGAGCCCGCGCCGGCCATCACCTTGTCGGGAATGACCTTGTGGAGCGCGCCCAGGACCAGAACGGGCACGTAGTGGCCCGTCTGGGCGCGGCTGACCACGGCGGCGGGGAAGCGCGGGTTGAGCAGACACCCTTCGGGCGCCTCCACCTTCACGGGCCGGTACATGCCTTCGTTGTTCGGCAGGCCGGGCAGGAGCGCGCAGCGAACCGCGTAGGCCGTCATGGCGTACGTGTAGGCATACACGCAGTTGATGGCGCGGGGCTGGGCGGGCGAGGTGCCCGTGAAATCCGCGACGATCTCGTCACCCTTGATCGTCAGGGCAATCTTGAAGGTGTACGGCTTCTCGAAGCCGTCGGTGTCGAAGCCATAGCGATACGTGCCATCGGGAACGGCGGCAATGGCCTCCCGCATCGCACGCTCCGAGCGTCCAAACAGCTCGTCGGCGAGGCCCTCAAGTGAATAGAGATCGTACTCCTCCATGAGCCGGCGCACACGATTCTCCATCAGCTCGTTGGCGCTGACCTGCGCCCAGATATCGCCCATGGTCTGATCGGGCGTGCGCACATTGGCCCGGATGAGCCGGATCAGCGTCTCGTCGCGCTGGCCGTCACGGATGATGCGGCTCAGCGGGATGTGGATCCCTTCCTCGAAGAGCTCGCGCGCCTCGATGGCCCGCACGCGCCCGCCGATATCCGGCATGTGCGAGGTGGTGGCAGAAAAGGCGACCAGCCGCTCACGATGGAAGATCGGCTTGACGAGCGAGACGTCGCTCATGTGGCCCGTGCCCTGCCACGGATCGTTGGTGATGAGCACATCACCGGGCTTCAGTCCATCCTTCCCGAACTCGCGGAGGAAGTGCCGCACCGTCGCAGGCAGCGTGCCGATGAAGGACGGGATGCTGCCCGAGTTCTGCGCGAGGGCATAGCCGCGCGCGTCGGTGAGCACACAGGCGAAGTCATTGGCCTCGTTGGAGAGCGTGGAGAACGAGGTCCGCACGATGGCCTTCGCGGCCTCGTCGGTCACCGAGATGATGCGGGTCCACAGGACCTCGAGGGTGATGGCGTCGAAGCGTGTCGTCATGCGCGCGAGCCCGTCTCTTTGATGCGGGCGAAGCTCCAAACGTCACGAGGTACCGGGCCCAGGTTCGGGAACACCAGCCAGCGACGGAGCACGCCTTCCCGCACCATGCCGATTTTCTCGAGCACGCGCTGAGACGCCGTGTTCTCGAGGTCCACCGTTGCCCAGGCGCGATGAATTTCCGGCTGGCTGATCACCCAGTCGACCACCACACGGGCCGCCTCGGTCATGAGTCCGCGGCCCCAATAGCGTCGGGCGAGGACATATCCCACCTCCGCACGGCACGCGGCGAGACGGAAATCGATCATTCCCGCGGCGTGTCCGCCCTCTGCCAGCGTGATGAGCCAGGAGAAGACCGTGCCCGCCTTCCGGCCTGCCTCGCAGTGCTGATCGAGGAATTTCCGCGTCTCGTCCATGCTCCGGTGCGGCGACCATGAAGTGTAGCGCGCGACCTCGATATCTTGCGTGTACGCGTCGAAGATGGATGCCGCGTCATCGGCCACCGGGAGGCGGAGCCGGAGCCGTGGCGTCTCGAGGCCAGCGGGTGGATTCACTGACCGCTCAGGGTCATGATGATGTTGCCGCTCGAGGCCACCCGCGCGGTTGCGGCGGGGCCAACCACCAGCGTCGAGCCTTCTTCCTCGACGACGGCGGGACCCGTGAGCTCGTCGTCGATCCCGAGCTTGTAGCGATCGTAGACCGCGGTCGATACGAAGCCGCCCGCCTCGTGGAAATAGGCGGGGCGCGCGCCCTTGAGCGCGCGCTCGGCGCCGCGCCCGGGCCGTCCCTGCAGCACCACTTCGCTGCCGGAAACGGGCGCGCGCACGGCCACGCGGATGTTCAGGAACTCGACGGGCACGCCCGGCGGAGTCAGGGCGAACTTCTCGCGATACGCCGTCTCGAACGCGGAGACCAGCTGCCGTCGGCCCTCCGGCGTGTCTTCATAGGGCCCAGAGGGCAGCGGCACGACGAGGTCGAAGCCCTGACCGAGGAAGCGGCCATCGGCCAGTCGCTGAATGGCCGCGTTCTCGAGCTTGAGGCCCGTGTCGGTCATCACCGCCCGCGCTTCCTCCTCGAGCTTCCGGAAGGCCGCCTCGAGATCCGCCATTCGACCCAGGTCGAGACGCATGCCCACGGTGGCCACACGGTCCACGCGCGCGGGGGCCACGAGGAGTCCCAGGGCGGAGGCCACGCCCGCCGACGGCGGGCAGACGACACGCGAGACGCCGAGCTTGCGCGCCACGGAGCCCGCATGCACGGGGCCGGCGCCACCCGTGCAGAGAAGCGCATAGTCGCGCGGATCCCGCCCGCGCTCGGCGATGTGGACGCGCGCGGCCCCCGCCATGTTCTCGTTCACGATGTCGTGAATGCCCCACGCGACCTGGGTGGCAGGCAACCCGAGCTTTGCCGCGAGCCGCTCGACGGCGGAGCGCGCCGCTTCCACGTCCACCCTGACCTCCCCGCCCGCAAAGTACTCGGGGTTCAGATAGCCGAGCAGGAAATCCGCGTCGGTCACGGTGGGCTCCGTGCCGCCGAGGCCATACGAGGCCGGCCCTGGATGCGAGCCCGCGCTGCGCGGCCCCACCTTGAGGAGGCCGATCTCGTCGACGTCCGCGATGCTGCCTCCGCCCGCGCCGATCTCGATCAGCTCGATGGTGGAGATGCGCATGGGCAGCCCGCTGCCCTCGATGAACCTCCGCTGCCGGGCCGCCTCGAAGCTGTAGGCGATGAGGGGCTCACCTCCGTCGACGAGGGAGAGCTTGGCCGTGGTGCCGCCCATGTCGAAGGCGAGAAGATTTCCCCCGCTGTCCTCGCGACCGAAGAAGGCGGCAGCGATGGCGCCCGCGGCGGGGCCCGACTCGAGCATCTGCACCGGGGTGCGCTGCGCCTCGCCGACGTGGGTGAGTCCACCGCTCGAGAGCATGAGGAGCAGCGGCGCGGGAATGCGCAGCTCGGCCACGCGCTTCGCCATCAGCTCGAGATAGCGCTGGGCCAGCGGCTTGATGTACGCGTTGCCGACCGTGGTCGAGGCGCGCTCGAACTCACGGATCTCCGGGGCGACTTCGTGCGAGGTGGTGACGGCCACGCCGCGGTGGCGCTTCGCGATCAGCCGGGCGGCCTGCGCTTCGTGGCGTGGATTGGCATAGGCGTGCAGGAAGACGATCGCGATCGACGTGACGCCCGCCTTGACGAGCGTCGCAGCTCGAGCTTCCACCGCGCGGGCATCGAGCGGGCGCCGGACGCTGCCGTCGGCCTGGACACGCTCGGGCACCTCGAGGCGCAGGTGGCGAGGCACGAGCGGCTCGGGCTTGGTGATGGCGAGGTCGTAGAGCTCGTACTTCCGCTCGCGCCCGATCTCGAGCGTGTCGGCGAAGCCTTCGGTGGTGATGAGCCCGGTCGGCGCGCCCTTCCGCTCGATCAGGGCGTTGGTGAAGAGCGTGGTGGCATGCACCACGCGCGTGAAGGAGGAGGGCTCGAAGCGGCCGCTGGCGAGCAACGTCGCCACGCCGGCGGCCACAGCGCGCGCGGGGTCGTCGTGCGTGGTCAGGACCTTGCGGCTGACTTGGCGGCCCGAGTCATGGTCGTAGACGACGATGTCGGTGAAGGTGCCGCCGATATCGATCCCGAGCGAGTACTGGGCCACGAGACTACTTCAACCGCAAGTCTTCCGCGGGCGCCGAGTATCCGTAGCCAGGGATCAGCCCCGCGCCCGGCTCGGCCACGCGCGGGCCGACGCCCCAGATGAAGGCCAGGTCGTAGATCGGGATGTTGATCACCTGATCGTGGATGATCTTCTGGATCTGGTGGAGCTGGGCCTCGCGCTTCTTGGGGTCGAGCTCGCGTCCCTGGCGATGATAGAGATCGTCGATCTCCGGCACGCTGCCGTACGCGTAGATCCCGTTCTTGGTGGCGTAGGGCTCGAGACGCGTCGCCGCATTGCCGAACGTGGCCGTGATGACCAGGATGACGCCGCGGAGCTTCTTCTCCCGCCACTGGGTGAAGTAGGTGGCGCGCTCCATCGTGCGCGTCTGCGTGCGGATGCCGACCGCCTGGAGATAGCCCTGGATCGCCTCGGCCATGGAGTTGTAGGGCGGGAACGGATAGAAGTCGCCGCCCTCGAAGCCGTTCGGGTACCCCGCCTCGGCCAGGAGCTTCTTGGCCCGCGCGGGATCGTAGGCGGGCGGCTCGTACGCCACCGCGTTCTGGAAGATGCGCGGGACGAAGTTGCCGGTGAGGCGCGAGAAGCCGAGCGTCTCCGCCTTGTTCACGGCCTGGCGATCGATGGCGTGGCTCGCGGCCAGCCGCACGCGCCGGTCGTGCCAGGGAGACTTCGGATCCCACTGCTCGGTCAGCTCGAGCCAGAAGGCGCCCGAGAGGAGCGGCGCCACCACCTTGTATCCCGGCGCCTTCTGCAGCGCCTCGGCCGTCGAGCCCGTCAGCAGATAGACGATGTCCACCTCGCCGGCCCTGAGCGCTGCCGCCCGCGTCGTCTCCTCCGGCATCGAGCGCATGACGAGCCGCTTCACCGAAGGCGCCTTGCGCCAGTAGCCGTCGAAGGCCTCGAGCACCAGCTCGACCCCCGGCTTGAAGGAGACCACCTTGTACGGGCCGGCGCCCACGGGCGCCGTCTTGAAGCCGTCGTCGCCCACCTTCTCCACGTACTTCTTCGGCACGATCCATCCCGCGCCCGAGGCCGTGGTGCCGAAGAACGTCATGAAGTCCGGCCACGGCTCCTTGAGGACGAAGCGCGCCTGCGTCGCCGAAACGGCCTGCACCTCCTTGACCTTCTCTTTCAGGAGGGTGGCGCTGGCGCCCTTGTAACGCTCGAAGGAGAACTTGACGTCCTCCGCCGTCACGGGCTCGCCGTTGTGGAAGCGCGCGTTCTTCCGGAGGTTGAACGTATAGGAGAGGTGGTCCTTCGACTCCTGCCACGACTCGGCCAGGCTCGGGGTCAGGACCCCCGCGGGCATCGGCTTCACGAGGGCGTCGTGCACGGCGTAGAGGACCATGAACGGTGTGTTGAAGGCCTCGGTCTCTGCCGGGTCGAGCCACTTGGGCGCCAGCGTGACGTGCAGCCCCCACCGCAGCTCGCCCTCGGCGGCGAACGCGGGCGGGATGCATACGATCAAGGCAAGGAACAGGCTCAAAGCGGGGAGCAGGCTCAAAGCGAGGACACGGCGGCGCGCGCTCAATGAAGTCATGGCGAAAACCCTAGGGCGACGACAGGGAAAGGTCAAGTCGGAAAGCCCGGCGCCTCGAGCACTCGCCTGGCCTGGACGAAGTGGTTCTGCTCGTGGACCACGATGATCCGGTAGGCGTCCATCAAGCTGTAGGTGATCAGCGAGAGTATGGGCGAGGTGACGGTGATCCGCTCGAGCTCAAGCTTCCGTGTCGCTTTCATCTCTTTCACGAGACGTTCCTGCTGATCGAGAAAGGCGCCGATGATCCCCGGATCGATGGCAGTCCTCGAAGGAAGGAATTGCGGGCGCGCCTTCACCTTGCGGCCCGAGTCGGGCTGAAGAGTCTTGATGATCATCTTACCGAAGAGCGCTGGGAGCCAAGGCATGCTCTCGAGGAGACGCGGGCGCTTCCTGCCCTGCCGGATCTCCTGGATGATCGGAAGGTATGGACGGTTCGCGATGATCAAATGATCAAAGCACTGGCCGATGCTCCAATCCCCTTGGCCTGGCTTCCAGTTGATCTGCGCGGCGGAGAGCTGCCCGAAGATGCGCCGTGTCTCGTCCGCGACGAGGCGCGCCTCGGCCACCACGGCGGAGAGATCAGCCTTCTGGAGATCGTAGTTCATCGAGCTTCGACTTCCCACAGGCCAGGATAGAGCGTCACGAACCCGAGCTCATTCACCTTGAGATGTGCCTCGTAGGGCACGCCGGGAGCCTGGTAGTCGTACGTGTCCTGGGCCAGCCGCCGATACCGCTGCTCCAGGCGCTCCAGCGTCAACTCGGGGAAGGCAAGCCACGCCACGGGCACGTCGGCCGTACGTCCAATGTCGAGGGCGACGCGGCGAAGCTGGAGCAGATTCGTGGCGGGCGTGAAGCCGAGATCCACATCGATGCAGCCGCTCACCGCCGGTTGCTCGGCCCCATTGAGGTGCCAGCGCCCACCCGGCGCGGCGACGATGCTGACGTCGACACGCTCCGTGCCCCACGATCCACGCACGCGCGCGCCTCGTGAGGACCAGCGCGCATCGGCGTCCACCTCGTAGCTGAGCGCGCACGGGCGGCCGTCCTGGTTGAACACCGCCATGCCCGACAATCGCCAGCCGTCGTCCAGGGCCACGAGCTGACAGGCATCGTGGCCCGGCACATCGAGGCGGCGCCACAGAATCGTATGTTTCACGGTGCGTTCCGGCGAGCTGTCGATGCCCGCACGGTAGCACGGGCGGAAGCGTCGTTGCTGGAACGCCCTCACGTCGCACGTCAGGTTGACCGGGTCCGGACCCCGTGCTAGAACCGGGTCTACCCCAACTGCATCGCGAGGAGCACGAACGGAGGACCGCTCATGGATCTGAACTACACGCCCGAGGACATCGCTTTCCGCAAGCAGGTGCGCACGTGGCTCGAGGGCAACCTGCCGCGCAAAGAGATCCGGACGCTCGACGATCGCCTGGGCTGGCACCGCAAGCTCTACGAGGCCGGCTATCTCG
>WNGH01011699.1_pt1 | contig 11072 bp, 12 predicted proteins | sample 5400631 | NCBI WGS metagenome assembly WNGH01 (sample SAMN13153373, study PRJNA577476) | soil metagenome | isolation source: 115 cm soil or saprolite under Garry oak tree replicate 1 | place: USA:California | collected 2016-06-15 | reverse complement strand
TCCCTCGCTCCCGATGTTCGCTCGGGATGGCGATGCTGGTCGCATCGCCAATTTTTTGGCGAGGATCGCCAACACCATTAGAACGACGCCAGTACCTCACACCAGAAGGACAGGCCGCCTCGGTAGTTACACCTTAGAGGCGAACTGCAGATCCCTCGGCCTTCCAACCCCAGCACGCGCAAAAGCGGCACGCGCTGGGGGCCCCGGTCGGGCCTCGGGATGACAGCTTCAAATCGCGACGACGCCCGCGGGCTTGTGCAGCCCCGGCAAGTCATCCGGGGCCGCGCCCCCGACAGATTCATCAGCACGGGATGCCGGCAAGATGCCGGCGCTACAAAAAACCGGAACCGCCCGGCATGCCCCACGAGTTCATCCGGAGCGGGCGTATATCTATTTTACCGCACGAGTAAAGGAGATCAGCGTAGCAAGAGAGATCCTCCGCAAAGGCGTCCGGAGCGCAAACTGCGCGCCTCGCTCTCCGCCCGAGGCGGATCGCTCGGGACGACCCATCTCCGGTTTTCTGGAGTCCGGTGGATTCCGCATTCCCGGAATCCCGGAGCAATTCGCGGGACTCCACCGGAGTTCCCGCGTTCCCGGGATCCCGGAAGCAACTGCGGGACCGAAAACCGGAGCTAGTCGGATGATCGTTTTACCGCGAGCGTCAAACCGGAGGCACTGGCCACTTTCCGCTAATCCCGTTTTTCGGGCGGAATCCGACAGTTGAGCCGGGATGAAGCGACACTGCGGACCAAGTGATTTTGATGGAACGAAATCTTCTGACATAGAATCGTACTTCTCAAACGGGAGACCTGCAGCACGTGAGCCGCTGGGCACGATGGTCGATTGGTGTTGCCGCGCTGCTGGGTGGGTCGTCGTTGCTGTTAGCAGCAGACCATCCCATCCCTCCGCTGGAAGCCGCAATCATTATTGCCGTCTTCGGGCTGATCGTCGTTGCATGCTTTTCTGAAATTGGTCGTCCCATAGCCGTCCGTGTGATCGGTGCCGCTGTGTTCTTCACCTATTTTTGTTATCTGTTCATTTCCCTAGATTCTCCTTACTATTCCCGGAGGCTAGGGATAGATTTTGAAGTTAAACCCTGGGTGGTGGTTTTGAAAGCGTTGGCGGGTTTGCTTCTCTGGGGTGTACCTGGTCTGTACGTGATGATCACCGGAAAGTTCCCCTGGTGGTGGCGAAAACGTTCGGATAACACCAACAACGAAGACAAACGTGATTAACGGTCTCCTGCCGTAGTTGCCAGTGCCCGAAAAGTCGGGTTTTCGGAAACTGCGCTAATCCACATCCTCGCGCGGCTATGAGAGGCGGCCCCGAACATAACGGAAGAGAGACCAAGCCATGGCGACAAACGCGCATATGAGCACGACGAAGATCGCAATGTGAACTGGAGCCACAACCAAATACACATCATGCACATATAGATCTATCGGGTTGGGCCACATCCATCCGACCAGCGCAACTACGACAATTGCGCCTACAATTCCCACGACGACCCTAGTGAATCGCATTCATGCACCACACCGGAATCTGCGACTGTACCTCGGCCCGGTTTCGCACCACAGTCAAACCCAAGTCCCATGAAGTCGGGTTTTCGGAATGTGGGCTCACCGGTTACGAGTCAACTTCCTTAGGCAACAGCGGATCTGCTTCGGCTGGATCGAAGCCGTCCTCCCGAACTTCTAGGATGAGCGCATAGGGGCTGTTAGCCTCAAACTCACTCTGAATGCGGATCGTCTCTCCTGGTTGAGCCGTCATAAGTTTGTGCTCTACGATTGTGGCTAGACGCTTCAGGTCCTGCAAAGGGCCGCGAATCGCGTGACCATCGAACCCGGCTTCGGGCCAAGTCATGATTTCAAGATACATGTAGGGACCATAATGCTCGTGCTCTGACTTGTCGGCATTGAGCGGGTCTGCTGCATACGCCAAGAGCGCATCACGAAGGCGGAGCAGACCAGATCGCGAGCCAATGAGTCTCCACAGCTTGGCCTGATCGTCGCGGTTGTAGAAAAAGCCGAGCTCCCTCCACTCTTTCCGTGTCGCACGGTTCGTCGCATCGCTCGGCACTGGGTGGACTCCTCTGCAAGCCGTTTAGTGTGTTCCACTGGCTTCCATTATCGCGCCACTGCCTGATAAGTCGGGTTATCGGGAACTGACCCAGCGCCGAAGATGGCCGGCGGTTGCCTGGCCCAGGCGTTTAGTCCTAGTATGGAAGCCGCACCGGAGGCGACGCCCTGACTATGGCGCAGAACGGGCAAAATCGCACATCTGCCCCACAGGAAGTGAACCCGGCGCACATCGTAAGCGTGAAGGATTTTTCGCCGGACACGTTGCGGAACGTGATTGCGCACCTGAAAGCATCCACCTCGTTTGAACATCTGGTCTACCGCGAGGCCGAACTGGACGCCATCTGGACGATCACGGGTTTTTTAAGAAGCGCCAAGCACGGATGCCGGCTGGAAGCCGGCGCTACGAAATACCCCAGGGCCGCCACAAACCGGCGTGCCCTGGGCTACAAGGGCTCTGTAGGCTAGAACGGGAACGCTAAATGCTCTCAAGAGAAGAAAATGAGCTGCTGACTCAAACCAATGCGGGGACGCCCACAGGGGAGTACTTCCGCCGATTCTGGCTGCCTGTATTGCTGCCAACAGAGGTGCCGACTCCTGACTGCCCCCCGGTTCGAGTCCGGCTGCTCGGGGAAGATCTCCTGGCGTTCCGCGACACGAACGGCCGGGTAGGCTTGATCGACGAGTTTTGCGCGCATCGCCGAGCCAGCCTCTTTTGGGGGCGCAACGAAGAGTGCGGTTTGAGGTGCGTGTATCACGGATGGAAGTTCGACGTAAGCGGCACGTGCGTGGACATGCCCAACGAGCCTGCGGAGTACGGATTCGGAAACAAGTTGCGCACCACGGCGTACCCCACGCGCGAATATGGAGGCTTGGTCTGGGCGTATATGGGCCCTCGGGGGCAGGAACCCGAATTGCCCAAGCTGGAGTGGGCGCGCGTTGCGGACAATCAGCGCTATGTCTCCAAACGCCTCCAGGAGACGAATTACCTGCAGGCGATTGAGGGCGGTATTGATTCCAGCCACTCGAATTTCCTTCATGCCAGCCTGGACGCGTTTCGCGTGACCGACTCGTACGTGGAAAGAGTAAAAAATAGCGGCACTCTGCGGGCGAAATATCATCTGTTGGATAAGGCGCCGCGCTTCACGGTGAAGAAAACGGACTACGGCTTGGTCATTGGAGTGCGGCGTAATGCCGAAGAAGACAGGTATTATTGGCGGCTAACGCAGTTCCTTCTTCCCAGCCACACCATGATTCCGTACGAGAAGGGCCTGGCAATTCACGGGCACTGCTGGGTGCCGCGCGACGACCAGACTTCCTGGGTTTGGACGATCAGCTGGAATCCTGAGGCGCCGCTTTCCGCAGAGGAGTGGAAGACCATCCGGGATGAAACCTTCGTGCATGCCCAAGTTGATCCGGTTACTTTCCGGCCCGTGCGTAACAAAGAAAATCAGTACCTGTTAGACCGCGAGAAACAGCGGACCGCGAACATGACCGGCATCCACGGGTTTGCGTCCCAGGATCAGGCGATTCAGGAGAGCATGGGGCCGGTGGTCGACCGCACGCGGGAACGCCTGGGTACCAGCGACACCGCCATCATTGCGGCGCGACGCTTGCTACTTCAGGAAATCCGAGAACTTGGCCAGGGGCGCGAACCATTCACGGCGCGCCATGGCGACGTGTACTGGGTGCGCTCCGCCTCGCTGCTCTTGAAGCGGGATGTGGAGTTCGACGAAGGCGCGCGGGAATTAATGAAGGCGGAGGTCTAGGTGAACGCGAAGGCGCCATGCACCGACTCGAGTCTTCGTGAATCGGGCGTCCGCGAAGAGCTGGTGCAGGCTTGCAGAGTACTGTACGCGGTCAAGGCAGCGGGAGATGGTCTCGGCGGACATCTGAGTGTCCGTCTGGACGAACGACGGATTTTGATCAAGCCGCGGCCAGTGAGCTGGCGAGGGCTACAACCCCAAGACCTGATCGTCATCGATTTCAACGGCAAGCGTGTGGATGGAGCTCCAAGCGAGCGCAGCGCCGTGCGCGAATGGCCGATTCATGCGCAGATTTATGCTGCGCGTCCAGATGTTCAGTGCGTGCTACACGCTCACCCCAGTGCTTCCACACTCATGGCCGCATTGGGTATTGCCGTGGAGCCGCTGGATCAGGATTGCGCGGCATTCGCGGGGCGGCTTGCGGTGCTGGACAATGGCGCCGTGAGCATTTCCACACCGGAGCTGGGCGATGAAGTTGCGCGGGGACTCGGTAGCAGGGGAGCCCTGCTGCTGAAAAATCATGGCAGTGTCGTGGCCGGAACGGACATCGCCTACGTATGCGTGACCGCATATAGGCTGGAGAAGGTGGCGGAGACGATGTTACGGGCGGCTTCTCTGACAAAATTGCCTGTAATGTCAGCGGAAAGAAGCGCTGCCATACTTCAGGCCAGAGAAGCAGTAGAACCCGCCGGACGGGGAAGGATGAACCACGAGCGCTGGCAAATGATGCAGGACTATTATCTGTGAGCCCGGAACCTGATTCCGGTTTAGAATGCGCTGTTCGAGTTTGCAGTAAAGCGATTCATCTGACTGCTCTTGCACGGCGGAAATAGGAGATCAATGGCTCTGCCCGAAAAGCAAACGGCTTGGCTCGTGAGCGCTGGCGCTGCGCTCCTGTTTATTGCGGGCTGTTTCAACCTGCTCTTCCGCGCCGCCCCCTCTATTTTTCCTTACGGATCCCAAGCGAGCGTGGCCGCCGATGATGCAAGGGACGAGGACGATAGCTGCGCCGACACAACGGAATTGGCAATGGCAATGACGGCTTGGAGGCAGAGCCAGCAGCGAGGAACCCATTCTGCTTCGCCCTCGCAGGCCGAAACTGCCCCGCTTGGGGGAGACATTGCTCCGGCGCGTTCGGTGGCCGATGCTTACGCAAGTCTCCATAGTGTCGCGGTCGATCCCGACGCGAATCAGGTAGTGGTGAGCGATTCCAACAGAGGCGCGATCTTCTTCTACGGCCGGAGCGCCGGAAGCAACTCGGCGCAAATCGCGAATCCAGAGCGGGTGATCCGAGGTCCACGGACGGGCATGATGTTTGTTGCCGGGATCTCGCTCGATACCGCCAACCGCGAGGTATTTGCCGTAAACAACGATATTGGGGACCGCATGGAGGTGTTCCCATACGGCGTGGAAGGGAACATCAAACCGACGCGCGTGCTCTCGGTGCCACACGGGGCCTGGGGTGTGGCGTTTAATTCCGTGCGAAAAGAGGTGGCGGTTTCCATTGAGCACCCCAACACTGTGGTGGTCTACCGGCGCGAAGCCAGCGGCAGCGAAGCACCGCTGCGGGTGCTTCGCGGTCCGGAAACCGAGTTGGCCGATCCCCATGGAATCGCTGTCGATCCCGGTCACAACGAAATGCTCGTGGCGAACCATGGGAATTGGGCTCCGCTGACGCGTGAAGAGGAAGAGGCCCAAGGTGGGCTCAGGGGCGGTCATTTCGCTCTGCCATCCATCAATACTTATGCCATCGAAGCCAAAGGCGACGATAAGCCCACTCGAAAAATTCAAGGCGCGCAGACCCAGCTGAACTGGCCGATGGGAATCGGCCTGGACGCGATGCATGACGAAATCGCGGTGGCCAATTACGGCGCGAATTCGATTCTGGTTTTCCGCCGAAATGCTGAGGGCAATGCGGCACCGGTGCGGGTGATCAAGGGCGATCGGACCGGAGTTTTGGGTCCGATGGGAGTGGCCATCGACGTCAAGAATGATGAATTGTGGGTGACGAATTATCGGGATCATACCGCGGTGGTGTTCGCTCGCACAGCGAGCGGCAATGTGGCGCCCAAGCGCGTGTTACGCAACGCTCCCGCGGGAACACCCGCAGTGGGTTTCGGCAATCCAGGAGCCATTGCCTACGACTCCAAGCGCGGGCAGATTCTCGTTCCGAATTGAGTGAGCGTACCCAGGATACTGGTGTTTGCCAGGCTGGCAAACGGAAACGAAGGACCGGTAAGGGTAATCGAGGGGCAGGGTTCCAAGCTGAGCCGCACGATGCACGGCATCGCGTACGATTCCGTGCACGACGAAATCATCGTGCCGGTACATCTGGCGGGAGCCGTTCTTGTGTTTCGAGCGGGAGCTACGGGGGAAGAGGCGCCGATACGCATCATTCAGGGACCGCACACGCGCATTCTGCGCCCGGAGACCGTGAACGTGGACGTGAAGAATAATGAAATCGTGGTCGGCGAGGACGTTGCACAAGACGTCATGTTCTTTCCGAGAGACGCGAATGGAGACGTCGCGCCGCTGAGGACGATACGCGGAGCAAAAACCGGGTTGGACGAGGTGCGCGGCGTGACGGTCGATCCCGTTCGGAACCTGCTGGTGGTTGCGAGCCGCAGCGGGAAGCGAACCACGGGAGTTTTCATCTTCAACCGCACCGACAATGGCGACGTGGCGCCGCACGCGATCATCGCCGGACCGAAATCCGGCATTATCCGCATCCGGCAGGTGGAGGTTGATCCCGAGCAGGGCAAGATCTTCGTGGCGGTGAAGAATAACACCGAATCGTACAGATTTGCGGACGCCTCGCCTTCGCCATGGAATCCCGAGAAGTCTGGATTCATCGGCGTGTGGGACATCAATGATAACGGGGACGTGCCGCCGCGCGGCGTAATCAAGGGACCGGCAAGCGAAATGGTATGGCCCGCGGGCGTGGCCCTAAATCCCGGAAACCGTGAAGTCTATACGATCGACAGCGTGTCGAATGGGATGTATTCGTACTATATGCCCGAATTCTTCCCCGCAAAGAAGCAATGATCAGCAAGCTAGTGCCGTTCCAACTTGTCTCGCCAAAGGATGCCTGTCCGCGACCTTGTTGAACTTTTGCGTCGTCAGGGCGAAGCACTTGGCCCAAATAGTTGGAACGGCACTAGGCGCCGGATGCGCGCTGGGCGCGCTGGGGTTGGCACTGCTCGCAACGGCCGCCGGGCTATCGCAAACCGCACCCCAGGAGAGTCAATCCACCAAACCAGCTCCTGCGGATATACCTCCCATCAGGATGATCGCGGACCCATATCCTGCGTTCAACGGCATCGCCGTAGACGCTGCAAACGGGATTGTGGCGATGAGCGATCCGAACCGCAAGAGCCTCCTGCTTTACGATCGCGCCGGAGTGAGCCCAGGGGGAGCGAGCCAAGGCCAAGCGAGCCTTCCGATACGTCAGATCGCCGGCCCGAATACTTTTCTGGGGATGATTGCGGGAATTATCCTCGATCCCCAGCATGAAGAAATTTATACGGCAAATAACGACATCGAGGATACGGTCGTGGTGATGCCCTATGGCGCCTCGGGCAATGAGAAACCCGCGCGCGTATTTTCGGTTCCGCATCAGGCGTGGGGCTTGGCGCTGGGCAATCTCGCCGATCAGATCGCGGTCACAGTAGAAGTCCAAAACACAATTGTCTTCTACCGGCGGCAAGTGAAAGGCGTGGAGGCCCCGGTGAGAATCGTACGCGGGCGAGAGACCGGTTTGGCCGACCCGCACGGAATCTATTGGGATGAATCGCACAATGAGATCGGCGTCGCCAATCACGGAAATTTCCGGGGAGTCGTGAAAAACACGGGAGGCGGCTGTTCGCCGTCGTTCGTCGTCGAAGACGAAGCCGAGGCGGGCGAGTCGCGTCCCCCTTCCATTCGGATTTTTGCGGCCAACGCAAAAAACGATGCGAAGCCGCTGCGTGTCATTCAGGGCTCCAGGACGGGCTTGGATTGGCCCATGGGGATCGCGTACGACGCGCAACATGACACGATCGTGGCCGCAAATAACGGCGACAGCTCGGTTTTGATCTTTGGCCGGAATAACGACGGCGACGCCGCGCCGCTGCGCGTGATTCGCGGCGATCGAACCGGCATCAATCATCCTATGGGCGTTGCCGTTGATCCGCAGAAAGGCGAAATTTGGGTATCGAATTGGGGCGATCATTCCGCTCTGGCATTTGAGAGCGGAGCGCGCGGCAACGTGGCGCCCAAGCGGATCATCCGGAGCGCTCCCGCGGGAACCCCCGCGCCTGGATTCGGGAATCCCATGGCGCTTGCGTATGACTCGAAACGGGACCAGCTTTTGGTGCCGAATTGAGTGACGCAGCCGCGCATCGCGGTGTTTGCCAGGCTGGCAAACGGAGTTGCAGCGCCGACGCGACTCATCACGGGGCAGAATACGCTGCTGGGGCGGACGATTCACGGACTTGCCTACGATCCCACGCGAGATGAAATCGTAGTGCCGAACGCATTGACGGATGCGATCCTGGTGTTCCGCGCCGCCGCTGCCGGTTCCGAGCATCCACTGCGCGTGATTCAGGGGCCGCACACGCGGTTGGTCACACCGCACGCCGTGAGTTTGGATTTGCAGAATCGAGAGATTCTCGTGGCGAGCCTTACGGGAAGGCGCATCAACATCTTCCGCTGGGATGCCAACGGAGATGCCACGCCGGTTCGAGTCATCGAGGGGCCGAAAACCGAGCTGGGTCATATTGTGGGACTCGCCGTCGATCCAGACAGAAATCTGCTGGCCGTCGCGAATACGCACGAAATCCTGATTTTTAATCGTACGGACAATGGAGACATAGCGCCCCGCGGCCGAATCGCAGGACCGCAGACCGGCATCACGGATGAGCCTTGGCAAATGGAATTTTACCAGGGTCGGATTTTTTTGGCGGCTTCCAATCATTTCCATCAGAACCTTTATGACGGAGTCACGCTGAGAGCCGACGCGAAAGAGGTACCCGACGATCCATGGCTTAACCCGATTCTAGGTTTCATGGGCGTATGGAATATTACAGACAATGGAGACGTCGCGCCGCTGGCCATGATTCGCGGTCCTTTTAGCGGCTTGATCCACCCGGTGGGTCTGGCCCTGAACCCTAAGGATGGGGAGATTTATGTGTCGGACAGCGTGAGGAATGGAGTTTTGAGCTTTCTGGTGCCACAATTCTTCCAGCAAGAAAGTCCAACTTCGAGTTCTGATGGCCGGCAGTCAAAGTAAAGAAATATGATTCGGCTTCCGTGGGCAGCAAGGGAAGCGACTGAAGGGCAAGCTCGGTAGTGGGCACTACGGAACAAACCGTCCGAGCGGCGCCTCTGGCTGTACCTTCCATCCGCAAAGTGATCGGCGGTGTCCTGACAATCGCCGTGCCCGTTGGGTTGTGGTTTTCACCTCTACCGCTCGCAATGAACTCCCGGCACGCGCTGGCGGTGGCATCGTTCATGATCATCGCGTGGATTACGGAAGTGCTTCCGCACGCGCTGACCGGCTTGGCGGGATGTTATCTCTTCTGGGTTTTAAAAATCGTCAATTTCGAGACAGCCTTCAGCGGGTTTGCAGATGAAACTCCCTGGTTTCTGTTTGGCGCCGCGTTGATCGGCTCGATGGCTTCTAAATCGGGTTTGGCGCGCCGGCTGGCGTATCTGGTGATGCGCCGTGTGGGAGGAGATTACTCACACCTGCTACTCGGTCTCATCCTTTCGTCTTTGCTCCTGACGCTGCTTGTGCCGTCGGGAATTGCATGCGTAGTGATTATGGCCGCGGTGGCCGTCGGGTTAATGGATGTTTTTGGCTTGTGCCGGGGAAGCAACGTCGGTCGCGGAATTTTCGTTACCCTGACGTACACCGCGGGAATATTCGACAAAATGGTGATCGCCGGGGCGGCTTCCATTCTTGGACGCGGACTGATCCAAAAGATGACTGGTGTGGAAGTTTACTGGAGCCAATGGCTGCTGGCTTTTTTGCCTTGCGTTGTGGTGACCGTGCTGGTGATCTGGCGGCTCGTGGTGTGGCTCTATCCACCGGAACGAGAGGCGCTCCAGGGGGGCGTTGAATTTCTGGAGGATTCTCTGGCCAAGATGGGTCCTTGGACGCGAATGGAGAAACACGCGCTGCTGTTGATGTGCCTGGCTGTCGCTTTATGGGCAACGGACCTGATTCATCATATTCCTCCGGCTGTGATTGGCATCGGCGTCGGTCTTCTGGCAGGAGTGCCTGGTGTGGGCATCCTGGATCTGGAAGATCTCAAGCGCCTCAATTATCTGCCGGTATTTTTCACGGCAACGGCCATCAGCATGGGCGAAGTGCTGCTCCGAACCAATGCCTTAAGTTCGATGACCGAGGTTATGTTTGCGTGGATGCGGCCGTGGGTGACCAACGTATTCTCCATGGCGCTGGTCCCTTATTGGACCGCCTTCGTTTACCACATTTTTCTGGGTAACGAGATCTCCATGCTGGCCACGTCGGTGCCTCCGCTGATGAACTTTGCCAAAATGGCTGGAATTCACCCATTGCCGCTCGGGCTGGTATGGGCATTCGCCGCCGGGGGAAAAATTTTTGTCTATCAGTCGGGAGTAATGGTCACCGGCTATTCTTATGGGTACTTCGAGGCCAAGGACTTGCTGCGAGTCGGATTTTGTCTGTGATTGGAATCCGCTGAGCACGCACCCTCTCGACGCAGCGGCCACTTTGCATTTTACAATGGCGCGGGATTGGCCCTAGTGACCGATGGCTTGGCCGTTAATCGGCTGTACACATTGCGGGCATTGCCTTCGTAGATCTGGCGCTTATCTTCTTCGTGAAGCCATGGAACAGCCTCAATGTAGCGCTTGGTATCGTCGAAATAGCGGCCGGTCTCGGGATCGATGCTTTTTACAGCGCCGACCATCTCCGAAGCGAAAAGAATGTTATCGATCGGGATAACCTTAGTCAGCAGGTCTATGCCCGCCTGGTGGTATACGCAGGTATCAAAGTAGACGTTTCTTAATAAGAGTTCGCCAAGCGGAGGCCGTTTCAAATCTTGCGCGATTCCGCGATAACGGCCCCAATGGTAGGGCACCGCGCCGCCACCATGAGGAATGATGAACTTCAGCGTGGGGAAATCCTTAAAAATGTCTGAGGTCAGGAACTGCATAAATGCCGTCGTATCGCCATTCAGATAGTGCGCGCCCGTGGCGTGAA
>WNGH01009393.1_pt1 | contig 11073 bp, 7 predicted proteins | sample 5400631 | NCBI WGS metagenome assembly WNGH01 (sample SAMN13153373, study PRJNA577476) | soil metagenome | isolation source: 115 cm soil or saprolite under Garry oak tree replicate 1 | place: USA:California | collected 2016-06-15 | reverse complement strand
GCACAGGCCTACGCCGAGAGCAAGCTGCAGGTAACCGCGCTCGCGCTCACCCTGGCCCGTGCCTGGCCGGACGTACTCAGCAACGCCGTCGATCCGGGCTGGGTCCCGACCAAGATGGGCGGCCCCGCAGCAACCGGTGACCTGGAGCTGGGATACCTCACCCAGACCTGGCTCGCCGTCAGCAACGACACAGCCGCAACCGTCAGCGGCGGCTACTGGTACCACCGGCAACGGCAGGCGCCCGCAGCAGAAGCCCGTGACCCGGCTTTCCAGGACCAACTGATGGACCGGCTGGCCGCGCTCACCGGTGTCGCGCTCTTTTAGCGCCGCGGTTGCGTCCAGCCAGACCCGAGGAGAGCCCCTCAGCCCGGGCCCAGGCCAACGGCGCCGCGATGCATAACACCTTCCCTTTCGCGGGCCGGGCCCGCCTCGACGGCCGGGCCCGCCCCGACGGGGCAGGCTGACCGGCGCCGCGTCAGCGGATTCCGGCGCGCTCCACCTGCGCCTGGCAGAACGGGCACGCTATCCGGTCGGCACCGGCGGGCAGCGTCATGACCGCGCCGCAGGACGCACAGGGGATCTCGGCGCTGCCCAGGTCCATCCTGCGGCCGCAGCCCTCGCAGATCATGGCCGTGGCACCGGGCAGCGCGCGGAACTCCCCGCCGCAGCCGCCGCAGTGCCGCGGCTCGCCGTCCTCGGCCTGGACCGGCACGTATTCGTTGGTCAGGCCCGCCCGGTCGAGCAACTGCGCGGCCGCGTCGGCCGGGAGCATGCCCAGCCAGCCCTGGCAGAAGCCGGACCAGGCAAACTTGCCGGTCAGGTGCTCGGCGTGGTCGGGGTCCAGGTCCGCGAGCCCGGCCGAGCGGTACAGCACCCGGCCGGTCTCGATCTGCTTCTCCAGGGTGTCGGCCATGGGCCAGAACGAATCCGGCGCCACCGCCGGCGACATCATGTTCCCGGTGTAGCGCAGTCCCATGACCCGCTGCCGCATCTCGGCTTCCAGCGCCTGGGACGCCGGGTCGAAGGCGCGCGCCGTGGCGGCCTCGGCCATGTAGCCGACATAGGCGGCCCGGTAGCCGGGATCGTTCCTGGCCCGGTGCGAGACGGCCATCGGCACGCCGGTCACGTACGCCTCGTACACCCGCTTCTGCAGGTCCCGGTAGGTGTCCCGGTCGCCGGCGGCGGCGGCTTCCCGCGCCGCGGCCTGGGTGCTGTTCACCGTGGCGGCGTACGCCGGATCCGGCGCGGTGTCCCCCTCACACGCCCGGCGCAGGTCGTAGTCGATGAGCGAGGCGCAGTAGTCGCAGTACACGTAGGCGGTGACCGTCGGCAGCTTCTTCGGCGCGCCGCACACCACGCAGGTGCACCGCTTGACGAACCCGCTCCGGCCGGTTGGGCCCCCGGCCCGCCAGGGCGCTGGCAGCGATCTGTGCGGGGCTGCCAGCACGCGGTGCGGCCGCTGGCAGCGGCATGGCTGACCATGACCGTGACACCACGGAAGAGGTGAAACCATGACCAACGCGATCGAAGCAAGTGGCCTGGTCAAGCGGTTCGGCAAGACGACCGCGCTGGCCGGGGTGGATCTAGTCGCGCGCCCGGGCACGGTGCTTGGCGTGCTCGGGCCGAACGGCGCCGGCAAGACCACGGCGGTCCGGATCCTGGCCACCCTGCTCCGCCCGGACGGCGGGCAGGCCCGGGTGTGCGGGTATGACGTCGGGCGCCAGGCGCACCAGGTGCGCCAGCTGATCGGCCTCACCGGCCAGTACGCCTCGGTGGACGAGGGGCTGTCCGGCGTCAACAACCTCATCATGATCGGCCGGCTGCTCGGCGAGTCCCGCGGTCAGGCCCGGGCCCGGGCGAGCGAACTGCTTGACCGGTTCGACCTCACCGAGGCGGCCGGGCGGCCGGTGAAGACCTACTCCGGCGGCATGCGGCGCCGGCTGGACCTGGCCGCCAGCCTGGTCGGCCGGCCCCGGGTGCTGTACCTGGACGAGCCGACCACCGGCCTGGACCCGCGGAGCCGGAGCGACGTGTGGGACATGATCCGCGCCCTGGTCGCCGACGGCGTCACCGTACTGCTCACCACGCAGTACCTGGACGAGGCGGACCAGCTCGCGCACGACATCGTGGTCATCGACCACGGGAAGGTGATCGCCACCGGCACGCCGGACGAGCTGAAGGACAAGTCCGGCGGGCAGGTGCTCGAGGTGGAACCGGCCGACCGGGACCTGCTGGACGTGGCCGCCGCGGTGCTCGCGGCCCGGACCGGTTCCGTGCCGGACACCGATGCCGAGTCCGGCCTGGTGCGCGTCCCGGTGGCCGACGCGGCCGTGCTGCCGGCCATCATCCGGGAACTCGACGAGGCCCGCGTGGAGCTCGCCGAGTTCACCCTCCGCAAGGCCAGCCTGGACGAGGTGTTCCTCGCCCTCACCGGCGGCCGGCCCGGGACCGACGACGAGATCGCAGAACTTGAAAGGAGCTTCCGATGACCGCGGCAACCCTGCCCTTCGCCGGCCCGGCAGCGCGAATCGGCCCGGTGACCGGGCTGCGGAACGCCTTCACGCTCACCTGGCGGAGCGTGCTGAAGATCAGGACCAACATGGAGGACCTGATCGGCCTGAGCCTGCAGCCGATCATGTTCCTGCTGCTTTTCACCTACGTGTTCGGCGGCGCGATCGCCGGGGGCACCCACGCCTACCTGCAGTTCGAGCTGCCCGGCCTGCTGGTCATGACCGTGGTGTTCGCCACCCTGGGCACCGGCCTGATGCTCAACCAGGACATCACCGGGGGAGTGTTCGACCGGTTCCGCAGCCTGCCGATCGCCCGCTGGGCGCCGCTGGCCGGCGCGGTCCTCGGCGACATGGTGCGCTACATGATCTCGGTGGCGATCACCCTCGGCTTCGGCATGGTGCTCGGCTTCCGCATCGGGACCAGCCCGGTGGCGGCCGTCGCGGCCTGCCTGCTGCTGCTCACCTTCGCCCTGGCCATGTGCTGGGTGTCGGCGCTGATCGGGATGCTCGTCAAGACACCGCAGGGCGTGCAGATGTACGGCTTCCTCGCGATGTTCCCGCTGGTCTTCGGCAGCAACCTGCTGGTGCCCTCGGGGACCATGCCGGGCTGGCTGCAGGCGTTCGTGAAGGTCAACCCGATGACCGACCTCACCAGCGCCGAGCGCGGGCTGCTGACCGGCGGGCCGGCCGGCACCTCGGCCCTGCACTCGCTGCTGTGGGCGCTGGCCATCTTCGTGGTCTTCGCCCCGCTGGCGGTGCGCGCCTACCGCCGCCGCACCTGAGGCCCGGGGGCCCGTCGCGGGCCCGCGGCGGGCTACCCGCCCGCCGGGGGCCCGTGCGGCTGCCCGGCGGCGGCGGACTTGACCGAGTCTTCGGCCAGCGCGAGCGCCTCGGCGTAGCCGAGTTCCCGGCCACGCTGGTAAGCCGCCTCGAAGACCTCGGCACCGAGCGCCTCGCGGGCGCCGTCCCTGGCCGCCGGGGCATCCAGGCTGCTGTGATCGAACGCGCCGCGGATCGTGTGCGCGGCACCCAGCAGGACCGCCGCCCGCTCGGCCCCGGCCGGGCCGTCCGTCATCAGGGCGGCGGCCGCCACGCCGTCGACCACGACCGCGACGCCTTGCCGGTCCATGCTCTCGGCGGCGATGCGGAGCGCGGTGGAGAGCATGGCGCGGCCCTCGGCCACGTTGCCCAGCCGGATGTCCGCAACCGCGCGCCGATTCTGGGCCTGCGCCCGGAACGACCCGATCATCGCGACGTCCTTGTCCGCCAGCCGGGCATCCAGCCGGGCGCTGATCCGGCTTGCTTCTGCCACGTCACCCCGGAGCCAGGCAAGCTCCGCCGCCACATAGTTGATCCACAGGTCGCTCTCCGACTCGCCCTGCTCCCCGGCGGCCCGCTGGGCCCGGGCTATGTCGGCGAGCGCGCCGGCGTGGTCCCCGAGCCGGCTGCGGGACTTGGCCAGGCTGGCGTACATCTGCGCGGTGTCTTCCCAGTCGGTCAGCTCCCCGCTCAGCCCGACCGCCTCCTCCAGGGCGGCGATGGCCTGGTCATAGTCGCCGTCGAGCGTGGCCAGTTCCGCCTGGCCCACCAGGGCCAGGGCGGCGCCCCACCGGTCGCCGATGGCCTGGAACCCCGCGAGCGATTCGGCACACTTGCTGGCTACGTCGTCCAGGTGGCCCAGGGCCATCGAGGAGAACGCGTGCATGAGCCGGGCACCCGACCGGATCCACGGATCGGCGGAGTCGAAGTGCGCGGAGAGCAGCCGGAGCGCCTCATCCGGATCCCGCTTCTCGTAGAGCGCAAGCATCACGGCGCCGACCACCACCAGGGGATGCGGCGGGCGGCCGCCCGGCGCATCCCCGCCTCCCCGCGCCATCAGGGATTCCAGATCGGCCAGCGGCTGCCGGACCGAGCTGATGTCCCAGTTGGCGTTGAGCACGGTCAGCGCGCAGTTGGCGCGGGCGTGCACCACGCCGGGGTCGCGCTGCGCCGCCCCGTCGTCCCCGCTTATCTGCAGGATCTCCATGGCCATGGCTGCGCTCTCCCGGCGCTGCCCGCGCAGCAGCCAGAACCAGCCGAGCGCGTGCCCGAAACGCAGCGCCAGTGCGGTGTCGTGGCACTCGACCGCCCAGCGCAGCGACGCGTGGATGTTGTCCTGCTCCACGGTCAGCCGCCGCATCCACGTCTGCTGGCCAGCGGCCCGCAGCATCGGGTCGGCCGTCTCCGCCAGCTGCACGAAATGCGTGGCGACCGCGAGGCGCACCTGGTCTTCTTCCCCGGCCTCGGCGAGGCGCCCGGCACAGTAGGCCCGGATCGTCTCCAGCATCCGGTACCGCGGCTCACCACCGTCGTCGACGGTCAGGAACGACTTCTCCACCAGGCCGAAGACCGCGGGCAGGATGGCCACCGCGGGCAGCGCGGCGTCCTGGCACACCTGTTCCGCGGACGCCAGCGTGGCCCCGGCCGGGAACGCGGCCAGCCGCCTGGCGAGCACCTGTTCCGGCCCGGACAGCAGCTCCCAGGTCCAGTCCACGACCGCGCGCAGCGTCTGATGCCGCGCCGCGGCCGTCCGGCTGCCCCCGGTGAGCAGCTCGAACCGGGCATCCAGCCGCTCCGCGAGCTGAGCGGCCGACAGCGTGCGCAGCCGGGCGGCGGCCAGCTCGATGGCCAGTGGCATGCCGTCCAGTGCGCGGCAGATGCGCGCGACATCGCCGGCGTTCGAGTCGGTGACGGTGAAATCAGGCCGAACGGCTGCCGCGCGGTCGGCCAACAGCCGGACCGCGGCGTAGCCAGCAATGTCTCCGCCGGCTTCGCCGGCGGGCACCTTGCCGGGGCCGGTGCCATCGCCGGGCAGGAGCGGGCCCGGCGCCTCCCCGCCCGGGACGGTGGCCGGCGGGACCGGCAGCGGCGCGACCGGCCACAGCGCTTCCCCGCCGATGCGCAGCGGCTCCCGGCTGGTCACCAGCACGCGGACGTCCGGGCAGCCCGCCAAGGCCTGGTCAGCGAGCGTGGCGGCGGCGCTCACCACATGCTCACAGTTGTCCAGGATCAGCAGGTCATGCCGTTCGGCGAGCGCGGCCACCAGGCGATGCGCCGGGTCCGCGAAAGCGGTGATCTGGCCGGCCCCGCTGTGCGCGATCACCGGGCTCTCCCGGATGCCGAGCGCGCTCAGCACGGCGGAGGGCACGTCGCCGGGATCGGTCACCGGCGTCAGCTCCACGAACCACACCTGGCCGCCCGGCCAGGCCTGTCCCGCCCCCGGGGCCGCGCTCGCGGCCGGTGCCCGGGAAAGCCGGGCCGCCACCTCCAGGGCCAGCCGCGTCTTGCCCGCCCCGCCGGGGCCGGTCAGGGTGACCAGCCGGCTCTCGTCCAGCATCTTCAGTACCCGGGCAACGTCCTCGTCCCTGCCGACGAAGCTGGTCAGCGGCTTGCGCACGGCGGCCGCCCGGCCCCGGTGCGGCGGGTCGCCGCCCGCCAGGAGCTCCGCCGCGGTGCTGTCACCCGGCCGCCGGGCGGGCCCGCCGTCCGGCGCCGGGCCCGCCGGGCCGGGCAGGTCCTGCCGGAGCACGCCCAGGTAGATCTGCTCGAGCCGGGGGGACGGGTCCACGCCAAGCTCACTGGCGAGCAGGTCGCGCGCCTGCGCGTACTCCGCCACCGCTTCGGCCTGGCGGCCCGCGGCGTACAGCGCGCGCATGAGCAGCCCGCGGGGGCGCTCGGCCACCGGGTCGGCGGCGATCATGGCACGCAGTTCGCCGGTCAGGCTGTCGCTCTCGCCCAGGGCCAGGCCCGCCTCGATCAGGTCAAGGGCGGCGCGGGCGCGCAGCTCCTCCAGGCGGGCGGCCGGCCCGGTGGCGAACCGCGCTCCCGAGGCGTCCGCAAGCGCCGGCCCGCGCCATATGTCGAGGGCCTGGCGGAGTACCCGCCGGGCCCTCGCCGGGTCACCGGCGGCCAGCGCCTGATTGCCCTGCCTGGCCAGTGCCTCGAAGGCCGCCGCGTCGACGTGTTCCGGCGGGACCGCCAGCCGGTACCCGGCGGGATGCGACTCGATCACCTGGTCGCCCACGCCGGCCTGCCGCAGCGCGGTGCGCAGCCGGGACACCAGGGACTGCAGCGCGTTGCCGGAGTTGGCGGGCGGCTCGTCCTCCCAGAGCCGTTCGATCAGCGCGTAGGCGGGCACCACCTTGCCGGCGTCGAGGGCCAGCAGGATGAACAGCAGGCGCACGCGCTGCCCGCCGACCCGTACCGGCCGCCCGGCCTCGTCGTGCACCGCGAGGGTTCCCAGTAGCCCGATCCGCACCGCGCCTGCTCTCCGCCCTGCCCGCTTGTCGTTCGCCCGTCGTGGTCGCGCGCGCTCACCCTCCTATTGTCGGTGCTGCCGCGACCGGCCCGGCGGCGGCTCGCCAGGGCAGGGCCCGAAGTCTGCGAAGTCCTTCCCGGCCGCTGCCAGCGTCCCAGATTTGCGCGGTGTGCGGCATCCGGGCCAGGTCAGGCGGTGGTGCCTTGACCGGCGCGGCGACGGGGCCGAGACTACTGACTGGTAATAAGCCGCGACCGGGAGATGAGGTCGGTCATGAAGCGAACAGGATTCACGCACCGCCGTTCCGGACGCTTCCTGCTGGCGGCGGCGAGCCTGGCATTAGCGCTTGCCGGGGTTACCTCCGGCACCGCACAGGCCGGGGTCACCGCGGGCCCGGGCAGCGGACGGCTGCTGCCGCTCGTCGTGCGGACCGACCACGGCCTGGTCGGCGGGCTGCGCACGCATGGCGCCAGGCAGTTCCTCGGCATCCCCTACGCCGCCCCGCCGACCGGCGCGAACGCGTGGCGGCCGCCCCAGCCGTTCCCGCCGTGGCCCGGGGTCAGGGCGGCGGCCAAGCCGGGGCACGACTGCGCGCAGACCGGCAGCCTCGCGACCGGCGTGCCGAGCACCAGCCTGTTCGAGGACTGCCTGTTCGTGAACGTCTACACGCCGCCGCGGGGGACCGGCCGGCCGCTGCCGGTGATGGTGTGGATCCACGGCGGCGGCTTCACCGGCGGCGCGGGCCGGATCTACGACGGTGCCCCGCTGGCCGCCAGGCACCACGTGATCGTGGTGACCATCAACTACCGGCTCAGCGCGTTCGGCTTCCTCGCGCTGCCGTCACTGGACGCCGAGAGCCCGGACCGCGCCAGCGGCAACTACGGGCTGATGGACCAGCAGGCCGCGATGCGCTGGGTGCAGGCCAACGCGTTCGCGTTCGGCGGCGACCCGGGCAAGGTGACGATCTTCGGTGAGTCCGCGGGCGGCGCGAGCGTCTGCGCGAACATGGCCTCGCCCACCGCGCTCGGGCTGTTCTCCCGTGCCATCGCGGAGAGCGGGTGCATCTTCCCCACCCCGTCCAGGCAGGCCGCCGAGGCGCAGGGCACCGCGCTGGCCAAGGCCCTGGGCTGCGCCAAGCCCGCCACCGCCGCGGCGTGCCTGCGCACCAAGACGTCCGCCGCGATCCTGAAGGCGGAGCCCTCGGGAGGGCTTTCCTGGGGCCCGGTGGCCGGCGGCTTCACGCTGCCCGCCTCGCCGCTCAGCGCGTTCGAGACCGGCCAGTACCTGCATGTGCCGCTGCTGCAGGGCAGCAACCATGACGAGGGGCGGTTCTTCGTCGGGATCGAGTTCGACGTGCTGGGCCACCACCCACTGACCGCGGCGCAGTACCCCCAGGTGGTCACCGCCCAGTTCGGTGCCAAGGCGGCCAAGGCGATCCTCGCCCACTACCCGCTGAAGGCGTTCGCCTCCCCGGACCTGGCGTTCGCCAAGGTGCTCACCGACTCGGAGTTCAGCTGCCCGGCACTGCTGACCGACATCCTCACCCAGCGCAGCGGTACCTACGCCTACGAGTTCAGCGACCCGAGCCCGCCGAACGACTTCGGCATCAAGTTCAGCTTCCCGCTCGGCGCGGCGCACAGCACGGAACTCCAGTACGTGTTCGGCAAGGTCCCGCTGCTGGACATCACGCCGTCGTTCAAGCCGGACCAGGCCGCGCTGTCCGCGCAGATGATGGGCTACTGGACCCGGTTCGCCGCCACCGGGAACCCGAACGGCGGGCGGGCGCCGCTCTGGCCGCGGGTCGGCGGCACCACACCGCGGATCCAGGAACTGATCCCGAACGCGACCGCGCCGGAGCCCGCGACGGTCTTCGCCGGGTTCCATCAATGTCTCTTCTGGGCCACTATCGAAGGCCAGTCGGCGCCCCCGGTGATCCGCGGCTGAGCCGGGTGACGTACCCCCGTGTGGGACCGCCCCGCCATGAGGTGGCGGGGCGGCCCGGACATGGAGGGGGATCCAATGAGCGGTGAGCTCAACATCAAGATCATTCAGGGCGTGTACGAGGCGTTCGGCCGTGGTGACGTCGCCGCGGTCCTCGACGCGGTCGCCGAGGACGTGGACTGGGCCGCGGAGGCCGCCGGGTCCGGTGCGCCCTGGTACGGCGTGCGGCACGGCAAGGGCGAGGTCGTGAAATTCTTCGAGGCGTTCGGCACGGCCATGGAGGTCGAGGAGTGGACGCCGCTCGCCTACGCCGCCAGCGACGCCGACGTGCACGCCGTGGTCCGGGCAAGCCCGTGGCGGAGAACCTGCACCACTTCTTCACGCTCCGCGACGGCAAGATCGTCTACTACCGCGGCACCGAGGACACCGCGCAGACCGAGGCGGCGCTGCGGGCCTGACCCGGCCGCGACGGCCGGCCGCCCGAGGCCATCGGGCTACCTGCCGGGCTCGCCGGTGGCGAAGCGCGACCGGCGGCGCTCACGGACCGCTGCCCACTGGTCCCGTGAGCGTTCTCCCAGCTCGGCGATCAACCTGACGGCGTCGGGCGGCCCCATCGCCTGCTTCCACGCGGCTGAGCTGGGCAAGTTCCCGGGTTCGCCGGTGGCAGATTAGCGGCATCCCATTTATGGATTGTTCACGGCAAAGGTAAAATTTTCATAGCTTATTGATCACCGGCGTCATACGTTATAGCGGAGAGGGCGCCGGTACAGGTCTTTCCGGATGCTTTCGAGGTGAGCCTACCGACTGCTGCGCTCCCGCATTGCCGTGGTGCGACGCATGGGGCCGAATGGTGCCGGCGCCCTCGCTCGGGACCATGACGGAGCGAAGGAGCGACGATGAGACTGCCATTGTCCGATCTCGTCACGAGGCGCTGGGAGGCGATCCGGCACAGGCCAGCCCGTCGCAGCGCGATCACAGCGGCCACAGCGGCGGTGGCCCTGGCCGCCGGCCTGACCGTCGCCGCGGCGGGCGGCCAGTCCGCGTCCGCGACCGGCCAGCCGGCCTACCTGAACCCGCGGCTTCCCGTCCAGGCGCGGGTCGCCGACCTGCTGGGCCGGATGACCCTGCCGGAGAAGATCGGCCAGATGGTCCAGATCGAGGCCACGCAGGTCACTGACACCAGTCCCAACTGCACCAGCACGGGCGGCTTCAACATGCCGAACCCGGTGTGCGAGCAGAAGATCTTCGTCACCGACAACGTCGGCTCGATCCTGGCCGGCGGCACCGACATCCCGCCGGACACCACCGGCCAGGGCGGCACCGGCAACACGGGCCTGGACTGGGCCAACGAGTACAACACGATGCAGTCCTACGCGATGGCACACTCCCGGCTGCACATCCCGGTGATCTTCGGAGTCGACGCGGTGCACGGTTTCGGGCACCCGTGGCAGGCACCGCTGTTCCCGCAGAGCATCGGGGTGGGCGCCACCTGGGAGCGCCACCGGCTGGAACTGGGACTTCGCGCCCGTCCAGGACCTGTCACGGGACAACCGGTGGGGCCGCACCTACGAGACGTGGGCCGAGGAGCCCGCGCTCGCCGCGGCGATGGGCGGCGCGTTCGTGCGCGGGCTGCAGTCGATCCCCGGCCAGGGCCTGCGCGTCACCGCCACGGTGAAGCACTTCGCCGGGTACTCCGAGTCGATCAACGGGCACGACCGGGTGCAGGCCGAGCTGCCGATCCGTTACCTGCAGGACCAGTTCCTCCCCTCCTACGCCGGTGCCGTCGGCGCAGGGGCGGGCACGGTCATGGTGGACTCCGGTTCGGTCAACGGGATTCCCGCCACCGCGTCGCGCTTCCTGCTCACCACCGAACTGCGGCAACGGCTCGGCTTCAAGGGCGTGGTGATCAGCGACTTCGGCGACGTGCCGGCGCTGGCCACCACCTACCACATGGCCGCTGACCTCGCCGGTGCGGCCGCGCTGGCCATCAACGCCGGCGTCGATGTGGCCATGCTGCCGTTCAACGCCGACCAGTGGCAGACCGCCGTGCAGCAGGACGTGTCGGACCACTCCATCTCGATGACGACCATCAACGCGGCGGTCCAGCGGATCCTCACGCTGAAGTTCCAGCTCGGCTTGTTCAACCACCCGCTGGTCAACGCCGGCCAGGCGGACGCCGCGGTGACGGCGGGCCGGGCCGCCACGTTGCGCGCGGCGCGCGAGTCGATCACGCTGCTGCGCAACCAGAACGGCATCCTGCCGCTGTCGTCGGCCAGCAAGCTCGTGGTGACCGGGCCGAACGCGGACTCCATGACCTTCCAGGTC
>WNGH01006545.1_pt1 | contig 11073 bp, 5 predicted proteins | sample 5400631 | NCBI WGS metagenome assembly WNGH01 (sample SAMN13153373, study PRJNA577476) | soil metagenome | isolation source: 115 cm soil or saprolite under Garry oak tree replicate 1 | place: USA:California | collected 2016-06-15 | reverse complement strand
AGGGCTGCAGCACGTAGGAACGGATCTGGTGGCCCCAGCCGATGTCGGTCTTGGCCGCCTGCTCGGCCGCCGCCTTCGCTTCGCGTCGCTTGAGCTCGAGCTCGTAGAGCCGCGCGCGCAGCATCTGCCAGGCCTGGGCCCGGTTGCGGTGCTGGGAGCGGTCGTTCTGGCACACCACGACGATGTTGCTCGGAATGTGGGTCAGGCGGATGGCGGATTCGGTCTTGTTGACGTGCTGGCCGCCCGCGCCTCCGGCCCGCATGGTGTCGATCCGCACGTCGGATTCCTTGATGTCGACCACGATGCGGTCGTCGACCACCGGATAGACGTTCACGCTCGCGAACGAGGTATGCCGCCGCGCATTGGCGTCGAAGGGCGAAATGCGCACCAGCCGGTGCACGCCGCCTTCGGTCTTGAGCCAGCCATAGGCGTTGCGGCCCTTGATGCGCACGGTCGCGGATTTCAGCCCTGCCTCCTCGCCCGGCGTCTCCTCGAGATATTCGACCTTGTAGCGATGCTGCTCGGCCCAGCGCGTATACATGCGCAACAACATCAGGGCCCAGTCCTGGCTCTCGGTTCCCCCCGCGCCGGCGTGGACCTCGAGGAAGCTGTCGTTGGCATCCGCCTCGCCGGACAACAGCGCCTCCGCCTGCCGGCGCTCGGCTTCCGTCCTCAGCGCATCGAGCGCGGATTCGGCTTCCTTGACCACCTTGGCGTCGTGCTCGGCCTCGCCGAGCTCGATCATGGTCAGGTGGTCCTCGAGCTCCTGCTCGATGCGCGAGATCGCGCCTAAGCTTTCCTCGAGCGCGGTGCGCTCCTGCATCACCTTTTGGGCGCGGTCCTGGTCCTTCCACAGATCGGAATCCTCGGCCTGCCGGTTGAGCTCGGCGAGCCGGGCTTTGGATCTGTCGAAGTCAAAGATGCCTCCTCAGCAGCCCGACGGACTGCTTGATGGCCTCGGTTGTGGCTTGCACTTCTGCGCGCATGGTCGAAGTTCTCGGGAATTTGCCGGACGATGCGCCCGCGAAACTATCGGGCCGCATGTAGCGACCGGACCGGCGCAAGGCAATGTCGATGGCTCAGTAAAGCCCACCGGTTCCCGAACGGATCGCCCGGTCGGATTCCGGCGACACCCCGCCCGGATAGTCGGAGCGGATCGGCCGGCCATCGGCATCGGTGAAGCCGACGATGGAATAGCTGTCCGGCGGAGCGGTGCCCGGCTTGAACGCCTCGATGATGACTTTTCCGCTCCCGCCGGGGCCGGGGCGCAGCCCGGTCTTCGGATCGATGCGGATCAGCTTGATGCCGGCCGGCGGCGAGAAATCCACGCCCGGCTTGTCGATCAGCGCCACCTTCAGGAAGTCCTTGACGATGGGGGCGGCAAGATGACCGCCCGTCGCGCCGCGCGCGAGATGCCGCGGCTTGTCATAGCCGATGTACACGCCGACGGTCAGGTCCGGGGTGTAGCCGATGAACCACGCATCCTTCTCGTCATTGGTGGTGCCGGTCTTGCCGGCAACCGGCTTCCCGACCTCCTGGACCACCGTCGCGGTGCCACGCTCGACCACGCCCTTGAGCATCCAGGTGACCTGGAAGGCGGTCATCGGATCGAGGACCTGCTCGCGCCGGTCGACCAGAATGGGCTCCGGTTGCTTCTTCCATTGATCGGCATCGCAGCCGCGGCATTCGCGCTCGTCGTGGCGATAGATGGTGTGGCCGTAGCGATCCTGGATGCGATCGATGAGGGTCGGCTTGATGCGCTTGCCGCCGTTGGCGAACATGGAATAGGCCGCCGTCATGCGCAGCACCGTGGTCTCGCCCGCGCCCAGCGCGAACGACAGATAGGGCGGCAGATCGTCGTAGACCCCGAAGCGCTTGGCGTATTCCGCAACCAGCGGCATGCCGACGTCCTGGGCGAGCCGGACCGTCATGACGTTGCGGGAATGCTCCAGCCCGAACCGCAGCGTCTGCGGACCGTAGTACTTGCCCTCGTAGTTCTCCGGACGCCACGCGGCCATGCCCGGGCCTTGATCGATCTCGATCGGCGCGTCCAGCACCACGGTGGAGGGCGTATAGCCGTTGTCGAGCGCGGCGGCGTAGACGAACGGCTTGAACGCCGAGCCGGGCTGGCGCAGTGCCTGGGTGGCGCGGTTGAACTGGCTCTGGTCGTAGGAGAAGCCGCCGACCAGCGCGAGCACGCGTCCGGTCCACGGGTCCATGGCCACCATGGCGCCGCTCACCTCGGGAACTTGCCGCAGGCGGTATTGGCCGGAATCCTTGCCGATCGGCTCGGCGTAGACCACGTCGCCCGGCTGGAGGATTTGGCTGACCTTCGGACCGCCTTTGGAACGCTCGGAAGCCGACTTTGCCCATTTCACGCCGTCGAGGGCGAAAATTCCGACTTGGCGCTCCCGGGAGACCGTGCCGGCAGGATCCCGCAACGGCTGCAAGCCGATGCGCGCCGCCTGGTCGGAGGTCTCCAGCACCACGGCGAGCCGCCAAGGGGCGACATCGGCGAGCGACTTGATCTCCGCGAGCTTGGCGCCCCAGTCGCCGCCGATATCGATCTTGGCCAGCGGCCCGCGCCAGCCTTGCGCCTCGTCGAAGCGCACGAGACCGTCGGTCAACGCCTTGCGGGCCATCACCTGGAATTTCGGATCGAGCGTGGTCCGGATCGAGAGGCCGCCTTCGTAGAGCTTCTTCTCGCCGTATCGCTCGTAGATCTCCCGGCGGACTTCCTCGGCGAAATATTCCGCCGCGAACATGTGAGCGCCGGTCGGATGCGGCGTCACGTTCAGCGGCTCCTTCTTGGCCTTCTCGCCTTCCTGCGGCGTGATGTATTGGTCCTCGACCATGCGGTCGATGACGTAGTTGCGCCGCTCGATGGCGCGGTCGCGCTGGCGGAACGGATTGTAATTGTTCGGCCCCTTGGGCAGCCCGGCAAGATACGCCGCCTCCGCGACCGTCAGCTCATGCACGGACTTGTCGAAATACAGCAGCGAGGCGGCGGCGATCCCATAAGCGCCGAGCCCGAGATAGATCTCGTTGAGGTACAGCTCGATGATCTTGTCCTTGGAATAGGCCCGCTCGATCCGCAACGCGAGCAGGATCTCCTTGATCTTGCGATTGAGGGAGACCTCGTTCGACAGCAGGAAATTCTTGGCGACCTGCTGGGTGATGGTCGAGGCGCCCTGGGGCCGGCGGTTGCTGCCGTAGTTCTGGATGTAGACCCAGCCGGCGCGAATGATGCCGCCGAAATCCAGCCCGCCATGCTCGTAGAAATTCTTGTCCTCGGCGGCCACGAACGCGTTCGTCACCAGCTTGGGCACCGCCTGGATCGGCAGGTAGAGCCGCCGCTCGCGGGCGTATTCGGCCAGCAAGGCGCCGTCGCTCGCATGGATCCGGGTCATGACCGGCGGCTCGTAATCCTGCAGCTGCGAGTAATCCGGGAGGTCCTTGGAGAAATGCCAGAACAGGCCGGCCGCCGCGGCAATGCCGACGAGGAACACGACAGTTCCCGCGGCGAACAGGAATCCGAGGAAGCGCACCAGAAGCCTCATCGCCGCCGTCCCGCCGCAACGCGAATCAGGTCCATCGCAGCCGTTCTTTCAAGACTCGACGCCGAGTATACACGGTGCCTCGCAACGCGGGGCTTGATCGTCTCGGACAATGCAACGCGTCGAGCCCGGCGTTTCGTCGCGCCGTTTTGTGGTCAAACTGAGGCTGGACCGTCACCCTAATTCGATCCGCCCGCCGGACCGGATCCCGCAAGCCGGGTGGCGAAGAACGTGGTGATCGCCTGCGCGATCGAATCGGTGGCCCGCGACCGCCAAGCATCCGACAACAGGTACTTGAGATCCTGGCTGCTGGACACGTAACCGAGCTCGATCAGCGCCGAGGGAACGTCGGGCGCCTTGAGCACGCGGAACCCGGCGGATTTCAGCGGATGCTTGTGCAGCCGCGAGGTCGCCTTGAGCTCCTTGGCGAGCGCGTGGGCAAAGTTGGCGGAGAACGCCTTGGTTTCGCGTTGCGCCAAGTCGATCAGGATATCGGCGACGTCGTTCGGCTCGGCGCTCAAGTCGACGCCGGCGATGACATCGGCGCGGTTTTCCGCCTCGGCGAGCCGGGCGGCTTCGGCGTCCGAGGCGGTCTCGGAGAGCGTGTAGATGCTGGCGCCCCGCGCTTCGGAATCCCGATGCGGCAGCGCATCGGCATGGATGGAGAGAAACAGCGCGGCCTGTCGCGACCTCGCCAGCTGCACGCGATCCGCCAGCGGCACGAAGCGGTCGTCGGTGCGCGTCATTGCCACCCGATATTTGCCGGATTTCTCCAGCTTGTCCCGAAGCTGCTGGGCGAACTCCAGCACGATGGCTTTTTCGGTATCCCCGGTCGGCGCGATGGTGCCGCTGTCGAGACCGCCGTGGCCCGGATCGAGCACGATGAGCGGCCGCGGATCGGCGTCCTTGGCGTCACGGTCGATTTTTGCCGGCGGCTGGGAACGTCCGGGCCGGTTCTCGAGCGCGATATTGCGCAAAAAGCCGTCGCGATCGATTGCAACCAGATCGAGGACGAGGCGGGCCGGCTGGCTGTCCACCGGATCGATCACGAACGCCTTTTCGACGCGGACCGGGGCCGTCGCGTCGAGCACGATGCGGGATCCGCCCGGCATGACCAGACCGAAGCGGAAAGCCTTGACGAGACCCCGTCCGGTCTCGCCGACCTTGGCCGGCAGCTGAAACATCACCTGGGGCAGGTCGAGCACGACCCGATAGGGGTCGGCCAGCGTGAAGGCCGAGACCTCGACCCGCTTGGTCAGGTCGAGCACGAAGCGGGTGCGAGCCTCGTCGCCCCCGAGCCTCGCATCGGTGGCGACCGGAAGGTCTGCCGCCAATGCCGTGCAGGCCGTAGCCGCGCCGAATCCGGCAACGAGCAGTCCGCAGAGCAGGCCGAGTGCCGAGCCTTTCCCGATGGACCGCACGGTTGCTTCACCTCCGCGCCCTAGTTACTCCAATAGGCAGCCATAGTTAATCGCCGCTTAAGCAAGCCCTACGATCCGGCACAGTGTGGCCGTTGCGTGACGTTTGGGGTTTTCCACCATCGGCCAAGGAGGCGCGCGTCCTGCATCGAGGAACCCGTTACCGCCCGGGCGGGGAGCCTTAGCTTGCCAATGCGGAACAGGGGCCGTAAGAAGGGCGCGCTGACGGTTGATCCTAGTCCGGTTTTGCCACGTTTGGGCATCGACTCGCCAGGGCCCGCTTCCGGCGCATTCCGGAAAGCCGCTGGCGGCAAGCTCCCTGCATGTGACGCTTTGGTCGAGAGCGCGGGAGCGCCGGTCGGTGCCCCTTCCAGGGACAGCCGGAACGCGCGTGGTCACGGTTGGGCCACGTGCCGGCGCCGGGGGCGCCCGGCCGCCAGCATCGAGAACTGGCGGTGGCCGCAAGCTGCCGCCCGCTACAGGTCGAAGACATGCTCGAGGCGCGAGATACGAATTCGCTTCGCCGGGGCGCACCAGAACAGGCTTTGCGCAATATTCGTTTCTCCGACTTCGCGCACGCATGCTCGTCGCACCGCCAGGATACGTCCCTCTTGCGGCTTGATTTCGCCCGCTCGCGCGGCATGGCGGCACTTGCCCGTCCTTGCTGCGGCCGAGACGGCTTCGACCATCCGTTCCAACCTCGTTTGGGCGCGCCGCACGTGGCGCCAGGTGCCGCGATCATCGCGGCACCGGTCCCGGTCAAGACGGCCCGCCCCAGAAAGATCGATCAATGGCCAACAAGATGCTCATCGACGCGACGCACCCGGAGGAAACTCGCGTGGTCGTCGTACGCGGCAATCGCGTGGAGGAATTCGATTTCGAGTCGGCAAACCGCCGGCAGCTGAAAGGCAACATCTATCTTGCCAAAGTAACCCGGGTCGAGCCGTCGCTCCAGGCGGCTTTCGTCGATTACGGCGGCAACCGCCACGGGTTCCTCGCGTTCAGCGAAATCCATCCGGACTATTATCAGATCCCCGTCGCCGATCGGCAGGCGCTCATCGCCGAAGAAGAACGGGCACAGCGCGCCGCGGACGCCGAGATCGACCGGCGGGCGGGCCGGTCGCGTCGGCCCGCGCGGGCGGCCGGCGCTCGGTTGGACGAAGTCAGGACTGCCCCGGCGGCACCCGAGGAGACCGAAACCGCGTCGGGCGAGCCGCGGCCGGCCGAGGAATCCGCGACCGGGCACGGTTCGGAGTCGGAGGCCGAGCCGGCGGCCGAGCCGACGCAGGCCGACGAAGGCGAGCGCGCGCCCGCCGACGAACTCGAAGCCCTCGAGGAGGCCAGCGAGCCCGCGCTCGAGATCGAGCGGGCGGTCGCAAGCGAGCAATCCGCGCCCGCGCAACCCGCCGCGGAAAGTGCCGAACGCGGCAATGGCGGCAACGGCGGCAACGGCGGGGCGCTCGACGAGATCGAGACCGAGGACGACGAGGCGGTGGAATCCGTGGGCGCGGGCGATGCGATGGAGGAAGTGCCCGAGCGCATGCCGCGCGGGCGACGTCAATACAAGATCCAGGAGGTGATCAAGCGCCGGCAGGTCATGCTGGTGCAGGTGGTCAAGGAAGAGCGCGGCACCAAGGGTGCGGCGCTCACCACCTACCTGTCGCTCGCCGGACGCTATTCCGTGCTGATGCCGAACACCGCCCGCGGCGGCGGCATCAGCCGCAAGATCACCGACGCCCAGGACCGCAAGCGCCTCAAGGAACTCGCCCAGGATCTCGAAGTGCCGGAAGGAATGGGCGTGATCCTGCGCACCGCCGGCGCCAACCGCACCAAGGCGGAGATCAAACGCGACTTCGAGTATCTGCTGCGGCTGTGGGAAACGGTGCGGGACCTCACCCTCAAGTCGACCGCGCCCACCCTGGTCTATGAGGAAGGATCGCTGATCAAGCGCTCGATCCGGGATCTCTACAACAAGGACATCGACGAAGTCCTCGTCGCCGGCGAGGAGGCCTATCGCGAGGCCAAGGACTTCATGCGCATGCTCATGCCGAGCCATGCGAAGAACGTAAAGCCGTACAAGGACGGTCAGCCGGTCTTCACCCGCTACGGCGTGGAGAGCCAGCTCGATGCGATGTTCTCGCCCACCGTGCAGCTGCGTTCCGGGGGCTACATCGTCCTCAACCAGACCGAGGCGCTGGTCTCGATCGACGTCAACTCCGGGCGCGCCACACGCGAGCACCACATCGAGGACACCGCGCTCAAGACCAACCTCGAGGCGTCGGAGGAGATCGCCCGACAATTGCGGCTGCGCGATCTGGCGGGCCTGATCGTCATCGACTTCATCGACATGGACGAGAAGCGCAACAACCGCGCCGTCGAGCGCCGATTGAAGGATTGCCTGAAATACGATCGCGCCCGCATTCAGGTGGGCCGCGTCTCCCATTTCGGACTGCTGGAGATGTCGCGCCAGCGCATCCGTACCAGCGTGCTCGAAAGCTCGACCGAGAAATGCCCGCATTGCGGCGGAACCGGCCATGTGCGCTCGGTCTCCTCGGTGACGCTGCAGCTGCTGCGCACGCTCGACGAGATGCTGATCAAGGCCGGCACCCACAATCTGATCGTGCGCACCCGCGCGGACGTGGCGCTCTACGTGCTCAATCACAAGCGCGCGCACCTGCGCGAGCTCGAGCAGCGCTTCCACATCGCCATCACGGTCAACGCCGACCCGAGCATCGGCGGGCAGCAGCCGTTCGTGATCGAGCGCGGCGAGCAGGTGCACAGCCTCGAAGCGGCAAAAGCCATTGCCGCGCAGCCGACCGCGGTGCCGGTGGAGGAAGAGGAGGAGGAGCTCGAAGCCGAGCCGCTTTCCGAGGACACCGTCGAGGAAGTGCAAGCTGCCGAACCCGGCGAAGCGCCCGGCCGGCGGCGGCGGCGACGCCGGCGGGGGCGACACGGCGGGGAACCGGATCTGCACCAGGTGGCGCCGGCGCAAGCCGAACCGGAAGAAGCCGAACCGGAAGAAGCCGAGCCGGAGCTCGAGGCGAAGCAGCCGGATGCCGGATTGCCGCAGACGGCGGCCGAAGCCCAGGCCGAGAGCGAGCGCCGCCGCCGACGGCGGGGTCGACGCGGCGGCCGCCGGCGGCGTGGCCGGGAGGGCGAGGCGCGGGAACCCGAAACATTCGAGCCGCAGCCGACGATCGAGCCCGAGTTCCACGTCGCGGTGGCCGATTTCGACAGGCCCCCCGGAACCGAGCCGAAGCGGGCTGCGGCAAGCGTCGAGCCGCGGCGTGCCGACGAGCCGGCACCGGAACCCTCTCCCCCGAACGAGCCGCCCGCGCAGGCCGACCAGCCGCAGCGGCGCTCTACCGTGCGCGAACCGGCGCCGTTCTTCGCCGGCCAAGCGCCGGTCCAGCCGTCATCCGCACCGGCCGGCGAAACGCGAGCTCCCGAGCCGGAACCCGCAGCGCCAGGCCCGGATCGGCCGGCCGAAACCGAAAGCACCGACCGGCCCCGCCGCACCGGCTGGTGGGCGCGGCGCGTCGCCGGCAAGGGTTGACATGCGCGCGCGCAGGTTCGGCGCGGTGCGGAGAGGATGATGGAAAGCGCCTGGGTCGATCGCGACGCCGCGGCGCTGATCGACCGCTGCGCCAAAGACGGTGTTCCGGCCGAGCTTGCCTTGCGCGTCTACACGACGCGCCTGCTCGGCAGCGATCCGAAGCTCGTGCTGCACGGCGGCGGCAATACCTCGGTGAAGACCCGCGTGCGCGATCTCCTCGGCGAGGATGTCGAGGTGCTCTGCGTCAAAGGCAGCGGCTGGGACATGGCCCGGATCGAGCCCGCCGGCCTGCCGGCGGTGCGCCTCGATCCGCTCAAAACATTGCGGTCACGCGAGGCTCTTTCGGACGAGGACATGGTGCGCATCCAGCGCGCCCTGCTCATCGATCCGATGGCGCCGAATCCGTCGGTCGAGACCCTGCTGCATGCCTTCCTGCCACAGAAATTTGTCGATCACACCCATTCGACAGCGGTGCTCAGCCTCACCGATCAACCGGACGGCGCCGCGGTTTGCCGCGAAGTCTATGACGGGCGGCTTGGTGTCGTGCCATACCTGATGCCCGGATTCCGGCTCGCCAAGAAAGCCGCGGCGATCCACGATGTCGATCCGAGCGTCGAAGGCTTGATCCTGCTCAAGCACGGGATCTTCACCTTCGGACACACCGCCCGGGAAGCTTACGAGCGCATGATCGAAATGGTGTCGCTCGCCGAAGCCAGGCTTCGCCGCGGCCGCAAGGCGGTGTTCGCCACGGCGCAATTGCCCCAACGGGCCGCCTCGGTCGCCGAGGTCGCCCCGATCGTGCGCGGCGCGTGCAGCCGCAAGGACGAGAAGATCGAAGGCGCCTACCGGCGGCCGATCCTCGAGTTCCGCACCGGCCCCGGCATTCTCAATTACGTCAACGGTGCCGATGCCGCGCGCTACGCCCGGGCCGGCGTGGTCACGCCCGATCACACCGTCCGCACCAAGAATTGGCCGTTGATCGTCGCGCCCCCCGAAGCCGGCAAAGCCGGCGAATTCCAGCTGGCGATCGAGGCTGCGGTGAAGTCTTTCGTCGAGAATTACCAGGCCTATTTCGCCCGCAATAACCTCCGTTGCAATCACGACAAACGCATGCTGGACCCGATGCCCCGCGTCGTGCTGGTTCCGGGGCTCGGCTTGTTCGGCCTCGGGCGCAGCAAGAAGGACGCGCGCATCGCCGCGGATCTCGCCCAGAGCGCGGTTGCGACCATCACGGATGCGGAAGCGATCGGCCGGTTCGAGCCGATCGGTGAAGCCGAGATGTTCGATGTCGAATATTGGTCGCTCGAACAGGCCAAGCTCGGCAAGGAACCGGAACAGCCGCTGGCCGGACAAGTCGCGCTCGTCACCGGCGCCGCCGGCGCCATCGGGGACGCAACGGCGCGAGCGCTCGCCGGCGCGGGCGCCGAGATTGCCTTGCTCGACCTCGACGAGGAGCGGGTGCGCGCACTCGCCGCGGACATCGGCGGCGCCGCGCTTGCACTCCCGTGCGACGCGACGGACAGCCGTCGCGTGCGCGCGGCGTTCGATGCCGCCGTGGCGGGGTTCGGCGGGGTCGACATCGTCGTTTCCAACGCCGGCGCCGCCTGGCAGGGCCGCATCGGCGAGGTCGAGGAAGCCGTGCTGCGCCGCAGCTTCGAGCTCAATTTCTTCGCCCACCAATTCGTCGCGCAGAATGCGGTGCGGGTGATGCTGGCGCAGGGTACGGGCGGCGCGCTGCTGTTCAACGTCTCCAAGCAGGCGGTCAATCCGGGGGTGGATTTCGGGCCGTACGGATTGCCGAAAGCGGCAACCCTGTTGCTGGCACGGCAATATGCGCTGGAATACGGCAAGCATGGGATCCGCGCCAATGCGGTGAACGCCGACCGCATCCGCTCCGGCCTGCTCACGCCGGAGCTGATCGCCGCGCGTGCCGCGGCGCGGGGCTTGAGCGAACGCGAATATATGGCCGGCAATCTGCTCGGACGGGAAGTCACGGCCGAGGATGTGGCCCGGGCGTTCCTCTATCATGCGACGGCGCTCAAGACGACCGCGGATGTGACCACGGTCGACGGCGGCAACATCGCCGCGGCGCTGCGCTAGGGGGATCGAGACGAAGCCTAAAGTTCGAGGAGAACCGATGCGTGCGGCCGGAACAACGGCAGCGGCTCTGCTCGCGGCGGGGTTAGCTGCGGAATCGGTCGCAAACTCGGCGCTCGCGCAAGTGCCGGATCGATTCGTCGGAACGCTGAGCTGTGCGAAATCGACGTTGGCCAAGCCGGCGCGGCGCGAGCCGGTCACGATCGAGATCGCCGGCAATGTTGCCAGCTACCGCCACACCGTGCTCAACGAGGACGGCACGGCGGGCGTGGGAATGGAAACCGGCGAGGGAACGATCGGCAAAGATGGCAGGGTGACGCTCGTGGGTGCGTGGAAGGGCCGGGGCGGCCTCTATTCCTATGAGGCGCGCTACGCCGGGACGCTCGCCGCCAAGGGCGGCGAGCTTGCCGGCAATCAGGCCTGGACCATCCATGGGCGCAAGGAC
>WNGH01006544.1_pt1 | contig 11073 bp, 6 predicted proteins | sample 5400631 | NCBI WGS metagenome assembly WNGH01 (sample SAMN13153373, study PRJNA577476) | soil metagenome | isolation source: 115 cm soil or saprolite under Garry oak tree replicate 1 | place: USA:California | collected 2016-06-15 | reverse complement strand
GAATATTCCCTGCTCTTCAATCGCATGAGCCCCTCGGCGTGGCAGCGCGGCCTGGGCCACGGAATCTTCTACACGCTCAACTATCTTGCGCACCTCGAAAGCAAAGGTTTGCGCGTCGTCAACGGCTATCGTTGTTTCAACCACGAAATTTCGAAAGCGCTGCAACTCGCGAATCTCGAAAAGCTAGGATTGCCTTATCCAAAAGCCCTCGTCATCAATCATTCGTCTCAGGCGCTGGTTGCCGCCGAAACCGTTAGCTATCCTGTGGTTATCAAGCCAAACATCGGCGGCAGCGGCGCGGGGATTGAGCGTTTCAATTCGCAAGACGAATTGCGCGGGGCGGTCGAGGCGAATCGCCTTTACTTTGGCATTGATTCCACGGCACTGGTACAGGAAGCGTTTACCGCGCGGGAGGGAGTCATCACGCGCGTTGAGGTTCTTGGCGGGAAATTCCTTTACGCTATTCAGATTCACATCACCGGCGAGAGTTACAACTTGTGTCCTGCCGACATTTGCCAGAACACCCGAGGTGAAGAGCTGACGCGCATCGCCTGTCCGGTGGACGCGCCGAAGAGCGGTATGAAAGTAGAAGGCTACGAGCCGCCGCAAAGGGTGATCGAAGACGTCGAACGAATCGTGGAACTCGCCGGTGTCGAGGTTGGCGGCATCGAGTACGTGATCGACGACCGGACCGGCCGGCAGCTTTATTACGACGTGAACGCGCTGTCCAATTTCGTCGCCGATCCCGTGCGCGTCATCGGTTTCAATCCGTACGCCCGGTTGGCCGACTTCCTCATCGCCGAGGCGCAACGCCATGAGGCCAATCGCAGCGAAAGCGTGGCCGCAAGCGGAGGTCCGGGATGAGATACGGGTATTGGCTTCCCGTTTTCGGCGGGTGGCTGCGCAACGTGGAAAACGAAAACATGGAAGTGAGCTGGGCGTACGTGAAGAAACTCGCACAGCGCAGCGAGCAAATCGGTTTCGACCTGACGCTGATCGCGGAACTCAATCTCAACGATATCAAGGGCATCGAAGCGCCTTCACTGGATGCCTGGTCCACGGCGGCGGCGCTGGCCGCGGTCACCGAGCGAATCGAGTTGATGGTGGCGGTGCGCCCGACGTTTCATCTTCCGGCGCTGCTGGCGAAGCAGGCCGCCAACATCGATCAGATCAGCAATGGCCGGCTCACGCTGAACGTGGTTTCCTCGTGGTGGGCGGATGAAGCTCGCAAATATGGCGTCGCGTTCGAACAGCATGACGACCGCTACGCTCGCACCAGCGAATGGCTTGACGTCTTGGATGGAGTATGGAAGCGGGACCATTTTTCTTTCACGGGAAAGTATTACCGCGTTGAAGATAACGTGCTTGAGCCAAAACCAGTTTCGAAGCCGCGCCCCACGCTTTACGCGGGCGGCGAATCTCCCGCGGCAAAGGAGCTCATCGCCGAGAAGTGCGACGCCTACCTGATGCATGGCGATCCGCCGGAGCAGGTCGAAAAGAAAATCGTCGATCTGCGCGAACGCCGAGCGCGGCATAATTTGCCCCCGCTCAAGTTTGGCGTTGCAGGCTACGCCGTCGTTCGCGAAACCGAGCGCGAGGCTCAGGATGAGCTGCGCCGTATCACGGATGTTCAACAATCCGCAGCCGGCTATGCAAATTACCAGCAGTGGCTGGCTGGAACGCAACTCGAGCAGCGCGTTTCCCTGGAAGATTATTCGGTTTCTAATCGCGGCCTGCGATCCGGGCTCATTGGCACTCCCGAGCAGGTGGCCGAGCGACTGGCCCAATTCGAATCCGCCGGCGTCGACCTCGTGCTGCTGCAATTCAGCCCACAACTCGAAGAGATGGAGCGCTTCGCCGACTCTGTCATTCGCAGAAACTCTTCGCTGGGGGCGCCTGCGTAACGGCGAATCGTCGGCAGTGCCGGTCAAGAATTAAGCAACTTCCCTGCGGACCTCTCTTGCAAAGCATCGTCGCTCCATCTACGCTACCAGCCCAGAGGAAACGAAGAGTCCTTTCATGCCTGTCCTGGCCCCGGAGTCTCCGGCAAACCCCGCCACGTCCACCAAGCCCACTTCCTATCGTTATTTGTATGTTCTGCTCCTGATTTGCGGATTTCTTCTGCGTTTCGGATTCGTTTTGTGGAAGAAGACCTACGTCCGCGCGCCAGGTTCGATTCTTCCTTTTGGAGCGGAAGTTTGCAGCATTGCCGAGCACATCGTTCGCGGACAGGGTTTTAGTTCGCCCTTCTATCGGGACACTGGCCCAACGGCCTGGATCGCTCCTGTGTATCCTTATTTGGCCGCTGTGGTCTTCCGATTCTTCGGTATTTATTCCGTGGCCTCGGCGATCGTGCTGCTTGGTTTTCAGTGCATCGTTGGCGCCGCAACCGGCATCACCATCCACGCGCTGGGCCGCCGCACGTTTGGCCCGCAAATCGGACTCTTGGCGGCGTGGATCTGGACGCTGAGCCCTTTCTTTTTCCGGTGGCCGGTTTCCTGGATTTGGGACTTTACCGCCAGCGCCTTTCTTCTTTCCGCCGCCTTCATCGTCACGCTCGATGTGGCGGAGAGAAACACCAGGAAGCTGTGGTTATTGCTGGGCGCTCTCTGGGCGGTGATCGCGCTCACCAATCCGGCTTTGCTTAGCGTCATGCCGTTTACATTCCTTTACCCGGCCTTCGTGAACCATCGCTCCTTCAAGCCCTGGTTTGCTTCCGCAGCTCTTGCTGCCGTTCTGTTTGCCGCGCTGGTGTCGCCCTGGCTAATCCGCAATGAGCGCGTCTTCGGCCGTCCGGTTTTTATTCGCAGCAACTACTGGTTTGAATTTCACCTCGGCAACTACCACTACAGCAATGGCATGGGTTTCAGCGGAAAACATCCCGCTGCCAATCCAGCGGAGCTCAAGAAATACGCAGCCTTGGGGGAAATGGGTTACCTCGACTATTGGAAAAAGGACAGTCTGCGATTTGTCCGCGAGTATCCTTCCGAATTCCTTGGTCTGACGCTCCATCGCACCTGGTGGTTCTGGGATGGCACTTCGCTGCTTTATCAGGGCGGCGAATGGTGGCAGCCCTGGGAATTCTGGCCGCTGTCTCTGGGAGGCTGGCTCGGACTTCTTTTCGTACTCACGCGGCGTCCGCGCGGCTGGATGCTCCTCGCTGCTGCACTATTTATTTACCCAGTTCCTTACTATTTCGTTTATCCCGTTTCAAAATATCGTCACGCCATCGAGCCTGAGCTTCTTCTGCTGTCGGTCTACCTCGTGTTCGTGCTTTGGGGTGAAATTCGCGGGTTCGCGCGAAACAGAGCATCTTTCCCCGCGCGTTGACTTTTCCTTCATCGCCCACCTAACATGTCAATCGGTAATTCCGTCCCAATCAGGTTTGCGAAAGCGGTCGCGTATCGCTGCGGCGGGCGCTCGGCGGCTCGTTGGAAAGGTGGTCCGGCGTGAACGGAAGGCGCATTTTCAGTTTGGCAGTCGTGCTTGTCGCGATCGGCGTTGCCATAGCGCTCCACTCTTCGGCGGACAGCACCGTAAAGCCAGGCGACGTGAACGAATCCCGCATCGATGCCGACGTTGCCACAGGCACAAACTGGCTGGTGAATGGCCGCACCAACGATTCGAAACATTTCAGCCCGCTCAAGCAGATCAACGATCAGAATGTCGGCACCCTGGGCCTCGCCTGGTATCTGGATTACGACGGCAAGATGGGCATCGTCTCCGAGCCGATCGTGGTCGACGGCGTCATCTACGTCAGCGCTCCGCTCTCCAAGGTTTACGCCGTGGAAGCCGCCACCGGAAAACTCCTCTGGAAGTACGATCCGCAAATTCGCCTCGATCAAGCGCTAAACGGGTCTTACTCCGCGCGCACCAATGGAGGCGTGGCCGTGTGGAATGGAAAAGTTTATGTGGGCACGGGCGACTGCCGCCTGATTGCCATCGATGCCGCGACCGCGAGGAAGGTCTGGGAAGCCACGGTCTGCGAACCCTTGCAAACCGGCATCACCGGCGCGCCCCGTGTTGCCAAGGGGAAAATTCTTATGGGCTACAACGGTTCGGATGATGGCGTCCGCGGCGCTCTTGCCGCCTATGACGCGGAGACCGGCAAGGAAGTCTGGCGGTTCTGGACCGTTCCGGGCGACCCCGCAAAAGGCTTCGAAACAAAAGAACTGGAGATGGCTTCAAAAACCTGGTTTGGCGATGGCTCGTGGAAGATCGGTGGCGGTGACGTTTGGCACGCCATAACATATGACGACGCCACCGGCTTGGTGATTTTTGGCACGGCGGGCGCGGACGTCGGCTACGGCGAAATGACCGGCATCAAAATTGGAGGAGAGAAGCTATTCACGCAGTGCATCATCGCGGTGAAGTTGGACACCGGAGAATACGTCTGGCATTACCAGACGGGCACCGAAAACGTTCACAACGAAAACAACCAGATCATGTTGGCGGACCTCATGATCAACAGGGAAAAGCGCCACGTCGCGTTGACCGCTCCGAAGAATGGTTTCTTCTATATCTTGGACGCGAAAACCGGCAAGCTTCTTTCCGCCAAGCCGCTGGTCAAAACCACTTGGGCTACATCTTACGACCTTCAAACGGCGCGGCCCATCCTGGTCCCCGCTTCGCAGGGCGGCGGCAGACAGTGGACGGTGCACAACTGGTGGCCCATGAGCTACAGTTCGCTCACGGGACTCGTGTACATTCCGGCAACGGATCGCCGCCCAGAAACAAAAGCCGCCGTCGAAGCAGGAGAAGGCGGCGAAGGGCTCTTCGGCCGGCTGATCGCGTGGGATCCCGTCGCGGAAACTGCACGCTGGTCCGTCGAGGAACAAATCTCCGTAAACGGCGGCGTGTTGTCCACGGCCGGCAACCTGGTTTTTCAGGGACAAGGCACCGGCGAATTTGCAGCTTACGCTGCTGACACCGGGAAAAAACTTTGGTCCATCCAGGCCAAGTCCGCGATCGATTCCATCCCCGTCACTTTTTCTGCAAACGGCGAACAGTACGTGATTACTTCCGTGGGTTGGGGTTCCGGATCGCGCCTCTTCGCTCCCGCGCGTACCATGGCCACGTCGGAATCCAAGCGCGGCCCCGAACGTCTGTATGCTTTCAAGCTCGGCGGAAAGGTTCCATTTCCGGCTCCGCACATTGAAATCCCGCCCGTGCCGAAGCCTCCCGAGCAAAAAGTGAGCGAGGAAATCATTCGCAAGGGCGAAAAACTTTACGTCTCGTTTTACTGCGAGGGCTGCCACTCTCCCTACATTGATGGCAGCGGCGCTTGGGTGGAGGACGGCGCGATCCCCGATCTGCGTTACGCCCCGCCGCAAGTGCATAAGGATTGGTATGGTATCGTCTTGGGCGGCAGTCACTGGTCAAAAGGGATGCCCGGGCTTGCCGATCCGCCGAAGTTCGCTTTCCCCAAGGCCCGTATGACGGTCGCAGACGCGGACGCGGTTCACGCCTACGTTATCGACCAGGCTTGGAAAGCTTACAGAGCCGAACAAGAAGCGACGCACTCCAGGAAATAAAAGTGCTAGCTCGCTTTCGCGCTCGCGAAACCGGCCGCCAGACTGAGCAGTCCAACCCCGAGGTGAATAAAATTGAAATGGGTATTCAAGTCCAGTTGGATGGGACCGAGGTCGCGCAGACCAGCAAAGCCAGCGACGGCCACCAGGGTATAGATTGCCCCAAAAATCAAGCCAAACCGCCGCGGCCCGTTTGCTCTCTTGCCGAGTCCGGCCCACAAAGCGATCACGCCGCTAGCCAGGTGGAATACATTATGGGCGGGAGGGAATGTGAGATTGAACATTTCATGACGAAAAAATCCCACCGTGCCGACCACGACCAAAATAGCCCCGCTCAGCACGACATAAATCTTCGCCAAAGCGCTTCCCATTTTTCCGCCACCTTCCATTCGCGAGAGTTCAATTGCGGAGTTTCGTGGAGCTTACGGCTCGCTTCGATGTCGCGTCAAGCCCGCTCCGGACAACACAGAGCCCCGAGAGCGACAGCCGTTCGGTTGAATGAATCGTCAAGCCAAGGATTGGCGAGAAACCGCGGAAGTGCGGCCACTCGGAAAAGGATCACCTTTAAGGCTATAATTCGCGTCCATCGTGAGTCTGTGCGCCGGAAACAAGCTTGGTCCGTATGAAATCGTAGCCCCGCTAGGCGCGGGCGGCATGGGCGAGGTGTATCGTGCGCGCGATACCCGGCTCCAACGCACAGTTGCCATCAAGATTCTACCCGCGCATTTGTCCTCAGATCCCGTTCGCAAACAGCGCTTCGAGCGCGAAGCCAAAACCATCTCCAGTCTGAATCATCCCCACATCTGCGTGCTACACGACGTGGGGAGCCAGGATGGCATGGACTATCTCGTTATGGAGTGTGTCGAAGGTGACACTCTCGCGAAGCGGCTCGAAAAGGGCCCCCTGCCCCTTGACCAAGTCCTCAAGTTTGGCGCCCAAATCGCGGACGCGCTCGACAAGGCGCACCGCAGCGGCATCGTGCATCGTGACCTGAAGCCTGGCAATATCATGTTGACTCCGGCAGGCGCGAAACTTCTCGACTTCGGCTTGGCAAAGCCGGCGGTGCCTCTCACCACCGGCGCCACCCTCACCGCAACCGCCACGCAGACCACGCCGGCGACGCAGGAAGGCACCATCGTCGGCACCTTCCAGTACATGTCGCCAGAACAAATCGAAGGCAAGGAGTTGGACGGCCGCAGCGACATTTTTTCGCTGGGCGCGGTTCTCTACGAAGCGCTCACGGGTCAACGCGCTTTTCCCGGCAAGAGCCAACTCAGCGTGGCATCGGCCATTCTGGAAAAGGAGCCGGCGCCCATCAGTGCGGTGAAACCAACGACTCCGCCCGCGCTCGACCGCGCCCTCCGCCGCTGCCTAGCCAAAGACCCCGAAGATCGCTGGCAAACCGCCCGCGACGTCGCCATCGAATTGAAATGGATCGCCGATTCCGGTTCGCAATCCACCGCTGCGGTTCCCGGCAGAGCTCGCAACAAATATTCCAGGCAACTGACATTGGCCGCATTGGCCCTGACCGCCATTCTCGCGGCTGCTCTAGGAATTCTTTATGCGAGAAAGCCAGCCGCTGACGCGCGCATCACGCGCACCTACATCAAGCCGATGCCCAATTCGAGTTTCGTTTTCTCCGGTACCGCCGCGGGTTTCGCCCTTTCGCCCGACGGTCGCCTCCTCGCCTATGTCGCCTCCACGCCGGATGGCAAATCCGTTTTATGGCTTCGTCCCTTGGATTCCTTGCAAGCCCTGCACCTGCCCGGTACCGAAGGCGCCGCTTATCCTTTCTGGTCTCCCGACAGCCGCTTCATCGGCTTTTTTGCTGGCGGCAAGCTCAAGAAAATCGAAGCCTCCGGTGGCCCGCCATTCACAATCTGCGATGCTTCCGACGGCCGCGGCGGAACCTGGAATCGGCAGGGAGACATTCTTCTCACTCCCTCCGTCAACACCACCATTTTCCGCGTCTCCTCCTCCGGCGGCCCGCTCACTCCGGTCACCGCCTGGGCCCCGGAGAAAAATGAAACGACACACCGCTGGCCATACTTCCTCCCGGACGGCCGTCACTTTCTCTATTGGAGCGGGAGTGTCTTCGCTCCTCGGGATACTTTTACAAACACTGTCATGCTTGGCTCACTGGACTCCAAGGAAAGGCGGTTCCTTCTTCACTCTCATACCAACGGCATTTACGCCTCGGATCACATCTTGTTCATGCGCCAATACACCCTTATGGCCCAGCCATTCGATGTCGGAAGCCTTCAGCTCACCGGTGACGCCGTTCCACTTGCCGATCCGGTTCAGGAAGGCCGAAGCGTAGCCAAGGGCGTTTTTTCTGCTTCCGTGGATGGCTTGCTCACCTACGTGGAAGGCGCCAGTGGCGCGGATCGCCAGCTCGTATGGTTCGACCGTAGCGGAAAGCAGGTAGGCGCCGTTCCCGGGGCGGATGCCTATGCCAGCGTGCGCATCTCGCCGGACGGAAAGAGACTCGCATACTATCTGGATTCTGCCGGCTACGAGGTCTGGAGTTACGATTTGGCACGCGGCGTCAAGACCGCACTGACGTTTGGCGCGGGTTCGGGGCAAGGAAACAACTATCCCGTGTGGTCGCCGGACGGCCGCTGGATCATCTACTGCTCCTATCGCAACGGATCGTACGGTCTTTATAAGAAAGCTTCCGACGGCTCTGGCACAGAGGAGCTTCTCCTGGATGGGGTGAGCCGCATCCGGTTCCCGACCGACTGGTCTCCTGATGGGAAATTCGTTACCTACATTGAAGGAGCGCTCGGTGGATGGGCCATCTGGATGCTCCCTCTCGAAGGCGAACGCAAACCCTCTCTTTTTCATGCCTCGCAATTCGCGGAACGCGAAGCCGCTTTTTCACCAGACGGCAAGTGGGTAGCTTACTGTTCAAACGAATCCGGTGATTACAAAGTCTACGTCGTGCCTTTCCCCGGTCCGGGCGGGAAGTGGCAGGTCTCGCCCGAAGGAGGGTGCGGCCCGCGCTGGCGCCGCGACGGCAAGGAAATTTTCTATCTCTCCTCGGACAACAAAATGATGGCCACGGAAGTAAAGTCCAGCGCCTCCAGTTTTGAAATTCGCAGCACTCACGCGCTCTTTGCTACGCGTGCCTACGGCGTGTTCGGTAGATTCGACGTCTCCGCCGACGGCCAACGATTCGCTATTCCCTACGAAGTCGGCCAACCCAGCGCGGCGATCACCCTGGTCACCAATTGGCCCGCGGAGCTGAAAAAGAAATGAACTTTGCTGTGGGCGCAAAACTCGGGCCCGCCTGCGGTTGAGCGTTCACCGACCTGGGTGTTATCCTGCCTCGTATGGCGGAACCCGTCTTTTCTCCGCCGGAAGTGGCGACCAGCTCGCCGCTCGAACACTCCCGGCGTCAGCTCGAAGCCTTGCTCGAAGTTAGCGAGGCCATTGCCCAGCAGCGCGACCTTCCCGCGCTTTTCCACGACCTCGCCGAGCGTCTCCACTCGGTCGTCGACTTCGACTTCCTGACTCTCATTCTCCACGAACCCGCGCGCAACGTCATGCGTCTCCACATTCTTGAAACGCGCATCCCCGGCGGAAAGCCTACCGGCACCGAGTCTTCCGTCGAGGACAATCCCGCCGGTTGGGTCTGGCAAACGCAGCAAACCTTCGTAGTCAGCGACACCGAGGAAGAGACGCGCTTTCCGGAATTCCTGAAGCGCTACCGTGAGCACAATGTGCGTTCACTCGCGATCCTTCCTCTCACTACCGCTCAGCACCGCCTCGGCGCCATGGGTTTCGGCCGTCTGGTTCCGCAACGGATTACGGACACGGAGCTACAATTCATGGAGCGCGTCGCCAGCCAGGTGGCCGTGGCTGTTGATAATGCCCTTAATCTTGAGACGTCCCAGGCCTATCAATCGCAGCTCGCACGCGAGCGCGACCGCCTCCAGGTGCTTCTCGAAGTCAACAACGTGCTGATTACCAGCCGCGAACTTCCCGAACTCTTCCGCGGCATTGTCAACACTCTGGAACGTGTGATTCACCACGACTACACCAGCCTTGCGCTTCTGGATTCCCAAACCGGATTGCTCAAGATTCACGCGCTCGATTTTCCCGGCCACCAGCTCAGCCTCAAGCAGGAAGTCACCGTTTCCCGCGACACTTCTCCTTCCGGCCAAGCCATCGCCACTGGCCAGCCGTTCCTCGCGCGCGGCCCGGAGATCGACCGCTACCAGAACGAGATTATTCTTGTGCTCCGCGCCGCCGGAGTTCAATCCATGTGCTGCGTTCCGCTCATCACCCACGGGCAAGCGTTCGGCACTCTCAATGTCGCCAGCCGGCGAAACGATGCCTTCTCCCGTCAGGATGTGGAGCTCCTGCAGCACGTCGCCGCACAGGTCGCCATCGCTGTTGAAAACACTCTGGCCTTCAAGGAAATCGAGGCTCTGAAGAACAAGCTCGCCGAAGAAAAGCTCTACCTCGAGGAAGAGATTCGCAGTGAATTCAATTTTGAGGAAATCATCGGTGAGAGCCCGTCGCTCAAGCGCGCCCTCGCTCAGGTTGAGCTCGCCGCTCCCGCCGGCACCACGGTACTCCTCCTCGGCGAAACCGGCACCGGCAAGGAACTCTTCGCTCGCGCCATCCACAATCTAAGCCCGCGCCGCGATCGTACTTTCGTCAAAGTGAATTGCGCCGCCATTCCAAGCGGACTTCTTGAATCCGAGCTCTTCGGCCATGAGCGCGGCGCCTTCACCGGCGCCATCGGACAGAAAATCGGCCGCTTCGAACTTGCCGATCACGGCACGCTTTTCCTCGACGAAGTCGGCGACCTTCCCCTCGAGCTTCAGCCGAAACTTCTTCGCGTTCTTCAAGAGCAGGAATTCGAACGGCTCGGCGGCAACCGCACCCAGCGTGTGGACGTCCGCGTCGTCGCTGCCACGAATCAGGACCTTTCAAAAAGCGTCGCCGAGCGCGCTTTCCGCAGCGACCTCTACTATCGCCTGAACGTTTTCCCCATTCAGATCCCCGCCCTCCGTGAGCGCGCTGAAGATCTCCCTCTCCTCGTTCGCTACTTCGTGCAGAGATTCAGCCGCCAGCTGAACAAAGGCGTCGAGTACATCCCCGCCGACGCCATGGACGCCCTGGCTCACTACGCTTGGCCTGGCAACGTGCGCGAACTCGAGAACCTCATCGAACGCGCTGTTCTTCTCTCCCCTGGCAAAGAACTTCGCGTTCCTTTCACTGAATTGAAATCTACTGCCAGCTCCGGCGCAGCCCCAGGCACGGATTCATCTTCATCCTTTTCCTCTTTGTCTTCCTCTACTTCTTTAGCTTCCGCTTCCATTTCCACTCTCGAGGAAGCCGAGCGCCAGCACATCCTCCGCGCCTTGAAAGAAACGCAGTGGCGCATCGCTGGTCCGAACGGCGCCGCACTTCTCCTGGGCATGAAGCGCACCACTCTCCAAGCCCGCATGCGTAAGCTCGGCATCCGCCGCCCGGTTTAGGGCCGCTCGTGTAATTCAAGTCGCTTTCGGGTTGCGCACCGTACGTC
>WNGH01034595.1_pt1 | contig 11074 bp, 11 predicted proteins | sample 5400631 | NCBI WGS metagenome assembly WNGH01 (sample SAMN13153373, study PRJNA577476) | soil metagenome | isolation source: 115 cm soil or saprolite under Garry oak tree replicate 1 | place: USA:California | collected 2016-06-15 | reverse complement strand
GTCGTGCTGATTCATTTCCCCATTGGGCTGTTCATCGCCGGGGTTACATTTGATTTTCTGGCGCAATGGACGAAGCAGCGCCAGTTGGCCGCGGCGGCTTACTGCAACCTATTTGCGGCGGCTCTCACAACCCTGCCCGTCCTGCTCACCGGAATTCTTGCCTGGCAATGGCAGCTCGAAGGGCAACGCCTGAAAGGCATCCTGCTGATGCACTTACTGATGGGATGTGTATCAAGCGTTTTTATCTGGATCGTGTGGCTGGTGCACATGAGAGCGCAACGTAAGCAGGGGGAAGCCTTGCCCGGATACCGCCTGCCGATTGAAGCAGTGGCAGTAGCGATCGTGGCCGTGACGGGACACCTCGGCGGATTCCTAAGCGGCGTAAATGGGCCGGGATAAAAAGAGTTGCACAGAGGAATCCTAGGAACGCTGGCCCCATGGACAGCCGATGTGGTCCTTCTTCTGGAAATCGCCATGGGGTTGGGGCTGCTTTTCGGCTCAAGGCTCGCGCGTTTGAGACGTTTTCGGCAACACGCCTGGTGCCAATCGGTCATCGTTCTTCTCAACCTCGCTGTGATCGCACTGACGATGATTCCTTCATTTCGCGTTTATGTGTTTCCCATGATTCCGGCCAAGCTTGGCAGGGTTTACTACGCATTGGCGACGATGCATGGGGCGCTTGGAAGCATCACAGAAATCGTCGGATTGTACGTCTTGCTCGCTGTGGGAACGAGCGTTTTGCCGGAAAGATTTCGGATCACGAGGTTCAAGGTATGGATGCGAAGTGTCCTCGTGCTCTGGTGGCTTGTGCTGCTACTGGGAATAGCAACATACGCCCGGTGGTACGTCCCGCGGTTGTTTAGAAAATGAGTTCGTTGAATGTCAGGCGGCGTCAACGCGGGAGGATGAGTAATCGGACCATTCTCTCGGCGAGATTCTCCATAACAGTAACAAACAAAAGGAGATACCTGTATTTTGCTGCTAGTACCCCGGTACCCCCGGATTGGCTCGCGCGGCCCATTGAGCGCTCCTGGTCTGCCCGCTAGCCTTAATCGGACGGGTTGGGCGCCGCGCGGGGACAGCGGTTCCGCAAGGGGCCGTATGCGTGCTACCCAACCCGCCAATGATCTTCCCTCTTTCTTCCCCCTACAACGCCATGTTGCTCCTGGTCTGCCCGCTAGCCTTAATCGGACGGGTTGGGCGCCGCGCGGGGACAGCGGTTCCGCAAGGGGCCGTATGCGTGCTACCCAACCCGCCAATGATCTTCCCTCTTTCTTCCCCCTACAACGCCATGTTTGAAACTGCCCGCGACATGAAGCGGCAGTTAAAATGCCTACAAAGAAGTGTGCGCCGGTTGCGCCAGACGCAAAAGCCTGCAAGATTGTGGTGGCGACATGATGTCGAAGCTCCAATCGGGTGACAAGCGACGACGACAGTTGTCGGTTTCCTCCGGCAGCCGCCTGCGCGAGGGCGCCGCGATACTGTTACTGTGCGCCGGGTTCGCGGGGCTGGGTGCAGCGACGGCCGACGCCGCCGAGCCTCCGCATCTTCGCTCCGAGGCGCTTGCGGCATTCGATCACTACGTGGAGCTAACAGAGGCGCGCAACGAAGAGGAGCTACGAAAGGGCGCGCCATTTCTCTGGATTGATGAGTTGCCAGAGGCCGAGCGCGCGGCTGCCTACGCCGAGTTGAGGCGCGGCTCCGTGAAGATTCAGAAGTTGGAGACTCGCGAGAATAGCCGCGCCATCCCGTGCAAGGGCGGACTGATCCATCACTGGATCGGCGTCATTTTCGTTCCCGGGGCAACGCTGAGCGAGACCCTGGCTCTTCTGGAGGACTACGACCATCACGCAAGCTACTACGCACCAGACGTCGAACGCTCGCGGATCGAATCGCGCGACGCCGAACATTTTCGGGTGTTTTTGCGTTTCCGCAGGCACAAGGTGATTACGGTTGTGCTCAACACGCAGCATGACGTGCGATATTTCCACGATTCGCCGGCGCGCGCGCACAGCCGGAGTTCGGCCGTGCGAATTGCGGAAGTAGAGAACGCGGGAAAGAGCGATGAGCGCGAAAAGCCTCCGGGAGAGGACGGCGGCTTCCTGTGGAAGATGGAAACTTGGTGGCGGATGGAGGAGCGCGACGGCGGAACCTATGTCCAAAGCGAATCGGTTTCGCTGACGCGGGACATCCCGCCCGTGCTGGCGTGGCTGATCGGCCCGTTCGTAACGAGCATTCCGCGCGAATCGCTGACGTTTACACTGGAGGCGACGCGGCGAGGAGTTGAGACGCGGCGAAATGCCGCGGCCAATGTGGCCAGACACTAGCGCCTCTGCGTGCAATGATTGACGAGCAAGGCGTGAACACCGCATCGGGATTCCGCAGCAAGTTGCGGAGGTTGGCAGCGAGTTCCGCTGCATCTTTCGGATCCCGTAGGAGAATCCCGTCCAGTCCATCATGGATCCAGTCGCTGATGCCCGCGCACGCGCTGACAATCACCGGCAGACCGCACGCCATGGCCTCGAGGACCGGCAGATTGAACGAGTCCTCGAGCGACGGGGCAACATACACGTCGGCGGCAGCGAAGAAATCAAGAACATCGCGACAGGGCGGCGCAAACGTGACGCGATGAGATAATCCCAAACGGGATTCCAACCCGGCGAAAGGCGCCACGTCTTCATCGCCAACGACCAGCAAGCGCAAAGGCAAATCGCCGCAAAGCGCAGCGGCTTCGAGAAGCGCGGTCAGGCCCTTGTTGCGCCAGTCGTTGCCGATGAGAAGAAGCACGATTTCGCTTTCGATGAACCGCCAACGATGACGAGCGCCGGCACGGCGGCGCGTGCACGCCATTGGGCAGAAGGTGTTTGAGTCCACACCGTGCGGCGTCACGGCGGCATCGTCCCGAGCAAAGTAGCGGAGAAGCTGGCTGGCGGTGTGGCGGGAGACGCCCGCGAGGCGTACGCGGGGATTGACGTAGACCCAGCGCTCGAAAGCACACATCATGCGGTAATAGAGACGTCGATGGATCCCGCGCAGTCCGCCCGGAGCGGATTCTTTCTGCAATTCGTCAAGCCGATGGAACACGACGTGAACAAGAATGACATCGGCATCAAGACAATTGATCCCGGGAGACAAGACGGCGTCGAAGCGCGATCCGCGTACGAATCGATCCCATGCCCGGCTGATCGAGTTCAGAAAACACCAAGAAAGAAACTGAACCAATTGCGGCCCGGAGATGGCCGGAACTCGATGCCAGACGATGGAGCCATTTCCCGGGAGCCGCTGCGGCGGCGAAAGAGTGAGATCGGCTACGCGCTGGGCGTAGAGATGAACTTCACAGTGATGGTCGCGAGCGAGGCGTTCGAGCAGCTCTGCAAGGGCGCGTTCTGTGCCATGGCGGCGGTCCACGAAGGGAGACACAACCGCAAGGCGCACGTCAGCGCGTCCCGACTGCAGCTTGTTCGGTCGCGGCATTCAGGGCGGATTGGGCGATGTAGGGCAGCCGGAAGAGGATGCCGACGAGCAGCCAGAGATAAGCATTGAGGACGTAGTTTTGGTACTGCACGATACCACCGTACGTAAGTGGAAAAAGAAGAAGAAATGCAAACCAAGCGACCGCAAAGGCCAAGGGGAACCACGGCGAGCCACGCAGGCGCTTCACGACCTTCCAGGAAGCCAGCACAAGGGCCATCGTCCAAACGATCCAGAGCAGGAGGCCCAAAATTCCCAGCTCGACAATCAGAGAGCCGTAGCCGTTTTCGACGCCCGCGACCGGCGATTTGATTTTCAGGATTCGGGCCATATACTGCATCCCGAGGGACGCGGTGCCGATGCCGTAGCCGTAGGGCCAGCGGGCGTACTCGAAGGCAAGCAGGAAATTCTGCATGGGGTAGTCGCGCGCGCGATAGGTGAGTTCGTTTGCGGGGCTGTCGAGAGACAGAGTTTCCGAATAAAACGCGAGGCGCGAAGTCAGCGCCTCCGGATAGAGAGCGAGCAAGAGCAGAAGCGCGAGACCGCCTACCACAAGCGTGCGCTGCAACGCGTGGACGACACGCAACGCTTTTCCCTGACGCCACGGCGCACCGCAGAGAAAGGCGACACCGCAGATCAGGAGGCTGAGGCCCATCCAGACAAACGCTCCCCGCGAGCCGCTCATGACAATTCCGACGGAGATGATTGCCAGCGCCAGGTACGCGAAAGTGCGCCCACGACGACTCCTGAGAAGCAGGAATCCCACGAACCCGACGGTGAGAATCCACGCCATGACCGCGTAGGAGGCAAACCGCCCGTCGCTGACAAAAACAGAGGTGGGACGATAAACGAGGACACGCGAGATTGGGGCCAAGCGGTAGAGCGTGCTGAGCTCCTTCAGATCCTCAGGAGGAGTGGCCGGATTCAGGAACGAATGGCCCAGAATGGACTGCACGATTCCGAGCCCGCAGATCACGACGGCGAGAACCATATTGACGATGAAAAAGCGCCGCAGATCCTTTTCGGAATCGAGCAGCGCATAGCCTATGAAAACGAGCGGAACATAGTAGAAATACAGTTTCAAGCCGAGCGCTCCAATGGCCAAGTTCGTCGACGCGGGATTGAAAACCTGGAGCACGCCAAACCAGATGAACACCACCAACGGCAGGAGAAAGCGCGGCCGGAAGGTTTGCACTTCTTTCCGGCGGATGGCAGCGATGAAAGCGATATAGACGACGGCGACGAGGAAGTCTTTGCCAAAATAGATCGCCATGTTGTTGCCGAGATACTTGCGCGCCAGATCTTCAAAGAGAAGCCATCCCAGGAACAGATAGAGGCCGTTGCGCCAGTTATTGAGGATGGCAACCACGATGGCAAGGACGACGACGGTCATGCCGATGTAGATAAGGTTCGCGGTCTCGCCAGAGACGATGTACATCGCAACTTTATAAGCGGCGAGGAAAACAAAAACCGCGAATGCAAAGGCGGCAAAGGGACCTCGGCGGGTGTGAATGTGAGAAAGTACGCCGGGCATCCTCATGAAGCGGCTTCCAGAACGAAAACATGATTGTCGCCAAGCAGCAAGTCTCCCGGAAGAGCTGCGGCAACGGCGCGGAGAATCCAAGCAAAAGGCTTGCGGGTGAGCTGATACCCATCGGGAGGAAAGAGAAGATGCTCGCGGAGCTTCATCCCCGCTCGGGGAAGGAACTGACGGCGCAAAAGATCACAAAAGATAGGTGTGATGTGGGTCGGCTCACTGCGTTCGTCCATCGTGCGGATCTTGCCGAAGATAAGGAACTTGAGCCGCGCGGGGAGTGAGTCCACATTCGGAGTGGTGATAACCGCAACGCCATCGGGAGCGAGCAGCCTGCCGACGTTGCGAAGAAAACCGATCGGACTCTCCACGTGTTCGATGACTTCGATGGCGGTGACAACCCCGAAGGATTGAAGGCCGAGCTGTGTGGCGAAGTCCGGCCGGTCGAAATCAATGGAAACATGGGGGAGACCCGCCGCGAAATCGGTGGCGTCGCGGTCGGCGGCCAATACCTCACACCCCAAGCTTCGCAGGCGCGCGGCCATCGCGCCGGGGCCGGTGCCAAGATCAGCGGCGCGCAGGCCCGGCCGGGTATAGCGAGTGAGGACACGTTCCACCACGAAGTCATGCAGGCCGGCGTTCGTGGTGGTATGCAGCATCAAGATTCCGAAAGTTCATCCGGTGCCGTGACGCGCGATGTTTCGATAGACGCGCGCGTGCGCCTCTATCATACGACCCCTGCCGAAGAAATCGAGGACCCGTTGCCGCGCTCGCACACCCAGGTCCGCGGCGAGCGCCGGATCTCGGAGAAGCGTTGCCAGGCGGCGGGCGAGATCTTCGGCGTCACCGGTGCGGAACAGCAGTCCGGCGTCGCCGATCACCTCAGCGAATGCGCCCAAATCCGAAACGAGTACGGGCAGCCCGCGCAGCATGTTTTCCGCTGCGACAAGGCCGAAGACTTCTCCGCCGAGAGACGGAACGACGACAACAGTGGCGCGCGCCAGGATCGTGTCCAACTCGGAAGGCGGCAGCCAACCGAGGAATCGCACCCGCGGAGTGAGTTTCCATTCATGAGCGAGCCGCTCGAGCGACTTGCGCTCAGGGCCATCGCCGATGATGCGAAGCTCAAAGTCGAGCGGCTCGGATGCGAGCCGCCGAGCGGCTTCAAGAATGAGGCGTATTCCCTTCGTGGTTACCAGGCGTCCCTGAAAAGCGACAACAGGGACGCTGCCTTTCGATGCCGGCCAGAGAGCGTCACGGGTCGTATCGAGACCGTGCGGAATGGTCGCGGTGCGCGGCAATTTCACGAGATCCCCCAGCCACTTCGTGGGCGTGATGTTTACCGCCGCGCGCCTGGTCAAGAACCGGCGTGCGAACGTGAGCAGCCAAAGTTTGAAGCTGTGGAGCGCACCCTGGCTGGCATTGCAGCGCAGGCATTCGATGTGCCTCTCCGCCATGAAATGGCCGGGGCAGGGCGATTGTGACGGCTCGTAGAAGAGTTGACCGTTCGGGCAGACGGCTTGGAAGCCGTGGTGCTCGATGACGACAGGTTTGCGCGCCAGCCAGGCCAGAACGAGGGGCCCGAGGGCGGGGCCCGCGACATGCACGACATCCGCAGTGCGGATCAAACCGAGCAGCGCGAGCGTAGTGGGCCGGCGAATAACGTGAAATGGAAGATCTTCGTCGCGGAAACTGCCGGCAGGCGTTTGCGTCGCTAGCGTCACGTCGAAATCGAACTCCCCGGCGGACGACCGGAGTTCGCCCAGCCCGCGCGCCAGAGATTCGACGATGGTTTCCACGCCGCCGATACTCGGCGTGAAATAGTGGCTGTAGATGAGTAGCGTCATCCCACTGGCGCCCGCGGCTCTCGACGGTCGCTCTGCGGGCCACGACCTGCGATTTGTTTGCGCGGGGATTTCCGATGTACCGCGCGCTCCACGGCGTCGACAGTCCCCTGCACATTTTCGCGGAATGACCATGTGTCCGCTCGCGCGCCGCTTGAGAAATCCGCTCCAGGCGAGCACGGTCAGTCGCAACCTCCCGCAGCACACTGGCGAGGACCTCCACATCCCCACACGGAAACAGAAATCCAGTTTTTCCGGGCGCAATCAAGTCCCGCGCCGCGCCCACGTTGGCGCTGGCCGCCACGACGCAGCCGCAGAGCATCGCCTCGTTCACAACTACCCCGAAGGCTTCGTATTCGGAGGGGAGCACGAGCAAGTCCGCGGCCGTGTATACGGCTGGCAACCCCGATTGGTTGACAAAACCGAGCAATTTGATCCGGCTGCTCACGCCCATCTCCGCGGCTTCCGCTTCCACCTGCTCTCGGAGTGGCCCTTCTCCCGCAAAGACAAGAACGGCCCCCGGCAAGTTCGCGCGGGCAAACGCACGGAGCAGATCGAGAGGGCACTTCCACGGCTGGAGCTTCGCGCAAAAGAGCGCCACGAGGCCGCCATCGGCAACGCCCCATGAATCGCGCACCGCCTTGCGGTCCACTTCCGCGGATCGCGCCCGCCACCAATCGTTATCCACGGAGTATGGCGTGAGCGTCACGCGCTCCGCCGGAATGCCCAGGGAAACCATCAGTTCGCGCGCTCCCGATGACGGCACAATTACCTGGTCCGCGGCGCGAAACAGCAGGGGCCACAGCGCCCGCTTCACGCTTTGCTTCCACGCGGGCCCGGTCATGGGGCGCAGCGTGGTCGCGTCCGTTCCAAACAAAAAAGCCGTTCCGCTCACTCGCGCCGCAAGATACGCGATCCAGAAGCTGGCTCTCGGATACCCCGTCCAGCACAGAATGGCGTCGAATTCCCCCTTGCGAATCAGCTTCCACAATCCGGTGTTGCAATACTCGAAAAATCCTTCTCCACCGCGCCCGCGATTCGGCACCAGCGTCCAACGGTAACCGTCGAGCAGTGGCACGTCCCACTGCACGGTTCTGCCGAATTCGCGGTCAAGGCCGGGTTCCGCGCCGTGCAAGCTGCAGTAGGCAACCTGAAAATCCAGTTCTGGCCGCAACGCCATGTGCCGGAACACCGGGGAAGCGTATTGAACCGGGTGAGCAGCAATACCTAGGACGCGATACGGGCGCCGTTTAGAGCCGGCCTCCGAAGACATGCCCAAGGGAGGCAAGAGGGTCGCTGTCATGGATGACGCGACGAGTATACCCGGGTTTTGCGACATGGGCGGCCATGCTAAGCTTGCTTGAGTGCCATGAGGATCACCGCGATCACCCACCACACTACCGGAAAGAACCGGCGGCTACTTCTTCGAGGATGAACGAACACTGCGTGGCGCTTCTCGGGCGACGTGATGAACCAACTGACGCCGTCGAGGATTATTGTCGATATCTCGGCGCAGCGTTGCAGCCGCTGGGATTTTCCATGGCGATTGAGCGCCTATCCTGGAGCGAATTGGGCTGGCGACGAGCGCGAAGGGAGCTGAACCGGCGGGCTGAGCAGTGGCGTGACGGATGGGTCTTCCTGCAATACACGGCGCTGGCGTGGTCGCGCCGAGGATTTCCCCTGGCTGTTTTGCGCATCCTGCGGGAATTGAGAACGAGTGGTGCCCGCACCGCCGTGGTGTTTCATGACGCAGAGCCTTACGGAGGAAATCGGGCGGTCGATTATTTGCGGCGGATGGTACAGCTTCGTGCAATGCGGAAGGCGCTTCGCTTGGCTGATTTCGCCGTTACCACCCTCCCGGCGCAAAAGATTTCCTGGCTGCCTGCGGATTGCCCGAAGACCGTCTTCATTCCTGTAGGAGCTAACCTGCCATCACCGGAAAACGCCTGGTGCAAGAATGCAAACTCGCGGAACGAACTGCCCACGGTCGCCGTGTTCACTGTAACCGGCGATGCAAACGTGGACCGCGCAGGGCAAGAGGAGGTGGACTGTATCGCGAAAGCGGTGCGCTGCGCAGCGGAACGAGTCGGGGCGATTCGCGTGGCACTGTTGGGGCGGAATTCAGAGAGGGCCGAGAAGAGGCTTCGAGAGCGTGTGGACGAAGCACGGGTGAAGATCGATGCTTATGGGCTACTCGAGGGCGAAGCGGTCGTCCGCGTTCTGCGTTCCGCGGACGTCTTACTTTTTGCGCGGGGGGCAATCTCTACGGGACGAAGCAGCGCGATCGCGGGGATTGCCTGCGGGCTGCCGGTCATCGCGTGCCAGGGCTGGGAGACAGTACCTCCCATCACAGAGGCCGGTGTAGTGCTGCTGCCACCGGAGGCCTGGGAGGAATTCGGGCCGGCGCTGGCGCGCGTCTTGAGCGATGCGGCGTATCGCGCGTCGTTGGCGGAGCGCAGCCGCCGAGCGCAGGAAAAGCATTTCTCCTGGAGCGCGATTGCCGCCAAGTACGCAGAGGCAATGCGCGCGAACAGCAGCCAACATTGATAAGCGGGGCGGCATGCCGGTTCCGCGGGTCGTTTCGCTGTGCTACACTATCTCTGCTTAACCAGTGCCGTTCCAACTTTTTCAAGCTAACCCTTTTCTCCGCAGAGAAGAAGCGGCAGGGAGGAATGAACAGCGGGTATTTGGCCGAATAAGTTGGAACGGCACTAGGGGTTTCGGTTCACCGTTGGTCTCCGCAGGGACGACGCAGCCCGCCAGGGGCGCGCTGGAAATCCAATGGATTCCATAATCCGGCCGCTTCGGGTCACATAGAAGAAGAGGAATTGTCATGTCCGGGCATTCAAAATGGGCCACCATCAAACACAAAAAGGCGGCCACTGACGCGAAGCGCGGGCGCGTCTTCACGCGGCTGATCCGGGAAATAAGTATCGCCGCGCGCAGTGGCGGTGGAGATCCCGATACCAATCCCCGCCTCCGCACTGCCGTTGCCACCGCCAAGAACGAGAACATGCCCAATGAGAACATCGAGCGCGCCATCCTGCGCGGTACCGGCCAGCTCGAAGGCGAACAGTACGAGGAAGTGATGTTCGAGGGTTACGGGCCGGGCGGCGTAGGAATGCTGATCCAGGTGGTGACCACGAACCGCAACCGCGCCGTTGGTGAGATGCGCCATGTGATCAGTAAGAACGGCGGGAACATGGCCGAAGCGGGCGCGGTCGGCTGGATGTTTCATCGGAAGGGCGAAATCATTGTCCCGAAGGAAGCGGCCAGCGAAGACAGCCTCCTGGGTATCGTTGTGGATGCCGGCGGAGAAGATCTGAAGGACGACGGCTCGAGCTGGTACATCGTCACGCCGCCTGATGCGCTGGAATCGGTGCGTGAGGCGCTTACAAAGGCGGGAATCAAACCTACTTCCGCAGAACTATCCATGGTGCCGCAGAATTACATCAAGCTCACCGGTCCGCAGGCGCAGCAAATGCTCCGGCTGGTCGAAGCGCTCGAAGAACACGACGACGTCCAACACGTGTACGCGAATTTCGACATCGACGAATCCGAAATCCAAGCCGCCGTGGCCGCCCATTGAGTCTGCGTCAGCGCGGCGCGCCTATCTTTCCTGTCAGGTGTCCTGCTTGTAGCAAAGCCCTTCTATGTGCGAGTGTGCGTGTGCCCCGCTCGGCAAAGCGATTTACTCGTGCACTTTCCCGTAAAGTGAAATAAGACGGCGGCCGGATCGCCCCCCAGGCGCGTTTCCCTCCTAGGAAATGGCCCGAGGAACAAATAATAGGCAACTTCCGCAACGTTTTGTGGCATCCTCTCACCAGACCAGGTCGGCCAGCCCGAACTCAACGGGCGGGCCGAATTTCGAGTGCTCGGGCACGCAGCGTCTGTTCTCTCGCGGCTCCGGTGTAATCGCAGGGAATCTTCGCGGATACGGGACTGGGACATCGGCCTTGCGGTGAGATGATGCTCATCGCAAGAACGCGGTTTTTATACCAAGCCAACGGGGGAGTGCGCGGACCACGAATGCACGAGTACCCGGACGGAGGGTGCTGCAACTTGTGTGGAATCGCAGGCTTCACGCATAAGAGTCGGGTCCCCGATCTCGATCTCATCCATCGCGCAGTTGCTGCGCTGATTCACCGCGGGCCGGACCAGCAGGGTGTCTTTGAGTCGCCGGGTGTCTCCCTCGGCGTCACGCGTCTGAAAATCATCGATCTCC
>WNGH01014848.1_pt1 | contig 11075 bp, 9 predicted proteins | sample 5400631 | NCBI WGS metagenome assembly WNGH01 (sample SAMN13153373, study PRJNA577476) | soil metagenome | isolation source: 115 cm soil or saprolite under Garry oak tree replicate 1 | place: USA:California | collected 2016-06-15 | reverse complement strand
AATCGCTTCGCGCCGATCTCGAAGGTACCCTCCACCACCTCGACGAACGTTCGCTCTTCGCGCAGGATGAGTCGCTTCGTCTGTGCCATCGCGAAGTTCTCGTGTGCCTGCGGATGCGATCTCAGGCGAACGCGGTACTGTTCGTACGCCGTCAGGCCAAACGGGTCGATCTGGTAGCGAATGACACACGTCACCCTCATCCGTGAATCCTCGGAGTAAGCCCTGCCCGCGCGACGCTCGGCCCGAACGCCAGGCACGCGCCAGTCGCACCGATGATGGCGGCGGCCTCGCGCCGCCCAATCGGATCACCACGTGACAAGCCGTTGTCTGGAGACACGCGGCCAAGTGTAATCCACCTCCCGGACAAGTGTCGCGCACAATCGGCCGGTATGGAGCAGAATCCGCTGGCCGCGCCCGCAGCCAGAACGTGTCACCGTTCCTCGACCGAGCGGATTTGATCCGCGAAACACCGCTAGCTAACTTCATATCTGCTCCCTCATTTCGGGGCTCTCAAACTGTGGCGCTGCCAACTTCGGATCTGCCGCGCAGGCGGTTCTTGGGCGCGACGGGCGGTGTGCGCTTGAGTCTCGTCACCGACCCCGCCGGTCTCGCGGAGGCACCGCCCTCCGACAGCGTGCGCGTCTGCATTCATGCCGGCCCGCCGGTCTACGCGCTGTGCCGTCACGGCAGTGCGCAGCACAAGGGCACGGTGATCTTCGGCGATGTGGACATCATCCCCGCGCACACGACGGCCGCCTGGGAGCTCAAAGGCACCGACGTGGATCTGGTGATCACGATCGACGGCGCGCTGCTGTGCCGGGTTGTGCAGGATGCCGGCTGGGACCCGCGCCGCCTGGAGATCCGGAGTCGCTTTCAGGCGCGCGACGCGCGGATCGAGCACATTGGCTGGGCGCTCAAGGCGGAGATGGATAGCGGGTATCCGAGCGGGCCGTTGTATCTGGAGAGCCTGGCCGAGGGAATCGCCGCCTGTCTCGTGTATAACTACAGCTCGGCCGCCCGGGAGCCCGTCGCGCCGCGCCGCGCCTTCGCCGCGCGCCGGCTGCGGGACGCCACGGCCTTCATCGAAGCCAACCTGGGTCGCCCGCTCTCACTGGCGGACATTGCCTGCGTGTCGGGGTTGAGCGTGTCGCAATTCACAGTGCAGTTTCGACAGTCGATCGGCGTGCCGGTGCACCAGTATCTGATCCACCGCCGCGTGGACCGCGCCGCGGAATTGCTCCGGGACGGGAGACTGTCGATCAACCAGGTCGCGATGGAAGTAGGATTCTGCCATCAGAGTCACCTTGCGAAGCATATGCGCCGCATCCTGGGTGTCGCTCCCAGTGACGTACGCGACAGGACCTCCTAGTCGGTCGAATTCCCGCGGGCGCCGTCCAAAGCTGATTGCGACCGTCTGAACGTGCGCGACAAGGGCGCGATCAGACCGCATACTTGTTCGCTGGTGGAGCGAATCCGTGTTCGCAATGCGACCGATGGTCCGTAGGCCGCCCGCATGGCTCGCGATCCTGCGGGCCGGCCTCGTGAGCGGTGTGCTCGACATCAGTGCGGCCATCGTCGTGTATGCGCACGTCACACGCACCGTTCCCATGCTCCAGGGGATCGCCAGCGGCATTCTTGGCCGTGACGCCTTCACCGGTGGGCTCGCGACGGCCGGGCTGGGATTGCTGTGCCATTTCTCAATCGCGACGACCGCCGCGGCCGCCTACTTTGCGGCGAGTCGTCGCCTGCCTGTCCTGCTGAAGCACGCCGTGGCCTCGGGCGCGGCCTACGGCGTGTTCGTCTACTTCTTCATGCAGCTCGTGGTGATCCCGCTCTCCGCGATCGGCCCGCGTCCGCTCACTCTGGGAGACGTGCTCATCGGCGTGGCCATTCACATCCCGTGTGTGGGCTTGCCGATTGCCCTCACGCTGCGCCGCTACGCCCCGGCGAGTCGGGTCGCGGATGTCGTGCCAGCCAGCGGGGAATAGTGGGCTGGCGCGCGACGGTGACCCCGGCCGCCCTCACGCTCGGGTCGCTGATGTGCGCTGACGCGCGCACTCGCCATGGCACGGCCGATGTGCCGAATGCGGTGCGCCAGACGATCGACCGCGTGAACGCGGATTGGGTGGACGCCATGAAGCGCGAAAATGCCACGGCTATCGCCGAGCCGTATGACGACGCCGGCGTGTTCGTCACGGCGACGGGGGAGAGCTTCGTGGGCCGGCCCGCGATCGCGTCGCTCATGCGGCAGCGCTTTGCGCAGGAAGGGCGCCTCGTCGATGGCGAGATCGTGCAGGATGGGCTGACGCAGGTGGGACGGCAGGTGTACGAATGGGGCCACGTCGATCTGCGCCTGCAACGAAGGGCCGAGACGCCCACGCAGGTGAAAGGCCGGTACGTCACGGTGTGGAGTCAGGACGCGGACGGCCGATGGAAGATCCTGCGCAATCTCTCGCTCCCGTTTTGACCGCCGGCCCTCGCGCCTCCCGCTCGAGGGAGGCCTCATGACGTCGTCATCCGATCTCACCCCGAATCGCATGCGGGACGCAGGGCCGCCGCTCGGACCTGTGGCCGCGGTGTTCGTATTGCTCTTTCTGGCCGGCCTGTACCCCGTCACCATATTTGGGGGGCGGCCATTTTTCCCTGGCCCCTGGGAATCCGCTGATACGATCGTCACGTTCTTTCAGGAGCGTTCCACGGCGGTGCTCATCTGCGCCGCCCTCCACTTCGGCGCGGCGATTCCCCTGGGGATCTTCACGGCTAGCGTCGTGAGCCGACTGCAGTTCCTCGGTGTGCGCGCGGCCGGCGCCACGATCGCCCTCTTCGGCGGCTTCGCGACCGCATTCACGATGCTCGCCTCGTCGTCGGTGCTCTGGACGCTGGCCCAGCCGGGGATCGCCCAGGACCGAACGCTGGTGCACGCGTTCTATTGGGTGGACCAGGTCTTGGGTGGATCCGGGTTTTCGGTGCCAGCGCCGTGCCCGTGCAGCGTCCGCGTGAAGGTGTTCGTCGCCCGTAGCACCGGAGCGGTGGGGAAGGCCCCGCGCCAATTCTGCTCCGCGCTGGCCGAACGTGCGCGACGCGGACCCACGCCAAGCCCATTTTTGTGAAAGGCGCTCAGACCACGCGGCTTGCGCGCGGTCCGAAGACACTGACCGGGGAGCGACGTAACGACCGCCGTCCGAGTCGTGACTTCCGCGCCATTCGATGAAGGTCTGAGAACCCGCGCAGCATGGTCCTGCGAGAGGTCTATGTTCGACCGCAAGTGGGCAATAACCGTTTGATAGACATTATACGGTTATTATGCTAGTGTTCTGTGAAACCAGCCCACCAGAGGGTCTACGAGTCCTTCCCGAGAGACGCCATCCACGTTGCCGTTTCGATGGGTCGGGGGGCACGCCGTCATCGACTTCGTCAACACCGTCGCGTGGCGGCATGGCAGGCCCTACGGCTACGAGCGGCTCCGCCGCGACGCGGACGTGCGGCGGTGGTGCCGAGCTGCCGGTCTTCCCCTTGGCCCCCGCGGCACAGGGGCGCGAGGGGTGGTCGGTCTGGCGCGCACGCTCCGCGTAGCGATACGAGCGGCGCTGATCGCTCGCGCCGCAGGCCGGCGTCCTCCGCGGCGCGCCGTTGCAGTACTCGACCGACTCGTGCGGGACGCTTTGGCGCACCGAGGGCTGCGATCCGGTTCCGACGCGTGGATGTGGCACGGCCAGGCTCGGGCGCCGACCGGGGCGCTCTGGCCGATTGCCCTGGCCACAGCCGAGCTCCTTGTGTCCGATGCGGTTCGCCGCGTGAAGGCGTGTGAAGGCGAAGGCTGCGGCTTTCTCTTCTTGGCAGACGGGCGCGGGCGTCCGCGTCGATGGTGTGATATGGCCGATTGTGGGAACCGTGCGAAGGCTCGCCGCTACCGCGCGCGGCATCGCCGGATGAACAGCGCCCGAGAGGATGCGCATGGTCACTGACCCGCTCCTCAGCCGAGTGGCCGCTCCGAGAGAGGGCGTGGCCGCCAGCCAGTTGCTCACTCCGCTGTACAGAAAGGACTCAGCGATGACCAAGATGCGTACGATTCGCACGGTGATCGTCGACGACGAGCCCGCTTCCCGCAAAGGGATGCGGCACCTGCTCGCCGCGGACCCCGAGATCGTGGTTGTGGGGGAGTGCTCGAACGGGCGGGAGGCCGTGGCGGCGATTCGTTATTCCGCTCCCGACATCGTGTTCCTCGACGTCCAGATGCCGGAGCTGGAGGGCTTCGATGTGCTGCGTGAGGTGGGCGGAGAGCGAGCGCCCACTGTCGTGTTCGTGACGGCCTGCGAGCAGTATGCACTGCGTGCCTTCGAAGCGCGTGCCGTCGATTACGTCGTCAAGCCGTTCACCGACGAGCGGTTCCGCCAGTCGCTTCATCGGGCCAAACAGCAGGTGCGCGGGGCGTGGCTAGAAGAGCTGCCCCAGGGTCTTTCGGCCCTCCTCCCGGAGCGCGAACCACGGCGGCCGCGATATCTGGATCGGCTGGCGGTGAGGTGCGGGGGCAAGGTCACGCTCGTTCCCGTGAGGGAGATCGAGTGGATCGACGCCGAGGGCGACCGTGTGCGCATTCACGCAGGCAAGACGTGGCATCTGCTGCGTGAGACGATGAAGAACCTCGAGGACCGGCTCGACGACGCCCGCTTCGTACGAATCCATCGGTCGACCATCGTGAACCTGGAGAAGGTCAAAGAGCTGCAGCCGTTCTTCCACGGCGAGTACGTCGTAGTGTTGCACAACGGCGCCACGCTCAAGCTGTCCCGGCGGTACCGGGATCGCCTCGAAGCTCACCTCGGTCGCTCTCTCTAAGGCAGCTGCTCCCCGACCAAGCCTGGTGCGCACGCACGAGGCTTGGTTCGTGGGCCTCGCCCGCTGGTGACGCGCCCAGGCCCGGTTGTCGTGGTGACTCACCCGCTCAACGTAAATCCGTAGCGCCTCCTGGAACGATTCCACACCATGATGGTGAGAGTGGCAGTCCGTCCCTGCCTTTTTTCAGGAGGACCCATCATGCACGTGTGCGTTCGAACCATGCTTGTTGCGACCGGGCTGTGGGTGTGCGTCGCCCCCCACGTGCCGGCGCAGGAGCCGGTGACCATCACGGGCAAAGTCACCAGCGATGCCGGCCAGCCCCTGGGGCAGGTCGAAGTCGCGATTCCGTCCATGGGCCTGGGCGGGCTGAGTAGGGACGACGGCAGCTTTACCGTCGTCGTGCCAGGGGCGCGGGTCTCGGGGCAGACGGTGATGCTCGTTGCCCGGCGCCTGGGCTACAAGTCGCAGAGTGCCCAGGTCACCCTGACGTCGGGCGGGGGAGGCGTCGCGCACGACTTCGTGCTCGCGGCCAACCCGCTGCAGCTGGGCGAAGTGGTGGTCACGGGCGCGGGGACGAGCGCGGCGGCCAACGCCCTCGGCAGCGTCCGTAACAACGTCGCGGCGGATCAGATCGAGAAGGCGAGCGAGACGAACATGGTTGAAGCGCTCGCCGCCAAGGCACCGAACGTGACGGTGGTCCAGCAGTCGGGAGATCCGGGAGCGAGTTCCTTCATCAATATCCGCGGCATCAGCACCCTGCTGGGGAATAACCAACCGCTGTTCGTCATTGACGGCGTGCCGTCCGATAACTCGACGTACTCTACGTCGAACTTCAACGCTCCGGACGACGCCGGCGGGACGATCTCCCCGGGCGGCCAGACGGAGGGGACGGTGGCAACCAACCGGGCGGCCGATATCAATCCGAACGATATCGAGTCGGTCGAGATTCTAAAGGGTCCGGCCGCGAGCGCGATCTACGGGGCGCGGGCGGCGGCAGGGGTGGTGCTGATCACCACCAAGTCGGGGCGGTCCGGGCCGACGCACTTCACGTTCCGCTCCTCGACGTCCTTCAACGACGTCAACCACACGTATCCGCTGCAGACAGCCTATGGGCAGGGTACGAACGGCATCCATGCCGACACCTCGTTCGGTGGCGCATGCGACACGCCTGGGACGTCGAGCTGCGCGCGCTCGTGGGGCCCGCCTATTCCCGCGGGAGCGGCGGTCTACGACCACGCGAACGAGATTTTTCAAGTGGGCCACACGCTCGACAACGGGTTCACGGTCTCGGGTGGAAACGACCGGACCACGTTCTATCTGTCGGGTGACTACAACCACGACCATGGCGTGATCGTCGGGCCGAACAACGAGTTCAACCGCAGCACGGTACGCTTCAAGGGCACGCACCGCGTGATCGACAACTTTAAGCTCGGCGCGGACCTGTCGTTCGCCGATACCCGCGCCCGCTTCACGCAGCGCGGTAACAACACGAACGGCGTACAGATCGCCGATCTCCGTAGCCCGCCTGACTGGAACAACATGCCGTATGTGGTGCGGACCAACGCCGGGGCGCAGGAGCGCAGCTACCGCCTTCAACACCCGACGGACGCCTCCCTGTTCGACGACCGGACCTTCGACAACCCGTTCTGGGTGGCATACCAGCAGCTGAACTCGGCGAACGTGGGGCGCGTGTACGGCAACGTGAACGCCGAATACCTGCCGGTGGCGTGGTTGAAGGTGAACTACACGCTCGGCGCGGACTACTGGACCGACGAGCGCCTTGAGGGCTGCCCGGTGAGCTCAGCTTCGCCGTGTACGTTCGGGCGCGTCGTCGAAGGCAAGATCGTCAACTACCAAATCGACCATAACCTCACCGCCACGGCGAACTACACGATCAACCCCGACCTGGGTGGGACGATCACGCTGGGCCAGAACCTGGACGCGCGGAACAACCGCCAGCTGGGGACGGTGGGACGCAAGTTGGTGGCGCTGCAGCCGTTCAAGCTGTCGAACACGGTGACCGAAGACCCGTCGCTTGACCAGGAGACGGAGATCCACGACGCCTCGTGGTTCGGGCAGGCAGGGCTGGACGTAAAGGATCAGTTGCACCTGATCGCGGCGCTGCGCAATGACGGCTCGTCGACCTTCGGGGCGTCGAATTTGCGGAGCTGGTTCCCGAAGGCGAGCGCGGCGTGGGAGTTCACGAAGGCGATCGGGGAGCAGTCGTGGCTGTCGTACGGTAAGGCGCGCGTCGCCTACGGCGAGGCGGGCCAAGAGCCGCTGCCCTACCTCACGTCTGCCACCTTTACCAACGCCCTGGTCGGCGGCATCTCGCAGGGCACCGGGAACACCCCGACGCAGAACGGGATCGGGGGCTTGGTGACGCGGTCGGAGCTGCGGCCGGCGCAGACGTTGAAGCCGGAGCGCTCGAAGGAGTTCGAGGCGGGGTTGGACCTCGGGTTCTTCAAGGACAAGGCCGACGCCAGCGTGACCTGGTACAACAAGAAGTCGTCGGACATCATCCTGCTCCAGCCGCTCAATCCGTCGATCGGCTACTTCCGGGAAGGGGCGAACGCGGCGTCGATGCAGAACCGCGGCTGGGAGGTGTCGTTCAACGCGCGGCCGCTGCAGAAAGCGGAGTACGGGTGGGAGGTGGGGCTGCAGTGGGCCCGGAACCGGAACAAAGTGCTGTCGCTCGGCGGGGAGCAGTTCATCTCGATCGGGGATTTCATCAACCAGGTCGCGATGGTGGGCCAGCCGATCGGCGTGTACCTGGGGAGCGGGTTCTACCGCTGCGGCCTGTCCAGCGATGCAGCGGTGCCGGAAGCCGGTGGCCCGACGATGGTGACGCTCTGCACCGGCAAGCCCAAGGGCGCGCTGTACATCGGCAGCGACGGCTATCCGTTGCAGGATCCGGACCCGCGCATCGTGCAGGATCCGAACTACAACTGGACCGGCAGCGTCCGGTCGTCGTTCCGCTACCGCAAGCTACAGTTGTCGGGGTTGGTGGACATCCGCCACGGCGGGCAGATCTGGAACGGCCCCAAGGGCGCGCTGTGGAGCTACGGGACCCGCGGGGACACGCAACAGCGGGCGACGTGCACCGATCGCAACGACCCGACTTCGTGCACGGGGAACGACAAGATCTTCGGACAGGGCGGCTGGTACGACGGTCCGGTCGTCGGCCCCGGAGCCGGGCAGACGGTGCACATCGGCGAGTACTTCTATCGCAACGTGGTGGCGTGCCCGTTCATCGGGATCGACGAGCCGTGCATCGAGGATGCCGGCTTCGTGAAGCTGCGCGAGGTGTCGATCAGCTACACGCTCGACGCGCCGTGGGTGCAGCGCTCGCTCGGCTTCTCGAGCATCGACCTCCGGGTGTCGGGCCGGAACCTGAAGACCTGGACGAACTACACCGGGTACGACCCCGAGACGAACCTGGGCGGCGCCATTTCGGCCAACGCCGGCGCCGGCGGCGTGGACTACTTCAACAATCCGCAGACACGCTCGTTCGTGTTCTCGGTCACCTTGAACCACTAACCCCGAGGAGAACGACATATGCGTCGCAACATGCATGTCGCGCTCGCATTTCTGGGGCTGCTCCTCGGAACAGCGGGGTGCGACAGCTTTCTGACGGGCGACAAGCTTTCCCAGGACCCGAACCTGCCCACGGCGGCGTCGGCCCAGCAGCTCTTCGTCGGCATACAGGCGGGCCAGTTCGCGCTCCAGGAGGGCACTATCGCCATGGTGATGTGCGAATGGGTCCAGTCGTGCTCCGCCGGCAACAGCCGCTTCGTGCAGCAGGCTGCGCAGTACGTGATCGGTGAGACGCAGGGCATCGGCATCGGTGACTGGATCAGCGCGTACGACGGTGGCGGCTTGATCGATATCAGGAGCCTCGAAGCAGACGTGGGCGCGGTGAACGATTCCGTCTGGCTCGGCATCGCCCAGATCTGGGAAGCGTTCACAATGGGCACGGTGTCGTCGACGTGGGGTGACGTGCCCTATAGCCAGGCTGTCTCCGGAAAGACCGACCCGGTGCTCGACGACCGGTTCGCGATCTTAGGCGACCTCCAGACGTTGCTGTCGACGGCTATCACCAACTTGGCGGGCTCAGGCACCGGGCCGGGGGCGAGCGACCTGGTGCTCGGCGGCGATAAGGCCGCGTGGACCAAAGTCGCGTGGACGCTCAAGGCGCGCTACTACATGCACACCGCCGAGTCGCTCGGCACGCCGGCCTACCTGGCGGCGATCGCCGCGGCGACGAATGGCATCAGTGATGCGACGGGGAAGAGCGACTTCGCCTCGTTCCACACCACTGCGACCTCCGAGCGCAACATGTGGACGCAGTTCCAGACCGGTTCGGGCTTCGGCACGGACCTCGAGGGCGGCAAAGCGCTGATAGACATCCTGAAGGCACGTAACGACCCACGCCTGGCCAAGTATTACTGCAAGGCCACCACGGCGGCGTGGAAAGCGAAAAGCCGGTATCTCAAGAACGGTGCCATCCTCGATCCGAACGGCAACATGGAACAGGTCACAGCGATCGTGGACACGTCAAAGAACTTCTCGGGTAGCACCCAGCCGACGTGGCCGACGACGGCCGGCACCACCACGGTGGACAGCGACGTGACGTGGATCAACCGCGGGTTGCCCTACGTCGGGGACGATTTCAACACCCCGCCGCCGCCACCGGTGTCGCAGTTCAATTGTCTGCCGCCGCGCTTCGCGCCGGACGCCCGGATTCCGTACGTGAGCTACGTGGAAAACGAGCTGATCCTCGCCGAGGCGTATAACAAGACCGGGGATGACGTCGACGCGCTGCTGCACTTGAACAACGCGCGGGCGACGGTGCCGCTAGCGGCGTTGGCGGGCATCACCGGTGCGGCGCTGCTCGACTCCGTCATGATTGAGAAGTACGCGGCCATGTTCCAGAACATCGAGTCGATCAACGACTATCGGCGGACGTGCATTCCGGCGCTCGTGCACTCAGCGAACTCGCAGGGATTCCAGAACGTGCCGGGGCGGTGGTTCTATCCCCTGAACGAGCGGAACGTGAATCCGAACGTCCCCCTTCCGAGCATCCAGCTCGCAACGCACGGCTTCCGCAACAAGGGAGACGTGCACGCGTGCGAGAACGACAATTCACCATAGGTGTCGGAGCCCGGGGTATGACAAGGGGAGTGAATCCGAGGTCGGGATCCGCTCCCCTACACACGTCGGGTGGCGCGGGACGGGAAGAGAAGGCAATGAGCGGCTCGCGCATCGCGGTTCTGGTCGCCGGCATGTTGCTCGCGACCGCGTGCTACAACTATACGGCGCTACGGCGATCCCAGCCGGCGCCGTCGACCCGCGGGCTAGTGCTGTCGGTCGCGGCGGTCGAGAACCAGCGCGGTAGCATCTTCGAGTGGAAGGGTGAATCGGTGGCGATCCCGGGAGAATTCGTGCGTGCGGTGGAAGAGCGCCATGCGGCGAATGGGAAGACGGTGCTACTCGCGGGTGCCTCCCTCGTGGGCTTTTTGGCCGCCTATGCGGCGTTCGGGCCAGGCGCCAACGGTACGACGCCGGGCGGGGTCGGCGGACCGCCTAGCCCGCGCTGACGGCTACAGCTGTCGCGAGATGCTCCTCTCCTGCTCGGCGACGGGTCACCCAATGCCCAGCCTGTAACCTGACCTCATTCGTCCCAGGGTCATCACTCTCATCCGTCAACACAACGTTTGGTTCGCGAGATGCCCAGGAGCCACGATCCTTAGGCGAGGAGGTATCATGGACTCTGATCGTCAGGTTCCACCGTCCTTGATCGTGAGGCGCTTCGACACGCCAGATCGGGTCGTAACGTTCGATAATGGCCGACTCGAAGTGATCACGGTCGGCGGGCGGGTCATCGGAAGGGGAAGTTATGGGGCTGGATGGAGATGGTCGCACGCTGCGAGGGCCCCTGCTCCAGGAGAGTGCGCGCCTGAACACGTGGGCGTGGTTCTCTCGGGCCGGGCCAAGGTCATCATCGGGGAGGCCGAAGAGATCGACCTCACACCGGGAGACTTCTTCCATATCGCGACCGAGTTCGAAGGTTGGGTCGTCGGCCATCGCGCCTGCGAAGTCCTATACATGAACGGTGTCGAGGCGCTGATCAAGCGATTGCGCCGGGAGTAGGGAGTTGTCTATGTACGGTGCCGCACCGCACCGGGCGTTCGCGAAGTGGATCGGCTTAGCCGCGGTGCTAGCTCCAATTCTATCCATTT
>WNGH01009030.1_pt1 | contig 11075 bp, 8 predicted proteins | sample 5400631 | NCBI WGS metagenome assembly WNGH01 (sample SAMN13153373, study PRJNA577476) | soil metagenome | isolation source: 115 cm soil or saprolite under Garry oak tree replicate 1 | place: USA:California | collected 2016-06-15 | reverse complement strand
GCACTGGACCGTCAAGGGCGCCAACGCCATCATCGCGCTACGATGCAGCAAGCTCAGCGGACGCTTCCAGGATTTCTGGGAACGCCGCTCCGAGCGAAAGCAGGTGGCTGCATGACCTCCCTAAATCTGATGTGCGCCCTCTTCGATGGTAATCGCCCGATGGGGCGGAGGATGGGAGTGAGACTGTCGCCAGGCAAGCGCAAGAGGCTAGAAGCCGTCTCGGATTCTCGCGGTGTGATCGGCGCGCTTGCAATCGACCAGCGTGACGCGTTGCGCAGCCTGTTCTCCGTTGAATCGAAAATGGAAAAGAGTTTGGTTCCGCGCGAACGCCTTGAAGAGTTCAAGTCCATCGTCGTTCGCGCGCTTTCCCCGTACGCTAGCGCCGTGCTACTCGAGCCGGAGTACGGCTTGCACGCTGCCGCTCAGCGTGCTTCATCCTCGGGTTTGTTGATGGCCTACGAAATAAGTGGCTACGATCCTGCAGTTCCCTTTCGCTTTCCTCGGCTGCTGGAACGTTGGTCCGTGCGCAGATTGGTCGATGCCGGCGCTCAGAGCATAAAGGCTCTGCTGTACTATGCTTTGTCAGACCCACCTGAAATACAGGAACGCAAACGTGTTTGGGTTGAGCGCGTTGGCTCGGAATGCGCTGGCTGTGACGTTCCTTTCTTCCTGGAAGTTGTTCCTTACGAAGGTGGGATGGATGAAAAAAGTCCCCAGTTCGCCCGTTCGAAGCCCGCTATTCTCATGAGTGCGATGCAAGAATTCTCCAAGGACGCTTATGGCGTTGATGTTTTGAAAGTTGGGGTGCCTGTAACCATGGCCTATGTCGAAGGCTCCTCGGCTTCCTCAGGAACATTTGTACACACTCGCGCGGAAGCTCTAGACCTTTTTCGAAATGCCGCTGCGGTAACCACCAAACCGTTTCTGTTTCTTTCTGCTGGGGTTAGCAATCGCGCGTTCAATGAGGCTCTACGGATGGCCCGAGAAGCAGGTGTCCATTTTTGCGGTGTCCTGTGCGGACGGGCAACCTGGAAGGATGGCGTAGGTGTGTTTGTCCGTGGCGGAGCGAATGCCCTTCGGGAATGGCTTGAAAACCAGGGTGTGCAAAACATGCGAAGCATCAACGAAAGCCTCAAGGCTGCCACTTCGTGGTGGGAAAACTATCCCGCAGATGAATAAACCAGCTGCCCACTCCCATCTCGCAAACGCATTCTTTTGCGTGAGCTTGAATCCGGCGATCGACACACGGCTCATTGTGAACGGATTTGTTCCCGGCCGCGTCAATCGTGTCCGAGAAGTTTATCGAACACCCGGAGGAAAGGCCGCCCATGTCGCCATGGCGCTCCAAGGATTGGGTGCAACTCCGACATGGATTGGCTTCTCTGGCGGTGCCACCGGCAGCGAGTTGCTTGCGGGACTCCGCCTTTTGGAGATTGCAACGATGCCGGTGTCCACCGGTCAAGCTTCGCGCATCAATCTGGAAATCCTGGACACGGGAGGGGAAGTCACAGAGATCCTTGAGCCCGGTGGAACGATTACGCGGTCCGAATGGTCGGAATTTCAAGATGTGTGCGCTGGCGCCTTTCACCTTGCGGCCAACAAAAGAATCGCGGTGATCTCCGGAAGCGTGCCTCTGGCATTCGTCGATTCCAGTGGCTTACCCCTTTCCAAAGCGCTGGCGGCCGGACCGGACCTGGTCAAGATCAATCGGGAAGAAGCAGAGTTTGTCACCGAGGTGGCCATAGGTGATCCCGTTTCGGCAGTGCAAGCGGCTCAAAAGTTGCTGGAACTCGGCGCGAACTCTGCCGTCGTCAGCCTCGGCGCTCGCGGCCTGGTCGGTGTTCGAAAGCACGATCAGCAGCCAATACACGCTTGGACCACCCCTCTGCATACAAAATCTAGTGTCGGCTGCGGTGATTCGGCTCTTGCAGGATTAGCCTACGCTGCGGCAGCGGGACTTACATTTGAGCAAAGTCTAGCTCTCGCAGTGGCTTGCGGGGCTGCCAATTGCCTGGCGGCACTCCCTGGTCGTATTGTGGGACAAAATGTTTCGCGCATTGAACAGGGCGTTCACATAGAACGGTTGTAAGTGGAAGGAGACGACTCGGTGAAGCGTTTTGACATCAGCGTTCTGGGTGAACTGAATTGTGATTTGATTCTGTACGGTCTTCCTCCGGTACTTGAACCAGAGAGAGAACACCTGGCCAACGACTTTGCGCTGACTCTAGGGAGCTCTTCTGCAATTTTTGCCCACAATATTTCTCTCCTCGGCAGCCGCGTTGGTTTTACTTCTTGCATTGGAGGCGATCCGCTCGGCAAGTTTTGTGTGGAGCGCTTGTCGGAGAGCGGCGTTGACGTTTCGGGCGTGAAAAGCCTTCCGAGCAAGAATACTGGCGTGACGGTCATCCTTCCTCTTGCCGAGAAGCGTCAAATTCTGACTTATCCGGGCACGACTTTTGATTTGAACCATACGCACCTTGACTTGGACTATCTCCGGGACGCGGCACACTTTCATCTTTCATCCTTTTTCCTTCTGCGCGCACTGCGTCCCAGATTGCCTGAAGTCTTCCTTCAAATGAAGCAGGCTGGTCTCACCACGTCACTCGACACCAACGACGACCCGGATAATCTCTGGGCCGGCGACGTTAAGGCCGTGCTCAAGAGCGTCGATGTGTTTCTGCCAAACGAGCGCGAAGCTTGCAAAGTTGCAGGCACGGGCGACGTTGATGGCGCGCTCGACGCCTTGGCACATCTCGTTCCCATCATTGTCATCAAGTGTGGTGCGCAAGGCGTACTGGCCAAACGCGGAAACGAGCGCTTTCATGCTGCTTCGCTCTCCGGTCAGCCCGTGGACACTGTTGGGGCAGGCGACAGTTTCAACGCAGGTTTCTTGCACAAATTCATTCGCAGAGCTGACCTTCAGGACTGCCTTGAATATGGCAATGTGAGTGCTGGCCTCTCAACCACGCGCGCCGGCGGCACCGAAGCGTTTCGCGATCGCCAGCACCGTGAGATGTTTCTACAGCGCTGCGCGAACGCACAATGACATAAGGGAAGCTTTTGGTGTTTACAGAAATCGCTGACGGGAACTTCTGAGCGTGGAGTCTCTTCCTGGGCCGCGACCAGCGCGCGTGTGCTGTCACTTTTCTCATGCTCTTCCCAAGCACGGTGCTGCCTATTACCTGCAGTTCATATGCGTCGTACCAGGCCCTGATCGGTTGCGCGCGTGTTGCGCACGAGTAACAAGACCAGGATCATACCGATGAATGGAATCACGCCGGCGACGATCACGATGGGGTCGAAAGAATGAGTTCCCGAGGCCTGGCGCGCATCGGAAAGGTGGCCGATTAATTCGAATGCGATGATGGTCCCGATCCCCGCTCCAGTTCCGCTCAGGCCGCTCACCGAAGCAACGGAATCGCTTCTGTAGAGATCGGTCGGCAGCACGTTGGCAATCGTCGAAAAGGAGGCGTAGGAGAACGTAGCGAGCCCGAAGAGCAGCGCGATCAGGTACAGATTCACGGTGAAAATTGTCGGGATGAGAAGCAATACGCCGACGCCGCCAAACACAACCAGCGCTTTTCGGGCGACACCGAGCGACCAGCCGCGCCGAATTAAGTACCCCGAAACACCACCGCCGAAAAAATTGCCCAAGTCCGCAGCGAGAAAGGGAACCCATACGGCCAGCAAACCGCTCTTGAGAGAAATCCCCTTCGCAACCAGGTAGATGGGAAACCAGTCGGTAACGAAAAACCAAACGGGATCGGTAAGACCCTTGGAGATGATGGTTCCCCAGGTCTGGGGCAGCTTCAAAAGGTCGCGCCATCGCAGCCGCGGTTTTCCTGCGGTCTGTGCTTCGAGGGTCTCGGCAAGAATCATGCTTCGCTCGGCATCGCTGATGCGCGGGTGATCCTTAGGAAGGTGATACAGCCAGCGCCACACGATCAACCACAAGAATCCAAGCAGACCCGGGATGATAAAGGCGACCCGCCATCCCCAGCGAAAGTACACCGGCAGGATCAAGAAGGGCGCGACCGCACCCCCGACCGATGAGCCACTATCGTAAAACGCAGCCGCTAGTCCGCGCTCGCGCTTAGGAAACCATTCGGAAACAGCCTTGCTCGCGCCCGGCCAGTTGGCGGACTCACCCGCCCCGAGCAGAAAACGAAATAGAGCAAAGCTCGAAAGTCCATTCGCGAGCGAAGTCATAAGGGAGACGACCGAGTACCATGTCACGCTTATGGTGAGGCCGCGCCGCGTGCCGACTCGGTCCATCAGCCGTCCGCACACAGTTTGCCCGAGGGAATAGGCGATGCGAAAGGCGATAGCGATATTGGCGTAGTCCACATTGGTCCAGCGATAATCCTGCTTCAGGTAGGGCGCCAGAATGGAAAGTGTTTGGCGGTCAACGTAATTGATCACCGTCGAAGCGAACAGAATTCCGCCAATCCACCAGCGTAGGGAGGGAATGGAGCGAGGCTGGGCCGAATTCATTTGTCCGCTACCCCCATGTCAATTCCACAGCCTCGTTTGTTCCAAAAGCGCTGGTGAAAGCCAAAGTGGCCACAATTTATCCGCTAGCGGCGAACGCTGTAAGAGTTGCCGGGCTAAGCAAACTGGCGGATTCTCTATCGAGATAAAGCGTTGCAGCCGGATGGGTGCGCAAGATTGAAGCTGGCGTCATCGGACTGATTTCTCCCTCGAAGCAGAGCTTTACCGCTTGCGCTTTCCGCGCATCCGGAACGACAGCAATGATTTCCTTTGACTTGAGGATTTGGCGCACAGACATGGAAATGGCCTGCCGGGGGACTTCCGAAATGTCCGCGAACCAGCCCTCACCCACTTGCTGGCGGCGGCAGGCTTCATCGAGAGTGACAACGAGATAAGCGTCCTCCGTTTGGAAATCCGCCGGAGGATCGTTGAACGCCAGATGACCGTTTTCTCCGATGCCGGCAAAAGCAACATCGACGGGCGCTGATCGAAGAGCCTCGCCAACGCGGCGGACAACTTCAGTAGGATCACCGTTTCCGTCAAGCAAGTGATACCGCGTGATCCCTACCTTATGAATCAAGCGCTCGAGAAGATACTTGCGAAAGCTGGCAGGATGATTGAGAGGCAGCCCGACGTACTCATCGAGGTGAAACATCTCGACTTGCTGCCAGTCTATGTTTTTCGTGTTGGTCAGCGCATCGAGAAAGTCCAACTGAGACGTTCCCGTTGCGACGATGATGCGGGCGCGGCCGCGATCGAGGATCGCACTGCTCACGGCAGCGGACGCTTGTTCGGCGGCGGCGTTGCTGAGAGAGCGCTTGTCTTCAAAGACTCTTGCAATCACGCTGTGATTTCCTCCGTGTGGGTAATCAAGCCGGTGCTCTAGCTAGAGCAGGTTCATTGAAAGAGTTCTTATATCACAGCCTATAGGATGACGATCGATTTGGCATGCAGTCGAACGGGCCGCCTAGCGGGTAGTTTGTAGCCCTGCCCCATGCGCCCACAGCGTCCGTAACACCAGCAGGCATCAGTTGAATGCATTCAGATGATATTGCAAACAGCGCTAGAATCACGGACTACAAAAAGTCTGGGCTGCGCGACGAGATCTATCGCTTGCGTCCCGGTTATCAAAGTGCGACCGCTCGGTGGCGTCCATGGACGCACCGCTCCGTGGGGAGTCTATCTCACACCTATGCACTGTTAAATACAAAGCAAGTCCGAAGCTCTCGTTGAAGTTCTTCATAGAAGAGGGACTGCTACTTGAGGATGTCTCGAGAGACGGACCCACTGGCCTTGCCGCCAATCGACGCTTCGTTGAGATCTTGAAGAGCAAAGGATATCCGACGACTTACGAAGAGGTCGGTGGATCGCACGAACCGGTCCACTGGCGCAGTACATTGGCGGAAGGACTCATATCGCTGACGAGGTGATTCGGAGCCACATGGTTTTGAAAATTGGAATCCTAGCCTCCTGGGACACGGTTTCCGGATAGTTGTCCATGAGCTATTCGTACCGCAAAGCAACAATCGGATCGACCTTCATCGCTCGCCTCGCCGGGATGTAGCTCGCGGCGAGGGCGACGAGCATCAGCAAAGCCGCCACTCCGGAGAATGTCAGCGGGTCGTGCGCACTCACCTCATAGAGCAGGCTTGATAAGACACGGGTCAATAGGAGAGCGCCGCCAACACCGATACTGACGCCAAGCAGCGCTAACTTGAATCCTTGCCGGACAACGAGCTTGAGAATGTCCTGGCGATCCGCCCCCAGGGCAATCCGAACACCGAATTCATGAGTCCGCTGGGTCGAGGAATACGCAATCACGCCATATACCCCGATTACGGCAAGCAACAGCGCAAGCAACGCAAAAAGTCCCAGCAGCAACATTCTGAAACGCCGAGGCGCCACGGACTTTGCGATGACCTCGTCCAGCGTTGTGGCGCCGGACAGCGGCTGATTTTTGTCAATGCTTTGGACGGCCTCTCGGACCGCTTCTGCTAGCATCAGCGGGCTGGATTCGGTCCGCAGCACGAACGCCATGGAGAAAGACGGCTGCTGGAGGTAGGGCACGAAGATTTCCGGAACCGGTTCCTTCTCGAGGGCATCTTCCCTTACGTTCGCGACTACGCCCACCACTTCTTTCCACGGAGCGGATGGCCCACCAAAGCTGATGTGTTGACCAATCGCGTCGTGCGCTCCGAACACCATTCGCGCGAGCGACTCGTTAACTGTGACAACCTCCTGAGCACCCGCGACATCACTGGCGCTGAAGGTGCGACCCTTGAGCAACCGAATCCTCATCACGTGGAAATAATCCGGGCTGATCTCCGTGACCGAGATGGGCTGCGGCGGCCGGAAGTTTTCGGCGCCCTGGATACGCAGCATCATCGTGGCATTATGGGGCGGACCCAGCGGGTAGCGCTGGGTCAATGCCGCCTCTTTGACGCCGGGCAGGTTGCGGATGCGCTCGAGAGAGGCTTGGAAAAACGCCGCGTGCTGCTGGGAGTCAAAGGCCGCAGTCAAGGGCCTCTCGACAGTTGCGACCAGCAGGCTATTCGGATCGAAACCGAGATCGACTTCGGTGAGACGCAGAAAACTCCTGACCAGGAGGCCAGCGCCAACCAGCAGAATCAGCGATAGACCAATTTCGCCCGCTGACATCATCCCGCGCAGGCGATGCGTTCCAGCGCTTGCGCCCAAGCGCAGTCCGCCCTCCTTAAGCGCTTCATTCACATCCGCGCGCGAGGTAATCAAGGCAGGGATAAGCCCGAACAAAAATGATGCGAGAGTGATAATGGCGGCGGAAAAACCAAAGATTCGCGGGTCAAGGCGAAGGCTGGCCGGAAGGGTCGTAGGAATCAGGTCCCCCAGAATTTTCGTTGCCCAAAGGCCCGTTATCGACCCGAGCACGCCACCGATCGCAGCCAGCAGCAAACCCTCGGTGAGCAATTGCCGCACCAGCCGGAGACGCCCGGCCCCGAGCGCCGCCCGGACAGCTATCTCCCTGCCGCGAACAACGCTACGCGAAAGCAGCAAATTGGCAACGTTGGCGCACGCTATCAATAGAACGAAGCCGACGGTACCCAATAGGATCAGGAGAAGGGAACGCACATTCTGCACCAGCATGTCATGCAGCGGGATCACTTCCACTGTTTCGTGTGCGCGGAACTGCGCGGCTTGCGGCGGGTATTCCTTGTCCATCTCCTGAGCGAGGAGCTGCAGGTCCGCTTGCGCCTTGCTGATTGCCATCCCAGGTTTGAGGCGTCCGATGGCCGCCAGCATCATCCACCGGGGAGAGTGCGGCGAGAAACGTTCCGCATCAAGCGCGAGCGGCGTCCACACATCCGCTTGGGGACGCAAGCTGGCCGGCATCACTCCGACCACGAGGTAGCCAGCGCCGTCCAGACGAATCGTCTCTCCAATAATCCGTGGATCGGCGCCAAAGCTGTTGCGCCACAATGTCTCACTCAGAACTGCCACGTGCTCTCGGCCTTGCTTCCCCTCTTCAGCTAAGAATGCCCGGCCAGCGACCGGCTGAACTCCTAACATTGAAAAAAGCCCGGTCGTGACGTTCGTGACGGTTACACGCGCCGGCTGGCCGATGCCGGTCAGGTTTGCACCGGAGGTCCCGCCGGAAGCGGCGATTTCCTCGAAAACGTGGTTGCGATCCTTCCACGCGGGAAAGTCCGCGCTGACCACCGTTGAGGGACCAAACGCAAAATGCTCCGTGGCCCACACCAGTCTAGCAGGATCCCTAAACGGCAATGGCCGCAGCAAGACCGCATCAACCACACTGAAAATCGCTGTGTTCGCGCCGATGGCCAGCGCCAGAGTAAGCACGGCGACAGCGGTGAAGCCGGGACTCTTGGCCAGCATCCGCAGGCCGAAGCGAACGTCCTGCCGGAGGCGATCCCACCAAAGCCAGCGACCGGATTCGTAAAAGCGCTCCTGGGCCTGCATCACGTTGCCGAAGGCGCAGCGCGCGGCGGCCCGCGCCTCCTCCTCATTCAAGCCCTCTTCCTGCAACCGCTCGATCTCAAGCTGCAGATGGGCCTCAATTTCAGCATTGAAGTCGCTCGCTGGCCGCTTGCGTCCGAACATAACTCTAGCCCTCCTTGGCCTCCGGTCCGAGAATCCTTCCGATAGCCGTCACGAGCCGCCTCCAGCGGGTGCTTTCTTTGACAAGCTGTTTTCGCCCAGCCTGGGTCAGAGTATAGAAGCGAGCTTTCTGGTTGTTCGCCGAAATTCCCCAGCGGGCGGCAACCCACCCTTGCGCCTCCAGGCGCTGCAGCGCGGGATAGAGCGCGCCGTGTTCCACCAGCAGTGCTTCTTCCGATGTTTGCTGAATGGATCGCGCGATACCCTGTCCGTGCTGCGGACCAAAAACAAGTGTGCGAAGGATGAGCAGGTCCAGCGTGCCTTGCAGCAGCTCAAGCCGTTCTCTGGCTTCTTGGGTAGACATATAACCTGTGTATCAGGTATTTGGGTAAGGTGTCAACCCAACGATTGGCGAATATCGCCATTGCGCTGGGAGGTCAGAATGGAATCAAAGCAGGTGTAGCGCCTCCGTCGCTAACCAGCTCCACCGGGCCGCGCAGGCGGGACCTCCTCGATTCGCCGGAGTTTGGGAGAGAAATGCGCTCCTCGCCAAATTCCGGCCCACAAGTCCGGTTCGAGGAAGCGTGATTTCGTCGAGGGTCGCTTGAGTTCTCATCTCCTCAAACGTTGATCGGGAACAACCTTGAGCTTGACTTGGAAGGGCGAGGTTAACAATTATCCGCATTTGTGGTAAACGTTTCTAAATCTCTGGACTCTTGACAAGCGTGGCGGGGCAGAAGGAGGAAGCATGACCAGGGGCCGGATTGTTTTTGTTTTCTTGCTCGTTTGCGGTCTGGTGGCCCTCGGCTCGCTTTCGGCGCAGCAAGAGCACGCATCTCGGGCCGGCTGGATCAGCGACGAGGGTTGTGGGGCCAAACACACGAAGGCCGGCGGCGCGGATTGCGTGCAGAAATGCTGGCGTGGAGGCGCTTCGGTGGGGCACCCGGAATGGAAACCTCAACGAGCCGTCTTTGTAGCAGATGATGATCAAGGAATTTGGATAGTCGAAAACTCCGAAGCCGTTAGGAACTTCCCTGCTGCGCATGTGGTGCTGGAGGGCAAATTCGATTCCGCGAAGAAGACGCTTCACGTTGAGAAGATCACCCCCGCTACGCAGTAGGGTGGTCCAAAATACACGTCAGATCCGGAACTCCCGACTGTCGGGCAGGTGGTAGAGATCACCCGGGAGGCAAATCGATGAACGGCGAAGTCACCCTAACTGAACTGGAGCACATTCTTATTTGGTTGCTCTCCGGTGCCCGCTCTAGAGCCGCTCTTGCCCGGCGGCCAAGGCCCTCGATATAGTGGTGGTTGACGGCAGATCATCCCTGCCTTGCACTCAACACTCAACCCGTGGAGTTCAATATCACTGTGGCGAAGACGAGCGTGGCCAAGTCGAAGGAATCAGAGAGCGGTAAATTGCGGATCGGCGATGATTGGAATGCGATCCGCATCATCGCACTCTCGCAGAGCAATCCGCTCAAGGCCATCGCGGAGTTGGTCGAGAACAGCATCGATGCGCATGCCAAGACCATTGCCATCACGCGCGGCCGCGAGCAAGGCGAGCACTATCTAACGGTCAAGGACGATGGCGACGGCATCCCTCGCGATCCGAACGGGCTGCCTGACTTCAAGTACGTCGCAACCCATATCTGCGACTCGGTCAAGCGACGCTTGAAAGCAGACGGCGCCGGACACGGCGTACAGGGGGAATTTGGTATCGGTCTTTTGAGCTTCTGGACTGTGGGCGACACGCTCACGATGACCTCTTCCGGTGCCGATCAGCGAGTCTATCAGATGGTTATGAGTAAAGGGGATCCGCGCTACATCGTAAAGCTTCGACGGGTGCTCTTTGCCGAGCGGGGCACCGAACTCAAGATCGGACCCTTGCTCGAGGGCATCCGCGGATTGAGCGGCGAGAAGATCCAGTGGTATCTGGCCTCGGAGCTGCGCGATCGTATTCGCAATACGCAGGTTCGTGTAACGGTGATCGATAAACTTGCGCGCAAGCAGTACCAGGTCGAGCCGCGACAGTTCGAAGGCCGCTTGCTCCACCAGCTGCCCACGGTTCGGTCGCCATTCGGCGAGGCGTATGCCGAACTGTATCTCACGGAACCGGCCGAGGACTGCCGAGTCGCCCTTACCAGAGATGGCACCCGGGTGATCGCGGATATCGGAACGCTGCCCGGTTTGGAGCACGCGCCGTGGAGTTCTCGTTACCTGCAGGGCCTGATTGACGTGCCCTACCTTAACCTCACACCCGGCACGCGTTCCGGGATCGTCCACGATGAACGCTATGGGGCTTTCGTGGAAGCTCTAGTGACGCTGGAAGGGCACCTCAATGGCCTCATCGACGCACAGCGCCGGGCCGAGGAAGAACAGGCAAGCCGGGAGTCCCTACGTTCCATCCAACGTGCGTTTCGCGAGGCCATGCTGGTCTTGCCGCGCGAGGAATACGACTGGTTCGACATCCAGTCCCGCTCGCCGCA
>WNGH01006542.1_pt1 | contig 11075 bp, 9 predicted proteins | sample 5400631 | NCBI WGS metagenome assembly WNGH01 (sample SAMN13153373, study PRJNA577476) | soil metagenome | isolation source: 115 cm soil or saprolite under Garry oak tree replicate 1 | place: USA:California | collected 2016-06-15 | reverse complement strand
AGGCTGAGCATGTGCCGTCTTATTCCGCGATGCAGCCGACGTTGAAGAACATTCCACCGTTGGAACTTGACCTGCGCATCCCGAGTTGCCACCCACCAGGGGCGGTACGGCTTGTTCGTCAGAAAACGACGGCCGCTATGGGCGCCTTCAAAACCTCCGTCTCCTTTTCAACGGAGTTCGACGCTTTGGGCGCTCCGACGCTGCCACAAGCGAATTTTGCCGCCTCCACTGAGGAGACGCCCCAAACTATTCGCTTTCGGGTGGGCGTGAACGAGCTCGGAGAAATCCGATACTGTTTCCCGGTAAATTCGTCAGGTGATCCGTCCCTGGACGAACAAGCCCACTTGTACGTGGCGCGTTGCCGTTTCCCCAAAAACACCGTCAACTCTGGTAAAGCCGATTCGTTTTTGGCCTGGGGAATCGCGACAATTGAGTGGGGAAATGACATCGCTCGCCCACAGACACAATCGGGAGCCAAAGTTAGCCCGTGATTCGCGTCAGTCTTGCGACTCTCGTTACGATTTATTTGCTGCTTTTTCTTGCGGCGGTTTTTCTCTTCTGGATAATTGGAGAATGGAATCGGCGGCGGCGAGAGCGACGGGCTCTGCAATACCGGTTGCGTTGCGTGATTTGCGCGTTCGAATTTGAGGATCGAACCGACGCGCTGCTTCCACGGTGCCCGCACTGCGGAAGTTTAAACGAACGATTCAAGATGGAACGGATTTAATATGGGAATGTGGATAGGCCGGAACCGCAAGGCCCGTGTGACCTATGGGTTTGATGAAATCGCGCTTGTACCCGGGCGCGTAACGATCAATCCCAACGAAGTTGACATCAAGTTCCGTTTACCGCGCAAAGACGCAGATCCACTTGAGTTGAAGATTCCCATTCTCGCCAGCGCGATGGATGGAGTCGTCGATGTGCGTTTCGCCATTGCCATGAACAAACTCGGAGGACTCGCAGTTCTGAATCTCGAAGGAGTGCAAACACGGTACAAGAACCCGCAGGAAGTACTGGAGAAAATCGTCGAAGCTGACAAGTCCGATATCACTGCGCTGCTGCAGCGGATCTACCAGGAACCCATCCAGGAGGATCTAATCGCGGCCCGTGTGCGCCAGATTAAAGATGGCGGCGTGTTGGCTGCGGTCAGTTCCATTCCTCAGCGTGCCGCTGAATTTGGCAAGATCGCGCAAGATGCTGGCGCTGATGTTTTCGTGGTGCAAAGCACGGTTTCCACGGTGCGGCATATTTCGTCGGAGTATAAGTCACTCGATCTGGAAAAATTTTGCCGCGAAATGCACATTCCAGTAATCGTCGGAAACACTGTCGGCTATGACGTCACCTTCGAAATCATGGAGTGCGGGCCAGCGGCGGTTTTGGTTGGCGTGGGACCGGGAGCCGCTTGCACCTCACGCGGCGTGCTTGGACTCGGTGTTCCGCAGGTCACCGCGACCGTTGATTGCGCTGCGGCGCGCGATGCTTACTTCAAGAAGACATATCGCTACGTGCCGATCATCACTGATGGCGGCATGAACAGGGGCGGCGACGTTTGCAAGGCCTTGGCCTGCGGCGCAGACGCCGTGATGGTGGGCAGCGCGTTCGCCAAAACGTACGAAGCGCCTGGGTGCGGCTACCATTGGGGTATGGCAACGCCACATGCAAATCTTCCACGAGGCACCCGCATTAAAGTGGGCTCTACCGGGTCGCTCAAACAAATCCTGTTTGGTCCGGCAGAAGTTGATGATGGCAGTCAAAATCTGGTCGGTGCCATCACCACCTGCATGGGTAACGTCGGCGCGCGCAACATTGCCGAATTTCAGCAAACGGAGATTATCATCGCTCCCTCTATCAAGACCGAAGGCAAACTCTTCCAAACCGTCCAAAGCGTTGGGATGGGAACAAGTTAAGACTGTTCAGTGATTTAGAGATTTAACGATTGACCTTGCGCAGCATCGTTGAATCGTTCCACGCTCGAATCACTAAATCTTTAAATCGCTAAATGTACTCCGATCGCAGAGTTGTTATCACTGGTCTCGGCGCCATTACGCCGCTTGGCAATGATGTCCAAACGTTTTGGTCCAATCTTAAGAACGGCGTTAGCGGTATTCACACCATCGACGCGTTCGATACCACCGCGTACGATTGCAAAATCGGTGGACAAGTTCGCGATTTCGATCCCAAGCCATTCTTCAAAAATCCGAAGGATGTCCGCCGCACCGATCGATTCACGCAGTTGGCGATGGCAGCAGCAAAAATGGCAGTCGAGGATTGCGGGATCGACATAGAGAAGCTGGATCGACGAGACCGTTTCGGTGTGATCGTTAGCACCGGAATCGGTGGACTCAAAACTCTCCAGGAGCAATTGACCGTCCTGCTGACGAAAGGTCCATCGAGGAATTCGCCGTTCACGATTCCCATGCTGATCAGCAACATGGCCAGCGGCGTTATTTCGATGGAGTTCGACCTCCACGGCCCTAATCTGTGCATCGTCACCGCCTGCGCGACCTCGAACAACGCCATCGGTGAAGCTTGGCGGATCATTAAATTCGGCGATGCCGATGTTTTTCTCGCAGGCGGCTCGGAGGCGTCGATCGTCGAGATCGGCCTTGCAGGATTTTCAGCCATGAGAGCGCTTAGCACCCGCAACGATCAGCCCGAGCGCGCTTCGCGGCCGTTTGATCGTGACCGCGACGGCTTTGTGATGAGCGAAGGCGCAGGAGTTGTGGTGGTGGAGGAATTGGAGCACGCCAAAGCGCGTGGCGCGAAAATTTATTGCGAGATCACAGGATACGGCATGTCTGCCGATGCCTACCACATGACGGCGCCCCCGCCAGACGGCGAAGGCGCAGCGCGCGCGATGCAACTCGCGCTTCAGCACGCACGGCTATCTCCGGACCAAGTTGATTACATTAATGCGCATGCCACTTCTACCGATATCGGCGACATTTGCGAAACCCGCGCTATCAAACAGGTCTTCGGAGACTACGCCTATAAGGTTGCCATCAGTTCCACGAAATCGATGACCGGCCACCTGCTAGGCGGTGCTGGCGGAGTAGAAATGGCCGCGTGCGCCCTTGCCATTCGGGATTCCGTAATTCCTCCGACAATCAATTTGGAAAATCCGGGAAAAGAATGCGACTTGGATTACACGCCCAACGTTGCCCGCGAAAGAAAAGTGCGCGTAGCTCTAAATAACTCCTTCGGCTTCGGCGGCCACAACGCCACCCTAGTCGCCAGCGCGTTTGAAGAATAATGCTAGGCGCGACCACAGCTTGCTCGACGTGACGAGGGCGCACCGCAACATGCCCAATCGCTTTTGACTATTCACCCGTCACAGTCACTATTTAACTCAGCGAACGCTTTGGCAGTTGACTAGTCATACGCGGGCATAGCTTAATGGTAAAGTTCCAGCCTTCCAAGCTGGCCATGCGGGTTCGATTCCCGTTGCCCGCTACTCGCTGACAATCTCAACAAAGCCGATTGGAGTTAGGGCTGTATCTCAGCGATTGATTCTAACGGGCGAACGATCTGGATCGCTGGCGCACATCGCGGCGACGCAAAGCGTTTCGTTGTGGACGCCGAGGAAAAGTTGACGGCGTTTCTTGAACTTGCAGCGGCGAGTCGAGCTGTAAGTCCCCTTGTAAGTCAGCATGGCTGTGAAAACTGCGCGACGCTCGCAGAAGGGATAAAGGCCGTGAAGGCTTGATTGGGATATTTGCGCCCATGTTGAGGAAAATGTTGCCTTTGCCGGACTGATGAACTCCATCCATTTTGTCCGTCACTGTCTCTATTTCGCCGACGTGTCTCGCCGATGCTACAGCCGGATAATTCGACGGAGCCTGAGCTGTCGCCAAACCAGCAACCACAACGTCGAGCTTTATCCGCTCGACGAGCAGCCTGAAAATGTGAATGATCGCTCTGGGCACGATTGCGACTCGCCCTCGGAACATGTCGGTCGAGATCAAGAAAGAGATCCAGCTGGAGATCGCCCATGTCTTGTTCATCGACATAGTCGGCTATTCCAAACTTTCGATTAATCAACAGCGCACGGTGGTTGATGAGTTGAGTGAAGTCGTCCACCGTTCGGATCAATTTCAGAAGGCGGAAGCGGCGGAACGTTTAATTAAAATCCCCACTGGCGACGGCATGGCATTGGTTTTTTACACCAGTCCAGAAGCGCCAGCACAATGCGCAATTGAAGTCAGCCGTATGCTCAAAAAGTATCCACGCTTATAACTTCGGATGGGCGTGCACAGCGGTCCGGTGAGCGGGGTGGTTGACGTGAATGGGCATGCCAATCTCGCTGACGCTGGCCTCAACGTGGCGCAACGGGTGATGGGTTGCGGAGACGCCGGACACATTCTTATCTCCAAACACGTTGCTGAAGATCTTGAAGAATACGAAGAGTGGCGACCGTTCCTTCATGACCTCGGCACGTGCGAAGTAAAACACGGTGTGCAGCTTGGCGTCGTCAATCTATGGTCCGACGACGTGGGGAACCGTCAGCTCCCACAAAAGTTTCAAGCTCTCCGGAAACAACGCGCCCGAGTGCGCTGGGCCGAAGTGGCAGCTGCACTGCTTTTACTCGCCGGCATCGCAGCTGCGTTCGTTCTCGTTTCCAAGAAATCAGCAAGACCGACATCAATTGTTCCGGGAAAAAGTATCGCGGTGCTGCCATTTGAAAACTTGAGCGAAGATAAAGGCAACGCTTATTTTGCGACCGGCATCCAAGACGAAATCCTGACGCGACTCGCGAATCTGCGCGAGTTGAAGGTTATCTCTCGCACTTCTACCGAAAAGTACCCAAGTCGGCCGCAGAATCTCAAAGCAATGGCCGCCGAGTTGGGTGTTGCGACCCTTCTGGAATGTACTGTGCAAAAGCTTGCTAACAAGGCACACATCAACGTGCAATTGATCAACGCCCTCAGCGGAGCACACATCTGGGCGCAGAGCTATGACCGCACACTCGAACATGTCTTCGCGGTGGAAGGTGAGGTTGCGCAAAGCGTTGCCGACGCTCTTAAAGTTAAGCTTCTGCCTGCCCAAATCGAGAAGCTCAACGCCTTGCCTACCCAGAATCCAAAGGAGTACGATCTATTTCTGAAAGGGGAATACATGCTTGATCGGGCATGGAAGTCGGGCCAGTATGAGCAAAATCTTAAACCCGCCATCAATTATTTTCGCGACGCCGTTGCCCTCGATCCGCAGTTCGCGCTGGCGTTTGCGCACATGGCGCAGGCGCAGCTGACCGAGTACCACTTCGGAATCATTGATTTCAGCGCAAAGCGGATGCCAGAATTGTTGGCCAGCGCGAGGGAGAATATCGATCACGCCTTACGTCTTGAGCCCGATTTACCAGCACCTCATTCGGCGCTGGGATACTGGCATTACTGGAGCAAGTCCGACTACGATGCTGGCCTGGCCGAATTCAAACGTGCTCTTGCAGTTAATCCTCGACTTGTGGATGCAGGCATCGGGATCGCAGCGATTGCCATGCGGCGAGGTCGCCCCAGGGAAGCAATCGGGTATCTTTCGAAAATGCTCGAATTCGACCCGCGCAACCCTTTGCTGTTGCGGCACCTTGCCACGAACTATCGGATGCAGAAGGACTATGCGCGAAGCGTAGAGCTACTTTCGCGAGCGGTCGCCCTAGATCCCGCGATGGCGATCGATGCGGATAATCTTAGTGGAAGCATCATCAAAGAGAGCGGCGACATCCGTGCCGCGAGTAACGTCCTCGACGCTGTGCCCTTTGAACTGCAAAAGAACGAGGTGATGGTAAAAAACAGGGTCTGGCTGTCGATGCTTGGCCGGGATTTTACGGCCGCCGAGAAGATGGTGGAAAGTCTTCCGCCAGAAAATTGGGGTAGTTCCTGGCAGCGACCACTATTGTTTGGGGAAATCCAACGCGCTCTCGGCCGAAAGGAAACTCGCTCAGGAATCCTTTGAGCAGGCCCGCGTTCTGCTCACTGCTGCGATTGCTAAAGATCCCGAGGAACCGCTAATGCATGCAGACCTGGCTCAAGTCGATGCCGGACTTGGGCTTGCCGACGAGGCACTGCGCGAGGCGGATCGCGCGATTGCTTTTCAACCAGTAGAAAAAGACGCGTTCTGGGATGCCCAGTGGTTGGAGAACCTGGCGGAAGTCAATGCGCAACTCGGCAGAATCGACGAAGCGATCAAGCTGATCGAGCGACTGCACGCCATGCCGAATGATGTGATCTCTGTGTGGGAGTTGAAGCTTGATCCAACGTGGGACCCCTTGCGCGGCGACCCGCGCTTCGAAAAAATCGTCGCCTCACTCGCTCCGAAAAAACAGTAAAGCTCACCCAGGCCGTTCTAGGGAAAGGAGCCACGCTCGACGTTGCCTCGACAAGTTTTTGCCCGACATCCGGGCAATCCGGCGGTTCCCGTAGTAGAAAATTCTTATTTTTTCTGAAACGCTCCGGGTTTTTTTCCTTGTAGGGAGTGACTAACTCAAAACAGATGATTGCGCCTTTACAGTTGGGTGGGAGGCATGAGCGCGCACGCGCGCGCTCTCAACAGGTAACGAACACGTCTGGAAGACATTTATTTGTTATTGACAATGGCGTGTGTTTCGACGAAGAACGCGGCACGCAAATCGGAACACGTTCTCCTCAGGAAAGTTTAGCAACTTTAAGCGGAAGCGTTTTCGTGGACGTCGGTCGTGAGGCCGGCGGCCCAGCGTAAGAAATTCAGCTTCCACACACATCCTATGAAACGCTCCCTCAAACTCCTTGCCCTTCTTGCATCTGTTTCATTATCGCTCGCAGCCGTTCTTGCGACTTCATTAATAACCTTCTCGTCATTCGCGCAGGTCCCGGGGACGGCAACAAGTCTCGCGGTGAACGCCAATCCAGTTTTGCCTTGGGCGCTCGGCGTCCGTATCCCGTTGGTGACGGCCAGCCCGCTAACTCTGCCGCTGCCGGCTCAATCGCAGTGGACACGCATAACAAACAACCCTCCTGTTAGGCTTGGCACCGCCCTGCTGCTTACCGATGGCACAGTCATTGCCCACGAAGAGAACGACCAGAACGGAAACGTAGCTACCAACAAGTGGTATAAGCTCACACCCGATATTAATGGCAGCTACATCAATGGAACCTGGTCACAAATCGCCTCCATGGCTGCTAATTATGGGCCTCTCTTTTTCGCATCTGCGGTACTGCCCGACGGTCGCGTCATTGTGGAGGGTGGGGAATACAACCAATTTGGTGGAAGTTTTACCAACCTGGGAGCCATTTACGACCCGGTGGCCAATACCTGGACAAGCGTAAATCCCCCCGCTGGCTGGAACACTATTGGTGACGCCCAGAGCGTAGTATTGAGTAACAGGCAGTTCATGCTGGCCAACGCGGTCACGGTCCAGGCAGCACTTTTCAACCCATTGAACATGACCTGGACCCCCACCGGCACCGGCAAGTTCGACATCAACGACGAGGAAGGATGGACGCTGCTTCCCAACGGAAAGGTTCTCGCGGTGGATTGTTATGTCCAACACTACCAGTCCAACGGAATGAATTACGAACTCTACGATCCCATCAGCGGGACCTGGTCCGTTGCCGGCACCACGCCAGTGCAACTGTGGGACTCGGCGGCTAGCTGCGGTGGACAGGGTGTGGCCTCATTTGAAACAGGTCCTGCGCTTTTGCTCCCAAATGGCACCGTGTTCGCGACGGGAGCGAACAGGTGCGGCGCAGCCCACACAGCCATTTACAACACCAACTCTGGTACCTGGACTGCGGGTCCGGACTTTCCGGGCAATCTCGGCATCGCCGATGGCCCGGCCGCGCTGGAGCCCAACGGCAAGATGCTGATGATGACCAGCCCCTTGATTTTCCAAGCCGGCTCCGTCTTCTTCGAGTGGGATGGGACCAGCCTGACTCAGGTGGGGGGTCCGCCCAACGCTCCGAATGTCTCCTGTTTCCAGGGACACCTGCTGCTGCTTCCCACTGGGCAGATCATGTATACCGATTACACCAACGATGTTGAAATCTTCACTCCCACGCCGGGCAACTACAACTGGGTGCCATCGGCGTATCTGAAATCGCTCGCACTTATCCGGGGCCAGACGTATCTTATGGTTGGCACCAAGCTCAATGGTCTCTCGCAAGCTACTGCCTACGGTGATGACCTGCAGTGCGCCACCAACTATCCCATCGTGCGCCTGACCAATGTCGCTACCGGCCACGTTTTCTACTGCCGTACGCATGGCCACAGCAGCATGGCAGTTGGCTACACGGGACCGGTGAAAACCCAACTGGATATACCGGCTAACATGGAAACCGGCCCGAGCTTTTTCGAAGTGATAGCCAACGGCATTCCGTCGCAGCCGTTCATGATTCAAGTCCAATAGAGCGCTGCGCGATTTTTCCTGGCTGACGTGCGTTCGATCGCATGAGGATCGAGCGGTACAGAGGCTGCTCAACCTGCGGTCATGCCGCATGATCCTGTATTTGATTTCGCTGAAAACCAGGCACTCCTCGTTGTTTGCGCGCGCAAAACGATTCGCACAGCCGCCATCGCTGGCATTGTCTGGGGCATTATTAACCTGCTTATCGGCTACCAGGCCGTTCAGGTGAATATTCTGAACTCGGCATTCTGGGTCTCGCAGTTGCAACGCTCGCGACGGGAATTGTGGCATTGGCTAGACCGTCGGTACACGTGTTGCTAGCTGAAGCAGTTGTCAGCGTTCTTTTGTTTCGCTGGCACGTCGGTGTAGCAGCTCTCAATGCGAGTGTAGGTCACGACCAAAACGTTAAGAAGACGAAATCACAAGCGCTGCAGAAAAAGATCAGAGGCCAGAAAACGAAGGCAACGAGACCAAGCTCAGCCACGGTGGTGCTTTGAAATCGCCCGCGTGCTCGTGCGTTTCAATCACGTTGCCCGCTGCGTCATAGACGCTAATCACAGCCTCATTTGAGCGGCAGTAGAACTTCGCATAGTCAACCGCGTTGCTGACTGCGTTCGCTCGCTATACCACAGCCGACCGAATGGGAGCGCATAGGAGATTAGATTGACGCCGTGTTTATCACTGCGCTGGCCCACTTCGTAAGCGTCAACGCTAATAAGCAGCTTGATGTCCCCCCAAAAGGCGTAGGACTAAGGTCTAATGTGCAGCTGTTGGAAGCACTGTTAAATCCTCTCTGATCACGTCACCCGACGTCTTAACGCACCTTCTGCCGGACTAAAGGCCGGTTGAGGGGCTTAACCTTCGCTGAGACACCGCTTAGCGCGATCCCAGATTCACCTGGAGCCCCGAGACTTCCGAAGCGAGGCGGCTGTTCAAAGCGCCCCTGAAGAAGTTTCCTCGTTCCGCGCGGATTTGGGGCATCAACCTCAAGTAAAGAGACGTTTATGAAAAGCAGAAAAAACTACGTTATGACAAAATCAAACTTGACCCTTATGCAAAGCGGACTGTTGGCCGTTTTGCTGAAGGCCAGCGCTACAAAGTGATCGAGTTCGCCCAGCGTCGCGCACACGGGAGGCAGGTGCGAACTCCCTTTTGGAGTACCCTCACTCGGCGGTGGCGCGCACTCACGGCACGAACGCTCGTCGACGATTCCGCCAAGCCCTCTGTGGGAACCATTCCGCGCCACACTTGAACCTTTCACCAAAGCAAATTGCCATGTCTCACCAAATCCATGCTTACACCGAGCTCCGGCAACTCGACACTTTGACGCGAAGAGGATCCAACGAGTCTATCGCTGCTCCTCAGCGCGCCCTCGAACAGGAACTGGGTAAAGACTTATGGAATACGACTACGTGACAGGAAATGACTCACAAGGGGAGAATACTTGATGGGAGCGGCACGATCGAGGGGCGGGAGCTGGCGAACGTCGAAGTCCATACGCGGACAGCAAAAAACCAGCAAACGTTTCGGAGCATCACAGCCCGAATTTATCGAGTACGATGAATCTGCCGGGTTTGAAGAAACTGACCGGCTCCTCCTCTCGGCACTGAGGTACTGGGAGGTTCAGCGTGATCTAATCGAAGAACATATCCCCGCAATTAGGTCGGTCTCCGTTCCTTCGTGGGAAAACAATCTCCGATCGAAAGGCACCTAGATTCACACGTTCGCGCTGACGACTTACTGGCCGATTTGCATTTTCCCCTCTAACGCGCAGCGTAGCGTAAGTTTATGGCGGAATTGTGCAAAGCCGCGAAAACGTCAAAGTGGTTCGATTCCGGTTGCCCGCTATTGATCCGGAGCGATCAATTCCCGGTGTCGCCAGGCATAGGCGAGGCCCGAGTAAAGCGTTAAAGCCACGGTGATCCAGACTAGAATCGGGCCTGCCTGATTCCACGCGCGCAGCCACCATACCGATGCTTCGTTGGCGAACCGCAGTTCGCTTGCTGAAAACAGACCTAGAAAAAAAAGCACCGTGATGACTTGCCACGAGGTCTTCTGTTTACCCAAACTTTCCGCTGGAAGAATCCGACCTTTGGCGCTGGCCATTAGACGCAATCCGGTGATCAAAAAATCTCGCGCTACGACCGTCGTTGCTGCCCACGCTGGCACTGCCTTGAGAGGCACTAGTGAAATGAACGCCGCAGCCAGCATTATCTTGTCCACGAGGGGATCCATCAGTTTGCCAAAGTTAGTGATTATTCCGTATCGCCGGGCGATTTCTCCGTCGATGAAATCCGTGAGGCCCGCGATCAGAAAAATGACAAGCGCGGTGGTGCGCGCATAGTGCCAGGAAGAGTTGAGCGATACTACAAAAAGAACTGTAAGCGCGAGCCGGCTTAAGGTAATTCGATTTGCCCAATTCATACTGTAGCCGCCTCGCTGTGCGAGGCGTGGCGAAGATTATCTACTTTAAGTTTTGGCCGTTTCCAAATTGGAACTCTTTTCTTCAATTCATTCACTATCCATTGACTGGCTCGGAATGCTTCGCTGCGGTGCGGAGCTGCCACTCGCAGAAAAAGCGATGGTTCCCCAACGGCGATAAATCCGACTCGGTGATGAATGATAACAAGCTGAAGTGGAAATTTCTCCGCGGCCTGCCCGGCAATTTGTCTCAACTGATGTTCGGCCATTTCGCGATGCG
>WNGH01022748.1_pt1 | contig 11076 bp, 13 predicted proteins | sample 5400631 | NCBI WGS metagenome assembly WNGH01 (sample SAMN13153373, study PRJNA577476) | soil metagenome | isolation source: 115 cm soil or saprolite under Garry oak tree replicate 1 | place: USA:California | collected 2016-06-15 | reverse complement strand
CGAGGAAAAAGTCGGGCATTACTACAACCCTGAAAGTGGGAGCTGCCCCGGACAGCTTCTCCCTCAGTGCCATGCCAACCGCCTTGTCGCGGTTGCCCATCAGTTGATAAGGATGGATAATCAAATGCTCCTAGGCGTCACAAACTGTCGCTGGCCCAGGACCCTGCTATCACTAGGCTCAAGCTTCACCAGCTCTGGTCACGGATGCTCAGAGTGGCTCGATTCAACCGCGAGACATACCTAGAACTGAGGGAGGATAAGAGTGCGAATGGGCAAGCTGTTGCCGCTCTTTTTCTCGCCTGCCTGAGCTATGGAATCGGCTTCACCCTCTTCAACCAACCGCTGGCTCTTGACAATATCATAGTCGGAATACTTGCAAACCTGATACTATCCCTCCTCGCAGGCCTCCTATGGGCCATCACAGCATTTCTCGTCGGGACAAAACTGTTTAGGGGTAAAGCCCAGTTCTGGCAGCTAGCCCGTCCTCTCTTCTTCTCCGCCACTCCGGGAATATTCTTCATCCTGATCGCAATCCCGGTCGACTTCATCTCTAGGGCTGTGACAGCTGGTCTGGCCGTCTGGGTGGTCGTCGGAGGAGTCATAGCGGTCAAAAATTCAATGGGGTTCGGCTATGACAGGAGCATGCTAACCTACATCGTAGGCTTCCTTATCGGAATCGCCCTAGCCGGATTCTTGGGCCTGTAGAAACCACGCAACTCGTCATAGGTGTTGAATGTTTTCTCAATACCTTTAACCGAGCACATGAAACACTTGACTACGTCCTTGACCATGCTGAAGCCCTGCCAGTATCCTAGGAAGTATGACGAACTATCTGGTAGAATAAAAAGGGACCTTTGACCGCGACCGGGCCCGGACGGTTCTCCCTCTCAGAAAGAGTTGTCTATTACGCGGCCCTATTATTCAGCTTGTGTCCAGGGGTTACCTCTACCGCAGGGCACCGAGACCGAAGCTCTTAAGACGAAACTCCGACGGCTTTAGTACTCAAGAGTTCAAAGGGAGGCGACCTATTCTTGTGTGATACTTGTGCGAAGCACAATCCCAAGAAGAAGAAAAAGTAGTTTTCCAGACCGTTCGGTCTGGCGACTCTTTCTGTTTTCTGAACCCTCTTTCTTCGGGTCTAACCCTCCTACGCAGATGTTAACAATCGACCAGCCCTAGAGCTGGTCTCTGCATGGAACTTGCCTGAGAAGAACTGGGGTTTCATCAAGGACCCTATCCACGGCTATATCCGAATCAACCGGACAGAACGCGCTATCATAGACACTTATCCTCTCCAGAGGCTGCGTCGGATTCGCCAGTTGGCCGGGTCTGAATTTGTCTATCCGGCTGCCAACCATACAAGGTTCGAGCATGTTCTCGGGGCAATGTACCTCGCGGGTGTTCTTGCAGAGACTCTTCCAGTCAACTTGTCCTCCCGACAGAAACAGGAGCTACGACTAGCAGCTCTACTTCACGATATTGGCCATGGGCCCTTCTCCCACGTTTTTGAGCCTTTGATGATTCGACATTTGGGGAAGACCCATGAGGACCTTGTTCCCTGGCTCGTGACCGAGACCGAAGTTTCCTCCAAGTTGGAAGAGGCTGGGTTCAGCCCGAAGAGGCTCAGCCGTCTTGCCGTGGGAAGACTCGGTGACAAGCGCCGGCCCTTCTTGGACCAGGTGATTAGCAGCAGTGTGGATGTGGACAAGATGGATTTTCTCGTAAGAGACTCGTTTCACACCGGTGCGGGATACGGGTCCATTGACGTGAACCGTTTGTTGTACACAATGGACGTTCTTGATGGAAACCTGGCCGTGGACGGTACGGCCGTTGCTACCTTGGAGAGTTTTCTGTTAGCCCGTCTTGAATCCTTCCGAACCATCTATTTCCACCGGGCCTCCCGGGCTGTTCAAATCATGATCGTGAAGGCGTTGGAGGCTGCCAAGGACGAGCTGGGACTCCTCCAGTTCGATGAGCCTGCAGACTATCTAAGACTGGACGACTACAAGGTATGGTCCGACCTGAAGGAATGTAAAAAGTCCAAGAAGATAATTCATGATTTGGAGGTTCGTCATCTTCTCAAGTGCTCCTATGAGAGGAGCATCTTCGCCCGGGAAGAGCTCGTCTCCAACGTCATAACCAACGATAGAGTGCGATTGGAGATGCAGAAAGAGCTAGCCAAGAAAGCCCGGGTGCCAGAAGAGGACGTGTTCATCGACGTGCCCTCCCTTCCCTCAGTCCCATACCATCACGCAGCTGAGATACAGCCAATGGATATACCAGTGTTCAGACGGGGACCCGCCGGGAAGAAGCAGCTCGTCCAGCTGTCTGAAATCTCCCGTATCGTTGACGTTCTCAGGACTTTCATGAACCTGGTAAGAGTCTACACCTGGAGCGAGTACCGGTCCAGAGTGGAGGTGGCCTCGCGGCAGGTTCTCGGAGAGATACCAGTATCGGGGAAGATTTCCTACTAGGACCCTGAACCCATCCCTCTTACCTGTCACTGCTAAAGAATTCTAGAAGTAACATCAGCACTTTATTTCAACCGTTGAACTGATGCTGATATCCGGAGAAACCGTGGTGCCCCAACTGCCCAAGTTCATGCAAACACTGGACGATATGATCTACAGGGAACTGGAGAAGGTGGCGAAGAAGAGGGGAATAACCATTCAAGAACTCATAAGGGCAGTTATTGTTCCGGACTGGATCAACGGCCACAACGGTGTCGAAGCGAAGGACCTGAACCCTTCCAAGTCGGGAAACAATTGGCGCTAGTCGTCTGCTCACTCTAGCGCCGGAACTAGCAACGACGAGCCACGCTAGAAACAGCGTGGAAAATTGTCACCATCCTATTAAAGGGAGACGGTGGAGTCTTCTCATCCCGGACTGTTACGGCTAGAATAACGTGCCGTGCGTAGCTTCTCTGTTTCTTGGTGATAATGAAATGAAGACGAACATCGACAGGGTTGAGTCGTCTAGGCTTGGAACCCTCTTCACCTGGATTACCCGAATGGTGACCATCAGGTGAGCGTCGAGAGGTTCGACGACGCGGTGGCGGTGATAACGTTCACCGCTACCCTCCTCACTATCACCCTTGGTTTTCTCTTCAACCTTTAGAAGCCGGTTTTTCAGAACCTGCTGGTTCGCTGTCCCTGGCCTTGTCCAGCAGATTTGAGTAGAGGCGAAGGGCTTCTCCCTCTGCCAGTTGAGTGTTCAACGAGACAATTCCCATTTTGTTGAACGTGGCGGCCACCTTCTCTGCCAAGGCCCGCGCAGCGATCAGGTATTTTCCGCCTAGGAGAACCGAGGAGGTTCCCGTTGAGCCTTCTAGGAGGCCAGACGTGGACACTGCCAAGGTACCAATCTTCATCTCGCCCTCGTAGAACAAGGCTAGAACGGCGTTGTTCATCGGGATTATGCTGGCTTTGTGCACGAGAGAGCCCCTTTCCAGAGTTGCTTCTAACAACGCTTCTTCAGGCCCGATTCGGCGGGGTTTCGGTTATAATTTCTACCGGAGAAGGTGGAGGCGTGGTTTTCCACGAAGATAGCCGTGCTTTCTGATATCCATGCCAACTTGGAGTCGCTGGAAAGAGTCCTTGCTCATTTGCCTAGCTGGGATGAGCTGTACTGCCTGGGCGACTTGGTCGGGTATGGCCCAGAACCCAACGCTGTGGTGGAGAAGTTGAGAGAGTTGAGACCCACCGTTGTCTTGGCTGGAAATCATGACCAAGCGGTGGTGACTGGGGACTCGTCAGGGTTCGTCGACTGTGCAGCCAAGGCCATTGAATGGACTCGAAAAGAGCTGGACCAGAAGAACCTAGACTACCTTGCGACCTTGAGACCCTCGGCGGTGAGAACAGTTGAGGAGCAAACCATCGCCCTATTCCACGGAAGCCCACGTGATCCCTTGAACGAGTATGTTTTTCCAGGGACGCCATCAGGCGTTTTGAAATCGCTTCTGAAATTCTCGGGAGGGAGTTTGCTCCTGCTCGGTCACACCCATGTTCCCATGTTCTTCAGGAACGGTTCGTCTACGCTGCTGAACCCTGGTAGTGTGGGACAGCCGAGAGACGGGGATTCCCGAGCCTCTTACCTAGTCCTTGAGTTGGAGCGGGGAAAGGTGACTCACAAGATTAGGAGGATACAGTACGATGTCGCCCGAACCTCTAGCGCGATTATGAAACAGGGGCTGCCCAAGTTTCTAGCTGAACGTCTAAGCCTAGGAATCTAGCGATAGAGTTTAGGAGCCGTGCCGGTTTCCGGCTTAGGCTGAGACTTACATGGCTCGGAAGGCCTGGTCCAAATCCTGAACCAAGTCCGAAGCATCTTCGATTCCTACTGATATTCTGATGAGGTTGTCCGTGACGCCACGTTTCAAACGTGTCTCCCGGGGGACGGAGGCATGGGTCATGCTGGCGGGATGCTCGATGAGGGACTCCACGCCGCCGAGGCTCTCCGCTAGGGTGAAGATTTTGAGCCTCTTGAGAAACTTCTCACACTGCTCGAAACCTCCTTTGAGCTGGAAGGAGATCATTCCTCCATACCCTCTCATCTGTCTCTTTATGGTATCTCGTTGTGGATGGTCTGGTAGGCCTGGGTAGTAAACTTGTTCTACTCGGGGTTGTTTCTGGAGGAACTCGCTCACCTGCCTTGCGTTCTCGTCATGCCTTTCCATCCGCAGAGCTAGTGTCTTGACCCCTCGGAGGACGAGCCAAGCGTCAAGGGGTCCGGGGACTGCTCCGACCGCGTTTTGTAGGAACTTCAACCGCTCGTAGAGCTTGGGGTTTGAAGTGACAGCTGCCCCACCAATCAGGTCGCTATGTCCTCCCAGGTACTTGGTGGTGCTGTGCACGACGATGTCTGCTCCGTGCTGGAGTGGGTTCTGGAAAAACGGGCTCATGAACGTATTATCAACAACACAGACGGCTCCTGCTTTCTTCGCAATCCTTGCCACGGCCCGAATGTCGACAATTTTCATCAACGGGTTTGTGGGTGTCTCGACCCATAACATGCGAGTGTTCTTTCGCACGGCCTTCTGAACGTTGTCCGGATTCCTCGGGTCCACATAGGTAAACTGTAGCCCGTGGTCTCGGAGAACTTGTTCGAAGAGCCTGTAGGTTCCCCCGTACACATCGTCCCCTGCAATGACATGGTCGCCTTTTCTTAATAGCAAGAGGACTGTAGTGGTCGCGGCCATGCCGGAGCTGAAGGCAACTGATTGTGGTGGAGCAAATGGCGTAATTTAACCTAGCATAATTGGGACGTTTCACAGTTTGACCGGTTGGTACTCGTTCTGGCAAGGTGACCCTGCTGTTGCCCACATTTTCCGTTCAGCCAGGTCCATTACCACCGAAACTACGCTTTCATACCTATCGTCTTCTGGAAAGGCTGGGTTTCGGTGGCGGCACACGGACTCAGGCTTCCCATTATGGTCCCGCAGCATTTCCTGAGCAGTCTCTACCGTGAGTTTCTTGCCCCTTCCCACCTTCTGCTTCAAAAGTGCCTGAATCCTTTCGAACCGATGCAGTGTCGATAGTCTTTCATCGTCAAGAACCTGTTTGACACCGAGCAGAGAAGGGTTTGAGAAATGGTTAGTGTGTGCGATTACCCCTCCCTGAGGATGAAGGCTGCACTCGGCTCCGGGTGCGCACTCTAAGTCGACGACGGTTCCCTTACCCTCCATAGTGTGCTGTTGTCCGAGAATGAAGTTGGCAGAACAAGGCCTCTCGCCTTCAGTTATGATTGAGGAAGCCTGCCGGATGGTCTTCGACCTGAGCACTTCCCAGCAGCGGACGTGGAAGGGTTTTGTGAGCCTGGACCAGTCGTCCTGGTTTGATACTAGTCCATTTATCAGAAGACCAAGGCCATCTGAGTTCAACCCTATTTTTCCACCGACCACACCCGCTTCGGTAAAACAAACAACGTCCGGCCCGTCCAAATTGCGAATCTTGAGGAACAACCCTTGCACCTCAGGGATCCAGTCCCAGTTCTGGGCCATCAGCAGATGACCATTCTCTACGGCCTCCGGCTCAGCTGCAAAGGCGGTGCAGCCATAGGTCCGGGGAATAGGCTTGACACCGATCTTGGCGAACTGGCTGTACATGAGTTCATAGCGAACGTTAAGGGCAGTAATCTCGAGCAGGTCAGCACCTGACCCTTCGGCCACTCCCTCCATGGCCTTCGCATAGGCAGGGTCTACTTTCTTGATCACGGGCAGGTATTTTCCTGCCCTCTCCAGGGCTTCTGGCCTGGACAGCTCTGTCTCGTTCTTGAACCTCCTGAAGTAGGTTACCAGGTTGTGGTGTATTTCGTCCCGGGCCTTTTTGCCATGTTGGAGGCCCATGCGGTAGGGTGAGCCTTTGAGGGTTAGAAGTGGGAGTTTTGTGGTCGTTTGCTGTGCCTGCCTAGGCTAGGTTCTTCTCGAATGTTATCCAGCCTACTTGTAGTTGGAAGCCTAGCTTCTTGTTTATTGCGAGCATGGCCGTGTTTGCGGAGTCATTCCAGGTCTTTACCCGTTCGTACCCCTTGTTCTTTGCAAAGTCCAATACTCTCAGCTTTAGAGCGATAGCTATACCCCGGCCCCGGTACTCCCTGAGAACTCCGGTGTTTCCCTGGTAGAGGCCTCGGGGCTCTGTCTCGCTCCGCCACAAAGCACTCAACCCTACGTACCGGTCTCCATCCCTGGCTATCATATACCCGTCCGGTGTCAGGTCCGGGTTGTTGAGTTCTATGGCCGTCCACTGTTCGTATGGGATGGGAGTGAATTCCCCGGGTCGCGGCATGTCCTCAGACACTTTGTTGACTAGTTCATGCAGTTTTCTGTAGCATTCAGGGTCCCGACTCCGCTCTTCGGAAAGTGTGGTTATGGCGATTCCTTGGCCAGAGGCTTTTTCCGCATATTTCTTGAAACGGGAACTGTCGAACTTGGATGGGTCGATGCGAGATTCCCATGCTCTCCTTTTCTCTTGGAATCCCCGCTTGTTTGCGAACTCCACTGGATACGGCATGTCTTCACGCACGCCTGCCCAGCAGGTGATTGCTCCCTTGTCTGTCAGGTCTCGAGTCAGCCTCTGGTAGATCGCGCCTCCCACGCCCTTCTTCTGGTGTCTCGGGTCCACCCAGATTTCCAGCCAAAACTTTCTCGGGTGAAACATCTCCACGAGATGTTGACACTGCCCGAAACCTAGAACATCGCCGGTTTCCCGGCTGAGACAGGTAAGCCTGTTGAAGTAGTACTTGGACCGGTCCAGCATCTCGTCCCAGTGCCGCCACTCGTTCTGTGTACGGGTGTAGTCGGGAAATATGGACCCGTAGAGCTCCGCTAACCGTTGATAGTCCGAGGCTTGGAAGTCCCTGAACTCTAGGGGGAGTGTCCACTGTTCAGACATGATGACGCATCTGAGAGCCGTCTGCAATGTTAATGTTTGGGCGAAGAATCTACAACACAAATCCTCATTTCAAGCCGGGGGCCTAGGGAACCTTGGCCCCTAGGCTTCCCAGCTTGTATTGAAGGTGGGCTCGCATGGCTTTCGTCATGAGTTCTCCGCTCTCCATGCTATTGTAGACGAAGAGCCAGTAGTCCTTCTGGGTCACTCGGCCCTTTGCGTTCTCCAAAGCGAATAGCTCCAGCTGATCCAGCAGGTTCATCACGTCTCGGTCTCTCACCGCGAAGCCCCCTAGGTCAACAGGCCTTGTTCTCGCATCCACTGGTCGGAAAAGAGCTTGGTGAGGTAGTTCCGCCCGGTATCTGGCAAAAGGGCCACCACTACCTTGTCCTTGTCGAGATTTTCAGCCACCCTCAACGCCGCGGAGACAGCAGCACCCCCTGATCCTCCGACGAGTATTCCCTCTTCCCTAGCCAGTCTTCTAGCCATGTGGAAGGCGTCCTTGTCTGGGACCCGTATGATATCGTCGATTACTGACATGTCTAGTGTCTCAGGCATGAAATCCTCCCCAATACCCTCTACCGTGTAAGCGCGGGCTTCTTCTTTGAGGCCGTGGAACCTGTTGTAGAAGATTGAGCCTTCCGGGTCCACTCCTACTACTCGAAGGGTCTTCTTCTGTTCCTTGAGGTACCGTCCCGTTCCCGTGATTGTTCCTCCTGTTCCCACGCCGCAAACAAACGTGTCCACTTTGCCCCCTGTCTGTCGCCATATCTCGGGCCCGGTGGTCCGGTAGTGGACTTGAGGGTTGGCCTGGTTTCGGTACTGGTTGGGCATGAACGAGTTCGGGGTCTCTTTGCACAATCTTTCTGCGACTCGAATATAGTTCTCGGGTGAGCCGGGGGCAACGGCTGTCGGTGTGATGACAACCTCTGCGCCAAATGCTCGGAGAAGGCTGCGTTTCTCCTCGCTCATCTTGTCAGGCATCGTGAAGACCATTTTGTACCCCTTGACCGCCGCCGCGATGGCTAGGCCCATACCCGTGTTGCCGGAGGTGGGTTCGATTATGGTGGCGCCTGGCTTGAGAAGTCCTTTCTTCTCCGCGTCCTCTACCATTGCGATTCCGACTCGATCCTTGACGCTTCCCCCAGGGTTGAGGCTCTCCATTTTTGCAAGTAGTGTTGCTTTGAGTCCTCTGGAGACTTTGTTGAGACGGATGATGGGCGTGTTCCCGATTAGTTCAAGGATTGAGCCGTGAACCTGCATCCGTGGAACCTACGGTGTCCCTTGCCGAGCCTGCATAAGAGAATGTTGTACTTAGTGGAAGATAGTGCCTATCTTGTCTGTTAGGACGAAATAGGCCGTGGCCATGAAGATGAACGTCATTATCACTCCGAACGCCAGCAGCCCGTAGGCGCGGTTGGGACGGTAAGCGTTGCGGGTGCTCACGAACATCATGTACAAGCCCAGTATTCCCAGCCCGTATAGCAGAAACGCCAAGACGCCCTCCTGGGGTGTTTGATTGTTGACATCATTGGGGTAGACGAATTGCAAGCCGCTGGGCCTGTTGAGTAAGCCTCCCGCTCCCTGACCTGCACCCACAAGAACGAAAAGTCCACCTGCCAGCACAAAGATTGTGAAGGCGAGTGTTGCCATAGAGGCCACGGGCAGCAGGGGCCTGCTGGACCCGGGTGCTAGTTTGATGAAGCTCATTTTGAAAGCCAGATTGTTCAATGACCGTTTGAGCTTCCAGAGACCATTTCCCCATCGAGCCATTGCCTAACCTACACCCGGTTCCGATGATTTTCCAGGCCTACTTCCATCATCGCCGATTATAAGCCCTGCTTCCCTAGCGCTCGGACTCGCAAAGTTGGCCCGGCTGGGTTTTAATACCGGGGAGGGGAAGATGCATCCTCAAAGCCACGATGGTCCAATTTGTGTCCTCAGAGAATACTTTGCTCGAAGTGCGGCGAGCTTCTCTACACCGGCATTGAACTGGAGACCCCGAGCGAGACGATTCAGCGCCACGGGGGTTATTGTCCCAAGTGTGGAAAAAAGCTTGGCTTCGAGACTGAGACATTGAAAATCGCCCCAGCGACCCCGGTGCCACCGGTAACCCCGGAGACACCACCTCAACAGTAAGACCCCGGCTTCCTTTTCTACCCAGCCTACCAGACAGTCTGGGCTATAATGGGACGAAGAACCCAGGTATACCAGTACCACAAGGACCACGGCCACATCGTTGACTACGCAGGTTTTGACCTGCCGGTCTGGTTCGAAGGGATCATTCCCGAATGCAAGACTGTCAGGAACCAGGCGGGAATCTTCGATGTCTCCCACATGGGCCGAGTTATCGTTGAGGGGCCTGAGGCGGCCGGCTTCCTGAACAGAGTGACGACCAATGACGTGTCGTCCCTAGGCCCGGGGAGTGGTCATTACTCCCTCTTCTGCAACCCAGAAGGAGGAATCATCGATGACCTGACTGTCTTTCGAATCGGGGCGTCAAAGTTCCTGGTGGTCTACAACGCTGGCAATCGGGACAAGGACTGGAATTGGCTTCAGAAAAACAAGGGCTCTGCCAAAGCCACTGTTTCCGACGTATCCGACAATGTGGCAATGTTCGCTGTCCAAGGGCCCCGGGCAGGAGAGGTCCTGAGAAACATTTCAAAAGTGAGGCTGGAGGAAGTAGATAGGTACGGGACGAAAGATGTCACGGTCGAGGATCTTCCCTGTCTCATTACACGGAGCGGGTACACGGGAGAGGACGGTTTCGAAATTTACGTCTGGAACGCACCGATAAACAACCCTGGAAATGCCCTCGCCGTCTGGGATATGATTCTCACCCGGGGAAAGGAACTTGGAATACGCCCCGTAGGGCTTGGCGCAAGAGATGTGCTGAGGCTTGAAGCTGGAATGTGCCTCTATGGTAATGAGATGGATGAGACAACCTCTCCTGTGGAGGCGAAGTTGAACTGGGTCGTTAGGCTCGAAAAGGGCGAGTTCGCCGGGCGAGAAGCGATTAGGCGGTTGAAGGAGAAGGGCCCCAGCAGGGTTAGAATTGGATTCAGGATGAGAGACAAAGGGATTCCCAGACAAGGCCAGGAAATTTTGTCGAATTCGGTCCCGATCGGTAAGGTGACGAGTGGGACGTTGTCACCCTCTCTCGGTGTTGGCGTTGGAATGGGCTTCGTAAGACCCGCCTTCGCAACCCAAGGCTACCCGTTGGAAATTCGAATTCGAGAGCGCATCGTTCCTGCAGAAATTGTCAAGCTTCCCTTCTACCAGCGTCGTTCAGAGGAAAAACTAGTGGTGTTTGGGGAAGAGATGAGCCTCAGAGATTTCAAGGCGAAGTTCGGCTGACGCCCGTAGTAGGCTTATATCGCGAGAATCCGCACCGTGCGTAGTGAGTGCGTGAGTGTTTGACAACAACTACATTGAAGGCCAAGTTTTCATCCCGGGTCCTGGAAACAGCGCCAGCAGACCCGAGGGCTGCCAACAATCATTTTCAGTCCCGGCTCGCGTTTGAGACGGACCCGTCCGATGTTTACACCGACCTCCAGAATAGCGAAACCGGCTTCGTAGTTCTGGACGCCCGTACCATTGAATCCTATTCGAAGGGCCACGTTCCGGGAGCGATCAGTTTTCCATACCGTAAGATTGACTCAACCACCGTCAACTCTCTGCCAAGAAACAA
>WNGH01023572.1_pt1 | contig 11077 bp, 9 predicted proteins | sample 5400631 | NCBI WGS metagenome assembly WNGH01 (sample SAMN13153373, study PRJNA577476) | soil metagenome | isolation source: 115 cm soil or saprolite under Garry oak tree replicate 1 | place: USA:California | collected 2016-06-15 | reverse complement strand
GAGGCCCTCAAGGTGTCGTCAGAACACCTCGAGGAGCCTTCCCGACTCCACTCACTTCTTCGCAGCGAACCTTCTGGCTTGATTCCCAAAAGGTGAATTTAGATGCGATTGCCCTGAACTTCCTGCCGAAAAAGCTTGACAATGATGTGTGCTCATGCTACTTTCTCATTTTCGGTATGCTTCGCACCTTCAGTGATGTTGAGTTGACCTTCCCACTGATGGCGACGCGCTTGTTGCTTGCTGAGGAGAGCGAACTCAGCATCAAATAGACCGCTGAACTTCTCGGACGCTCGGTATCGACCACCAGTCGCTTGATTGACCAACTCGTTGCGCGTGGCCTGTTGAGCCGGCGCGAGGACGCACAGGACCGACGCGATGCGAGCGCGTGGCGATTACAGAGCAGAGTCGAACAGTTATTACCGCCTTGAACGGCGACGGGCAGCCCAGGGGATTCACTGGCGACAGCTTCTGCGGTCATGAACTGGAGAGATATCCCGACCGAATCGGGACACGACTCCCATGACAACGGGACATCTGGCCTGGTATGCTTGTGTCCAGTGAATGCCTGAGCCAGAGGAGGAAACGCGATGAGCATCCCGAATCCAGACACACAGGAAAATGAGCTGAGCATTGACGAGCACCGATGGGTTCTGCCATTTCCCGCTCTCAATCGTACTTCCCTGCCCATTGCTGGTGGCAAGGCGGCCAATCTTGGTGAACTGACCCGCGCCGGACTACCAGTCCCGCCTGGCTTTTGTGTGACGACGGTCACTCGAGCTGATGATACAACGCGCCTCGCGGAACTGGCTGCATCGGCACGAGAGAAGCTCTTAGCAGCCCCAGTTCCAGCGCTGCTCTCACAGGCCATAGCCCAGGCCTACCAGGCATTGGGAGGTGGTGCGTCCGTCCCCGTGGCTGTCCGCTCCTCCGCCACCGCCGAAGATTTGCCCTTTGCCAGCTTTGCCGGTCAACAGGATACCTACCTGAACATCATTGGAGTTGAGGCGCTCCTTGAGGCTGCACGCCGCTGTTGGGCTTCGCTCTGGACCGATCGTGCGGTCAGTTATCGGGCCAGCAACTGGATCGACCATCGCAGTGTTCGTCTCGCCATTGCCGTGCAGCGCATGGTCGAAGCTGCGGTCGCCGGGGTACTCTTCACGGCGAATCCAGTCACCGGGCATCGCCGCCAGGCGGTGATCGATGCCAGCCCTGGCCTGGGTGAAGCGGTCGTCTCCGGCGCGGTCAACCCCGACCACTTCGTCGTCAATACGGCGACCGGTGAAATCCTTGAACGCCGCCCTGGCGAGAAACGCCTGGCGGCTCAAGCCAGGCCGGGTGGTGGCACACAGCGCGTCGAGTTGGCTGATCGTAGCAACGAGCCCTGCCTCTCGGATACGCAGATACGCAGCCTGGCCGCGCTTGGCGCACAAGTTGAGGCGCACTATGGAGCGCCACAGGATACCGAATGGGCTATCGATCCGTCCGATCACCTCTGGCTGACCCAGGCCCGGCCCATTACCACCCTGTACCCCTTGCCCGCCGACGCTCCACAGACCGATGATATGCTCCGTGTCTACTTTTCGCTCAGCGTTGCCCAGGGAGTCTATCAACCCATCACGCCTATGGGCTTGCAGGGCTTTCGGCTGATGGGTTCCTCGATCGCGACGTTCCTTGGCTTTCCCCTGCAGAATCCTCTGGCCGGGCCACCGCCTCTCAAACTACCGGGACAGCGCCTCTATGTTGATGTGACCCCTCTCCTGCGCAGCGCGCTCGGGCGCGCCCTCTCCGGGAGGATACTCGGAGCGATGGAGGCTCGTGCTGCTGCTATCTTTCAGGGGCTCGCCGCCGATCCGCGTCTTTCGCTGCTTCCAACTCGGAGGCTTCGCCTCCTCCGCAGAATCTTCTCGGTGATGGTACGAGCACGTGCCCCGTTCTATCTGCTCCAGGCGTTCCTCCGTCCGGCGGCGATACGCAGGCGGGTAAAGCGAGTGGAAGAGCACGTGTCTACTTTGTGCGAGGTGCCAGCGGACGCCAATGCAGCAGACCGCTTAACCAAGATCGAAAGTCTCTTTCTTGGGCAGACAGCACGTACTCTGTCGAGCCTGCTTCCCGTCATCCTCACCGGCCTCCTGGCACATATGCTGGCCGGGAAACTCCTGAGCGGCCTTGCCACAGACGATGAACGACAGACGGTCTTGCGCGGTCTCCCACACAATCCAACGACGGAGATGGACCTCGTCCTGTGGCAGCTTGCCCAACAGGTACGTGCCAACCCTGCAATTGCACAGGTATTGCACGTAACTCTACCAGAGCGCTTAGCCCAGGACTACCGCGATGGCTTGCTCCCTCCACCACTCCAACAAGGCCTGGCAGACTTCCTCCAGTCCTATGGCCATCGGAGCGTTGCCGAAATTGACCTCGGCCTCCCACGTTGGCGTGAAGATCCAACGCACATCCTTGGTGTCCTTGCCAACTACCTCCAACTCACGAATCCAGAACTGGCTCCCGATGTACAATTCCAACGAGGCGCCGAGGCTGCGGAGGCGATGGTAGTTGACCTCACTCAGCGTGCGGCTCGCAAGGGATGGTTGCGAGGCAAGCTGGTGGGGTTCTTGCTCAGGCGTGTTCGCGCCCTGGTTGGCTTGCGAGAGGTGCCCAAGTTTTGCCTCATGATTCTGTTTGGGGAGATCCGAGCAATGCTCTGGCCGGTGGGCCAGGAATTGGCTCAAGCGGGACGCTTGGACAGAGCCGAGGATATCTTCTTCATCACCTTAGCGGAAGCAAAAGAAGCCCTGGCCGGGCCCTCAAGGGAACGCCCGCATCTGCAGGGAGAGTGACGGCTAAAGCACGAGTGATTCTCAATCCCACGGGTGCTCACCTGGACCCGGGCGAGATCCTGGTGGCACCCTCTACCGACCCCGGCTGGACGCCCTTATTCCTCACTGCCGGTGGACTCGTCATGGAGATGGGTGGGGCCATGTCTCACGGGGCTGTCGTCGCTCGCGAGTATGGCATCCCGGCGGTTGTCGGCGTCCCTGGTGCGACCGAGCGCATCACCACCGGCCAGCAGATCACCGTTGATGGCTCCGCCGGAGCGGTGTTCATAGAGCAAACGGTGGATGCCTGAAACCGCAGAGTCAGCTATCCATTCCATTCTGAGGCTTCTCATCGGACTGGAGGGATCTCAAAAATCTTTGAGATCCCTCGACCACTGCGGGTTTCTCACTCAGTCCTTGGCGATGGAAACACGAGAGGTGCTCGCTTCACGGCGACTACCCCGTGGAGTTCGTGATCCGACACGGTACATCGCTACGGTCGCCGCCACTTCCGAGCAAATTCGACGAGGTGAAGAATGTCACTGTTCCTCATCCCTCAGCTTCTTTTCCACGCTCTTGAGCAGCACGGCATTGGTCGCAACCGTAATGGAGCTGGCGCTCATCGCCAGCGCTCCCACTTCCGGAGCGAGCAGGATACCGAAGGGATAAAGCACCCCGGCCGCGACGGGAATGGCGATCAGGTTGTAGATGGCCGCCCAGAACAGGTTCTGCTTCATCTTCGTGACGGTTGCCTTGGAGAGACGAATAGCGGCCAGCACATCCAGCGGGTCGCTGCGCATCAAAACGACTTCAGCGGTCTCAATCGCGACACCGGTTCCTGCTCCAATCGCGATCCCGAGGTCTGCTTGTGCCAGGGCTGGCGCATCATTGACCCCGTCGCCTACCATCGCGGTGAACAGCCCCTCGTCCTGGAGCTGCTTCACGTAGTTCGCTTTGTCGGCGGGCAGGACTTCGGCAAACACCCGCTCAATGCCCAGTTCGCGACCGACGGCCTCACCGGTGCGCCGGTTATCTCCGGTCAGCATCGCGATCTGGATTCCCAGGGCCTTGAGCTCGGCAATCGTCTCACGAGCCGTGGCTCGCACGCGATCAGCGACCGCGATCAGGCCGACCACCTGGCCGTTCATCGCCACAAGCATCGCTGTTTTCCCTTCCGCCTGCAGCGTGGCCAGTTCATCCTGTTCGGCAGGCTGTAACTGGATCGTGTTCTCCGCCAGCAGTTTTGGGGTACCGACCAGCACGGTGTCCCCATCAACCTGCGCCTGAACACCTCCTCCCGCAATGGCTTTGAACTGGCTGTAGGAAAGCCTCGCCAGCTGGCGATCCTTCGCTCCTTCGACAATAGCGCCTGCCAGGGGATGTTCGGAGTCTGCTTCTGCCGTGGCCGCCACCTGCAGCAGCCTGGCCTCGTCCAATCCCGCCAGCTTGCCCGCCGCGAAAGCGACACTATTGGTCACCGCCGGTTTGCCCTCGGTGAGCGTCCCGGTCTTATCAAAAATGATGGCCTGAATCTTCGAGGCCTGTTCCAGGGCTGTGGCATTTTTGATCAGGATGCCGTTCCTGGCTCCGATGCCGGTTCCAACTGCGACCGCTGTTGGGGTGGCCAGGCCGAGCGCGTCGGGGCAGGCAATCACGACCGCTGTCACCGCAAGGGTCAGGGCGAACAAAGCAGTTTGTCCAATCACGAAGAACCAGACCAGGAAGGTCAGCACGCCGGCGCTCACCGCCGCCAGGACTAACCACTCCGCTGCGCGGTCCGCGAGCCGCTGGGCGGGCGCTTTGGAGTTCTGCGCCGTCTGCACCAGTTGTACAATCTGGGCGAGCGCTGTATCACTGCCCACTTTGGTGGCTTTGAAACGCAGCGATCCGGACCCGTTCACCGTACCCCCGATCACTTCGTCACCCGGCTGTTTGCTAACGGGGACACTTTCTCCAGTCACCATGCTTTCGTCGATGGCACTTTCGCCTTCGGTCACGAGACCATCGACCGGCACTTTCTCCCCAGGACGAAGGAGTAGCAGGTCGCCTACCTGCACCTGCTCGACTGGCACTGTTCGCACCTCACCATTTGGCCCGATCACGTTGGCCTGTGAGGGCGCGAGTCGCAGCAGGGCGTTGAGTGCGTCGGAGGAGCCACGGCGGCTGCGCATCTCCATCCAGTGACCGAACAGCACGAAGGTGACAAGCATGGCCGCAGCGTCATAGCTTGTCTCTATGTGCGGAGCAAAAAAGGTGACGAAGACACTGAAGAAGTACGCAACCAGGACGCCCAGGCTCACCAGCACATTCATATCGAGTGTGCGATTGCGCAATGCGCGCAATGCGCCGGAGTGAAAGATCCAGCCACCCCACCAGACAATAGGGGTGGCAAGCACGAGCAGGACCCAGTTGGGGCTGATGCCAAAGGGGGTAGGCAGGTGCAACTTGAAGAGATTCACGCCCAGTGGAGAGTACAGGATGACGGGGATGGTGAGCACCAGCGACACGAAGCCCCCTGGGTACGGGCGACTTCCGCAGGCTGTGAAACAGTAGCGCCTGGCCCTGGGAATCTGGTGAGGGGTGCTCCACAGGCGAAACCGCAATCCTTGACCATCTCGCGAAGCTCTGCCTCACCGAGCCACGTCTCATCATAGGTAATCGTGACTGTCTGCGAGACATAGCTCGCCTCTACCTGCGCGATTGGTTCCAGCTTTCTCAGATTTTTCTCGATCTCGCGTGCGCACCCAGCAAAGTTAAGCCCTTTGACCGGCAGTGTGACGGTTCTCATCGTTTCCACCCCCTTCTTGTTGGCTATGTCCTCTCTCCTACAAAAGAGGCAACCCTGCGTACGTGCCTGAGAAGCGAGAGCATCGTACGACCATATCTACTCGTCAAGCTCACCCACAACGCTGAGACGCCTGATCTCTCCAGATGTGAGCAGCTTACGCGGTGGCAGGCATTGTCTCTCGCAGCAGATCACCCACTTCCCCTACCCCTCTGACAGGGGCATGGGGATACTATAGCATATCGGTAATGAAGCGTCCATTTGGGCCACTCTTTTGCCTCTGGAAAACCACCTGTCTCACCTGCCCGCATCCTCAGCGTAGCCTCAGGTATCCCTCAAGAAAGCCTCAGCAGAGCATGAGAGACTAGAGAGTGTAGAGAGGACGACATAGCAACAGGGCTATTTTCTGAAAAGCCACTTTGCATCAATGAAACCCGGGGGGGGTTCATCACGCCACAAGCGAGGTATAACCGAGACGTGGGACCCTGCCTGGGGGGCAGGTAATAATGCATTTCAAGTCCCTCTTTACAAGGAGAATACGATGCTTGAAACAAAGACACAACGGTCGGAAGCCACTGTTCGTGATCCCATCTGTGGTATGGCAATTGAACCAGCCCAGGCGATTGCCACTCGAACCGTCGGAGAAGAAACGGTGTACTTCTGCTGTGAGCGCTGCGTCCAGCGGTTTGACCGCGAACATACAGGCTCAGCAACCACGGGCGTTTCCGCTACAGGGGAACTGCGTCAGATTGAGCTCTCAGTCACTGATGTGAACGGTCGCCAAGGAGCGAGTCGCCTTGAAGAACAGCTTGGCGGTCTTGCTGGAGTGCGGCAGGTCACTGCTAACGCGAAAAGCAGGTTGGTACGCATTGCGTATGACCCGTCCAAAGTACAGGTCGACACCATCGTTGATCGTGCTCGAGCGGCTGGATATACCATAGGCACTGCGACCATGCAGCTGGCTATCCAGGCAATGCACTGCGCCTCCTGTGTCCTCACCATCGAGGATGCCCTCGAGCAGACGCCTGGTGTACTGGCGGCCACCGTGAATCCAGCGACACAACAAGCACATATCGTGTATATGCCTGGCCTGATTGACCGCCAAAGGCTCATCCATGCCGCTGAAGGGGCGGGGTACCAGGTACACGAAACATCGGCTTTGACCGAGGCGACCGTCGACAGGGCTGAGCAGGATCGGGCGCGTGAGTATGGGAGGCTCCTGCGCAAATTCTGGTTCGCAGCCATCGTCTCACTGCCCGTGATCATCTTTTCCTACCCGCAGTTCTTCCCAGGGCTGCGTGACTGGCTCATTCCTGGCAGTGATGCCCGCCGCATCGTCTGGGCACTGCTTGGGGTGTTGACCATCCCGGTGGTGCTGTGGGCAGGCAGTCACTTCTTTAGCGGGATGTGGCAGGCACTGAAGCACCGGCAGGCCAACATGCACACCTTGATTGCCATCGGCGTCTCGGCTGCCTGGCTCTACTCGAGCGTGGCCGTGGCCGTGCCGCAGGTCTTCCCCAGGATGGAGTGGGCCGAAGTCTTTTATGATGTCACGGCAGTTGTCGTTGCCCTCGTCAACCTTGGCCTGGCCCTCGAATTGAGGGCGAGAGGGCGTACCAGCGAAGCCATCAAAAAACTCATTGGCCTGCAGGCCAAGACGGCGCGTGTGATACGCGACGGTGCCGAGGTAGACATCCCCGTGGAGGAAGTGCTGGTGGGTGATACCGTGGTGTTGCGCCCTGGAGAAAAGATCCCAGTCGACGGCGTCGTGCTGGACGGCAGTTCATCAGTAGATGAGAGCATGATCACGGGTGAGTCCATTCCCGTTGAGAAGCACGCGGGAGACGAGGTCATTGGCGCAACGATGAACCAGACGGGCAGTTTCCGCTTCCGTGCGACGAAGGTGGGCAAAGATACCGCCCTGGCTCAGATCATCCGCCTCGTCCAGGACGCACAGGGGTCCAAAGCCCCGATCCAGCGGGTGGTCGACCAGGTGTCGCACTACTTTGTCCCCACGGTGATGATCCTGGCCGTGGCCGCGGCAGTGATCTGGTTCATCTTCGGGCCGCAGCCTTCTCTGGTCTACGCGCTGATCGTCTTCGTCACGACGCTCATTATCGCCTGCCCGTGTGCGCTGGGGCTGGCGACCCCCACCAGCCTTACCGTTGGTATTGGCAAAGCCGCTGAGCAAGGCATCCTGATCCGCTCAGGGGATGCGCTCCAGACCACCCAGCGCCTGCAGGTGGTGATCCTGGATAAGACCGGTACGATCACCAAGGGCAAGCCCGAACTGACCAACGTCGTCGCGGAGACAGGATTCGATGAAGACGAGATCCTGCGCCTGGCGGCAGCCATTGAACGCAACTCCGAACATCCACTCGCCAGCGCGATCGTGGAGGGCACGAAGGCACACCACATCGCACTGCCCACCATCAGCAACTTCAGCGCCATCCCAGGGCGCGGCGTGGAAGCCGAGGTCGAAGGACGGTATGTGCTGCTGGGCAATGCGAAACTCATGGAGAACCGGAACATCAATCTCGGTCGGCTGGCACGTGAGAGCCAGCGCCTGGCCGACGATGGCAAGACACCAATGTACATGGCGATTGACGGACGAGCCGCTGGCATTGTCGCGGCAGCCGATACCGTCAAGGAAGAATCAGTGGCAGCCATTGCCGCGCTCAAGCGGCTTGGTCTCGAGGTCGTGATGCTCACGGGCGATAACCGCCGTACCGCCGCAGCCATTGGACGGCAGGTGGGAGTGGATCGCGTGCTGGCCGAGGTGCTTCCCCAGGACAAAGCGCACGAGGTGCAGAAGCTCCAGCTCGAGGGCAAGCAGGTCGGCATGGTGGGCGATGGCATCAACGATGCACCTGCCCTCACCCAGGCCGATGTAGGTCTGGCGATTGGCACGGGAACGGATGTCGCCATCGAAGCCGCAGACATCACGCTGATGAGCGGCAGCCTGACAGGAGTGGTGACGGCGATAGAGATCTCGAAGGCGACCATGCGTAATGTGCGGCAGAACCTGTTTGGCGCGTTCATCTACAACGCACTCGGCATCCCGATTGCGATGGGGTTGCTCTATCCGTTCATTGGTGTCCTGCTCAGTCCGCTCATTGCGGCCGCAGCGATGGCAGCCAGTTCGGTGACCGTCGTGACGAACGCCAACCGCCTGCGCAGTTGGCATCCGAAGGAAACACAACAGCGAAAGGAGGCACAGTAATGTCTCTCATCAATATAGTCGTTCTGCTTGGAGGACTCGTTCTGATTGGCGGCATCGCCTGGTTCTTCTGGGGACCACGCAAGAGTGGAGTGCGTGCGGCGGTCACCTCGGGTGGCTACCAGGAGGCCATGATCCTGGTCAAGGGTGGTTATACCCCCGATGTGATCGTCGTGCAGCACGGTAAGCCGGTACGTTTCAATTTCCGCCGCGAGGAGACGGCGGCCTGCTCGGAGATGGTCATCTTCAACGATTTTGGCAAGAGTGCCCACCTGCCGACCGGCGAGACCGTGCCGATGGAGTTTCTGCCGGAGCAGCCGGGCGAGTATGAGTTCTCCTGTCAGATGGGCATGTTCCGCGGCAAGCTCATCGTCGAGTAAACATGGAAATACATCGTCTACACGCAAACAATGGAGGAAAGAGATGAAGATGCAAGAACATAATCAACGCACTGGATGGTTCCAATCGCGGATCACCACCTGGGTCCTGCTGGGATTTCTCGCCATTGGGGCGTTCTTTCTGATCACGGAGCATACGGCGCACGTCCTTGGCTTTTTACCCTATGCGCTGTTTCTCCTGTGCCCGCTGATGATGCTCTTCATGCACGGTGGGCATGGAGGTCACGGTGGCCCACCAGCGGATGGCCCGAACCAGCCACAACCACCGGAGGGAGGACAGCAATGAATACAAGTGCCTACGGCCTCTGGCCGCTTGTGGTAATCAATGCGGGGGTGTTTATCATCTTCGCATTCAGCTTTGCACGCCCACAGACAGGCCGTGATTGGCGCTCCTTTGGCGCGTTCTCGGCCTTCATCGTGGCGCTCTTTACCGAGATGTACGGCTTTCCCCTGACCATCTACCTGCTTTCAGGCTGGCTGAGCGGTCTCTATCCGGGCCTCGACCTGCTCTCGCACAATAGTGGTCATCTCTGGGAAACGCTCCTGGGCTGGAAGGGCGATCCCCATCTGAACCCGCTGCACCTGCTCAGCTATGTAGTGATCTTCGGGGGGTTCTTGCTGCTGGCCGGGGCCTGGAACGTGCTCTACAAGGCGCAGCGGACGCATACCCTCGCCATCACGGGGCCATATGCCTCCATACGCCACCCGCAGTATGTGGGCTTCATCCTCATCATGGTCGGATTCCTGCTCCAGTGGCCGACGCTGCTCACACTGCTCATGTTCCCCATCCTGGTAGTGATGTATGTGCGGCTCGCGGGCCGCGAGGAACGCGAGGTGCAGGCGGAATTTGGCGAAGCCTATGCCCGCTACGCTGCCAGCACACCGGCGTTCTTCCCGCGCTTGCGCCGCAGGCCGGTGGAAGCGTAACTCCGGCGAGAGAGAAAGGCGGTCGGTTCTATGAAAGGACAGACGAAGAAACGTATGGCTACAGGACGGGTACAGCTAGGGGTGATCGCGCTCGCGGTGCTGGTTGTGCTCGCAGGCCTGGTCCTCTGGGTGCGCAACAACCCAGGAACCACGAGCAATGCTACAACCACCACGCCACCCGGCGCTCTGACGCAGACAAGTGAGAGAGGCCAGGTGACCATCAAGGTGACCTGGCAAGGACGCAACGCAGGGCCGGTCTTCACGGTGGCGATGGATACCCACGCAGTTGATCTCGACGGCTATGACCTGCGCCAGCTCGCGGTCCTGCGCACCGATTGGGGGCAAGAGATACAACCAAGCGGTTGGAATGCACCGACGGGAGGCCATCACCGGAGCGGAACACTCTCCTTCCCAAGCATTCTGGCAGACGGCACCCCCCTGATTGGGCCGAAGACACGCAGCCTCGAACTGGTCATCCGTAAAGTGGCTGGCGTTCCAGAAAGGACCTTTCGATGGACACTGTAGAGGCTGACCTCCCGGCCTCTGCACGGAGGACGTGGCTTCGACCACTCATCTTTGGCGGGCTAGCGGCTCTAGGGCTGCTCGCCTTCTACCTGGGCATCATTACGCTTGCTCAGGGGTGGGGGCATGCCATAGAGCAACTGGCTGTTGATCGCTGGTACGTGAGCGCCATCATCGCGGGGTTCGGAACCCAGGTAGGCCTCTACACCTACCTGCGGAGCATGCATACGCATGCCATGGCTGGTGGCGTTGCGGCAAGCACGGGTACGAGTACCGTGGCCATGCTGGCCTGCTGTGCGCACCATCTGACCGATGTGTTTGCGATCGTTGGGCTGTCGGGTGCGGCGATTTTCCTGAATGCCTACAAGACGCCGCTGTTGTGGCTGGGCATTGTGATGAACCTGTTCGG
>WNGH01006537.1_pt1 | contig 11078 bp, 23 predicted proteins | sample 5400631 | NCBI WGS metagenome assembly WNGH01 (sample SAMN13153373, study PRJNA577476) | soil metagenome | isolation source: 115 cm soil or saprolite under Garry oak tree replicate 1 | place: USA:California | collected 2016-06-15 | reverse complement strand
AAGAAACGGTGCGGCAGCTCCGCGCGTTCGGTGCGCTCCCGGCAGGCGGCTAGTCCATGCCGAACGGAGACGGTGGCTTCGACTTCGGCAACGCTATTCCCTCGATCGGCGACCCCCAGACCAATGCGATCCTCACCATCATCGTAGCGATCCTGAACGCCATCATCGCCGTGCTGAATTTTATCATCGCGGTGATCGGCGCGATCGTTCACTTTCTGGTCAAGGCGTCTCTCCTGTTCGTTCGCGGCGTGAAGCACGTCATCTCGGACATCGTGCACGGCCGCTTCCTGCACCTCTACCAAGACTATCTCCGGCTCAAGGCGGCAATCCGCAAGTGGATCGACGATCACCTGGGCTGGCTGCTGCGCCTGCGCGCCGCTTTCGACCGCTGGTTTAAGAACACGATCGTACCGATCCTCAACCTCATCCAGCGGCTGCGCGCGGTCCTCGCGGTGTTCAGGATCTTCCACCTCAAGTTCGCTGACAAGCTCGACCGGCTGCTCGGGCGGCTCGAGTCGAAGATAATCCGCAACACGCTCAAGCTCAGGGCGAAGCTGAACGAGATCGTGACCATCATCGACCTGGTGCTCGACCCTGGCCTGCTCATCAATAACAACGTGCTGCTGGCGTCCGCGGCGCGGTCCATCCGCGCGCTGATGAACCTGGTGGGGCTGGGCTTCGCCCGCGCACTCACCGACACCGAGCTGGCGAGCCAGAAGGTGGACCACGACCGCTACAAAGTGGCGAACGTAGTCGCAGCCGCTGACCAGCACGCGAGCGTGGGCCCGAGTGCGGAGCTGCTGCTGCAACAGGACGAGATCCGCGACGCGCTCACGGACATCACCGGGCTCCCGCAAGGGAGGTTCGGATGAGCAACGGCGAGAACCCGCCAACCCCACCACCGGTACCATCGACGCTCGGCGATGCCGACGCGCTGGTCATCGAACAGCTCCGTGTGGAGGGACAGAAAAAGGGCGGCTGGTTCGCGCGGTTTTGGGCAACGATGTGGGCCAGCGTCGTAAGCGGACTCCTGGACGCCATCGACCTGCTGGTGTTCGTGGTCGATAAACTTTTCGTGCTCCTGGCAAAGTTCTTCAAGCGTGCCCAGGGCGAAGAGAACCCGGCATTCTGGGAGCTCGTGGCGGCGATCACCGAGGACATCACCGGCATAAAGGTGGACGGTGAAAGGCTAAAAGCGTCGTTCTTCGGCAGCGGCCGCATCAACGCGATGGAGGAGGTCGGCCGCGGAATGTTCGACCTGCTCGCGCAGGAGTTCCTCACACCACCAGGGCAAGCCACGACCGGGCTGATCTCACCGCTCACCGGCGCGGGGATTGCCGGCCTGCCGGCGTTCACACTTTCACCCGAGCAAGGCGTGGAGGCGGCGCGGCGCTTTATGGGCTTCGGCATGACATTCGCTGTGCGCGAGGCCAACGTGGGAGTGCTCGCCGAGATGGGCTCGATCGGGTTCCTCAAGAACTTCCGCGACTACGGCGAGAACATGGTTGCGAACCTGGCGATCGGGAGGCTCATGCGGATCGCGCTGCGGCCGCTGATGCAGGTGACGATCGCAGATCCGCTGACCGAGGCGCTAAACAAGCAGTACCGGCCAAAGACTCTGAGCGCGGCGCAGCTCGTGACGATCTTTCACCACGGAGGGATCGCGCAGGAAGACATCCTCGAGGCGCTGGCACGGCAGGGCTACTCCGACCGTGCGATAGCGGCTCTCCTGGAAACAGAGAAAACTCACATAACCGCGGACGACCTCGAGCTGCTGCACAGGTTCGACCTGATCACGCTGCCGGATGCCGTAGCGAAGCTCACCGCGCAGGGCTTCTCTGTGGATGACGCGGAGACGTTGCTCAAGGTGATTGATCTGCGCCGCCTGGACACGATCGCGCGCGCGCAGGCGGACCTGTACCAGAAGCAGTTCGAAGACGGAGTGCTCGACAGCGACCTGCTCCGCGCGTCGCTCGAATCCCTTCCTATCACGGACGATGAGAAGCACCTCCGCCAGGTGCTCGCAGCGACGCGCGTAGAGCTGCCGCGGAGGTTCCCCACGCTCGCGCAGATGACCAGTGCACTCGAGGAAGGGATCGTCACAGTAGGCGAGTACGACGAGTTCCTTGTCCGCGAGGGGTACGGGCCCGATGACGCGGTGATCCTGCGGCTGCTGGCGCTGCTCAAGACAGCAAAGGCCGAGGAGGCGCGAGCTGCTGCTGCTGACAGAGCAAAGGCACGAGCTGAGAAGGAAGCTGCAAAGAAGAAATGACCCCCACAAACAATTCCTTAGCCCGCCTGCGTGATGTCTCCCCAGCATTCAGAAATATGGACGCTAGAATAGATTTTCTAAGCTCAAGATTTTTTAGTTTGAAACTGCGCAAGTCGCGGGCGCCGCGAGTTCGGACTCAGCGATCGCTAGGACCTGGCGGTCTTCGCGGCAAAAACCGGGTCGAACGTGGGCGAGCATACCGTCGATGCAGGGAACAAGTTTGCCTGGCACGGCCGTAAGACGACGCCGCCCTTCCCGACTCCTGTCTGCATGATCAGCTCGCAGATCGCAGTGACCACGAGCTCGCCGCGTTCGAGTTGGAATGTGTCGCCGCACTCCGCGCAGTTGTATACCTCGCCGTGCTTTCTGGCCACGTGGACGCGACGCATCGAGCGATGGCACCTCGGGCAGCTCTGCCGCACGCGCTTTTCCCTCACGGTGTGCGGCCCCCAAACTTGGTCAGACCGAGCGCGATGCGCATCTCCCCGCTGCCCACCGACACCTGGTCGAACGCGATCCCTGTGTCTCTCACCATCGGGAGCACGTTGGCGTTGAAGTTTCGGCAGACAATCCGCATCCCTGCCTTCACCGCGCTTCTTCCCTCTCGGTCGAAGATAAACTTGTAGGCCATCACCTGGCCGACCGCGCGGATTGTGCAGTCATCCTCCACCTCGATGATCTCCGGCACTCCACCCTTCAACCCTACCGCATCGATGCGGAACTGCGTGTTCATCGTCCACATCTTGCGGATGTTGTCGGCGAACGTCGGGCCGGGGTCCTCTCCCTCACCGATGCGCACGTTGTAATCGAAGCTGTCGTAGAGGTCTTGGTGGGTGCGCAGCCACGCGCGCCAGATCACGATCTCCCCGGGGTTCATCGCGGGGTACGTGAGCCGCTCACTCTGTAGTCGTTGCGCTACGGTCGCCATGCGTCAGCTACTTTGACCAGCGGTTTCGTGAACCTCGACCATCGTGTAGTACAGGACTTTCTTCCAGTTCCAAACGTGCCGCATACCGTCGAGAGCGTGTGCGATCATCATATGCTGCTCAGTGTGCTCCACACACCCTCCTAAAGGCAGCGTCACGACATCGCATCGGTATACCGACCAGACAGTCAACTGTGTGTGTGCTTCCATCGTCTACCTGCCTTCTCTCATGCTCCTGGCGCCAGCTCGGCCGGCGTCGCTGGCTCCACCATATCGATGCCGCTGAGGTACACGGCGTTGAACTGCGAGCCTGTCAGCTTCACACCTACCGCTCGGCTCCACGCGAAGAAGATCTCGCGCTTCCGGTGACCCTTAATCGGCGCAGCCTTGAGGAAGTCCATGACCTCGCCCGTCTTCGCCGGGAACATTAACTCTTCCGGGATAATCCCTGTCGCACTCTCCATTGCTCCTCCAACTTTACCGCGTCCGCTTCGAGCCGCTCAGCGAGCGTGAACATGCAGCGCAGCTCGTTGACCTCACCTGTGGTCATGCAGTCGGCATAACGCGGGTGAGTGAGGTTCAGAAATTGCTGACCTATCTCACGCACTCGGAGCACCAGCACGTGCAGCTCGAGCGCGTACCGGCTCTCTCCGGTGAACGCGCGCTCACCCGGAGACTTCGCAGTGCCAGTGCTGTTTGTCGGGGTTGACTCGCTCATCGAACACCGCCACTTTTTCGTCCTGGCCGATAGACACCAGGGCCAGTAAGAACAGCTCTTGCTGCGCCGGCCCGAGGTCGTGAGCACGGAGGTCCACCGCGGCGTTGAGATAGTGCCGGCTCCCGGCAACGTGATCGTGGTCGTTCCCGCTGGTGATCACCAGCGGCTTGTTGAACAGCAGCTTGTGAACCTCGCCGGCGCGCACCACGAACGCGACCAGTCGAGGTGCGAGCCGCTCGACGTGCACGGAGCTGTCCGCGAGCTGCACGCTCTCGATTGTCCTGCCGTCAAGGACCGCTGGGGATGTGCTCATGCGTCACCTCGTTTTTGTCTTGGATGCACCGCGCGCGCTGGCCTGAGAGCGTGACCCGCGGCGCCGGCGTTGTTCTTTCTCTACTGCCTCGGTAACGGCCAACGCCGCGCGCACCCCGAGGCGTGAAACTAGCAGACCATCGCTGACCGCGCGGTCACACGCTTCCTTCACCTTGTGCAGCTCCGCATCGGTCAGCTCACTGAGTTCTCGATTGAACCTCACTGGTCACTCTCCTCACGGTGTTTTCGGTCTGCCCTCGCGGACCGTCTTGCCCTTGTTGGTGGTCACCGCGCCGTCCTCGCCGAAGCGCAGGAACGGACCCGGCGCCGGCTTGGGCCCGGAGTCGCGCACGCTCTTGAACACCGCGGCGAGCGCGAGCTTCTGTTTGTTCACGACGCTAACGTCTTCGAGTTCGCGTGCCATGCTTTGTCCCCTTTGCGTCGGTGTGCCAACCGCCGCGTTCGTACGCCCACAGGACCTGGCAGTCCGCACACCGCCACAGGCCGTACGGCTTCGGCAGAGGCTGAGCGTGCTCGAGGTCACCACCACACTCCGGGCAGGTGAGATAGAGCTCGCCTCTGATGGCTTGTGTTGTCATCGGCGCACGAACCTTGCGGCGCTGCGCAGGATGAGCAACACACCTGCCGCTACCCACACGAAAAAGCAAAGCAGCCACGGCGCGACCGACACGGCGCCGAGCTTGTACGCGCCGTTCACGCCGGCCCACACCAGCAGCACCACGCCGGCGAGAATCCACTTCATCCACGTAGGCATGACGCCTCCTCTTACGGCTGGTGCGGCGGCTTGGTGAACAGCGCCGCGAGCACCGCGGCCAACGAGACTATCCCTGGCGCAACAACCGTCCCAACGGTGAACGGAATGTGCTGCCCGCTGGCTACGCCCTGAGCCCACGGTGCGATGCCGCCCGCCACAAAACTTGCCGCTACAAACGCGAGTATCTTCTTCCAGTTCATGGTGCCTCCTTGTGTCACTCTCTCGGCTGGTCGAACCAGTCGATTCCCTCGTCGCGCAAGTGCTTCTTGATGGGGTTCAGGTGGTAGTAGTGCGCCAGCACCTGGACCATGTTGCCGGCGGCGTCGCGCGTGCCGCAGAGGACGCAGTGCGGACCGTAATCCTCTGGCCGCGGCAGGTCGGGGTTAACGTGCGCGGCGCGCGCCGGCGGGAACGTCTCGCCACGCTCCGTGTCGCGCTTGTGGTTGTCCACCATGTACTGCATCGACGCGGCGCTGAGCTCGAGCCGGATGGCTTCGCCGAGATAGTAGCGCCGGTGGTCCTCGCCCTTCACTCGGAGGAGCTGCTTGGCCACGGCGAAAGTGATCTTGCGCTCACACACCGCCGCGGAAACCTCTGCGTCGGTCTGCACCAGGTCCACACGCTCGTTGATCCACGCCTCGGAGCGGCGGAAGATTTGGCAGAGCTGCGGCATGGAGTACTTCTTCTTCTCCACCAGCGTGAGGATCCAGTAGCCTTGCTCGGCCGCGGTGACGTCTTCGCGGTGCATGTTCTCGACCAGCATCACCATCTCCGCGTCCTCGTACGTGGCGGGGTAAACCAGGCACGGCACGGTCTTGGAATATGCCATGCGCGCGGCCAGCAGGCGGCGGTGTCCGGCCATGACGCGATACCGTGAGGGAGACGGCGGCTCACCGCCATGACCCGGCTGCAGCGCGTCCCCCTCTGTCGTGAGTGACGAGCACACGACTTCGATCACAAGCAGCGGCTCAAGCACACCGTTCAGCTTGATGGACTCGGCCAACTCCTCGAGCCGCTGCGAGTCGATGAGCACGCGCGAGGCAACCTCCGGCTCGTCAAGGAGCTCGATTGGAATGTCTCGCAGCTCGCGCGTCACGATGAGCCTTCCGTGTGCTGCGGCGGGACCGTGACTGCTGGACCGGGAACGTGCAGGCCGCGCTTCGAGTCGTACACCATGCGGGCGCGCGCCGGCCGCATCACGATCGCGCCCTGCAGCTCGTCGATGGTGATGAGCATCAGCTCGCCCGGTGTGAGACGGAAGTACGTGCGCACGTCCGGCGGCAACACCACGCCCCAGGTGCCGCCCACTTTCCAGAAGCGTCCTGCATAACATTCCAGTAAGTGTGTCTTCGGGTAACTCATTCGCTCCTTCTCGTGACCTGCCCGGCGCCCCGCGCTTGCAGAGTAAAGCGCTGCGGATCGTGGGTGTTCAGGCGCCGGGTTTTGGTGCATTGTTAAGGACTTAACCGCCCGTGTCAAGAGTTAGTATTAAGATTTTTTCGTGCGCGTGCCCTAAGCATAACTCGTAGAAGAGGAAAACCTGTGGAAAACCTGTGGATTTCCTGTGCAAAACCTGTGCATAACTCACTGCAACAAAAGGGTTTCTCTCTGCACTCTTTTCCTAAAAGCAACCCCGCTATCGGTGTGGGCGCTGCCGTAGTCGTAAGCTCTACGGCGGCGGCGGTCCACCCTTACCCCTTGACACCCAACACCAGCACCTCGCACCGTAGCTACTGGAGGCACCTATGCCTACAGCGATCTCTATCCGCGATGTTGGCTCCCTTGCCACGAAGTTCGTGCGTCGTGGCCAGGCTGCTGTGGAAGACTGGAAGACCGGCATCCAGCAAACCACGAAGAGTCAGTCAGGCGAAGCCATAGCCGCTGCTCCGCGCTGGCAACAGGCGCTTCAAGGCGACGCCGTGCTCGCCAGGTTCAAGGCCAAGCTGACCGCTGCCGGCGACGGCAAATGGCGAGACAATGCCGTGACGAAGGGCGCAACACAGGGCCGCTTCGCTGGCGGCATCGGCGCCGCGGGTCCGGCGTGGGCTGCCGGCGTGACTCCCATCTTCGACGCGCTCCGCTCGCTCTCGCTCCCCGATCGCGGACTCAAGCGCTCGCCGCAGAACCTGGACCGCGCGCGCGCCGTAATCGAGGCGGAAGCCAAAGCCGCTGGAAAGACGTAACACCGCATGAACTTTTGGTTCGCAGAGTGCGTCCCCTGCAAGTGGGAGACGCGCCACGATGAGCAGGACCCCGCCATTCGCGCGGCAGAGCTTCACGTGCTGGACCACCACAGCGATCTCTTCTCTCTTCCGAGCGACGTGCGCTCCCGGCAGATGGCCGCGCAGCGCATCGCGCACGTCCAACTGCGCGATGAGAACGCGATCGCCGCGGGCGTGTCCTCTGGTGTTGCGGCGCCTGCCGCGGAAGCTCTCCCTGAGTCCACCGACGACGCGCTGGCGCGCGAGGAGCAGCTCGTGGAAGAGCACCTGGAAAAGGTTCGTGATCTCCGCGTGAAGCAGAGAGCGGAGAGGGAGGCGTAGAGCTCATGGCGCTCCGACAAGCTGGTCTGATCTTCCGTGCGGAAGCGGCCGCGTCACTCATCATCACGCCGCGCGCCGGCGAGGGTTTCCGCGTGCGCAAAATTTACGTGTACAACGTGAGCGCGGCGACCGCGTTCGTGACCCTGGTCAACGACACCGCGCGCGTGGGCTTCTTCCGCGTCGCCGGCTTCGGCGGCGGCCACCTGGCCCAGGCGCGATTGCTCGACAAGGACCAGACCGTCAAGGGTTCGAACCTCATAGACTACATGACGGAGCTGTACCAGTTCTCCGGCTACCCAGTTGTGCAGGGCGAGAACTTCACCGTCAGCGTCAACACCGGCACCGCGGACTTCTTCATCATCGCCGACAGCTTCGACGCCGCGGACATCGTGAGCTCGCAGCCGCAGGGCTCGCACTCGAGCGACGTGATGTTCGTCAACTACGGCACGAACCTGGCCGCGCTCACCACCGCGGCGTACTTCAAGATCGACAGCCGGCAGAACCCCGGCGAGATGGTTGCGTTCCCGTTCGGCGCCGCTGGCGCCGGCCTGGTGCCGGCGGGCAAGCGCGTCTCGCTGCTCACGCTCGGCGGGCAACCGGTGGGCCGCTTCGTCAGCGCCGGCAACACTATGGGCACATTCTATCTGCGGCCGCGCATGGGCACGGCGCCGGCGCAAACCATTCTCGACCGCAACGATGTGGGCTACCCGTTTATCGGGACGATTCCCGGCTCGGGCGTGGACTACACCAGCGTGCGGTCCGCGTTGCCTTCGGTGCCCGATGCGTTCACGCACTACGTGGACAATTTCCCGCGCCTGGACTTCAACTCCAACGACGAGCTGGCGCTGCAAGTCAGCACCGTGCTCGTAGGCGCGGGGCAGCTCAACGCGGGCGATGTGGACGTGTGGGTGATCGAGCGAGTGTTCACGCCGGCGTAAGGGGTGACTCATGCTGTTTGCAGCTCAACTTCCGGTCAAGCCGCTGCGCATCGCGCAGAACAACGTCACCCTGGTGGGTGCGAACTCCGACGCGCCGCGCGCGATCATCTTCACGGTGCCTGTCGGCCGCAAGTTCACGCTGCTGGGCATCGGCACGGACCAGACTTCCGCGACCATTGACCTCGTCGCGTTCCACATCATCGGCACGCAGTCGGTGCAGCTCGTGGACCGGCAGTGCAGCACGCTCCCCACCGATGAGAAGACCGTGCCGCAGTACGAGGTCTTCGGTGTGGGCGAGTCGCTGACTTTGGGGATCCGCAACCGCACCGGCGCGGGCGTCACCCCGGACCTGTACGTGTTCTACACCGACGAGCCGGCGTAACGCGCTCGATGAGTTCAGGCGATGACCGATGCCGCTAACAGTCTTCACGTTGACCCACCACGCCGCGGGCTCCGCGCCGGACACCACCCCACGCCAGATTGACTTCTGGCCTCCGGCGATGCGCTTCGACGGCGCCATCTTCGACAACCCGGTGCTCATGTCGTTCAGCTCGGACGGGATCTTCTACTCGACCGAGCGCGAGCTGAGCGCCGGCCTGTTCTTCTCCCTGGATCAGAAGGTGCAGAACATCCGCGTGCGCAACAAGACGGTCGCGTCCATCGGCCGCTACGACCTCACCGGGTACTACTCGCCGCGTGAGGTTGTGGGCGTGCCGTTCGTGCCGGTGGAAGCGGGGAGCTAATTAGCGTGTCAAACGGGTACACGGCGGTCCCTGCCATCATCCCCGGACCACTCACGGTCAACGGACCGCTCACGGTCAACTCCGACCTGGGCATCCGCATCGGCGGGTCGGTTCCGTTCGTGCGCGTCTACAAATCTCCCATCGCAGGAGCAGCGCTGTCCTACAACCTGAACGCGATTGAAAACGCGACTGACTTAGGTACGTTCGCACTCCGCCTCGGGCTTCTTGGTGACACCCTGGGCGTGAACATGAGGTACTTCAACGCTGCCGCCACCCTCGGCGTGAGGAACCTGGACGAAACGGTCGCGCTGAATGGCACGCTCGTAGCCCACAGCGGGACCACGACAGAAGACACGATTTACAGCGTGACGATCCCTGGCAACACACTCGGAGCGGACGGCGCGTTGATCGTGGAGTTGCATGTTCAGGTCTTGGCTCAGGGTGGGGTGAACACTGCCTTCCGCGTGAAGTACGGCGCAGGCATCGTCGCGCAGTACCTCACCGCCGTGGCGCAGTCGCGGCAGATTCGCGCGGTGATGCAAAACGCCAACGCTACCGGATCCCAAAAAGCGTGGGGGTTCTCCATTGACAACGTAGCGACGTTACTGCTCAGCGACAACACGTCTGCCGTAGACTCCACTGTTGACCAGATTCTAAGCTTCACTATTCAGAACGGCACGTCCACGGATTCCCAGAACGTGCGAGGCTGGCACGTGCACGGCGTTTCGGCGCGTGCCACTGTGCTCTAGATTCTATGCCGACCTGGGCACAGGTTTTCTTCGCGGTGACGCCGCTCGGATTGTTTCTTCTGGGCTGCGTTTTTTGGGTGGTCCGCCGCATCGCGGGTTTAGAGGGCAAGGTGGACGCGATTCTGACGCTATTGGCTGCTTTGGTGCAGAGTTTGGGGCAAAATCCGGGTGGAAACCTGAAAGTGCCCGGAATTGGCCCTGCGGGGCGCCAGGACGAACGCAGTTGAAATTAACGTGGGGGGATAGCACCCCCTCCCCCCGATCGCGGCCCATATTGGAGGCTAGGTGGCAAGAGGCAGCCTGATTGCACTGCTCACGGACGCAGATCTCGACCTGGAAGTGATTCAGCCGGGGTTGCTGGACCTGGCTGCCGCTTCCCTGGGCAACTCTGCGACGCCGGCAGACGGATTCGACAGCGTGTTTCTGGACGCCGTAAATGCGTTCGAGAGCGGGGCAGCGGAGGTAGCAACACTTGACCCGTTACTGATTGAACACTTCGCGCCGTTTTCGGCCGCTACCGATGACACGCTCGCCGGCGACACCGCGCAGCTCGCCACGGACCTCAAGAACGGCGACCAGGTCCTGGCCGATATGGACGCGCTGTTCGGTAGTCCCGCACCACCCCCACCGCCACCAGGCGGCGGAGGCGGGGGTGGAGGAGGCGGCGGTGGCGGCGGCGGTGGCGGCGGTGGTGGCGGTGGCGGCTGTCCGGTGTCGCAACGAGTCGAGGTGATTCTCGACGGCGTCGATATTGGCACCGCATGTCTGCGCACGTTGTGAGGTGAGCGTATGGCGCAACCCAAAGAGGTGACCAGCGTCGTAGTGAGCGACGGCACAATCTTCAAGAGCACCGGCGGGACGGAGCTGGTCCGGACGGTGCGCTACATGGTGGGTGACCACGGCCCGTTCTTCTTCACCAAACCGGTGTCTGAGTTCGCGCCGGAGGCTGTGACGCGCGCGATGGAAGAAACGGTGCGGCAGCTCCGCGCGTTCGGTGCGCTCCCGGCAGGCGGCTAGTCCATGCCGAACGGAGACGGTGGCTTCGACTTCGGCAACGCTATTCCCTCGATCGGCGACCCCCAGACCAATGCGATCCTCACCAT
>WNGH01009303.1_pt1 | contig 11080 bp, 9 predicted proteins | sample 5400631 | NCBI WGS metagenome assembly WNGH01 (sample SAMN13153373, study PRJNA577476) | soil metagenome | isolation source: 115 cm soil or saprolite under Garry oak tree replicate 1 | place: USA:California | collected 2016-06-15 | reverse complement strand
CTGCGATCGCGACGCTGCGGCGGCTGATGGCGATTATTCCGATGGGTAGCGGCAGGATGGCCAGGCCGGTGACCAATGGGGAGTATCCCCGGGCGTACTGGAGGTACTGGGCGTTGACGAAGAACAGCGCGAACAGGCCGAAGAAGACGGCTGCCACGCCGATCGTCCCGGTGCGTAGCCTGGTGATGGCGAAGACCCGCGGATCGAGCATCGGGTGGGTGGCTCGCAGGGCATAGGCGATGAACGCGGCGAACAGCAGCGCCGCGGTGGCGAACGAGCCAAGTACGAGCGCAGAGTTCCAGCCGTGTCGACGATCCACAGCAGTTGGGTGGAGTTCGGGTGCAGGCCGCTGCCCGACAGCTTCGGCAGGGCCAGGTTGATCGCGGCAACCAGCGCCAACCACAACCACACACGACGACATCAACGCGGGCATCGCCCACGACGGCGCCGAGCCTACGGCGCCGGGACTGTGGACAAAGCCGGGACTGTGGACAGACATGACAAGGACTCCTTGGCCAGGCACGGCCACGCGCTGATGGGCGCGGCGAATCGGGTGGCATGTCAGCAGGCCACGGCAACCGGGGTAGGTGGGAGGGTCCTAGAGGCCGTGCCGGCGATCGCCAAGCACGGCCTGGGTGACGCGTGCCTCCATCGCGGCGGAGAACACGCCACCAGTGGCGTCGTGGTCTTCCACCGCGCGTTCAACATCGTCTTGCACCAGGTCAGCGTTGATGGCGATCGCGGCCGCGGATCCGGCGCCGGCCGAGGTGATCACCTGGGCGCGCGGGTCGACCACGTTGCCGGCGGCCCAGACGCCGAAGGTGCTGGTCCGGCCGGTGGCGTCGACAGTGACGAAGCCGGCCGCATCGACCTCGCAGCCGACACCGGTCAGCAGGCCGTCGGCATGAGGCAGGTTGCCGGGCCGGATGAACACCGCTGCCCGCGCGATCACCCGGCCGTCGGCCAGCTCGACACCGGTCAGCCGGTCGGCCTCGACCACCAGCCGCGCGACCGCACCGCTGACGACCCGCACCCCGCGTGCCTCCAGCTGGACGCGTTCGGCGGAGGTCAGGTCATAGGTGTGGACGAAGAAGATCACGTCGTCGGACCACTGCCGCACCAGTTGCGCATGCTGCGCGGAGCCGGGCCCGGTGCACAGAACCCCGATGGGCTGGTCGCGGACCTCCCATCCGTGGCAGTACGGGCAGTGCAGGAGATCCCGGCCCCACCGCTGGCGGACTCCGGGGATGTCCGGCAGCTCGTCGCGGACGCCGGTCGCGACCACGATCCGCCGCGCCCTCAGCACCTGGCCGCCGGCCAGGCGGACGAGGAACCCGGTCTCGATCCCCGTCACCTGATCCTCGACCAGCTCCACGCCGTAGCCGGTCACCTCGGCCCGTCCCGCGGCCAGCAGGCCGGCCGGCGGCATCCCGTCGCGGGACAAGAACCCCTGCAGGTGAGCCGCGGGAGCGTTGCGTGGCGCTCCGGAATCGACAACAGCGACCCGGCGCCGCGCCCGGCCCAGTACGAGAGCCGCACTCAAGCCGGCCGCTCCGCCGCCGGCCACCACCACGTCATAGAACGGCGCCTCCATGGCGATCACCTCCACCGCAAGAATCCGCCATGCGACTCGGAACTGACAACTTCTGTTGCCGTTTCCGGGAACGGGTGGTGGACTGACTGCATGGAGAACACGCCAGCCATCGCCACCGCCCTGGCCGAAGTCGGTCCCCGCCTCAAGCGGGCGCGAGCCCAGCGGGGCATCACCCTGGCCGAACTGGCCGCAGCGACCGGCATCTCCAAGAGCACCCTGTCCCGGCTGGAAGCCGGCCAGCGCAGGCCCAGCCTCGAGCTACTCCTACCGATCACCCAGGCCCATCAGATCCCCTTGGACGAACTAGTCGGCGCACCTGAAGTCGGCGACCCCCGAGTCCGGTTCACGCCACGACACCGCAACGGCCGCATCGTCGTCCCGCTGACCCGGCAGCCAGGTGGCCTGCATGCCTGGAAAGTGATCATCGCGCCCGAGCCTCACGAACCCGAACGTCGCACCCACGAGGGCTACGAATGGCTCTACGTGCTGTCCGGGCACATGCGGCTGATCCTGGCCGACCACGACATCACCATGGGACCCGGCGAAGTCGCTGAGTTCGACACCCGGCTCCCGCACTGGTTCGGACCGGCAGGCCACCAGCCCGTCGAGATCCTCAGCCTGTTCGGCAAGCAAGGCGAGCGCATCCACGTCCGCGCCTCACCACGCCACAAGAGCAACAACGCGTGATCACCGCCCAACAACCACAGCCCCCACACGCGGGCTGAGCAGTGGGCTCCCGGCCTCCATCCCGTGCCCGCTGACCGGGAACTCGTTCTTCTTCCGGCCCGTTGAGCTACTCGGGCTCGCGGTCGGCGCCAGCGTACTGGCGGGCAAGGACGAGGCCCCGCTGCGCTGGCTGCGCGACTTTCTCGAATCCCGCCGCGACGACCTTCCCAGGCTGGCACATGGGCGCCGGCCCGGCTGGCGGAGGTCAGCGCGGACTTGCTGGCCTGAGCCGTCATAGCCTGCCGGTTGTTCAGCTCGCTCCCGGTGGATATGCGGGCGCTGCCTGCCCGGGACATGGATGGGACCGGAATCTTGTACCCGGCGCGACGGTCCCCGTGAGCATGCTGGCCTTCGGGATGGCCGGGTTCGCTCTTTGGTTGTACCTGGCAGGGGCCGGGCACCTCAGGCAGGTGGCAGCCATGTACCCGAAGGACGGTTTCACGCCGGCCTATACGGCGGACGTGACGATCACCGAGTTCTCGTCGCGCACCGGCAAGCCCGGTGCTCGTCCTGGGCCGGCAGCACTTCCGGGGTATTGCGGAGGGCCGGAGGTGGAGTGGGTCAGCGCCTCCGGCAGCGTGCTGATCGTCGATTACCAGGTGCAGCCGCCGGGCATGGCGGCCAGCAACTCCGCGTGGTGCTGGGTGTGCAGACCGGCCACACCTTCACCTCGCTACCCAGCCCCATGCGGCAATTCCTCGCTGAAACGGTCGCCTGGTAGCGACGGGAACATCCGGGGGGCTGCCCTCTCGCTGCGTGCCAGATGCCCGATGCTGGGCGGGCTGCGGACGTTACCGCTCCTGGGATCTGCCGCACCGCCGGCTCCTTGTGCCCGCTCCGCTTAGTATGTACGATTCCACTAACATCTTAGTAAAACTAGCAGTTAGTGAAACGAGGATGCGTGATCGAGTTTCAGCTTGACACCGCGTCGGGTGTCGCCACCTATCTGCAGCTGGTCCAGCAGGTCCACCAGGCCCTGCAGCTGGGCATCCTCGAGCCCGGAGACCAGTTGCCGACGGCTCAGCAGGTCGTCGCAAAGCTGGCGATCAACCCGAACACTGTGCTCAAGGCCTACCGGGACCTCGAACGCGAGGGCTTGGCGCGCCCGCGGCCCGGCCAGGGGACTTTCATCGTCGGGACCCTTGCTCGAAGCGACCGCGCCGCCCAGGAGCGCTTCCTGGCTTTGATGACCGCCTGGCTGCGAGAGGCACGCGCCGCGGGCCTTGGCCCCGACGACATCGAGGCGATTTACCGCACGGCTGTTCGCAACTCATTCGCAGAGGGCGTGGCATGACCGCGGTCATCGAGACGAACGGGCTCGGCAAGCGGTACGGACGAAAGTGGGCGCTGCACGACTGCACCCTTACTATCCCCGAAGGCAAGGTCGTCGGGCTCGTCGGCCCGAACGGCGCCGGCAAGACGACGCTGCTGCACCTGGCTGTCGGACTGCTCGCGCCGACCTCGGGCTCGATCACGGTGCTCGGCGGGCGTCCGGATGACAGTTCCGCCCAGCTCGCGAGAGTCGGCTTTGTCGCCCAGGACACGCCAACCTACGCCGGGCTCTCGGTCGCCAAGCACCTCCGGATGGGCGCCTATCTCAATGCGAGCTGGGACAGCGAGCTGGCGAACAGCCGGATCGACCAGCTCAGCCTCGATCCACGGCAGAAGGCGGGCTCGCTCTCCGGCGGGCAAAGGGCCCAGCTCGCCCTCACGCTGGCGATCGCAAAGCGCCCCGAGATCCTCCTCCTCGATGAGCCGGTGGCCGGACTGGATCCGCTCGCCCGGCGTGAGTTCCTCCAAAACCTCATGGAGGACGTTGCCGTGCACGGGGTCAGCGTCGTCCTGTCCTCACACCTCATCGTGGACTTGGAGCGAGTCTGTGACCACCTCGTCGTGCTCTTCGGCTCCCAAGTACAGCTCTCCGGCGAGGTGAGCGCCCTGCTGAGTTCGCACTACCGTCTCTCAGGACCGCGCCGGGAGCCGAGCACTATGCCGTCCAACCAAGAAATCATCGAGGAGAGCCACACCGACAGGCAAAGCACCTTCCTCGTACGTACCGATGACGCGATCCTCGACCCGGCCTGGACCGTGAAGCCGGTCACTCTGGACGATCTCGTGCTTGCCTACATGAGCCAGGCGCGCGGCCCCGGACACCTTCAGCGACCCGCACTGGGCGTCGTGTCATGATCCGGTTCGCATGGCTCCAGTTCCGCACGCAGGCCGCGCTGGCCGCCGGGGTGCTGGCGATCGTCGCCGTGGTGCTGGCTGCGACCGGACCGAACCTCGTCCACATCTACGACACGACTGTCGCTAGCTGCGCCGCACAGCACGACTGCTCGACAGCCGCTACCGCTTTCACCGACACCGACGGACCGCTGCAGGTCTTCTTGGGAGCCCTCGTCCTGCTCGTCCCGCTGCTCATCGGGATGTTCTGGGGCGCGCCGCTCGTTTCCCGTGAATTCGAGACCGGCACCTTCCGTCTCTCGTGGACCCAGGGCATCACCCGCGCCCGCTGGCTGGCGGTGAAGTTCGGTCTTGGCGCGCTAGTGAGCATGGCCGCCGTCGGGCTACTCAGCCTCATGGTGACCTGGTGGTCGAGCCAGCTTGACAAGGTGAGTGCTGATCAATTCAACCCCCTGGGCTTTGGCGTTCGTGACATCGTCCCGATCGGCTATGCCGCGTTCGCCTTGGTGCTCGGCGTCACCGCCGGGCTGGTCCTCCGGCGCATGCTGCCGGCGATGCTAACCGCGCTCGCGGGTTTCATCGCTGTCCGCGAGATCGTGACACTCTGGGTGCGTCCATACCTCTTTGCCCCGATGCACAAGAGCCTGCCAATCATCGCGGCCTCCCCACTGAGCTTCGACCAGACGCCCACTGGTATTACCGTCTCCGAGAGCGCCAGAGGGGTCGGTCTTCCGAATGCGTGGGTCTATTCGGTCAAGATCGTCGACAACGGCGGCCATCCCCCCACAACTACATTCCTCAACCGGGCGTGTCCGCAAGGAAACTATGGCCCGCTGAATTCCCGCGACTGCACGGCCAGGCTCGCTGCCAGGTTCCACCAGCTGGTGACCTATCAGCCGTCCAGCCGCTATTGGCCGATGCAGTGGTACGAATTGGCAGTCTTCCTCGGTGCCGCCGTCCTCCTCGTCGCCTTCAGCTTCTGGCGGATACGCCGGCCACTTTCATGACCTGATCGTCATCTCACGGCAAGTCGAGATTGCCACCAGCATGTTCTGCCTCGGGCGGCGAATGGGATACTTGGCGAGAGCCTGATCATGTCCATTACGTGCCCAGGTGGCGGTCAGCCTTGGCGTTCGTGCAGGTCACGACGCTTTCACCGGGTGCCTGTAAAACCGTCGCCTTAGCCTACGGCTAGGCCCGGCCGCGTATCGGCGGAGTTGGCGGCGGACGCTCCCGGTCGTGGGTGTTGAGTGCGCCGGCAACGCCGGACGCTGCGCCGACCCGGGCTGCGGCCGGCCGTGTCAGCGGCAGTCGCATAGAAGATCGCTGATGAGGGCGATGCCGGTCTGGATGGCTCGTTGGCTGGTGTTGCCGAAGCCAAACACTAGTTCCGGCGGTCCGGGAGCATGGTCTGCGCGCCAGGTGCTCATTCCATACAGCCGGACCGATCGTGATCGGGCTGCCTGGATCACGTCTTGTTCGGCTGTGTCCGCTGGGAGGTGTGCAACAGCGTGGAAGCCCGCCGCCAGGCCGGTGAGCCGCATGCCCGGAGCGTGCTCGGCGAGCGCCTGGACGAGCACCTGGCGGCGGGCGGCATACTCGGCGCGCATTCGCCGCAGGTGCCGGTCGTATCGGCCAGTCTCGATGAACAGGGCCAGTGCGAGCTGATCCAGTCCCGGTGATCCGTGGTCGCTGAGCTTCTTCGTGCGGGCGACCGGTTCGGCGAGGGTGGACGGGCTGGCGATCCAGCCCAGCCGCAATACGGGGGCCAGGGACTTGCTGACCGTGCCCAGGGCGATGACCTGGTTGGGTGCGAGCCCTTGCAGGGCGCCGACCGGTTCCCGGTCGTAGCGGAACTCGGCGTCGTAGTCGTCCTCGATGATGACCGCATTTCGGCGCGTGGCCCGGTCGATGAGCGCGAGCCGCCGTTCGGGGGCGAGGACCACGCCGGTCGGCCACTGGTGGGCCGGGGTGAGCACGACCGCGCCCGCGCCCGTGGCATCCAGGGCCGCCACGTCCACGCCGCGGGCGTCGACGGGGACCGGGACGGCCTCGAGCCCGGCCCAGGCTGCCGCCGTGGTGATGCTGGTCACAGCGCCCGGGTCCTCGAAGCCGACCCTGGTCAGTCCTCGACCAGCCAAGGCATGAAGCACCAGCTGAAGACCCTGAGTCACACCGGAACATATGATGACTTGCCCGGCGATGATATCGGCGGCGCGGACGCGGCGCAGGTAGGCGGCGAGAACCTCGCGCAGCCGCAGGTTTCCGGCGGGGTCACTGTAGCCGAAGTCGGTGTTCGCCGCAGCGCGGCAGGCCTCGCGGATCGCCCACGCCCAGCCCTCGCGCGGGGCCGACGCGAGGTCGGGCACGCCTGAGGCGAAGTCGGCGATTATCCGCACCGGTGTCCTCGCGGGCGGGTGCCAGGCCGGCGCGGCTCGGGTGGCCGCCGTAGCGACTCGGGTCGCCGATCCTCCGCGGGTGACCAGATAGCCCTCGGCCAGCAGCTGGGCGTAGCACTCTTGCACCAGGCCGCGGGACAGGCCCAGCGCCTTCGCCAGCGCGCGCGACGACGGCACCCGCTCCCCGGCGCTGAGCCGGCCGGACCGGATCGCCTGCCGGAACTGGTCCTCCAGCTGAGCACGCAGCGGAACCGGGCGGCTGTGGTCGAGCGTGACGAGCACCTCTGGCGCTAAACCGGACCACTCCGCAGCCACGCAACTGGACCTTACCTCAAGTCCGGTTGGCGCCTACCGTCAGTCGCATGACCGCCACCACCCAGCACAGCAGGCAACGCCCGCTACCGATTGGGACGCGCCACGCTGGACGGCTTCATCGACAGCGCGGCACTACGCCAGCAACTACCAGCAGACAGGAGGCAACACAATGACCACCGCCAGCAGGTCCATGGCCGATGAGGACCAGGTCAGGGCAGTCATAGCTGACCGGGCGGATGCGATGCGAGAGCGCGACGCCGAGCGGTTCATTGCCCACTACGCGCCGCAAATCGTGAAGTTCGACCTCCCGCCGCCCCTGGTTTACACCGGACCGCAAGCTCGCGACGTCGAGGCACTGCGCGCATGGTTCGCCAGCCACCCAGGCGGCCCCGTCGCTTACGAGGTCCGCGATTTGACCATAACCGTTGGCGGTGATGTCGCCTTTTGCCACAGCCTGAATCACCTCGGCAATGCATTGTGGTTCCGCTCGACGGTCGGGCTATGCAAGATCGACGGCGAGTGGCGGATCACGCATGAGCACAACTCAACGCCGTTCTACATGGACGGCTCGGATAAGGCGGCTCTGGACCTGCAGCCCTAGAGTCAGGCACCAGGAATGCCGTCACCGGGGTCAACGCAGGCCGGCGCACCAGCCAGCAGCCTGGTCTCAACATCTCCTGCGGATACACAACGCCCGTACGGCGGCGGCCAACGTGGGCTGCCAGCTAGCTGACATTCGGCAGGTCAAGCGTGGAACTACGTATGCAGATCATCCAGCTCAGCGCGCCGTCAACAGTGGTGACGCTAAGCCTCGGCCACCACGCAGATCGTCCCGTTCGGGCGCGACCATGACAGCCAGGCCAGGGACGCGGTCGCGATCCATAACGGCGGCTCTGTGAGCTGCCCTGGCCGAGGATCTACTACGGTCCGTGACCAGGTCGCGAGGTGAACCTGACCCCGGCTAGTGGGTCAGCCATCTTGGCGGATGCGGCCTGACAGCGGCGGCATGACAGAAGCCGGCCGGCGAACCCCGTCGGCATCGGGATCGCGGAGGTGGCGGGGTTGAGTGCCTGTTAAATGCGCAGGGTCCTACCATCCAGGGATGGTCTATGACGAGGTGCTGGCCGGGCGGTCGGTGACTGCCTGCGAGAGGATGCCGGCTCTGCGGCCGCCAGCGCCTGCTGGGCGAGCCGCGTTCGTCTCGCCAGCTGGGGGACCTGCGGCCGGCTCGCCGCCGGCCGCGGCCTCGGTCCCGGTGCTGTCGCCGCGCGCCTGGTCGGCATCGCCGTCCGCGCCGGCATTGGAGCAACCCCATGACGACCGTGATGATCAATGAGGTTCCCCTGGCGATCGAGGATCTGCTGGCCGTGGTCGACGGCGCGCGGGTGGAGCTGGACGACGGGGCGCGTGCCAGGATCGCGGCCAGCCGGGCTGTCGTGGACCGGGCCCTGACTGGCGGCGAGGCTGTCTACGGCCTGACGACCCAGGTCGGCCATGGCAAGGACACCCGGCTGAGTGAGGAGGAGGTCCGCGGCGAGCAGCGGTTCCTGGTCATGTCGCACAGCGGCGGGATCGGCCCGCCGCTGCCCACCGCGATCGTGCGCGCCGCCCTCGCCGTGCGCCTGAACGGCATCGCCCGCGGGGGATCGGGCGCTGGGGTCGCGGTGGCGGAGATCCTGGCGGCCTTGCTGAACGCCGGCGTGCACCCGGTCGTGCCCGAGACGGCCTCGGTCGGCGCCGCCGACGTCGGGCAGATGGCTGGTATGGCGCAGCGGGCCGCGCGGGTGGCGGAGGCCGCGGACGTCGCCGCGGCGCTGTCGATGGAGGCGACGGGGGCCAACACGTCGGTCCTGCACCCCGCAGTGGGGCGGGCTAAGCCGATCCCCGGGCAGGTCGCGGCCGCGGATCACCTGCGCGTGCTGCTCGCCGGGAGCCCGCTGCTGGGCCCGGGCGGCGCCCGGTCGGTCCAGGACGCGCTGTCGTTCCGGGTCGTGCCGCAGGTCCACGGGGCGCTGCGCGAGTACGTCACCGCCGCCCGGGGCGCGGTCACCGCGGAACTGAACGCTGCCGCCGACAATCCGCTGGTGTCGGTGCCGGACCAGGCGCTGGTCAGCAACGGGAACTTCCATCCCATGGTCCTGGCGATCGCGTGCGACGCGCTGCGGATTGCCCTGGCCCAGGCCGGGCAGCTGAGCGAACGCCGGATGACCCACCTCTGGGCCGCCTTCTTCCAGCAACTCACCAGCGGGCCGCCGCCGGCGGTGGCCTACGGCCTGCAGCTGCGCTACCCGGCGGCGGCCTTGTTCCCCGAGTTGAAGCAGCTCGCGGCGCCGGCGAGCCTCGACACGCCACCGCTGGACCTTGGCGTGGAAGACCACGGTACCGGCGCACCGCTCAGCGTGCGCAAGACCGACGCCGCGCTGAGCCTGCTCGAGGACCTCCTGGCGATCGAGCTGCTGCTGGCCCGCGACCTGCTCGCGGCGGTACCGGCCAGGCGGGTCCTTGGCGCCGGCACCGGCGCGGCCCTCCGCACCGTCGAGCAGGCGATTGCCGCCGCCGACCCCTATCCGGACGCCGTTCACCGCGCCCTGCGGGACCGCTTCCCGACCCATCCTGCACCCGGGAACCGGGAGACCCCACCGCACTGAAAGCAGCCCATCGCGCAGGCCGCAACCACGATCCCCCATGCACTCATAACGATCTCTCGGTGCGGCGCTGGCGGCCGCCATGACGGAGCGGGCAGGCCGCCCATATCGGCGGCTCGGCGAGCTCGTTTTCGTCGGCGGTCTGCGCCCTTCGGCTATTGGCGCTGATCCTTTAGTTAGCGAGTGCGGATGCGCACGGCGCTCATGGTCACTCTGCTCTCGGGTAAATGTGGTGGCGGCTGAAAGCGCAGCCCTGGCACTGTGTGCCCATGTCACAGGTGTATTTCGACGAACGGATAGCGCAGCGGTACGAGGTCTACTGGCCGAACTTGTTCGAGCCCGCGGCCGTGGATCCGGTGGTGAGCTTCCTCGCCGGTCTGGCCGGAGACGGCGGCGCCCTCGAATTCGGCGTCGGCACCGGCCGAATCGCACTGCCGCTCAGCCAGGGCGGCGTCCGCGTGCACGGGATCGACCTGTCCCCAGCCATGGTCGCGCAGCTACAGTCGAAACCAGGCGCGGATGATGTCGGCGTGACTATCGGCGACATCGCCACTACAACCGTGGGCGGGGCGTTCCGGGTCGTCTACCTGCTTCGCAACACCATCGAGAACCTCACCACCCAAGACGCGCAGGTCGCGTGCTTCCGCAACGCCGCCGCGCACCTGGAACCCGGCGGATGCTTCGTCATCGAGGTCGAGGTCCCCGCCCTGCAGCGGCTGCCGCCTGGCGAGAGCATCCGGGCGTTCACCATCACCCCGGAGCATCTGGGCTTCAATGAGTACGACACCGCCGTGCAGGGCCTCGTGTCTCACCACTACTGGGTCATCGACGGCCAGCTCGAAACCTTCTCCTCGCCATTCCGGTACGCATGGCCCGCCGAGCTGGATCTGATGGCGCACCTGGCCGGAATGAGCTTGCGCGAGCGCTGGAGCAGTTGGAGGCACGAGCCATTCACCAACGACAGTACCGCGCACGTCTCAGTATGGGAGAAGAGACCATAGCGGTCGTCCCGTCTCGCACGCGCCGACAGGCCTGATGGGCAGTGAAGGCGACGTGGCCTGGAGAAGCGCGGGCAATTCCGCTGCCCGGGCAGTTCCCGGGCGTACGCGCTGCTGGCTGGCCCGCCGCGCGGCGGGCCAGCCATCTCGGCGGGCGCTGTTACGGCAGGGTCACCGGGCCGTGTGCCCGGATGATGACCTGGATCGCGATCGGCCTGC